>WNFR01015857.1_pt1 | contig 11141 bp, 14 predicted proteins | sample 5400221 | NCBI WGS metagenome assembly WNFR01 (sample SAMN13153357, study PRJNA577476) | soil metagenome | isolation source: 40 cm soil under Madrone tree | place: USA:California | collected 2016-06-14 | reverse complement strand
GAGGTGCGAACCGAAGAGCAGAGGTCGACAAACTGGTGAAAGGCGTCAACCTGCTAGTGGCAACGCCAGGACGGTTGTTGGACCACTTAGAGGTTCGCAGACTAGGTTCCGACAATGATACCATGGATTAAGTGTGCTTGTCAGAATACCAAAGGATTCATCTTTCGGAATCTCAGGGCTCTCGTCATTGATGAGGCGGATCGCATATTAGAGATTGGATTTGAAGAGGAAATGAAACGAATCATTTCCATCCTGCCCAACGGTGTGTCCCTTGATGTCGTACCTGCAAATGATTCTAATAGGGGAACATAGAAAACAGGCAATCTATGCTTTTTTCCGCAACGCAAACGACCAAGGTACAGGATCTAGTCCGAATATCGTTACGACCGGGTCCCATCCACATAGACGTGGATGGAGGCGAACAGACGAGTACAGTGACGACATTGTCCCAGGGTTACGTTGTCTGCCCGTCAGACCGACGTTTCCTTCTCCTGTTCACATTCCTAAAAAAGAACCTCAAAAAGAAAACCGTCGTGTTCTTCTCGAGCTGCAACTCGGTCAAGTACCATGGCGAATTGCTGAATTATATTGATATCCCCGTTCTAGACCTTCATGTGCGTGCGCGCGCGTTCAACCCTATCCGGACATTCTAACCCCACTGTAGGGAAAACAAAAACAACAAAAAAGGACGAATACTTTCTTCGAATTCTGCAACGCAGAATCTGGGATACTGCTTTGTACCGATGTGGCCGCACGGGGATTAGACATCCCTCGTGTCGACTGGATCGTTCAATTTGACCCTCCAGACGACCCACGCGACTATATACATCGCGTCGGAAGAACTGCCCGGGCCGGGAAAGCGGGGAAGAGCTTGCTTTTCTTGTTGGAGAGCGAGCTCGGTTTCTTAAGGTTTCTGAAAGAAGCCAAGGTGCCGCTTAATGAATTCACGTTCCCAGCAGATCGGATAGCGAATGTCCAGTCTCAGGTAAGATATTCCTCGCAAGCACCTCACCGGGACAGACCCTGAGATTACCATAGCTGGAGAAACTGCTTCAAAAAAACTACTTCTTGCACCAATCTGCCAAGGACGGCTACCGTGCCTATCTGCAATCATATGCGTCATATTCTCTGAAAAAGATATTCGACGTGAACAGACTCGATCTAGCTAAGGTCGGGAAAGCTTTTGGATTTGCTGTTCCACCAAGAGTGAACATCAGCATCGGAGGAGGGAAAGGCGGAAAACGAAAAAGGGAGGACGAGAGCGAAGACGAAGAGGAGAGAGAAATGAAATCGGCACGTGGAGGAAGGCAGAGGAAGGACTCAGAGCGACAACGCCGTATTGAGAGATTGGGAAAGCGAAAAGTCGAGAAAGAAATCTTCCGACCCCATACATAGGGGAAATGTAAATTTCTCTCGAAAGAAACGATGACAATATATTATGTAAGCTTACACGACATGCCCTTACCATACGTACGACAAACCAACAACCGACCCTCACTTGTCGACTCATCCCTTCTCTTCCAACAATCTTCTCTAATCTTCTCTACTCCGTCTTATTCATGGCTACCACGCAGGTTTGTTTTTTTGTCTCTCTTCATCCTTCTCTCATTGTCTGCGTGCTCATGCTCTCCTTTTTCATCTGGGCTGGAGGACACTTTATCCTCTTGATTTCTGCCTTGAGGTACCTTCTGGCGTGGGTCACTCTTAAAGCGCCCTCCCCCTGGTGGTATAAGGGTTAGGCTTTTTAGTTCTGCTTTCGTGTTTCGGTTTCCCTGATCGTGACGTGTCTAGCGAGCTACGCCGGAACACTCGTCAGTTATTCAATCGTCTGCCAGTAAGTAGCCCTCTTCTCGAGTGCTTGTTGCCTAGATAGTAACCTGTATGGATAGAAAATCCCTTGGTGTAAGTAGCTCAGCGACGGATGCTTTCCTTCACGGTATCTCACAACGTGGCAGTCCCCGCAGCCAAATACCGCGTGGGTCCAGCGTGCTCTCGCCGATGAAGTGAGCACGAACACCCTTCCCTACCTTGTCGTTACGTACTGACGCCCTTTTTACAGAATGTACAATATCTCATCCTCGGGTTCTTTTGGTTTACCTCGAAGCCCATTGCTGGTAAGCCAACCCCTGATCGTTAATGTACTCGACCATTTCTCACTGTCAATCACCTCAGTTTCTCTCTTACCTTACACCATCTTCTCACTTTTCCATGCACTAACGTTCACTCGTACGACCCTAATGCCCCAATTTCTCCAATCGGGACCTCCATTGACGGCAGGTGGTGCGCCTACTCCTCACCCCCTTGCGAAGAAGCTTCAAGCCTGGGTTAGATGTAAGCTCAGTTCTTTTGGTCGATCATCGTTCACGGATGGCCCTCTGACCGTCCTCCAGCCAACTACGACCACGCCATGAAGGTGGTGGCTTACACGGAGATCTTCATCCTCGCTCGCGTCGTTGTCGGCGCTTTCTTATTCCGCAACTCTTTCCTTACGCCGATCATCTACGCGCATTTCGTCCGTATGCGATTCTTCCAGTCGGCGTTCACGAGGGAGGCCATCGTCAAAGTCACAGTCAAGATCGACGGATACATTAACAGGGCCGAGGTGCCGCCATTTATTAAACAAGGCTGGGTGACATTGCAAGGCTTGATTGGACGGTGGACGGGCACGACTTTGAATGGGCCAGCTGCCCAAGCTGCACCTGCTGCTGCTGCTGCTGCTGGGGCGCGATGAACTGAACACGGTTGGAACATGAGCGGCGAGTAATCTAGGTTATTCCGGGTCTTCACTAAATGGTGAAGATACACTGCGCGTCGAGTGATCTACTTGACAGGCATTTTTTTTTGTTTCCAGTCGTGTCTAGATTTCTGTATATATCCGCACTGAAGGATACTCGTATAGTTAGTAGTACTCGTGACGTCACTCTGGTTCATAGGTGAAGTCCTCGTGTGGTATTTAATATAATGAGACTTGTCTTCTGTTGTGCTGCTGTAATCAAGAATTGCCGTTCGCTCAATTTGTCTTATTGGCTCCATGTCACGTATTCCAGTGCCAACACATCCAACCTCATCCTCAAACTCGCGCATCCCACAAGAACGTGCCATTTCACCCTTACCCCCGTCTCGTCACGGCTTGGTTCATACTCCCTCAATGTCGTCTCTCTCTGGTCACGCCAACCCTGGAGGAGGGAAGAAGTTATCCAAGAGGGCCCTTGGTGATGAGGTCCGTTTTCACGCTCCCACCTCCCATATTCACGTGTCTCCACCACGCTAACTTGGTTGATGATGGCAGGCTTTGCGCAAGAGGATTGAAAATGAGCTGTCTCGAAAGCGTACCGTTTCAACTACTCAGCACACTGGTCGTAGACGTGCAGGAAAACCCAACGTAGCTAAGGGCACCGTGGCTGCGCTTAAGCCGAGTCCTGCGCTGACCGTCCCAGACACCATCACCGTCGCGGAAGCAAGTCAACTGTGTGCAGCCAAAAGAACCGACTGCGTCCTTGTCGTCGACGATGAAGAAGGGCTCAGCGGTATATTTACCGCCAAGGATTTAGCCTATCGGGTGCGCTCACGAAAATCCTTCCGTTTCCGGTTCAGTCCTGAAATGTCTGCATAAGGTTACTGCTGATGGTATTGACCCCCACACAACCCCAGTCAGCCAGGTGATGACCCGTAATCCTATGGTGACGCGGGACACCACCAGCGCAACTGAGGCTTTACAACTCATGGTAGAGAAGCACTTCAGGCATTTGGTATGCATTCTTTGTACTTGTCACCCTTACGCGCCTCACATCTGTCACATTAGCCTGTGTGCAATGAAGATGGTAACGTTGTTGGCTTGCTTGATATCACCAAAGTCTTCCACGAGGCTCTGGACAAGGTCGAACGCAGTTCATCCGCATCTGAGAAGCTCTATAGTGCACTCGCTGGCGTACAGACCGAGCTTGGCGCCGGCCTTGGTGCAAACCCTCAGACTGCAGCCATGCTCGCCTACGTCGAAGCATTGCGCGAGAAAACTGCCTTGCCTGACCTTACGACTGTCATGGACTCGCGTACTCAGCCTGCAGTGGTTGGCCCAAGAGCAACTGTCCGAGATGTCGCACGCCTCATGCGTGAGCGTAGAACAACCGCTGTCTGCGTTATGGAGCCAGCGAGTAATCCGGGTTCTCATCCCAAGATTGCCGGCATCTTCACCAGCAAAGATGTCGTTCTGCGCGTCATTGCCGCTGGTTTGGACGCAAGTATGTGCAGTGTCATACGCGTCATGACCCCGCACCCCGATACGGCACCCCCAACGATGACCATTCACGACGCTCTCAAGAAAATGCACAGTGCGCACCATTTTATTTCTGTTCGGTATCTCGCGTGTATTAAGAATTCGCTATTCCCTAGATGGTCATTACCTGAATTTGCCAGTTGTCGAGGAAGATGGCCGACTAGTTGCTATCGTTGATGTTTTAAAACTAACTTATGCAACTCTCGAGCAGGTACGATTGAACCAATATCTTTTGGGGTTTCTATATTTACGTGATTCTTAGATGAACCACATGACGACCGAAGCGACCGGCGAGACTGCTCAAGACACGGAAGGAGGCCCCATGTGGGGTCGCTTCTTCGACTCTATTGGCGGTCAAGAGGAAACCGAATCGGCGCATTCAGGATCCCACATGCCAACAGACGCGCATAATTCCTCGTTCGGCATCTCGCACCTCCAGCAGTCCCCACACTCCGAGGTCCACCCCAACGACTCAGCTTCTGTTGCTGACGATGCGTCTGCGTTGGGCTATGGTGGACATAAAGTCGTTGGAAATATCCCCTCCATTACGGGTTTGGCCGTCCCCGCTCAAGATGGCACCTACGTTTTCAAGTTCCGAACCCCGAGTGGAAACACCCACCGGTTCCAGGCACGGAAGGACGACATCGAAAATTTGCGGGACATTGTCTCCGGCAAGCTGACCGTCGACACGTTCTTTACCGAGTTCAAACCTATAAACGCGGATGATCCCGTTCCAGACGCCCTCGATTTCAAGCTGGCCTATACTGATGCTGACGGAGACGCTGTGCTCATGACGTCTGATAGCGATGTTACTGATGCTGTAAAGATTGCGCGTGAGAGGGGGGTTGACCGCGTGGTCCTTATCGTCCAAGGTGGAAGAGGTTGGGCCGACGTTGGTGCAAGCAAGAGCGAAGACCAGCCAGCAACGGTTGCGGCTGCTGCACAGAAGGAATTTAAAGTGCTCGAAAAGAGCGAGGAAATACTTCCTGAGACCGCTCAGTCAACTTCAGCCCCTGGGCAAGATTCATCGACAGACGAGATTTTTGGGATTTCACGGGACTTGTTGCTGCCAGCGAGCATCGGTGCGCTTGCAGTCGTGATTGTCGGAGTGTTCACCATCTCTCGCTTCACGAGGGATTAAGCTCGATTAAGAACCAGTGGAACTTCCTGCTTTGATCTTTTCACTTCTCGCATTTTGTGCCCACATTTTCTTTTTTCTTCTTTCGCTATCATGCTATTGGATACCTTGGTCGTTGCATGCGTCCGCTCTTTTAATGTTTTCTAGCTAGCTCTTTCTAGCCAGCTCGTACTTACTCGATAGACGATTTTGAAATGACGTTGGCTGCACGTGACTCATGTCCGTTATAACCGGGTTTGGAGCGAGCAAGGGAAATGGTGCGCACCATCCGTGGGCCGTCGAGAGAATGGCCAAAGCTGAGCGCGAAGATGCTCTCAACACGCTGGTGTGCAATCTCCTTCCACTATGCGAGAGAGTACTGGAATCTTATTGTGGAGCAGGCGTCAAGACTATTTGCTGCGATGCTAGACGACATCGTGGTCGATGTCGCATCACAATCGCACCAGGAAGTGGCGCGGAGTAAGCGAAAGTGTGAGGCCTGTTACACACAGTGCGTGTCCATAGATGTCCTCTTTAACGGCTCACTCATCTGCCATTCGTAGTTGCAGACAAGGTGACGTCTCCATTCCCGTGCTGCACATGCAACCCTGAACGAATGCGCTGAAATCAACGACCTTTAGTACACGCACCCATTCCCTCTCATATGACTGCTCCAGGCGCCTCGCAAAGCACACTGCCCGGCTCTAGGCCGAGCACACCTCCCGGGGATGCGGAGACGCCAGTGCCGAACGGCACGCCTAACAGCAGCGGCATGAACAAGAGCGGCACTGTGATTTTAGACTGTGTCGGATGCGGACAACCCGTTCGTGTGCTCTTTTTTAAATGATTTTATTGTCCAATTAACGCGACACGCCATTCGGTGTATTTCTGGGGGTTATGTTCTTGTGTGCAGACGCCCTCTAACCGCTACGCGATCCACTTGAGTCGGTGCATTAGTGACGGCACGGGTACGCGCAGAGCAGCTGTCCGGAGCGCGACGTCCAAATCAAAGTATGTGTGGCTTGTTTTTTTTGAGTCGAATTGCACATTAACGCACCTCTCATGGACGCAGGATTGGGTCGGATGCAGGGCGCTCCGCTTCACCATATCCAGGTTCGGAGAGCGGAAACGTCTCCGATCACTATGCGCCGCCTCCCCCTCCAGGACCGAAAAAGAAGGGAAGACCACCGAAAAATAAACCAAAAGGTGTGCCGAGTGTAGTCTCCTTAGCGCGTAAGCACAGCTTAAGGTGCAAACGCACGCCCTCTTCATAGCTCCTGCTCAGACGGTTAGTGCTGCCCACGACGAGGGAGAACCTCTATCAAATCGAAAACGGGTGCCCGCTATTTTGCTTTTATGTGTAATACCGCAGGTAGACTCATATTGTGAGGACACAGCCAGGTTCTCCACTGTCCTCCCCAACGAAGGGTACGAAAAAGCAGAAAGTGCCAGGTACGCTCACAGCAGAACTTTCACTGTCATTTGTCTGGCTCATCTTTCTATTTGTCTCCCCCCTACCCGTCCAGCCACACCGCTTGCACGAGTCGGAAACGTGAGAAGACCCCACACCTTCCGTCACTTCGTACACTAACCGTGGGGTAGAGCACTCCCCTGGGCCCTCCTGGGCCTAAGTCACAATCCAAGATACCCTCACGTTTGCGCGAGTCCTCTATCGCATCTTTCCTCGAGCCCGAAGCGACAGCCGCGTCGCCCGGTTCTCGCTCTTCTTCTCCCGGAACGGCGGCCACCCCTACATCTAGTATATTCGGGAACGGAAAGGTGAATGGTTTCGCTGGTGGCGTGGAAGAAAAGAGGGTACCCCCGCGGGTCCCTAGTCCGCCAAGGCCGCCGGCGCCGATCACAAGACGGCCTGAAACAGACTACCTTGTCGGTAAGCAAGCACTGGCGAGGCTGCCGTTGTGTTTGTGTGTGTCTGTATGCTGACGGTGATCTCCTTGTGTCAGACGTCGAAGGCGACGAGACAGGTTCTTCAACGGATACGGACAGCGACTAACAAAGGTGATCGATCGAAACCCCAAGAAGAACTTGGCGTCTCGATCGTTATTTTCCGCGGGTTTTATCCGTGCAGTCACGGTTGGATGTGGATATGTCTCATGCTGTTTTCTATTGTTGCTTTGCTACGCTGTCATATTATTAATTACGTTGGACTCATATGGTGGTTGTATGTATTAGACTACAAGGGGTTCACAGGTTTGCACCGGTCGTGGATCTGATGTTTCGATTAACTCTTCATTGTCGCGGAAGCGTAGCAACGGCAACCCCGGCGGTGCGTGCAGCGGCTGACCACCAACAAGGCAGTTTATTTATCATGTCTATCTCCCGCGATCGTTAGAGTTACAGACAAACTAAGGCTAAGCACTGAGAGCGACGGTGATGAAACCCAGTTTGGGTTCTTGTGAAGCGACTACAAGCGATATTTCCTGCAAGGGGTTTTCTCGCGCAAACTTTAGCCTGACGATAACCACGCACATTCGTGTGCGACGTCAAGTTGAGGAACTGGAAACAAACAGAGCAGAGCACAGCTTTCTTACTAAGGCCGTATACAGCAACGGGTTTGGAGGGTGATTTGGACTTGGTTTTGGATTTTGGGACTAGGAACAGACCGTCCGGTTACTTGAAATGACAGGTACTAGTGTTACTAGTGTGACAGGGTGACATCCCAAAATATCGAGTTGTTCATGTTTTTTTTTTTCAAATAAGAATAGTGTATATTCGAAAAATCCTGTATTTTCTTGAAGCCCCAATTGGCACTCGCCCATCCTAAACTAAAACCTAATAAAATATTATTATTATCAATGCCCTCCGAAACCAAGGACAACACGCCCACGCAACAGTGGCTGTCTGGCAGCATGAACAACTCGATATTTTGGGATGTCACCCTGTCACCCTAGTAACACTAGTACCTGTCATTTCAAGTAACTGGACGGTCTGTTCCTAGTCCCAAAATCCAAAACCAAGTCCAAATCACCCTCCAAACCCGTTGCTGTATACGGCCTAAGGGATGCATCGTCGGTAGATACAGGTCACGGATAAGAAACAAAAAAAGAACCAATGTAAGGTTTATTCGAGAAAGCTCCAATACTGTAAGATTTGTGCACGATACTTAATAAATAAACTGTATTTATTTATTGCGCGAATTTTCGCCACGAGGCTGACAAGATGCGAGGTATAGATATCGGCGAGTTCGAGTAACTGCGAGGTGCGCAGTGCGCAATTAGATCCGCCTGCGGTTCTGAAATTGGAGCACCGAGTCGCCTTGTCAACCAGATGGGGGAGTCCGCAAGTTTTAAGGTTGTTGTGACGAACAGCGTAACGAGAAATAATATAGTGATATGCGGCGTGGTGGCGACCTTGAGACAAGATGGGTTTCAGGGACTGGGAGAGCCAGAGCTGCTGCCAAGAAAGAGTTATGAAAGCGTCTGAGACATCTGAGACACGGCGGCACTCGAAGCGGCAGGTTGAGGAGATTGTTGGGCTCGGAGAAAAGAGGTAAACAGGGCTATGAATATAGAGATCCACTCATTTCTCTGATATCTACAAACCTTCCCATGACAACTTCGTAGACTCCAATGCTGCTCCCTTTTCCCCAAATCCTGAGCACAAGTCCTATGTCCTCGACACTTCATCCGTACGGCCTTTGTTCCCCCTTGCTCATCATTTCTCTCATTTTTTTCTTAGAGCGACCGAAAGGGCGATTTTGATGACGATGACCATTCCCCAGCGGAATATCCGCCAACGCCACCTAAGTTACCACCTCCAGACACTCGCACATGGTGGCAGAAGGTCTGGGTTCCTTTTTTTACAACTCGATGGGTTTCACATTAACATTTTCCTGCCCAGCTCTTACCAGACTCTATCGCTTGCCGCCTTTATGTTATTACAGTGCTAGTGGAGACAACAATCGACTTGGTTATAGAAGGAGATATACTACTGCGGTTTCACCAAGCGGGCAAACTTCAACCGGTGCATTCATCGCAACCGAATAACATAGCTACGGCCGCGAAGAAAATGCCCGTTTACCTTTCCGTCTTTGCCATTGCCCAGTGCGTCTAAACAACACAGACTTTGCCACGTCCACTCAAATGTCTTCCAGTATTTTCCAGCTGGGGATGGCATTAGATGCCGTGTATGCTCGTAACACGTTGCAGTTTCTCGCCCTCACGTGAGTCGTCGCTATCTCTACACCTGGACATTATGCTTGATCTCGTTTGCCAGGGTCTTCAATGCATTATTCCTTTTCTACGCTATCATACAGTCCTCGGAAGTTCGCCACTCGTTGTCGACCGTTTCCGAACAGAGTGGCTTCTCACATATCCCTGTCAACGTTCTTACGACAGCCCTTCCAATCGTCATCGCTATCACAGAGCTTGCATACGTCGCGCTCGCGTGGTCAATATACAAGGAATTCGGTTGGAAGGTGTACAAGTTCCTGGGGGCAGATCGGCAGATCAAGCGGATGTTTGCCGCCTATCAGATTTATCAATGTCTCGTCAAGTTCGACGTCTTCTTCTGGGTTGGCTTCTGCGTGCAATTCACCTTCCTAGCGCTCGATCGCCACTCTTGGGAGTTTTATGTCACCTGTGCGGCCCTGCCGTTATCCATCGTTCTACTAGTCGAGGGTCATCTGGCGGCTCGCTACGAGAACAGGTGGATGATGATTTCGTTCATCTCTGGCTGTGTTGGTGCAATGATATACTTTTTTTACAAGGTACGCGCACCACATTACTCTCTAGCGTCTTCCCCTTCAGCTCAATGAGTACAGTTCGTCAGAGTTATTATCCAGAAGAACACGCTGGAGTTTGCTCCTATTTGGGAGTCACTAACCACGTTTGGTGAGTTTAGTCCGGCTGCACTAACGCTCTACGTCCTGTCTGACGTCCTGTCAGCCGTAATCGCTATCATCCTACTCGTGGCAACATGTGTCTACGCATGGATAGTCATGCGAAACTTTGGCCGCGGCCTGAAAGACCAGAGTGGGTAATGTTTGAATCTTCTCTGCAAATGAGCCTCACCCGTTTTCCAGTCTCGCGGAAGCGGGCAAATGCTGCCAATCACACAGCGTACCCATCATTATCGGTACGACCGAACCGGATGAGCATCGACTAAACGCCTATGCCTCGTCCATATCCACGGACTTTGTATTTCCTGTGTGAATAACTCGCAATGCATCTATATACGATCCATGGACCGACTTTATACCGGTTGTCGTTCTTTTCCTAGCCCACACCAGAATTTAACGTTATACATTATATCACACGCCTGTGTTGTTGCTGGACTCTTCGCAAGCGCCGTACGCGTTCTTTCCTCCTTATTCGCCTCTGGTCCCGCATCCCTCTCTTTCCCCCTTCGCTTCCTCGTCTTCCTCGTCTATGTAATTAAGCAGATCACGCGATCGATCACGAGGTGCTTATGTATTTGTTAGCTCAAGTCGGGCCACGTGGTCAGGAAACGTCAGCCTGAGAAGGAATTGATCTTTGAAAAAAAAAACTCAAAAAAGACTTAACAATTTTTCATCCACAAATTTAAAAAATTTAAAATTTAAAATTTAAAAAATTCTCGAAATTGGCATTGACCCACTTCCTGCAGAGCCAAGGACCAATTGGTCACGGGCAGGTCTGGCCGTTCTGGATGCCACAGTAATTAGAAATTTAAAATCTGTCCACATATTTTTCAAAATTTTAAACCATGAAAAATTGTTAAGTCTTTTTCGAGTTTTGTTCAAAATATTTT
>WNFR01012718.1_pt1 | contig 11141 bp, 6 predicted proteins | sample 5400221 | NCBI WGS metagenome assembly WNFR01 (sample SAMN13153357, study PRJNA577476) | soil metagenome | isolation source: 40 cm soil under Madrone tree | place: USA:California | collected 2016-06-14 | reverse complement strand
GCCACGGTGACGTGAGCCTTTGAACAGGCTGTTGCTCAAAACGCAGCATCACCCCTCTTCGAGTGACGCTGGCAAGTGAGCGTTAGCTAGCACCAATAAGGTGGGTATTCCCGAATCTGGACTGAAGATGATCAGTCAGGAATTGACGAATTTGGTCCAATTGCTCCATCGCGCATGCATATGATTTCGCGGCACCACTTAATTCATTTGCTCGCCCCATCTGTTCCAATTCCCGAAGAGAACCTAGGATAGCTGTCATTCCACAGCTCGCACTGGCCCCGACATACTTGTGCGCCAGTGTCTCTATTTCTCTGGAAGTGCTCATCTGAATCGCGGTCTCCAACTCTTTCATCAACTCGCACGAATTCTGCAAGTACATCTCGATCAATTCGCGAAGTTGTTCGGGATCGTTGCCGGCTGCTTCGGTTAAGCATTCAATATCGACTGGGGCTTCTTCCCCCTCGATTGGTGCGCTGGAGATTCCCCTCGCCGCTACCTCAGCGTCGCTAACCCGATCATTTCCGAACGGGCTGAATCGATCGATCTGAGTCGGTGGCTGCCAGCGTTCCAGTGCGGCTTGAAGATCAGGCAGCCCAATCGGCTTGCTGAGATAATCGTTCATACCTGCGGCAAAACACTTTTCCGCGTCTCCCTGCATGGCGTTGGCGGTGATGGCGATAATATGAACCGGCGATTTCGGAAGGCGGCTTTGATCCAGGCTTCCTTCCTTTTTGCGGATTGCTTGGGTGGCTTCATAACCATCCATCTTCGGCATGTGACAATCCATCAAGATGATATCGTAAGACAGTCGCTGCAGAGCGGCCAAAACCTCTAATCCATTTGCTACAGTATCCGCGACATAACCCAGCTTTTGCAATTGGCCCGATACTACCTTTTGATTAATAATGTTGTCTTCGGCCAAAAGGATCCGCGGTCTCTCGCGATGCGGAGTAGGGGAAGTTGCAACACGTTGATACGACGCAGGGTAAACTATGAAAGTTTCGGTAGCGGTTTTACCGATGGCGTTCGTCAGGCAGTCGAAGAGATGTGACTGTTTCACCGGCTTAACCAAATATGCCGCGATACCGGCATTCCTTAGTTCCTGGGCGCTTAAGGCTTGTCCTATCGAGGTCAAAACGACCAGTCTAGTGCTGGCAATAGCCGGATCAGCCTTAATCGACTGGGCCAAGGTAAATCCGTCCATTTCCGGCATCTGTACATCTAGCAGTGCCAGATCGTAGGGTAGAGCTTTCATTGCCGCTGTGCGCAACATCTTTAGAGCTTCCTGGCCGCTGGCGGCGCTGCTTGGCAGCATTTTCCAAACCGTGAGTTGGTGGCGCAAAATTTGGCGGTTCGTGGCATTGTCATCGACCACCAGTACTCGCAGCTGATACAAAACAGGCCGATATGAATCCGGAGATTGTAGGTCACGCGCCTGCTTCTCCAGCTGAGCGGTAAACCAGAATGTCGAGCCTTTTCCCAGGCCGCTATCTACTCCGATTTGACCACCCATCAACGTCACGAGTTGTTTGGCAATTGCTAATCCCAATCCAGTACCACCATACTTACGCGTGGTAGAGCTGTCGGCCTGACTAAAGGCGTGAAACAGCTTCTCCTGCGCTTCCGGCGAAATGCCGATACCGGTGTCTTGCACGTAGAATCGCACCAGCGCGTGAGTTTCCGTCTCGCTCTCCTTACAAACTCGAACGACTACTTCTCCTTGCTCGGTAAATTTGATGGCATTACCGACCAGGTTGACCAGGATCTGCCGGAGGCGTCCCGGATCACCGCGCAGCCGGGTCGGAACTTCAGAGGCTACGGTGCCGGCTAACTCAAGCCCTTTGTCCTGGGCACGCTGGGCCAGCATATCTAGCGTGCCTTCGACAGTTTTGACCAGGTCAAAGTCTAGAACCTCAAAGGTCAGCTTGCCGGCTTCGATCTTGGACAGATCCAGAATATCGTTGATGATCGCCAGGAGAGTTTCCGCACTGGTGCGAATGGTCTCGGCGAATTCACGCTGCTGCCGGTTCAGTTCGCCCTCGAGCAGCAGACCGGCCATACCGATAACTCCATTCATTGGGGTCCGAATCTCATGGCTCATGTTGGCCAGGAACTCGCTCTTGGTACGAGCAGCCGTTTCCGCGGCTTCTTTGGCCATCGTCAGGTTTTCTTCCGCTTGTTTGCTCGCAGTGACATCCCAGAACATACCCTGGGTTCCGATGACTGTGCCTGCATAGTCGAGTACCGGCATCTTGATGATGTGCACCCATCTCCTCTGACCATCCGGGTCGACTCGGGCTTCTTCCGCTTCGAAGGGTTGCCGCGTCTGCATCAGGAGTTCGTCAATCTCCCGATATTCCTTCGCCAACTCAGGTGGATCGATCCCGAAATTGGTTTTACCGAGAATTTCGTCTAGTTCCTTCCCCTTGTATTCACAGAAATGCTGATTGGCAAAAATGAATCGGCCCTCCGTGTCTTTCCGGTGAATGTTGACTGGAAGGTTATCCACCAGTGACTTCAGAAACGATTCCGAAGCCGAGAGCGCCCGAGTTGTGCGCGCGAGTTCCTCGGTCATAACCTGTTGCTCTTGCACCAGGCGGCGGGCGGTCTGCCGCCCTGATTCCGCCTCCGCTTTTGCCAGTTCTATGGCGTTCACCTGACTGCGGATAGCGTGGGAAATCGGCCACGCCAGCGAAATTAATAGGACCGAACAAGCGCCACCCTCGATCTCTTTCTCCACTGCGGCCAGCTCGTCCTTCAATTTCTCCCGCTCGCCGCGGAGCAGCAATCCATCTTGTGAGAGATCGTGGGTCTCACGCCAGGTTTGCGCCCGATACTCCAGATCGGCCAAATGTTTAGCCAGCACAACTAATCGTTGCAGCGAACTCGACCCGCTATTGTTCTTGTTGGCGTTTAACAGCTGCTTAGCGGTACGAACAAAGCTATTCGCCGCGTTGGTTCCGTTAGTTAACGGGATCTTCTCATCGAATATCGCTTCAATTTCTTTCTGCGCCTCAGCAGCCCGCTGCGCAATTTCTTGTGAGGCCCGTTCCAAGCGCTCCTGTTGTTCCTGAAGCTCCGCACGACCAGTCTGAATCGATTTTAATTCAAAGCCGCTCTGACTGACCACAATAACCACCATCACCAGGCCGAGAGCGCCCAGCAAACGAACCATCCAAAAAATTCGTGTACTTTCCCTACCGCTCATCGAATGGCTCTCTTGTTGAAATGATTCGAGAGATCGGTCCACTCGAACGGTGCGAAGACACGGAAAACGGTCGGCCAAACGAATGAACAGATCAGTATGGCTAGCTTCATCGGCCTAGCCGGCCTCTACCGGATTTAGAGGGTTGAAGGCGAGAGTGACATCGCTCAGGATTACGCAGGATGTTGGCAACTTAGACCTGGAGTTATTGCCTTAATCGTCATAACTGCCATGTTCTTTAGAATTAAGATAAACCACTCGACAATTTTATTCGCAACCGTGACGGCTTGCCCTGATAAGCATGGGTAGTCTCCCTACTGGGCTCCGCTGAACTGCCCTCCGTACAGTCCGGATCTACTCTCCAGGAACATGTCGGAGAGGGATCGTGCTGCGGATAGCCGGTCGCAATCTCTGGTAGCGGCGACTGTCCCGCGAAGCACCCCGTGTGGTCAAACTTGAAGATTGGAACGGAGCGATTCGTTCACACCGGCCCCAAAACGCAGTCGCCTTGGCGTGGTCCGCGAATGCCGCGATGCACGATCGGATCGAGGAATACTCAACGCCAGACGCAGCGACGCGATGGCGACTGCGGTTTGGGGCGGTACCATGCGAGCAGCTTCGGGCCGACTTCTAATTCGCGCCAAAATCAGGGTATTTTAGGGACAGTCGCCGCCGGTTGCACCAGACGCCGAACGCGAAACGCGGAACGTTGTATGTTTCCTGTTTCCTCCAACCGGCACCGCTATTTTTAATCTACCGATTAGCGATCGCCGATTACCTCTGCCGCAGCCCAAGTGCGTCCAAGCTCGGTTAAGTTTCCATGCGGTTCCGGTCTACCGAGATAATATCCTTGTCCGATCAAACAAAGGTCCAAGCGGAAGAATGCGGACCAGAAAGCAAACCACCGTTCCTCCAAAGAGCCGTCGGGACGGCAAACCGAATCTTAGACCCGACAGCACGAACGCGAGGAAGCATAGACTCGACGAGCCTTTCTCCGACAAAGGCCACCTTTTGTTCACGTCCGGCGCAACGCCTGATAGGGGGCACTCTGATATTGTCGTTAGTCACCAGATAATCCGGCGCTTTTTGTATTAACGATTTTCGGTACAAGCGGCGCGCCTCTCGTATTAACAATCCGGTTAGGACTGACAACGAAATCAATGCTTTCTATTCTCGGAATGTCCAAGAACGGCAGAGATTGATCTGTAACCGACGCATTTCCAATCTGCCTGGCCTGGCAGTAAACATCGTTGTTGCGAGCATGGTAACAAAGCCAGGCCAAGCGGAAGGGGTTGGCGTCGCAGAGTAGGACCTTCTTATCCCTTATACTTTCCAAGCCCCGGCAGACCTCCACGAAACTGGGATCTCGTAAAGATCCTAAAAACTCGGACTGGTTTGCCACTCCACGGTACTCTTTGATCGACCCGAAAGCCGCGGCGGCGACTAACGAAACTAAAAGGGAGGTTCTGAGCAGGCTAGCGAGCTGGTTTGCCTTTGGCAGCGCAAACCTCGAGATCGCACTGAACGCCAAAATGCATACGAATGGCGAGAAAGAGAAAATCAGTTTCGCGATCGGATATGCCGGCAATGGAACCCGGGTGGCGAGGTAAGAAGCAATCCCGAGCACCGGTAGAAGGATGGAACCAAACACCAATTTCTCGGATCTTTGGAGCAGAAGGAATCCAATTACAGCCACGACGGCAAACACGACTCCCGCCAACTCGAAGAAGAGCCTCCACGGCTGGTCGACTAGTCCGAACAGGATTTCTGACCACCCGCTCACCGTTAGGACGTGCGGTACAAGGTCATCCATGTATCTCCCGATCGCAGCCGTAAAATATTGTTCGGACAGAAAGGCAATTAGATTGCGGATATACAAAGGGTTGAGGAACGCCACCAGAAGGATAGCGCACCAAACCATCATGCGCTTCTGGCGGAATATCTCAGGGCGAATGAAGACGACTCCCAGCAGGAAGCAGCAGCAGCCGAAAGGGGCTAGCTCCGAATAGGCTGCAATCAGGTAAGCAAGACCCAGGCTGAAGAACAACGTGAAGCTTCGCGCATTGAGCTCTCGCCGATGCAGCAAATTGGCGAAGAAGACAAAAACAAAGAGGACCGCCGTCTGTGATAGAAAGCCATCCAGCGTGAGACGGGTAATCGCCGGCAAAATGGTTGGTAAGAATGCGCCTAACGCCGCAGTGAGTCGATCGATCCCAATGTCCCGAAGCAATACGTACAAGCAGATCGCCAGCGATAATAAGAAAAAGATGACAGTCGCGGCGTAACTACTCTTGGCATTCGTTTGTGAGAGAACGCTGATTTCGGCGGTGATTACGCTTTGCCCAATTCGCTCATCTTTGAGTCTCTCTGGCATCAGCAGCCATGGCTGATGGCCGATATCCTGAAGATCCGTGCTGTAGGGTTTTTCCTTCAAGAACTCTGCTAGAAACACATAGTTGAGTTGGTCGGGGTGAGCTTTTCCGTAGTACGATTCGATACCCTGCTGAATCGGAACAACGCTATGAAATGCGACCGTGAGCATCACCACAACGCCCAGTATCTGAATATCGGCGTTTCTTCGCAGATTCCGAATCCAGCCGCCCCACTCGCGACGGGCGAGATAGAATTGAAGAGCGGCTAAGCCCACCAGAAACCAGGCAGATATCCGGACAGGCAACCCCAGGTAGATCAAGTTTTGCGGGATCAACACCGTGAGGAAAAGCCCGCCTACAAACGAAAATAGAAGTTTCGATAAAGCGGGTAAGCTTTTGGGAACGAACCGGAATAGGGTCAGGCCTACTCCGAGACAGCAACCGAATATTGCAACGAGCTGCAGTGAGAGTGTCAACATGCTCTGATACGCGCCCGTTTGACCAACTGTTTGCTCGAATAAAAAAGTCAGGGTTTCAGCTCAGTGGCCGGCGGTGAGCACATAAATCGTCACACCGACAAGGATAGTGAGCAAAATGATCGCCCCGATTCGGATGGCCTTCCTTAAACGATTCTTTGCTGCGACCGGTTCAACAACTTTCGACGCCTCTTCGCCGCCGTTACTCGGACTAACGGTTGGCGCCGACTCGATTGACTTCTTCAGAGCGTTACACAGCGCATCCTGCGAAAAAGGCTTTTGGATGATATCAAACACGCGAAGTGCTTTGGCTCGTGAAGCGGTTCCTTCAAAATCGTAACCCGAAATGAGAATGATTGGAGCGGCGCTTCCCTTGGCACGCAGCCGTTCCGCAACATCGAGCCCGCTGCCGTCCGGCAGCCGGTGGTCCAGTACATACGCGTCAAAACGTTTTTCTTCGATGGCGGCGACCGCCTCTTCCACCGACTGGCTGGTCCGAACGTCATATTCTTCTAAGGAAAGCATCCGGTTGAGGATCCGGCAGACGGCAACGTCGTCGTCTAAGACAAGTACACTGGGAGTAGTCATCTGGAGCGAGGTGCAAACTTCATTATGCGCATCCTGTTATCGCTTTGGCAAAGGGGCGAACAGATCTTACCATTAGGCGATCTGCGGAAACGTATGTGAAACGACTCGGCCGGAACCCGCGATGAGCAAGCTCCGGCCTTCGCAATTGTGTTTCTCCGTTAACCGAAATTCCTAGCGCTTTGGATAAGACACGATCCCACTATGGAGTGGTAGTTGGCGTAGTGGTAGTCGACGTACCGGTCAACAAAAGTAGGCCGGTGATTCCAGGATCTGAACTATCAACGGGCGGCGCAGGTGGGCCGGCTAAAGAAATGGTACCGTTACTATCTGCGAGAGTTACAAATCCGGTGGAAGAACAGACCCAGAACTGTGTTCCAGCCGGCAGTGGCTGATCGGTGTCGCTTATGGGACGTGGAGAGTCATAGGTAGCGTCGAACCAATTATTATGATTCAACGCGTCCTGAACAGCCTTGTTCAAGTCATCGCTGGTTAGAGAGCCGGTTTGATATAGTATGAGTGCGGTCGCTTTGCTGTTTGCATCCGGCGGGATCAGCGCATAAAGTGTGTCCCCGATCTGCGTGGTCGATGAAACCGATGCCGGATCCGTTAGCAACGGAATCGGAATGGGATTGCCGGCCGAGTCGCGGACAGTTAAACCTTGCACCGTCAGTGGACAAGCGAGCTGGCCAACCTGAACGTTCTGTCCGTCCTGAGTGGGTCGATTAGTGAGAGGTTCTTCCTGCGCAAAAATCATCGGAGTGGAAAGTCCGAGCGCAGCAATTGAAGTTAAAAGCAAGAATTTCATAGTTTTGAGCTGTTGAATGCTATTTCGTCAGTCCAAGTTGAGAATTGACCATATAGCTATTGTTGATGTTAAAAGAGGCTGGATCTCCGAAAGTCTCGGTCTGCGCAGGCGTCCCGTTGGCGGTCGATTTTTGCATGAGCTGTAACGTATAAATCCCGGGGCCACTCACGAAATTCCCGGTATCGATATAGACATTATCCCGTTGCCATGCGTCCCAGACTGGAGTGCTTGGCGCAATTGCGTCGGTGCTGTCGATCTTCTTCGCTGCCGAAGGAGGGGTCAGTTGTGCAGACCCCGGGTAAATGACTACCCAAGTTTCGGCACCCGGATAAATCGATTGGGTGGTCGACATGATGGCTCGCGGCGGATCGCCACCATAACTTGTGGGAGTCCCAGTTGTGTTCGTGTTCAACGCTGTCTTCTGCCTAAAATTCTGAACCGAGAAACTCGCAGCCTGCTTCAAAACCGTGCCATAGATATCGATCTTCTGATAATCGAGGACCGTTTGGATGTTGCTAGCCTTGTCGTAAAAAACCAGCTCGATTGTCTCGACACCGTAAACGTCGTTGGCGCTGATCACGTCGCCGTTACTTTGTTTCTTGTTCGCGTAATTGGACAGATCAGGAGTGAAGAAACCAAAATCCCAATTGCACTGGGCTTGGTTAAATCGCGAATTGGCCGGCATAAGCTTGCCCTCCATGATTTCTGACATGCCGCCCAGATTATAGGTATTTGGCGTTCGCGTCTGGAAGAATCTTCGAATACCAATTTCACCTTTTGGGTCGAACTTGCCGTCTTGGTAATACTCGAGTGATGTCGCATCGTATGTCTGGTCCGCGCGCATTTGGTGATGCGGTTTAGTCTCGCCCGTCCAGGCCGGCCAGGGGACTAAGGTCGGATCTGGCGTCGTGACGGTCAGCGTCCCATGTGGTGTGCCAAAGGTCTGGTCGCCATAGGCGCTGGTCGAAACAATGCCAGTAATTGCTAGCGAAAAACAAACTGTCGCTATGATCGGAGTTATCCTAAATGAAATTATCTGCATGATTAGTAATGAGTGGGGTTAGGAAGCGAAAGGAGTGCGAATCCCGGGCGAGCTTTTCGCCGCTGTTTGGTCATCCGCTGGTTTGAGCATCCAGCGAGACCGTTGCAGAAAGGGTGGCCTGCAATAGTAATGGAAAAAATCGCGGCATAATGGATCCTGGGCTTTGTTATTGAGGGTCTGGTTGTTACAGCAATTATTACGGTAGTACAAACCGAAACTTTAGGCACTAATCGGAATATTTTTGGTTAGTTAATCCACCCGTGTGACCTGACCACAAATATCTGCGGTAAATCGAGCAAACTTCCAGAGAGTGGTTTTCGTTCCCATTTTCCAGTAGGTACGAGGAAAATTTTCCTTTTGGCTTTTGTTTGGAACGGCAGCTTCCGCCGGCAAAACGAAAAGCTCGTTGCGAAGTTTTTCCTACGGGTGTTGGAAGTGGCTCGGGAGCTAAAGCTTTTGCGGGCTAGCCGTGGGCTTGCCGTCGATGCCGATGGTAGTCAGCTCATCTTGGGAGGAACCCTATGAGCGCCGTCCGTATGACAGCGCTATAAAGAGAACTGCTCAAACTCAGAACTCTCTTAATGATGCCAACGCCAACATGCTCCAAAATAATAACAAATCCTCTTAGTTTTATTGCGCTTGACTCGTTATGGAATTTATTGTTTTGATCGGCGCTATGCACGCGATACAAACAAGGGAGGCGAGCTAGCGATATAACGGGAAAACCTTTTACAGGATTTCCTTCCCACGGATTCTCGGAGCGACGGGTCGTATATTATCAATCGTTCAGTGCCAGTTCCTCGGGCTGAATGAAGGGCGCAGTGTCGTTCCTTTGCTGCGTTATAGCCACTCTAGCCTGCATCGCCCACAAATCTTTAGAGATTTTTGAGCGATGCAGGCTGTGGCAGCAGAATTCCCCGGCTACGCCGGACTATTCTGCTGCTCTTTTGGAGAGAACAGGTTGCTTTAATTCATTTATTTTCGAAACAGGCTCTTAAATGGGCGTGGAGCGCCTGTTTAAGAGCTATCTAGCCCGCAAAATGGGCGCGTCAATTCCTAAGGCGTGTGATTTTTGCGGGCCAGGTGTAAGGGCGAACCCAGCGATATTTTATAGAAATTACTAAAATTCTGGGAAATTCAGCCGATTACGGGCATCAACATCAGCACTTTCCAAAACATGTCCAACGGTGGCACCGCTCAATCGATGAAAGCTGTTTCCCTGAAATTCGGTCAGCCGAATCCCGCACCTGCGGCAGCACCTCCTCCGCTTCCGCCGGTCCCAGACAAGCCCGAGGATGTGGTGGTGGAATTTCGGGACGCCGGCTTGGATACCGCCGAGACCGTGGAGCGAAGCAGTCTATCCGTTACGGAACCTGCAGCCTTGGGCGCCCAGATTTTATCTGAATTGATCGATCTGTCCGACGTCGAACGATTCTCCGATCTCCAGATCCAGACCGATCGACTGATCTATGCGAACGGCGGCGGCAGCACCAGACCGTTCACCAAATGGGGCAAGCTCAGTTCCCCAGTCGCTTTCAGCATTCTTCGCTATTTATACGAGAGCCGTCGAGTCTTTCTGGGGATCGGCCCGGAAAAAGCGGAAGTCGACTTGGAAGAACTTTTCCTGTCCGAGCGTAAACTGGATTTCGCCAGCGAAGGCTCCGGCCCAGGCAGCCCCCTCAAGGATGGCCGGTTCCGTGTCCAGGCCCACTTTTCCAATCGGGGGATCGGAATGACAATCCGTGTCTTGCGCAACACGATTGCGTCGCTCGAACAGATCGGGATGCCGGCGGAAGTGATTGAATCGCTCCGCCAGCGAGTCGGCAAAAAGCAGGGAATGGGGTTGATCGTGGGTCCAACCGGCAGCGGCAAGACAACCACCCTCGCAGCGCTGCTTGATTGGGTGCGCCGGAGCCAGAACAAACACATTGTCACCATCGAGGACCCGATCGAATACGTCTACCCGGATACGGTCGAGGCCGGAGAGTCCTTACCGCCGTTACCAGCCCCCGCCCTTGTCACCCAGCAGGAGGTTGGAGCCCATGTCCGCAGTTTTGAACAGGGCCTTGTCGATTCCCTCCGCAAGAAACCCGATATTATTTTGGTCGGCGAGATCCGGACCGCCGAAACGCTCCGGATCGCGCTGGAAGCCGCGGAAACCGGGCATTTCATTCTTTCGACCCTGCATACGCGCGGCGCCGGCAAAACGCTGGGACGAATGCGCCAGATGTTCAGCCTGGAACAGGCGCGCGGCATTCTCCAGCAGTTTGCTGACGTTGGATCTTTTATTCTTTCACAGGGCCTGATGCCGGACGTGAACAAGCGGTACCTGCTCTGCTGCGAATATTTCGCGATCCAGGAGATCGAAGATCGTAACGCCATCCGCAAATATGCCGAGGGCGGCTTCCAGGACGTCGAAGAGCGTCTGAACAAGCCCTATAACCGCAAATGGAACGCGGAACTTAAGGCGTTGCTCAACACGAAACGAATTACACCGGAGGTGTATGAACAATTCTACCAGGTCACTGGCCTGGAGAATAAATGAGGTCAGTGAAGCGCTTACAGGAGGGGAACAGCTAACTGACATCAACAACCAAAAGAACCAACAACACTTCTAGTCACTAAACAACTAGTCACTAGTCCATTATAAATG
>WNFR01017529.1_pt1 | contig 11143 bp, 6 predicted proteins | sample 5400221 | NCBI WGS metagenome assembly WNFR01 (sample SAMN13153357, study PRJNA577476) | soil metagenome | isolation source: 40 cm soil under Madrone tree | place: USA:California | collected 2016-06-14 | reverse complement strand
GAAGCTATCGAACCGCCCTCTGTGCTCTGATTCTGCTGATCGCCTCGTCAACCACGGCGTCCGCGCAAAAACCACGCATAAACAGGCCTGTTTCTGCGATTCCAACCAATGTTTTGCTGCGGATTATGCGTGCCGAGGACGAGCGGCGCTGGGACAAAGATCTCGCGTCACTGTTGACCGACAAGAGTGCTCAGGTCCGCAAACGGGCGGCGCTGGCGGCCGGGCGCATCGGCGATGAGCGAGCTGTCCCGGCTCTGGTCGAACTGCTGCGAAAGGATCGCGAGGACGACGTGCGACAGATGGCCGCGTTCGCGTTGGGCGAGATCGAATCAGCATTGGCTGCGGATACACTGATTGAAGCAGCGCGCGCGGATCAGGTTTCCTACGTGCGCGCGCGTGCGCTCGAAGCGCTCGGTAAGATTGCCGCCGCGTTGCCGCCGGCGGATGAAGCGCGCCGGCAAGCCATCGGCCAGGTAATCCTGGATGCGCTAACCACCGAGCGGCAGGCGATTGTCACAGCCAGCGGCGTCGCTAACCTTGAGGTTGAGTTGCTTGGGTTGACGGCGGCATTACGCGCGCGTCCAAAAGATGCGGGCAAGGTGTTGGCACTTTATCTTTCGTCGGTCGATTGGCGCGTGCGCGCCGATGCCTTGAATGCACTCGCGCGTCTGCGCCTGAAGGACGGCAACGGCGAGGCGCGCAAGATGGTTTTAGACCACAGTAATCCGATCGTCCGCGCTAATGCCGCGCGCGTGCTCGGCGCCACGGAAGACAAGCAAGCATTAGACGCGCTGCTCGATCGCGCTTTGCACGATGAAGACTTGCGCGTGCGGGTGAGTGCGATTCGGGCGTTGGGGAGTTTGAAAGATGAGCGTGCGGCACAGCCTCTCGCTGATCGGGCCGCTCGGCTGATATTAGATCTGAGGAACTCCCGACCTGCTTTAAGCGCGATGCACAGAGGCATTCCGCCTTCCCAGCAGAATGAATGGCTGGAAACCTGGACGGCTCTGGGTAACATTCTTGCGGGGAAAACCGTCGCCCCTATTAGACCGCCGTCCGATCCTCCTCCTCCTCAACTTGCTGCCTGGTACAGAGGGCACATGGTTCGCGAGTTCGAGATAGCTTGTGCGAAGAGTGAGCCCGGGGAGTTCGTCAGCGATACAGAGGCGTATTTTCTTAAGACTCGCACCCTGAGATCCGGCGATGGCTTCTTTGCTGATTGGCGGCGCGCGTCAAGCGTTGCTCAGGGGCTGGGGACGATTGCGACTTCACCGTTGCGACCGAAAGACGGTCAGCCGAAGCCACGAGCGCAAGGACTACTGCTCGAAATGGTAAGTGACCGGAGGTTGTCAGCGATGGCTTTGTCAGATGTGCTTAGTGCCTATGCGGCGTTTAAGCCGGAGCGTCTGGCTCCTCTACTGAGCGAGAAACTGCGAAGCAGAGACATCATCGTTCGCGCCACGGCCGCGGAGCTAATTGCTAATCTGCCACCGGACGAAGCGAACGCGCGGGCATTAGTCCAGGCGTTGCCAATCGCGTTGCGAGATAGGGATCTAAACGACGCCGCGCTGGCGATTCTCGATGCGCTCGGGAAACAAAAAACCGCGGCGGCGAATGAGGCGATCAAGACGGCGCTGGATTCGTCCGACCACTTGATTCGGCGGCGCGCGGTGGCGCTCTTGAAAGCGAATGGCGCCGGCGACTTTTCGAATCGCATCGGCACGGTACAGACGCGCAACACTGACGCCGACTATCGGCGCGCTATCAGCCGCATCGGCAAACACATGACGGCGACAGTCGTAACATCCAAGGGCTCGTTTGTGATCGAGTTTCTGCCGGAAGATGCGCCGCTGACGGCCGACAACTTCATCAAGCTGGCGCGCAAGGGTTTCTTCAGTGGTCAGACGATTCCCCGAGTCGTGCCGAACTTTGTGATTCAGGCGGGCGATCCGCGCGGCGATACGAACGGCGGGCCGGGTTACTCAATTCGCTGCGAGATTAACGAAGTGCCTTACGAACGCGCCGCGGTCGGGATGGCCCTGTCGGGCAAAGACACGGGCGGCTCGCAATGGTTTGTGACACACTCGCCCCAGCCGCACCTCGACGGCGGCTACACGGTCTTTGGCCGAGTCATTCGCGGGACTCGTCTTATTTCTCGCCGCTCTGCTGGCATCGTCTACTGCGGCGCAAACTCAAACTCTTCAACCGATCTCAACGGAAAAGCACTCGCGATACCAGATCAAACTGGCGCTCGACTTCGACTCTCGCACTTACACCGGCACCGAGCGCGTACGCTTCGTCAATCACGGCGACCATCCAGCCTCGACGCTGTACTTCCACCTCTACCCGAACGTGCGCGTACCGGGCTACGCGCCACCTGCCGCGCCGGCCAGGGCTGAACCCGGCCAGCTAACATCCGACGAGCCGCGTCTGGAAATCACCGACGTGGCCAGCGCGAGTGATGGCAGTGTGTTGATGTATGACCTCGACGATCTGGAAACGACTTTGCGCGTCAGCCTGCGCGAGCCGGTCGCGCCGAACGCGGCCACCGAAATCGAGATCAAGTTCAAAGGCAGTGTGCCGGAAATCGATCCGGAAGAAACTGGCCTGGTAACGCACGTCATGCAGCAGGTCAGCGCCGCACTGCGCGGTGCTCGCGAGTTGCGCCGGCCGCGCGACACGAATTTTCGTTGCCGCGGAGTGCTTCTGCTCGGCTCGTTTTATCCAGTGCTGGCGGCCCGCACGGGCGACGATTGGTTTCGTAAGGTTGAAATTAGCATCGGCGACACCGCGATGACTGAAGTGGCCGATTACGAAGTGACCGTGGCCGCGCCGCGGAGTGTCGCCGTTTACGCTCCCGTCGCCGCGCAAACTGCGGCGCAGAAAGAAGAACTGACTTCAACCACTTTCGCGGCTGATAACCTGCGGGACTTTGCCGTCATCGCCGGTCGCGATCTGCATTCAGAGCAGCGCAACGTGGGCGACGTCACGATTCGCTCGATCTTCAAACCGGACCATGAGGTAGTGGCGCGCCGTGTGCTCAACATCGCTGCGGACGCAGTGCGGATTTATTCCAGAAGGCTTGGCCCGCTGCCGATGAAGACCGTGAGCCTGGTCGATGCGCCGTTGGTGGCGACGCTGGGCACTGCGGAATTCGCGGGCTTTGGCATCATTGCCAGCGCGTTCTACCTGGATTTTGATTCGCCGACGATGCGCAACATGCCGGACGTGATTCGCGAACAACGCGGTTCGGTCGAAGGCAGTTTAGAGTGGACCGTGGCGCACGTCGTCGCGCACCAATGGTGGGGCATGACTGTCGGCAACGATCCGGCGCGCGAACCGATCCTGGACGAGGCGCTGGCAAACTGGTCGGCGCTGCTTTATTACCGCGAGGCGCACGGCGACGCGCAGGCCGCAGATGCGCTGGACGAACAACTGCGCGGAGTCTACAAGCTCTATCGCACGTTTGGGGGCGAAGACATGGAAGCCAGCCGCGCGGCGCGCGAATATCGCAATTCGTTCCAGTACGCGGCGATTGTGACCAGCAAAGGAGCGCTCCTGTTCGAGGCCCTGCGCAAGCTGCTTGGCGACGAGAAGTTCTTTGCCGCCCTCGACGGCTATTACAAGACGAACCAGCTGGAAGTCGCGGACATGAACGATTTGCGCGGCGCCTTCATCGCGGCAGCGCCGGCCGAACAAAGGCGAGTAGTAACTCGTACTTTCGATCGCTGGCTGTCCAGCAAGCGCGGCGACGAAGATATCGGGCCACCAGACGCAAAGCTGGCCGAAGAGTTGGGGCTGCCGGCGCGGGTTGGCAACGCGAAAGGCGAAAAGAGCGTATTCACGGCATTTGCCAAGGTGGGAAAGTTTTTCTGGCAACAGATGACCCGAATTAGATAGCATTGCCAATTGCCGATTTTTGATTGCCGATTGGCCTCTAAGCTCACGGTAATATCCTGAATTGGCAATCGGAAATCGGCAACCGGAAATGATTTGATGAAGGCTTATCAGGAAATTGAATTAGCGCGAAAGCCTACTCATCTGCAGTTTGGGATGTGATTTCCCTCTCCCACTGGGAGAGGGTCAGGGTGAGGGCCTTAGAAGAGAAGAGTGTTTTTATTTCTTCTTTTCTCGCCTGCGCCCACGGGAAAAGAAAAGATAGTTTCTTTGTCGTTCGTTAACTAGGCCCTCACCCCAACCCTCTCCCAGAGGGAGAGGGAGTCGATGAACTTTGGAATGCGCAATGGAAACAGTAATCGCCGTTGAAGACCTAAGGAAGTCTTACCAGCCAAAGTCGCGCAAGGGTCTCGAGGTCAAAGCGCTGGACGGCATTTCATTTGAAATCCCGCGCGCCGAGTTTTTTGGTTTGCTCGGTCCGAACGGCGCCGGCAAGACCACGACGATTGGCGTGCTGACGACGCGTGTTTTGCCGACCGGCGGCTCGGCCCGAATTGAAGGCTTTGAAGTGGCGCAGAACCCGGTGGCGGTCAAGCGACGCATCGGCGTCGTGCCGCAGGTCAACAACCTTGATCGCAGCCTGACGGCGCGTGAGATCCTTTTGTTCCACGCCGAATATTTCAGCGTGGCGAAGCAAGAGCGCGAGGCGAGAGCAACTCAATTGCTCGAACGGTTCGAGTTGGTCGATCGGGCGGATGAAAAGGTCAATGGTTTTTCCGGCGGCATGGTTCAGCGACTGAAGATCGCGCGCGCGCTGATGCACGATCCGTCGATTCTGTTCCTCGACGAGCCGACCACCGGGCTCGATCCGCAATCGCGCCGCGCGATGTGGGATTTGCTGGGCGAACTCAACGCTAAAGGTCAAACGATTTTTCTGACGACGCATTACATGGAAGAGGCAGACCAGCTTTGCAAGCGAATCGCGATTATCGATCACGGCAAACTGCTGGCGCTGGATTCACCCGCGCATTTGAAACGTAGCGTGCCGGGTGGGTATTTGATTGAATTGCAGGTTCGCGACGCAAACCTCGATTCGTTTAGCACAGCTTTACGCTCGCTGTCCGGCGTCGTCGAGATCAAAACTGATCACGATCGACTGCGGATCTATGCCGACCGAGTCGAAGGATTGCTGGCTAATGCGATGCGACTGGCCGGCGAGCAGGGTGTGATGGTGACGGACGCACACGTCGCAGAGCCGAGTTTGGAAAATCTTTTTCTGCACCTGACGGGACGAAGTTTGAGGGAATAGGAAATCGCATGGCCGCAACTTTTATTGCCCTGCTTCATCGCGACCTGCGGGTCGCGCGCCGCGAGGTACATTATTTTCTACTGCGCGTCGCGATGCAGCCGCTGCTGTTTACATTCATCTTTGGTTTTGTGATGCCGCGGCTCGGTATTGTGCAGCGCGGTTACACGAGCATGTTGCTGCCCGGCATCTTGAGTTTAAGCATGACTCTGTCGAGCATGCAGGCGGTGGCGCTGCCGCTGGTGATCGACTTTGGTTGGAGCAAGGAAATCGAAGACCGTCTGCTGGCGCCGATTGGCATTGTCGGCGTCGGGATCGAAAAAATAATCGTCGGCGTCGTGCAGGCAATTATCGCCGGCATCGTCGTGTTGCCGCTCTCCTGGCTGATGATGGGCACACACCTTAGCCTGAGGGTCATTGACGCGGCGCAACTGATCGCGGTGGCACTTCTCAGCAGTTGGTTGTTCGCTGCTTTTGGGATGTTCGTTGGCACGGTCGCGGCGCCACAGCAGATCAGCCTGGTGTTCACCGTGCTGCTGGCGCCGATGATCTTCTTCGGCTGTGCTTATTATCCGTGGGCGACGCTGCACGTCATTCCATGGTTTCAGTACGCCGTGCTCGTCAACCCGCTGGTGTATGCGAGCGAGGGATTTCGTCTGGCGCTGACACCACAGCTTCCGCACATGCCGGCCTGGCTGGTTTATGGCGCGCTGGTGGGCTTTTCGCTGTTGTTCACTTGGCTGGGTTTGAGAAAGTTTGAAAAGCGGGCTCTTGATTAGCACTTTCCTTGCGCAAGTTGTCGGGCATTTGATATATTCGCGGCAGTCATCATCCGGGAAAATTTGAGAGAAATCGGCGATCCTTGCGGGGACTCGCCTCTGAAGAAAGGGCTAATTCAATGGGAAACGATCGTGACTATGGCGACAGTGTTTCGACGAAACTGACGTTTTTTCTGGTGGGCGCGGGAATCGGCGCAGTGTTGGCGCTGTTGTTCGCCCCCAAGTCCGGCGAAGAGCTGCGCAACGATATTGCCGATGCCACGCGAAAAGGCATCGATCGATCGAGAGAAGCTGCGGAGCAACTGGGCGCGAAGGCGACCGAGTACTATGACACCACCCGCGCCAAAGCGGGCGAGGTTTACGACTCGGCGCGCGAGACGGCCGGCGAATATTACGAAGCTACTCGTGAACGCGCCACTGAGCTTTACGATACCGCGACCACGAAAGCGAGCGAGGTTGCCTCGGCAGCGCGCGGCGCCGCGGTGCGTCAGGCTAGCTCGGTCCAGGCTGCGGTTGAGGCGGGAAAGAAAGCTTACGTAGAAGAGAAGCGCAAGACTGAGCTTTCCGGCCGCACTGAGGCCGCGCCGACTTACAAGCCTGAGAAGGCGATGTAGTCAAAGCTGTGCTTGGTGCTTTGATCTTTGACCTTTGTTTTTCGTTCAGCCGGTGGTTCGTTTGAAATCGGCGGACTTCTGAGGTGAAGACAAGCAAAGTACTAAGCACCAGGATCAAAGTTCATTGTTGAGATGAATCCACACGAACCACTCTTCTGGCTGGTAGTGATCACCGCGATCATCGCGCTGTCGTTCATCATGATTGCCTCGGCGATGGTGGCCATGGCGGTGTTTGTCAATCGCGCGGTCAAGTCGGTGAACCGGCTCGAAGAGCGGCTCGCGCCGTTGATGACCCGGGCTACCGCGCTCAGCGAGCAGGGAACCGCGATTGCCGTTCAGGGCCGGCAGATAGCCGAACAGTTCAACGTGATGTCCGGGCATCTCTCGACGGCGACGATGCACTTGTCGGAGTCCACGGCGTTAATCAAGGAAGAAGTGCGCGGATTGATGATGGTCGCCGACGAAACCGCCGATATGGCGCGCGAGAAAGTTCACCTGGTCAGTCGCGCCATCGATACCACGCACGAACGGGTGGTGAACACGACTGAGTTCATCCAAACGAAAGTGATCGAGCCGGCCCGCGAACTGGCCGCGATCCTGGCCGGCTTGCGGCGCGGCCTGGAAGTCCTGGTGGCGCCTGCGCCAAGTCCAATTAACAGCACGTATGGAGACGAGGAGATGTTTATCGGCTGATTGCGAAAACATCGACAGGCTTCGAACAGCCCGAACCATCGTCTCTGAGAGAACGTGGTTCGGGCTTTTTGATTTTGGAGTGTTCCCCTCTTTTTGGGAGAGGGCCAGGGTGAGGGTCCTGGCGGACGAACGACAAAAGAGCCCCCTCCCTTTTTGTTCCTGGCCACGCGCCCAGCAAGAAAGTAATCAAGAGTTCCGTTCGTCCTAAGCCCTCACCCCGACCCTCTCCCAAAAGGGAGAGGGAGGCTTTTGGTGAGCGAGCATTCATGCTGTTACTATCAATCCTTTTGTAGAAGGCCGAAGACATGTCCACTGAAGCACCCGCGCTCGAACTAAAGCAGACGATTAACCTGCCGCAGACGAAGTTCGCGCAGAAGGCAAACCTGCCGCAGAGCGAACCCGCGCGTCTGAAGAAGTGGGCCGAACAGGATTTGTATCAACAGATTCGGGCGCGCCGCGCGGGCGCGGAAAAGTTCATCCTGCACGATGGCCCGCCGTACGCAAACGCCGACATCCATCTCGGAACCGCGCTTAACAAGATCCTGAAAGACTTCATCGTTAAGTCGCGCACCATGATGGGCTATGACGCGCCGTACGTTCCGGGTTATGACTGCCATGGTTTGCCGATCGAGTTGCACGTAGATCGAAAGCTCGGCGCGAAGAAAGCCAACATGCCGCCGCTGAGCATCCGCCGCGCGTGTCGCGAGTTTGCGGCCAATGCTTTGAAGCGGCAGACGAAGGACTTTCAACGCCTCGGGATCCTGGGCGAGTGGGACAATCCCTACATCACGATGTCCGATCACTACGAGGCCGAGACCGCGCGGCTGTTCGCGCGCTTTGTCGAGCGCGGTTTTGTTTACAAAGGCGCGCGCCCGGTCTACTGGTGCATACACGATCAGACGGCGCTGGCTGAAGCCGAAGTCGAGTACGACCAGCACACGAGCCCATCCGTCTATGTGAAGTTTCCGCTGGCGAGTGATCCGGCGCAGATCGATCCGGTGCTGGCAGGCCGCAAAGTTTTCGTGCTCATTTGGACCACGACGCCGTGGACGCTGCCGGCTAACCTCGGCATTGCCGTGCACCCCGACTTTGAATACGTGGCGTTTGACAGCGGCGACGAAGTCTACATCGTCGCGGCGGAACTTCTGGATGTGGTCGCCACGAAATGCAATCTGGCCGCGCCGAAAGTACTGGCGCGCTTTCGTGGTGCGAAACTCGATCGCCTTGAATGCCGTCACGCCTGGCTGGATCGTCCATCGCTTCTGATGTTGGGCGAACACGTGACCCTTGGCGGCGAGGCCGACGCGGAGACTGAACTCGACGTGAAAGACGCGCGCGAGAAAGCCGCGACCAGCAAGGCCGGAACGGGTTGCGTGCACACCGCGCCCGGCCACGGTCACGACGATTTCGTCCTGGGAAGAAAATATGGGCTGGAGATTTACTGCCCGGTCGACAACGCGGGCAAGTTCACTTCCGAAGTGGAACACTTCGCGGGCCTCACGGTCTTCGAAGCGAATCCCAGGATTGTGGAGTTCATGCGCGAGCGCGGCGTGCTCCTCTTCAGCGAAGACTACAACCATCGCTATCCGCACTGCTGGCGCTGCAAGAACCCGGTCATCTTTCGCGCCACGCCGCAGTGGTTCATCTCTATGGATAACACCGCCGGCAACGGCGAGGCAGGCGATTCTTTGCGCGTGATGGCGCTGCGTGAAGTTGACGACCGGGTCAAGTGGATTCCGGCGTGGGGCCGCGAGCGCATGCGCAACATGTTGAAGGGCCGGCCCGACTGGTGTGTCTCGCGCCAGCGCGTCTGGGGAGTGCCGATTCCTGCGTTCTATTGCACGAAGTGTAATGAAGTAGTTGCCGACGCGGCCGTGATCAGGCACGTCGCCGACATCTTCGAGAAAGAATCAGCCGACGCGTGGTACAAACGCGAAGCGCGCGAGCTTTTGCCGGACGGGTTTGCCTGCAAGAGTTGCGGTGCGAATGAATTCACCAAAGAGACGGATATTCTCGACGTCTGGTTCGACAGCGGTTCGTCTTCAATCGCCGTTTTGGAGAATCGCGACAACCTCCGCTGGCCGGCGGATGTTTATATCGAGGGCGGCGATCAGTTTCGCGGCTGGTTCAATTCGTCGTTGATGGTGGGCCTGGCGGTTCACGATCGCGCGCCTTACGACGCGGTTCTGACGCACGGATGGACGCTCGACGCGCAGGGCAAGGCCATGCACAAGTCTCTGGGCAATGCGGTTAGCCCTGACGAGATTATTCCGAAGTTGGGAGCAGAGGTGCTGCGGCTCTGGTGCGCGTCGTCTGATTACATGGAAGACATGCGCTGCTCGGACGAGATTCTGCAGCGGGTCACGGACGGCTATCGCAAACTGCGCAATACGGCGCGTTTTGCGCTCGGCAACCTCGACGGGTTCGATCCCGCCCGAGATTCGGTTCCAGAAGCAGAGATGCTCGAGATCGATCGCTGGGCGCTGTCTGAACTGGATCATGTTATCGCCGCGTCTACAGAAGCTTACGAACGCTATGAATTCCACGAAGTTATGCGCACACTTTATCATTTTTGTACGGTTACTCTATCAGCGCGTTACTTCGACATAATCAAGGATCGTCTGTATACATACGCTCCGCGAAATGCTCTGCGCCGGTCGGCTCAAACCGTTCTAATGCGAATTGGGGATTCGCTCGCGAAACTACTGGCCCCAGTGCTGGCGTTCACTGCCGATGAGATCTGGGAACACCTTCCGACAAGGAAAACCGATCCTTCAACCTCATCCTCAGTTCATCTGGCCAAGTTCCCTGAGGCAAAATTGGCGCGTGACAACGATTTCATGACGCGTTGGAACAGGCTTTTCCTTTTACGTGATCAATATGTACTGCCAGCGCTTGAGAAGGAGAGAGTCGCAAAGCTGATCGGAAGTTCCCTTGAAGCCTGTCTTGTAATTGATCCAAGAAGCGATTTTGACAAGCAGATCGTTGAGCAATACTGGGATCAGTTGCGCTACATCTTTATTGTTTCGCAGGTTCGGCTCGCCAAAGAGGGAGAGATAACATCGGGAGCTCCGGTGTTAACGCAATTCAGAGTTGAGCGAGCAAGAGGAGAGAAATGCGAACGCTGCTGGAACTATTCAATGCGCGTGGGCGAATCATCGCGTTATCCAACCGTGTGTGAGAGATGTATCGAGGCACTGGCCGAAATCGAAGCGAACGAGGGTTTGGCCTGAAGTGCCGTAGGCACGGAATATTTATAGCACGAGGCAGGCCTATCGATTTTCTTGAGCCCATTTATGGGCGGCAGAACGTTGCGCTCCTTCGGAGCGCGTATATCCTTGGGGGCAGTTGGTTCTATAAATATTTCGCCGCTACGCGGCTGTTTGAAAATTGCGCTGCTGGAACTATTCCGTGCGCGTGGGCGAATCGGCGCGCTATCCGACAGTTTGTGAACGTTGCGTCGAGGCGCTGGAAGAAATCGAGGCAAACCCGGAGTTGTCTTGAGTGCCGTAGGCACGGAATATTTATAGCTCGGTGCGACCTATCGGTTTTCTTGAGCCCATTTATGGGCGACAGAACGTTGCGCTCCTTCGGAGCGCGGATTTTATTTTTGGGCGGGTTCTATAAACATTCCGCCGCTACGCGGCTGCGCTGACAAATGGCGATTGAAATATTTGTTCGGGCTGATTCGAAATGAGCGTCACGACATCATCTTCCAGGAATCGCCTCACGTGGCGCGTCAGCTACCTCGTCGCATCGCTTGGCGTTTATCTGATGGATCAGGCGAGCAAAGCCTGGGCAGTGCGGCGCGTGCGCTTTGAAGATTGGACGATTATCCGCGGGGCGCTCGACTT
>WNFR01007415.1_pt1 | contig 11145 bp, 10 predicted proteins | sample 5400221 | NCBI WGS metagenome assembly WNFR01 (sample SAMN13153357, study PRJNA577476) | soil metagenome | isolation source: 40 cm soil under Madrone tree | place: USA:California | collected 2016-06-14 | reverse complement strand
AGGTGCCGATGCCGGGCAGCGAATTGTCCGTAGAACCCGCCATCGAGGGACCGGCCAGGACGAAGGCGAAGGCGAGGATGAAGCTGATGGTCCGCATCTGACTGTCTCCGGTTTCGGTGCCGGCGGTCCCCGCCGTTTCGTTGGCAGTCTGATAACCAACCGCTGTTTCCGGATATCTGCGCCAAAACGGAAAATGGTTTCGCCGCACTGCAGAATTGTTTCCTCGACCTGTCGCGACGAAACAATGGCACGAAAAATTCAATGATTTCAGCGAATGACGCGCGGAAAGCGGGGCTTCGCGGGGCGAAAGATGCCGCCCGGCACAGCTAAGGCTCGCCGATTGAATTTTGCGATGTCACGGGCCGATTGCGGCCATCACGTCAGGCGCCGGTGTCACAATGGGTGACCCGCAATAGGTGAACGTCCCGATCCCCGGCATGTCGCGATCGGCGCTCCCGGCCAGCGACGGGCCGGTCAGAACGAAAACCAGGATCACATAGCTGAGCGCGCGCATCTGAATTTCTCCAATAGCCATTTGGAGATCAGACGCGCCCGGCGGTCCGCGGGTTCGACGCGGGCCTGCAAGTTTTTAACCTTTGTCTGCTGAATAAGCAGCAAGGCCGGTGATGAACCAAAGCATCCCTCCGGCCGACTCAGTCGAACACCCTGCAACCTTTCCCAGAGGTTGCGCGTTGTCGCAATCCCAGTCCAATGAAGGATGATAGTCGTGGGCAATGACAACATCGGCGTTGGCAATGGAACCGCGGCCCGCAAACCCGCCCAGCAGATGGTGGGTGCGATGTCGCAGCAGGGCGGCAGTGTCCTCGGGGACAATCAATGCACCCAGCAGGAGCTGGTGCGGCTGGTGGGGTGCCGCGATCCCAAAGCCCAGTCCGACAAGGCCCGCCCCTACAAGGCCGGCTTCGAACCGAAGCAGCGGCAATTCGATTAGGCCGCCGTTCTGGTTCCCCGGCCAACTACTGGATGAACTCGCCGCATTTCTGCACCGCGCTATCGGCTGTCCCCCAGGGCATGATCGGTACCGAGGAGGTGGAGTTTTTGGGTGAGCCTTCGATCAGCTTGTCCGAATAGACCATGTAGACCAGCACGTTCCGTTTGGCGTCGCAGCCACGGACGATCTGCATCTTCTTGAAGAACAGCGAGCGGCGCTGGCGGAACATGTCGTCGCCCTGCTCCAGTTTGTCCTTGAAGCGGATCGGGCCGATCTGGCGGCATGCCAGCGAAATATCCGAGACCTCCTCGGCAAGCCCGATCCAGCCCTTGAAACCGCCCTTCTCCGGCACCGTGAAATGACACGCCACCCCCTCGACCTGGGGGTCGTCGACGCCATAGGTCGCGAGCTTGTCGTTGGGGCTCAGCCATTTGAACACGGTCGAGCGGCGGAAAATCAGGTCCGGCTCGTCAGCGGCGGAGGCCGGGCAAGCCTGCCAGAATGTCAGGGCCAACACCGCCAAAGCCAGATTTCTCCACCTTTTGTCACGCTTACCAATGGCTTGGGATGTCATGAATGTCTCCGCTGAGGGCTTGCCGCCTATGTAGTGCGGAAAAGGAAGGTTGACAGCAGCGGACGACCAGCGCCGTTTAACCGATTGTGAGGCTTTTTTGCTACGCTTGTGGCGAAAAACGCCGGGATCACGGAAGGGTTAGAGGCCTCCCGCTGGTGAACGCGTTTCGCGTCTGCGACAACAAATGAATATCTGGACTGGGAATCGAGGATTATGCGCGTGAGCGGGCGTCGGATTTCTATTGCAAATATTGCGAACGAGCGGTTTTGGCAGATTGCGATTTTGACTGCGGTCGGCACCATCGGCGCCGCGTCGCAGGCAGACGCCGCGCTGTACTACTGGCAGGATTCGGATCCCGGCTACTATCGGCCCGGTCCGATGGCTCAGCCGCGGCGGCAAAAAGGACCGCGGCACCAGGCCAGGAAGGGCGAGGTGGCAGAAAAGGAAACGGGCGCCAAGCCGCAGGGACCGCTGATCATCGCGGTCTCGATCGAAAAGCAGAAGGTGCGGATCTACGACTCCAACGGGTTCTTTGCGGAAAGCCCGGTCTCCACCGGCATGGCCGGCCATTCGACCCCGATGGGCGTCTTCAGCATCATCCAGAAGCACAAATTCCACCATTCCAACATCTATAGCGGCGCACCGATGCCGTACATGCAGCGGATCACCTGGTCAGGTGTCGCGATGCATGCCGGCGTGCTGCCGGGATATCCGGCGTCGCATGGTTGCATCCGCATGCCGATGGCGTTTGCCGTGAAGATGTGGAACTGGACCAAGATGGGCGCGCGGGTCATCGTCACACCCGGCGAGATGACGCCTGCGAATTTTTCGCATCCATTGCTGGTGGCGCAGAAAGTCGCGCCGCAGCCGGCGATCGCCGACGAGCCGAAGACGGATGTGCCCGCGGTGAAGACCGACAAGGGAGCGGACGCCGGCACTGCGATCAAGCCGGAGAACTCTGAAGCGAACCTGGAGCTGAGATCGACCGTCGGTCACGCGCCTGCGATGCCGTTGCGCGAACAAACCCGCACCGCAGATGCCAGCGCCGCCATGCCGTCGACCAACACCGCGGTCACGATGTCCGATGCCGGTAGCGCGCGGCCCGCGTCCAGCGAACCTGTTTCCGTCAAGACCGCCCCCGCGCCAACCGCCGGCGACGCCGCGAAGACCGAGGTCACCGCAAGCGAAAGCGCAAAAGCCGAGGACAAGCCCGCCGAGGCGAAGGTCGAGGCCAGGTCAGACGATGCCAAGTCGGACGACGTCAAGACCGAGGCCGCCAAAGCTGAGACCTCCGCGGTCGACACGTCGACGGCCGACGAGCCCAAGGCTACCGACGAGGCTACCGACGAGGCGACCGAGAAGGTTGTTGAAAAGCCCGCCGAGCCCGCCAAGGCGGTCGCAGATGCCCCCGCCGCGGCTCCTGCCGATGCGAAAAAAGACACGGCGCGCCTGCCCGGCGCCGAGAAGGCCGTCGCCGCGAAACCCGAACCGCCGAAACATACCGGCCCGATCGCGGTGTTCATCAGCCGCAAGGATTCGAAACTCTACGTTCGGCAGGAATTCAAGCCGCTGTTCGACGCCCCGGTTACGATCGCGCCCAGCGATCGGCCGTTGGGCACACATGTGTTCACGGCGCAAGCCGACAAGAACGACGCCAATTTGTTGCGCTGGTCGGTGGTCACGCTGCCAGCGGCACGCAATGCGGCCCGAAACGACGACGACGACCGCCCTGCCCGACGACGCAAGGGCATGGCCCCCGCGGAGATGAAGCCGATACCAGTGCCGGACAGCCCGGCCGAGGCGCTGGACCGCATCGTCATCCCGCCGGATGCGATGGCGCGCATCGCGGAAGCACTGACAACCGCTAGCTCGATCGTGGTGTCCGATCAGGGCATCAACCAGGGCGAAACCGGCGAAGGCACGGATTTTATCGTCTCGCTTCGCTAGTGCGATCGATCCGGCCATAACGGCTTGTTGAGCAGCGGCCAAACGCCCGCTGCGCTATATCCGTTTGGCACGAATTCGCTGTGGTGGAGGCCGGCCATGATGAACCGCAGGACCATAATGACGGCGGCGCTGGCTGCGCTCGCGGGCGCGGCCTCGACCCGGATAGCAATGGCGCAGGCCGGCATGAGCAGGATCACCGCTTACGCGTTTTCATTTCCGGCACTGACCGGCGGCGACATCAGGCTCGCCGAATTTGCCGGCCATCCGCTTCTGATCGTCAATACCGCCTCGCTGTGCGGCTTCACGCCGCAATATGCGGGCCTGCAAGAATTGTGGACCGAGTTTCACGGCCGTGGCCTGACGATCATCGGCGTTCCCTCCAACGATTTCGGCGGGCAGGAACCGGGCGGCGCGACCGAAATCGCCGAGACCGCGCAACACCAGTATGGCGTCACCTTTCCGATCGCGGCGAAGACCGTCGTCAAAGGCCCGGACGCGCATCCGTTCTACAAATGGGCGGCGGAGGCGCGGCCGAAGGATGTTCCGCGCTGGAACTTCCACAAATACCTCATTGGCCGCGACGGGTATATCGCGGACGTCTTCCCCGAATCCGTAGAACCACGGGATACGCGGGTGAAAACCGCCATTGCGCGGGCGCTGGCCGACTCCTGAATTAACCGGTTCGGCGACAAATCAACCACCGATAACAACAGCCGTTGCCTTGGCTACGCCGCTCCAACTAGGGTATTATGGGTTGGGGCAGGAGGCGGCCCGGACGACGGCAATAGCCGGGACCGGGACGGGATCAGGATTTAAGGAAAACACCATGCGTATTGCAGCAGGTCTGGTTTTTGCGGGCGCGGTTTCGTTGCTCTCGTCTGGCGCGGCATGGTCGCAAACGCCGCCGGCCGCCAAGGCCGCCGTTGCTCCTCTGACTGCGGCGGCCGCGCCGGCTCCGGCCGCAGCGCCTGCTGCTGCCGCCGCCGCTCAACCCGCGAGAGCCGCTTGCACCAACCCCAACGCACTCGGCGTCGGCCGCACCGTCGAAATCGACACCACGGGCGGACCGGGCTTCGGCTTCGAGCATTTCAAGCAACTCGACTTCCTGCGTGACAAGGAAGTGGTGCTGACTTTCGACGACGGTCCGTGGCCGGTCAACACGCCGTCGGTCCTGAAGACGCTGGCGGACGAATGCACCACCGGCATCTTCTTCTCAATCGGCAAGCACGCCACCTACTATCCGGAAATCCTGAAACAGGTCTATGCAGCCGGCCACACCGTCGGCAGCCACACCTGGTCGCACGCGACGCTCACCAACAAAAAGCTCACCGACGACCAGAAGAAGGAAGAAATCGAAAAAGGTTTCAGCGCGGTGAAATGGGCGCTGGGCGGGGTTTCGCCGTCGCCGTTCTTCCGCTTCCCGGCGTTGCAGCACCCGCCGGAAATGGTCACCTATCTCGGCGAGCGCAACATCGCGATGTTCTCCTGCGATCTCGACTCCTTCGATTTCAAGGCGAGCAAGGCGCAGCAGGTGATCGACGTCACGATGAGGAAGCTCGACAAGCTCGGCAAGGGCATCATCCTGATGCACGACTTCCACAAGCACACCGCAGAGGCCCTGCCCGAACTTTTGAAAAGGCTGAAGGCCGGCGGCTACAAGGTCGTTGCAATGAAGGCGAAGGCTCCGGTGCAGACCCTGCCGCAATACGACGAAGAAGTCCTCAAGGACGCCAAGCTGCCGACGGTAAGCTCCCGTCCGGTCTCCAGCGTCGTGCAGACGATCTCGGAATAGTCGGTTCACAGCTCGACAAGCCTGTGCCGGCGCTGCGCATCGAGGGTTACGTCATCGTGTCGGGCGACGGCATGCTGGCCAACGCCGATCGCGTGATGCCGGAAGGATTGAAGTTTGACGGCGACAAGCGGTTCTTCACCACAGCCCTCGACCGTGCCGACCTGATCGTGCACGGCCGCAATTCCTACGAAGATCAGCCGAACTCCCCAATGCGGAAGCGGGTCGTGCTGACCCGGAATGTGCGCGCGATCGCGCCCGACCCGGCCAATCCCAAGGCCACCCTGTGGAATCCCGCGGGCGCATCGTTCGAGGCCGCCTGCGAGCGCGCCGGCGCTCAATCGGGCACCATCGCGATCATCGGCGGTCCCTACGTGTTCGGGATGTTCATGGACCGCTACGACACCTTTTGGCTCTCGCTGGCGCCGCGCGTGCGGCTGCCGGACGGAGAGCCCTGCTTCCCCGGCGTGCCCGCGCGGTCGCCGCAGCAGATACTGGCCGCGCACGGCCTCAAGGCCGGCGAGCCGCAAATGCTCGACCCGGCCGATGACGTCAGCGTCACGCCGTGGCGGCGCAGCGCCTGAAACCCTTTATTTTTAGGCGTTTTCTTTACGCGAACCGGTATCCACCCCGGATCGAGTCCGGGGCAGGCTTCCGCTCGAAAACGCTACTACACGTCGCCGTAAATCGGCTCCGATGATCGCGGTCCGCGGCCATAGCCCGCGATGATGAACAGCGCGCCGATGATCGACAGGTTTTTCAGCGCATCGATAATCGCCTTGTCCCGGTCCGGGCTCGCGGGATTCCAGAAATCGTCGAAATAGAAGGTGACCACCAGTACGAACAGGATCAGCAGGATGGCAAAGAATCTTGCGCCGAAATTGAGCGCGATCATCAAGCCCGCAATGACCTCGAACGAGCCGACGGACAGTGCCAGCAGTTGCGGCATCTTCATGTTTGTCATGGTTTCGAGCTGCAATATGTAGGGATCGAGCAGCCCGGGGATAATGACTTTGCTCGCAATTGCCTGCGCCGTTGACTGAACGTCGAAAAGTTTGGCTGCTCCCGAATAGATAAAGAGCACGGCGAACAAAATTCGCCCGAAAGTAATCAACGCTGGCATGGGTCGGCCTCACTCAATGGCAATGCACAAATCGCAAGCGGCGGAGCGAAACGATTATGGGCGTTTCGCCTGCGCTTTTCAAACGAACAAATCGAAACCGCCGGCGACCGGAACCATTTGATTTGAACTAACCAAACAGGGTCGGCTGCTGGCGGCCGGCACGCTCCTGGGCTTCGACCGCGGCAACCGCGGTCATGTTGAGAACGCCGCGCGCGGTCACCCCAGGCGTGAGAATGTGCGCGGGGCGCGCCGGCCCGATCAGGATCGGGCCAACGGGAAGCGCGTCCGCCAACACCTTGATCGTCTGGTAGGCGATGTTGGCGGCATCGAGATTCGGCATGATCAGGATGTTGGCCTCGCCTTCCAGCCTCGATTGCGGCAGCACGAGCTTCCGCGCCACCGCCGACAATGCGGTATCGGCCTGCATTTCTCCGTCCGCCTCGATCTCCGGATGCTTCTCCTTCAGAAGCTGGGTGGCCCGGCGCATCTTGCGCGAGGCGTCGGTATCGTAACTGCCGAAGTCGGAATGCGACACGAACGCTATTCTGGGCTTGAAATTGAAGCGCTGCACATGGATCGCCGCCAGCGACGCCATCTCCGCCAACTCCTCCGCGCTCGGGTTCGGCCGCACCTGGGTGTCGGTGATGAAATAGGCGCCCTTGCTCGTGATCATCAGCGCCAGCGCCGCATAGTCGCTGACCCCCGGCAGGAAGCCGATGATCTCGCGCACATGGCGCAGATGGCTCATATAGCCGCCCTCGACGCCGCACAGCATGGCGTCGGCTTCGCCGCGCACCACGGCGAGCGCCGCGATCACGGTGTTGTTGGTGCGTACCACCGTGCGCGCCGCATCCGGCGTGACGCCGCACCGGCCGGCGATATCGATATAGGACGTCACATAGGAGCGATAGCGCGGATCGTCCTCGGGATTGATGAGGTCGAAATCCCTGCCAGCCTTGATCGCAAGGCCGAACCGCTTGATGCGCGCCTCGACCACCGAGGGACGGCCCACCAAAATCGGCCGCGCCAGTTTCTCCTCCAGCACCACCTGCGTCGCGCGCAGCACGCGCTCGTCCTCGCCCTCGGCGTAGATCACACGGACCGGTTGGGTCTTGGCCTTCGCGAATACCGGCTTCATGGTCAGGCCGGAGCGGAACGCATAGCGCTGAAGCTGGGCGCAATATTCGTCGAAATTATTGATCGGCCGCGTCGCCACGCCGGAATCCATCGCCGCCTTCGCCACCGCCGGCGCGATGCGCAGGATCAGGCGCGGATCGAACGGACTTGGGATCAGCGAACCCGGCCCGAAACCCTGCGTCTCGCCGGTCTCGAAACCATGCGCGACCGCATCCGACGGCGGATCGCGCGCGAGCTGGGCGATGGCATCGACCGCCGCATGCTTCATCTCCTCGTTGATCGCGGTGGCGCCGACATCGAGCGCGCCGCGGAAGATGAACGGGAAGCACAGGACGTTGTTGACCTGGTTCGGGAAGTCCGATCGTCCGGTGCAGATCATCGCGTCCGGGCGGGCTTTGCGCGCCTCGTCCGGCATGATTTCCGGATCCGGGTTTGCGAGCGCCATCACCAGCGGCTGATCCGCCATCGCCTTGACCATCTCCGGCTTCAGCACGTTTGGCGCTGATAACCCCAGGAAGATGTCGGCGCCGCCGATCACATCGCCCAGCGTGCGCTTGTCGGTCTTTTGCACATAGACCGCCTTCCAGCGGTCCATCAGCGTGTTGCGGCCCTCATAGACGAGGCCGTCGATATCGCAGACCCAGATGTTCTTGCGTTGCGCGCCCAGCGAGACCAGCAGATTGAGGCAGGCGATCGCTGCGGCGCCCGCGCCGGAACAGACGATCTTGATGTCTTCCAGCTTCTTGCCGTTCAGCCGCAGCGCGTTGGTGATCGCGGCGCCGACGATGATGGCGGTGCCATGCTGATCGTCGTGGAATACCGGGATCTTCATGCGCGCCTTGAGCTGCGCCTCGATCTCGAAACACTCCGGCCCCTTGATGTCCTCGAGATTGATGCCGCCGAAGGTCGGCTCCAGCGCTGCGACCGTCTCGACCACCCGCTCGATGGTGTCGGCGGCGATTTCGATGTCGAACACGTCGATGCCGGCGAACTTCTTGAACAGGACCGCCTTGCCCTCCATGACCGGCTTGGAGGCCAAGGGGCCGATATTGCCAAGGCCCAAAACCGCGGTGCCGTTGGAGACCACAGCGACCAGATTGGCGCGGGTGGTCAGGGAAGCGGCTTCAGCGGGGTTTTTGGCGATCTCCATGCAGGCGGCCGCGACGCCCGGCGAATAGGCCAGCGCGAGATCGCGCTGGTTCGCCAGCGGCTTGGTCGCCTGGATCTCGAGCTTGCCGGGTCGCGGCAGCCGATGGTACGCCAGTGCCGCGGAATCAAGATCTTCAGAATAGGACGACATACGTACTCCCGCGTTTCCGACCCCGAACTTTGTTTCTTGGCTACGTCCAGAAGAGGTCAGCTTTCCGGCAGATTGAGCCGGATGTGAAGCACGAGCAACCGCTTGGATGCAACATCCGGCGCTTTACCCATCAACAGGCCAGCAACTGGCCGATCGACGCACATTGTCGATGCCGTCAGCACATGCCCCTCCCTCATCCGGTCATTCGACCGACAATATGACAAATTGCCCCCTGCACAATCGCCAACCGGAGTTGACCGAATGGTAAAGATACTGATGGGTCTGGCTGCCGCGATTGTGATCGCAGTGGGCGCTTTCTTCGGCTTCCAGTTCTACATGCAGCATCGGGTCGCCGGCGAGGTCGAGGCCGCGTTCGAGCAGATCCGCGCCACCGGCGGCAAGGCAAGCCACGGCAAGGTGTCGTTCGACCTGTTGAACCGCACCGTCACGGTCGCAGACATTGCCGGTGAAACCGCCGCGCAACCTCCGGTCAGCGTCAAGATTGCGAGCGTTACGGCTGCGGGCGTCAGCCAGCCGGACCCGACGCGATTCTCCGCCAACAGCATCGAAGCCACCGACATCGAGGCCGGCCTGGCGATGGCCGGCCCCGGCTTGAACCTCACCTACAAGGTGCCACGGATCACCTTGAAGGATTATTCCGGTCCCGCCAGCCTGCAACGGCCACCGGCTTCCTCGTCCTTTGTCGACGTCTACCGCTTCGCCCTCGAGCAATTCGCGACCATCACCGCGTCGTCGATCACGGCCCCCAGCCTTGCCGGAACCATGAACTTCGGCGCCGCGACGCCGGGCGCAGGCGAGTTCACCTATTCGGGCTTTGCGATGCAGGGCATCAAGGACGGCAAGATCGACGTCACGAAGGTCGATGGGGTCGTTTTCAACGTCACGATGCAGCAGGCAGGCAAGACGGAGAAGATGACCGGCAACCTCGCAAATATCGCCTCCTATGACGTCGATATCAGCGCGGCTGCGGCCATGTTCGATCCGCAGAAGGCCAACGACGACCGCTATTACCGCGCTTACCGGCAGATCTCGGCCGGTCCCTATGTCGTCACGTCCGGGCAAGGCCTGACGATGCGGATCGACGGCATGACCGTCGATGACGTCGGGCTCAGGCCGTCGCGGCTGCAACTGCCGGCGCTGCTGGCGATGATACCGCCGGCCGGCGCCGCGCCGCCGACCCCGGCGCAAGCGCGCGAACTGATGGAGAAGGTCGCCCAGCTCTACGAGGGCATCAGAATCGGAAATGCCGAGATGCGGGGGCTCTCGGTCGAGACGCCGCAGGGCCCGCTGAAGCTCGCGGCTATGCGGTTCAATATGGAAAGCGGCAAGATCGGCGAACTTGCTTTCGAAGGCCTCGATACGCGTTCGCCGAAAGGTCCCGTCAAGGTCGGCCGCTTCGCGCTGAAATCCCTCGACATCTCCAACCTGATGCGAACGGCGGCGCAGTTCGCCGCGCAACGGCCCGGGCCGGACCAGGCGCTGGCGCTGTTGCCGCTGATCGAAGGCGCCGAGGTAAAGGGCCTCGTCGCGCCCTTCAAAAACACCGACAAGCAGGTCAACGTCGACACACTCAGCCTGGACTGGGGCCAGTTTATCGGCCCGATCCCAAGCCAGGCGCACCTGGTGGCGAAGCTGACCACCCCGATCGAAGCGGCCGACGCCCCGATGCTGGTCGCGGCCGGGATGAACATTGCGGCGATCGACTTCGATCTCGGCGCGGCCTGGACCGAAGCGCCGCACACCTTCGTACTGGAACCCGTGTCGCTCGAAGTCGGCAACCTGTTGAAGGCCACCGCGCGTGTCACATTCGCCAACGTGCCGCGGGGCGTATTCTCGATCAATCCGGCGCAGGCCGCCAACATGGCGGCGCAAATCGAGGCCGGGACCATCGAACTCACGCTGCGCGACCTCGGCGGCGTCGACCTCGCGATCGCGCAATATGCCCGCACGCAGAACCTCAGCCCCGACGAAGCGCGCCGCGCCGTCATTGACGACATCAAGGCCAGCACCGCGGAGGCGGCGACGACCAATCCGGACGTGGCGGCGCTCGCCGACGCGCTCGCCGGCTTCGTCGAGAGCCCGAAGGGAACGCTGACGCTCAAGCTCACGCCGCACGGCAAGGTCCCGGCGATGCAGCTGATCCAGGTGCTGAAAATCGACCCGCTGACGGCGCTGGCGCAATTTCAGGTGGAGGCCTCGACCACGCGGTGAGCCTAGAGTCTCGTTTCGATAAAATCGAAACGAGACTCTAGATTCTTGATTTGACGCGTTTTCTTGACGCGAACCGGTCTCCACTTCGCTT
>WNFR01007804.1_pt1 | contig 11146 bp, 7 predicted proteins | sample 5400221 | NCBI WGS metagenome assembly WNFR01 (sample SAMN13153357, study PRJNA577476) | soil metagenome | isolation source: 40 cm soil under Madrone tree | place: USA:California | collected 2016-06-14 | reverse complement strand
CCGACGGCTGGATGTCGACGGCAGCGTCCTCGCCGTCAAGATTGCGCAGCAGGTGGATGGACCGGTGAAAGTCGTCTGGAGCCGCGAGGAGGACATCCAGCATGACATGTACCGACCTTACTACTACGACCGGCTGTCCGCCGGGCTCGATGCGGAAGGCATGCCGGTGGCCTGGACCCACCGTACCTCCGGCTCTTCGGTCATGGCGCGCTATGACCCGCCGCTATTCAAGAACGGCCTCGACCCCGATGCGGTGGAGGGGGCGGCCGAACCGCCCTATGCGTTCCCGAACATTCATGTCGATTACGTCCGGGTCGAGCCGCCGGGAATTCCGACCGCCTTTTGGCGCGGCGTGGGCCCGACCCACAATATCTTCGTCGTCGAAAGTTTCATCGATGAACTTGCCCATGCGGCGAAGCAGGATCCCGTCGCCTATCGCAAAATGCTGCTCGGCCATAATCCGCGCGCGCTCACCGTGCTGACGCTGGCGGCGGAGAAGGCCGGTTGGGGCCGGCCTCTGCCGTCACGGCGCGGCCGCGGCGTCTCGGTCCAGTTCGCCTTTGGCAGTTACGTCGCGCAGGTGGCCGAGGTCGAGATCGCGGCCGACGGTTCGCTCAAGGTCCATCGTATCGTCTGCGCCGTCGATTGCGGCATGGTCGTCAATCCGGACACGATCGCGGCCCAGGTGCAGGGCGGAACGTTCTTCGGCCTGACCGCCGCGCTCTACGGCGCGATCACGCTGAAGAATGGGCGGGTCGAACAGAGCAATTTCGACACCTATCGGCCGCTGCGGATTGACGAAGCGCCGGTGGTCGAAACACATCTGGTCAAAAGCTCCGAGGCCCCCGGCGGCTTCGGCGAGGCCCCGACCGCCGTCGTTGCTGCGGCGGTGACGAATGCGATCTTCGCCGCCACGGCCAAGCGCATCCGCACCCTGCCGATCGGCACCAACCTGCTCGCATTCCCGAGCTGACCACGAAGGAGGCACCCATTTCAAAAGAGGTGGAAAACCGCGCTTGATGTCCGCTTTCCTGGCGTGAGGCGCCCGCCGGCTGCCCATTGAGAACAACGCGCCGGTAGCCGGTTAGAGGTACCTTCAGCGACCAGTTTTGGGATAGGCTTGCGTTGGGCCAGGGCCCAGCCGCGTAGAGTGGGGCGCGAAGCGAGGATGGATGGGACGCGTGTCCGCCGGCATCGGGGTGACTGGCCGAGGCGAAGAGCGTTTGGCCGATCTGCTCGAATTGTCCTACGAACCGATGCTTGTGTGGCGTCTCGACGGGCCGATCGAGTTTTGGAATGCCGGGGCTCAGCGACTTTACGGATTTGCATCCGACGAGGCGATCGGGCGAAGCAGTCACGCTCTGTTGCAGACCACGTTCCCCATTGAATTCGTCGAATTGCGTTCGCGGCTTCGCAATGACGGCCTTTGGTCTGGCGAACTGCGCCATGTCTGCAAGGACGGCCGCGAAGTCATCATCGACAGCCGGATGCAGGTATTCGCCGACGATACCGTGCTCGAAGTCAATCGCGACGTGACAGAGCGCAAGCACCTCGAAGCGGCGCTGCGTGAAAGCGAACAGCGGCTGCGCTGGCTGGCAGCCATCGTCGAATTCAGCGACGACGCGATCGTCAGCAAGAATCTCGATGGCATCATCACGAGCTGGAACCGAGGCGCGGAGCGGATCTTCGGCTACACTGCCGAAGAGGCGATCGGCCGGCCCATCACCATCGTCATTCCGCAAGACCGGCTTGACGAAGAGCGTACCATTCTGGCGCGCATCAGGCGGGGCGAGCATATCGATCATTTCGAGACCGTGCGGCGACGCAAGCAAGGCAGCCTGATCGCCATTTCGTTGAGCGTGTCCCCCGTCAAGGATACCGACGGCACAATCGTTGGCGCATCGAAGATCGCCAGGGACATCACCGAGCAGAAGCGGGCTCAGGAGCAGATCGCCGCGTTGGCCCGCGAAGCCGAGCACCGCAGCAAGAACCTTCTCGCGAGCGCGCAGGCCGCCGTCATGCTGTCGCGTGCCGACACGGTGGACGGCCTGAAACAGGTGATCCAGGGGCGCATCCAGGCGCTCGCGAACGTCCACTCGCTATTTGCCGGCACGCGTTGGGTCGGTGCCGGGTTGTCGACGATCGCCGCACAGGAACTCGCTCCGTATTCGGAGACGGGCGACAAGCGCGTGAGAATAGACGGACCGGAAGTCTTGCTGGAGCCCAACGCCGCTCAATCCATTGCGGTTGCGTTGCATGAATTGGCCACCAATGCCGCCAAATACGGGGCTCTGTCGACGGGTAACGGCCGGGTTGACCTGGTATGGACGCACAATGCAGACCGGCAGATCAATTTGCGCTGGACGGAGACGGGTGGTCCGGTTGTCCGGGCCCCCACACGCCAGGGCTTCGGTGGAAAGATCATCAAGCAAATGATGGTCCAGGTGGACGGCAAGGCGCGCTTTGACTGGCGCCCGGACGGGCTCGTCTGCGAAATCACGCTTCGGACCTGAAAGGTCACACGCGCCGTCGTTTCCTCAGCGCCTCATCGATTTCGCCAGCCTCAGAGAAGCGCGGCGGCCCGTTCGCTCGGGGATGTGGCGCGGACCACAAGTAAACCCCGCCCCGGCGAGTGCCGGGACGGGGGAAGCTCGTCCGATAATCGCGTTCTGATCAGGGTATCGCAGGCGCATTCGTCATCGGATTGACGCCTTGGATAGGCGCGTAGGTCGCCGGTTGCGACACTGGCGGGATGGCGCCCGCATTCGTCATCGGATTGACCCCCGGGATGGTTTCAGCGGTGGTTGCCTGCGTCGCCGGCGCGTGCAGCGGGTGCTTGGCATGGTGCTTTGCCGATGCGCTCGACGTCCAGGCGGCGCAAGCGAGTGCGCTCAACGCCACGGCCACGATAGTTTTCTTGATCATCAGTGCCCCTTCGTGTCTCGAATTTTCGCCCCGCGCTCCCCCTGGAGCCGGATCACATTAATGCGGGACGATGCGGCCCGGGATTACAGCCGCGTTAATTCAAATGGCCGCTGCATAAAAAGTTTGTGGCCGCGCAAGGCGGGCGCCGGCCTGCGAGGAAGGCCGGCGGAATTGTTGCTCGAGAGCATGTCGGCGCCGTGCCGGAATGAGGCGCGATCGCGATGCCGATCAATCCGGCCGGACGGCCGCGGCCTGGACCATCGGCAGCCATTTTGTCATTTCCGCCCGATGATGCGCGGCGAGCGCCTGGGGCGTCTGCTGGTCTAACGGCACGATTTCCTGGCCGAGATCGGCCGCGCGCCGTTGCAAATCCGGATCAGCCAGCGCAGCCATCACGGCCCGGTTGAGCCTGGCGACGACATCAGCCGGCGTTCCCTTTGGGGCCCAGAGACCGCGCCAGGTGGTCACATGAAGCCGGGGCCCGCCGGCCTCCTCGATGGTGGGGACCTCGGGCGCGGCCGGCGAACGGCGCTCTGCCATCACGGCGTAGGCTTTCGCCTTGCCGTCCCGCAGATGGGCGAGCATCCCGGCCACCTCGGCGAACTGCAGATCGAGCCGTCCGGCGACCAGATCCTGAAGCGCCGGCCCGACGCCGCGATAGGGCACTATCTGCAGGCGGGTGCCTGTCATTTTCTCGAAGGCCACAGCTATGACGTACGGCCCGCTGCCTTTGCCGTATGCGCCGATCGACACCGAGCCGGCGCTGGTTCGCAGCCGGGCGATCAGGTCGGCGAGGCTGCTGGGCAGTTCATTCCGGGCGACAAGCGCGGGCGGGCTAGTCGACAGCAACGCGACCGCCTCCAAGTCCTTCAGCACGTCGTAGCGAACCGAATTGGCGAGGCCGCTGATCACGAAACTGGTCTGATCGCCAACAGCGATGGTGTAGCCGTCCGGTGTGGCGCGCGCCGTGCGCTCGACGCCCACCGTACCGGCCGCGGCCGGAACGTTCTCGACCACCACCGCCTGCCCGAGCGTCTTGCGCATTCCCTCGGCTACGATGCGCGCAACGATGTCCACTCCGCCGCCGGGCGTGTGCGGCACGATCATCATCACGGGACGGGCCGGATAGTCCTGGGTCTGGCCATGCTGTGCGGTCCCGAGAAGCCCAATCAGGGCGATACCGGCGACGAGCTTTCTCATTGCAGCCTCCGATGGATCGTCCCAAAATTGACCGGCTTTTCGACGCCCGCAATGGCCCCGGCTTCATGGGCCGATGAATTGCAGTTATCGCCATGGAATTGCGTGACATCGAATACTTCGAGGAGATCGCCGAACAGCGACACCTCGGCCGCGCGGCCGAGCGTCTCGGGCTCAGCCAGCCGGCGCTGAGCAAGAGCCTGCGGCGCCTGGAAGAGGCCATGCAGGTCAAGCTGTTCGACCGCAATGCCAAGGGGCTGGAGCTGACCGCGGAGGGTTCGCTGCTGCTGGCGCGGGCGCGTGATCTTCGGCTTTCGCTCCGCAACGTTGCCCGCGAGGTATCGGACGTCAGTGAAGGCCGCGCCGGTCATCTTCGGATCGGGGTCGGCCCATCGATCCCGACCCGGCTGATTTCCACCTCTCTCGCCAAACTGTTGACCGACGCACCCCGGATCGCAGCGCGCGTCATGATCTCGGATGCCGACGAGATCGTTCCCGCGCTTCGCAAGGGCGAGCTCGACCTCAACATCAACGTCATGTACCTCTCGCCTCCGGAGGGCCTTTGTTACGTTCGGCTTTATGAAGAGGAGTACGTCGTCTGCGCGTCGAAAGACCATCGGTTGTCCAGCCAATCGGAAGTGCGCCTCGAGGAGTTGAGCAACGCGCGCTGGGCGCTGTCGGAGTCGGTGCTTCCGACGCAACAGAAGCTGCGCCTCCTGTTTGAGGAACACGGCCTGCCGAGGCCGCAAGTGGCCCTGGAATCCCGCTCGTTGCCTGTGCGGCTGCAGGCGGTAACCTCGTCCGACCTGCTTGCCTACACCTCCCGGCGCATGATCGAACAATTCGTCGCGGATGGTCATGCGCTCGTCGTCCTGCCGGTGCCTCAGCTGGCCTGGCGGCGACCCGTCGGCGCCATTCATCGCAACGAGCCCTATCTGCATGCCGCCGCGCGCCGCTTCATCGACATTCTGAAGGTTTGCAGCTCGGAACATCACCCCGGCGCCGCAAACGGCGTAGGCTCGGCGTGAGGCGCGTTAATTCCGCGGTCGCGATTCAATTCGCGGAATTTCTCGGCGGGGCAGAGGTGGCGCCCGGCGGCCGGTCGGCTGGGGGTCACGACCAACGAAACTCAATGTGAGACGCCAAAGCGTCTGCGTCGGCGACAGCCGCCCTTGCATTGTTCCCGTTTTGTTCTATAATGGGCTCAGCCAGAAACATCGAGCCCGATCGCGTCCCGATCACCGTAGCGTCCATGCCCTCACCTCCTGCCGTCCTCCTTGGCCAGAACCGCGCCCGCCGCGCCGCGATCGTGGACGAGTTGCGTCGCCGGCTGCCGCGGATGGAAAGCGCCGCCGCCGCCACGCGCGCCCTGCCCTTCGGGCTCGCCACCCTCGATGCCCATCTGCCGCAGGGCGGCCTCACGGTCGGCGCCTTGCACGAGATCGCGCCGCAAACCCCGGCCGACACGCCGGCCGCCTTCGGTTTCCTCGCGGCGCTGCTCGCGCGCTTCGTGCCGCCGTCGCGTCCGCTGCTGCTCGTCGCCACGTCGCGCGCCTTCGCGGATCACGGCCGCCCGCACGGCCACGGCCTCAGCCGCCTCGGTTTCGATCCGGCCCGGCTGATCCTGGTCGAGACGAGAGCCGAAAAGCAGGCGTTGTGGGCCATGGAAGAGGCGCTGCGCTCGGCCGTTCCCGCCGCGGTCGCCGGCATGATCGCCAGGCTCGATCTCAAGTCCAGCCAGCGGCTGCATCTTGCGGCGGGCGCCGCCGGCCTGCCGCTCGTGCTGCTGCGGCCGGCGCAAGCCGGAGAGGCGAGCGCGGCCGCGACGCGCTGGCGCGTCGGCGCGGCCGAGGCCGCGCGCGACCGCTTCGGGCTGATCACGCGCGCAGGCTGGAAAGTGACGCTCGAGCGGTGCCGCAACGGGCGGCCGGGGGAATGGTTGGTGGAGTTCGATCATGCCGCGTATCGTTTCAGTCTGGCTGCCCCGCTGGCCGATCCTGCGCTTTCTCGCCACCCAGGCCTCTTCGGCCGGCGAGGCGGTTGATCCGGCACGGCCCTTCGTCCTCGCCGCCGACGTGTCGGGCACGCCGCGCATCGCCGCCCTCAACGCCGCCGCCGAGGCGGAAGGAATCAAAATCGGCGAGACGATCGCGGACGCGCGCGCCAAGGCCGAGAGCCTGCAGGTGCGCGCCGCCGATCCGGCCGCCGACGATGCGGCGCTGCGGCGGCTCGCGCTGTGGGCGACGCGCTACACGCCCGCCGCCTCGCCCTGGGACGAGAAGAACGGCGCCGACGGCTTCTTTCTCGACGTCACGGGCGCCTCTCATCTGTTCGGCGGCGAGGAGAAGCTGCTTGCCGATCTCGGCGGGCGGCTCGCGCGCTTCGGCCTGCCGGCGCGGGGCGCCGCCGCCGAGACCGCGGGCGCCGCCTGGGCGCTCGCGCGCTTCCATGCCTCGCCGGGGATGATCCTGGCGGCCGGACAGGAAAGCGAGGCGCTGTCGCGGCTGCCGATCGAAGCGCTGCGCCTCTCGCCCGAGACCCGCCGCACCCTGCGGCGGCTCGGCTTCCGGCGCATCGGCGCGCTCATCGACCAGCCGCGCGCACCCTTCGCGGTGCGCTTCGAGCGCGAGCTGCTGCTACGGATAGATCAAGCGCTCGGCCGCGCGCCTGAGCCGCTCGCCTTCATCGTGCCGCCGCCGCTCTATCACAGCCTGCGCTATCTCATGGAGCCGATCGCCGCCCAGGAGGCGGTCGTCGCGATCGCCAGGCGCCTCATGCAGGACATCGTCCATGCGCTGGTCCGCGACGGCGTCGGCGCACGCACGTTGCGGCTCGCGCTCTACCGCGTGGACGGCGGGGTCAGGAGCGTCGACATCGGCCTCACGCGTCCGACCCGCAGCGTTCCCCATGTGGCGCGCCTCATCGAGCTCAAGCTCGAACGGATGGGCGAGACGATCGATGCCGGCTTCGGCTTCGAGACGCTCGGCCTCGCCGTCACGACGGCCGAGCACATGGAGGGAGGGCAGACCGAGCTCATGGCCGGGCTCGACGAGGCCGGCGAACAACCGGACGAGCGCTGCGCCGAGCTCATCGACGGGCTTGCCCAGCGCCTCGGTCCGCGCAGCGTGCAACGGCTCGCGCCGCTCGCGAGCCATCTGCCCGAGCGCGCCGAGGCGGCATTCATCGCAACCGATGAGGTTCCGGCTTGGCCCGCCCCAAACGAGTCCCTACCGCGCCCGCTTCTCCTGTTCACGCGCGCCGAGCCCGCGGAGGTCACGGCCCTCGTCCCCGAAGGCCCGCCGCGGCGCTTCCGCTGGCGCGGCGTGACCCATGGGATCGCCAAGGCGCAGGGACCCGAGCGCATCGCCGGCGAATGGTGGCATGAGGGCGCCAGCCCGCCGACGCGCGACTACTATCTGGTCGAGGACGAGGCCGGCCACCGCTTCTGGCTCTACCGCGAGGGACTCTATGGGCGCGAGACCGCCTCTCCGCGCTGGTTCGTGCATGGGCTGTTCGCGTGAGGAGCGCAGCAATGATGAAGTTACGCCGATGACCCGCTACGCCGAGCTCGCCGTCACCACCAACTTCTCCTTCCTGCGCGGGGCCGCGCATCCCAGGGAGATGGTGGCGCGCGCCGACGAGCTCGGACTTGCCGCCATCGGCATCGCGGACCGCAATAGTTTCGCGGGCGTCGTGCGCGCCTATGACGAGGCGAAGAAGCGAAGCATCAAGCTCCTGGTCGGCACCCGCCTGGTCACCACGGACGGGTTCGAGGTCATCGCCTATCCGACCGACCGGAACGCCTATGGGCGGCTCTGCCGGCTGCTCACGCAGGGCAACCGCAAGGCCAAGAAGGGCGACTGCCATCTCGGCTTCGACGACATTCTGGCGACCACCGAAGGCCAGATGCTCATCGCTCTACCGTCCGACGAGCTAGCGCCCGCTTTTTCCGAGCGGCTTGCGACACTGGCGGAAGCCGCGCCGAAGCGCGTGTTTCTCGCTGGCGCGCACCGCCATCGCGGCGATGAACCGCGCCGGCTTTGCCTCCTCGACGAGCTCGGGCAAAGCACGCGCGCGCCGCTCGTCGCCGTCAATGACGTGCACTATCACGTGCCCGAGCGCCGGCAGCTCGCCGACATCGTCACTTGTATCCGCGAGAAATGCACGATCGCGGAAGCGGGTTTTCGGCTCGCGGTCAATGCCGAGCGGCATCTCAAGCCCCCCGCCGAGATGGCCCGGCTGTTTGCGGGCTTCCCCGATGCGATCGCCCGAACCGTCGAGATCGCCGACGCCTGCCCCTTCTCGCTCGGCCAGCTCAGATACGAATATCCCGACGAGCCGGTGCCGCCCGGCAAGACGCCGCAGCAGCATCTCGAATATCTGGCCTGGGCAGGGGCGAAGGAACGCTATCCACAAGACAAATATCCGGCGGGGATTCCAAAGGAGGTCAAGGAGGCCATTACCGAGGAGCTTGCACTCATCGATAAGCTCGAATTCGCACGCTATTTCCTGACGGTCCACGATGTCGTCGCCTTTGCGCGGCAGGAAGGCATCCTTTGCCAAGGACGAGGATCGGCTGCGAACAGCGTCGTCTGCTATTGCCTCGGCATCACGGAGGTCGATCCGACTGAGATCAAGCTTCTCTTTGCCCGTTTCATCTCCGAGCGACGCGGCGAGCCGCCCGACATCGATGTCGATTTCGAGCACGACCGGCGCGAGGAGGTCATCCAATATATCTATAAGCGGTACGGGCGGCACCGCGCCGCGATCTGCGCAACCGTCATCCACTATCGCTCGCGGCGGGCGATCCGCGAGGTCGGCAAGGTCATGGGCCTGACGCCCGACGTGACCGCCGCACTCGCCAAGACCGTATGGGGAATCAGCAGCGAGGGCGTGGTGGACGAGCACGTCCGCCAGACCGGCCTCGATCCCGCCAATCCGAAAATCAAGCAGGCCGTCGAGCGCGCGAACGAGCTCATTGGTTTCCCACGCCATCTATCCCAGCATGTCGGCGGCTTCGTGCTCACGCGCGAACGGCTCGACGAGACGGTGCCGATCGGAAATGCCGCCATGGACGACCGCACCTTCATCGAATGGGACAAGGACGACATCGATACGATCGGGCTCATGAAGGTCGACGTGCTCGCGCTCGGCATGCTGAGCTGCCTGCGGCGCGGCTTGGACCTTCTGAAGAGTCATTACGGAAAGGAATATTCTCTCGCGACCGTGCCGCAGAAAGACAAGCCGGCTTACGAAATGCTTTCACGCGCGGATTCCGTCGGGGTATTTCAGGTCGAGAGCCGCGCCCAGATGTCGATGCTGCCGCGCCTCCGGCCACAATGTTTCTACGATCTTGTCATCGAGGTCGCGATCGTGCGCCCCGGGCCGATCCAAGGCGACATGGTGCATCCCTATCTGCGTCGGCGCGACGGGCTCGAAAAGCCGCATTACCCCTCCCCTGATCCGGCGCACGGTCCCGCTGACGAGCTGGAAAATGTCCTGAAAAGAACTCTCGGCGTGCCGCTGTTCCAGGAACAGGCGATGCAGATCGCCATCACGGCCGCGCAGTTCACCCCCGACGAAGCCGATGGCCTGCGGCGCGCCATGGCGACCTTCCGTCACAACGGCAGCGTTCATCTCTTTCGCGACAAGTTCATCGACGGCATGACGCGGCGCGGCTACGACCGCACATTCGCCGAGAACTGCTTCGGCCAGATCGAGGGTTTCGGCGAATACGGCTTCCCCGAGAGCCATGCGGCGAGCTTCGCGCTCCTTGTCTATGTGTCGTCCTGGATCAAGTGCCACTACCCGGACGTCTTCTGCGCCGCCATCCTCAACAGCCAGCCGATGGGCTTCTACCAGCCGGCCCAGCTCGTGCGCGACGCGCGCCAGCACGACGTCGAGGTGCGCGAGGCGGATGTCAATTTCAGCGAATGGGACTGCACGCTGGAGTCGATGCCGCCCGACGCCCGGCATCGCTACTCCGTGCGTCTCGGCTTCCGGCAAATTCAAGGTCTGAGCGAGGAAGAGATCAAAAGGCTCGTTGCGGCGCGTGGCAACGGCTATGCCGGCATCGAACGCCTTGCCGTCGTGGCGGGCGTCTCGCGCTTCACGATCGAGCGCCTCGCCGAGGCGGACGCTTTCCGCTCACTCGGTCTCGACCGCCGCGCCGCGCTCTGGGCCGCCCGGCGGCTCGACACGATCGGGATCAAACGAACCGCGACCAAAAAAATCAAGAAGGCTGACCAAGACCCGGCGGCCCACGCGGATCTGCTGCCGCTGCTGGCGCCCCATGCGAGCGACGAGCTTTTCCCCGAGCCGCAGGTCATGCTGCCGGCGATGCCGCTCTGCGAGCATGTGGCGGAAGACTATGTGGCCACCGGATTGTCGCTGAAGGCGCATCCGATAAGCTTCTTTCGCGACCGCCTTGCGAAACTCGGCGTCATCGACAATGCGGAGCATCGCAGCGATAAGCTGCCGCAGGGCAGCATGGTCACCGTCGCCGGTCTCGTGCTCATACGGCAAATGCCGGCCGAAAGTCTTCGAGAAAAACCGCCGCACCGTCATGACGGCGCGCTTCCTGGTCGTGTGCGGGCGCCTGCAGCGCGTCGGCCTCGTCGTCCACGTGGTGGCGCAGAGCTTCGTCGATCTCAGCGCCGAGCTGCGCCGGCTGACCGACGGCGACCTCATGGCGTCCGAGGCGGGCGGCGTCCGTCCGGCGCAGGGCGAGCTGGCGCTCGTCAAGAGCCGGGATTTTCATTGAAACGCGAATGGCGAATAGCGAGTAGCGAATGGTGAAGTATCACCTACCCTGCTCGCTGCTCGCTGCTCGCTATTCGCCATTTCCGATGCCCTGCCTTGCATCCCCGCGCCCGCAGTGACAGAAAGCGCCATGCCCAACGACAAGCAACGCGTCGCTCTCACGTCGATCGCCGCCTCGGCCGGCCTCACCGCCGCCAAGGCCGCGGTCGGCTTCGCCACCGGCTCGCTCGCGATCCTGTCGGAAGCCGCCCACTCGCTGATC
>WNFR01007412.1_pt1 | contig 11146 bp, 8 predicted proteins | sample 5400221 | NCBI WGS metagenome assembly WNFR01 (sample SAMN13153357, study PRJNA577476) | soil metagenome | isolation source: 40 cm soil under Madrone tree | place: USA:California | collected 2016-06-14 | reverse complement strand
AGGAGTGCTTCCACAGGGCCAGGTGGCAGCCCGCGGGAAGCGCAGCGCCCTCGATCCGGTAGTCGAGCCCGCAGCTCCACTTCAGCACCCACAGTACGCTGGCGCCGTAAGCGCGCGCGACCGCGAAGCGCCGCGGGAACGGCAGGAACGCGCAGATGATCACGAACGGGATGGCGTAGAGAAACGTCCACAAGGGCAGGAAGCCGGTGAAGAACAGCGAGCCGATGAGCTGCACCAGCCCCCGCACGCGGCCGGCGGCGGTGGTGCTTGGCGGCGCGCGGCTCAACCCGGCAGTCGCGACAGGTCCGCGACCCCCGCAAACAGCCCCTGCAGCTGGGCGAGGAGACTCAGGCGATTCGCGCGCAGCTGCGGATTCTCGTCCATGACCATCACCTGATCGAAGAAGGCGTCGACCGCCGGGCGCAGCTGCGCGAGCCGGCCGAGCGCGCCGGCGTACTCATGCTGCGCGGTGGCGGTGGCGACCGCATCGCGCAGCGCGCGCATGGAATCGAACAGCCGCACTTCCGCGCTCTCGCGCAGGTGCAGCACGTCGACCTCGGCCGGCGGAGTCATGTTGGCCTTGCGCAGAATGTTGGCGATGCGCTTGTTGGCGGCGGTGAGGCTGGCGGACTCGGGCAGCTCGAGGAAGGTGCTGAGCGCTTTCAGGCGCGCATCGAAGTCCAGCGGCGAGCCGGGCCGCGCCGCCAGCACCGCATCGAACATCTCGGTGGTCACGGCGGCCTGGCCGGGCAAGGGCGGCGCGCCCGCGCTATCCAGGTAGTACGCGCGTAGCCGCTCCATGAGGAAGTCGTAGATCTCACTAGCGGTCGAGTCCGCCGCCGCGGCCGTGGCCGCCGTGGCGCGGACGCGCTCGATGTCGGCCCGCACAGCGGCGAGCGCCTGGTCGATGTACTTCCTCAGATCCAGGTCGAGCGCCTTCTCGATCAGGATGCGTTGCACGCCCAGCGCCGCACGCCGCAGCCCGAACGGATCCTTGGTTCCCGTCGGCTTCTCGCCGATCGCGAAGATGCCGGCGAGGGTGTCGAGCTTGTCCGCGATGGCGACCGCGACGCCCGCGCGCGTGGCGGGCAGCTGATCGCCGGCCGCGCGCGGCAGGTAGTGCTCGCGAATCGCCGCGGCCACCTCGTGCGGCTCACCATCCGCCTGCGCGTAGTAGCTACCCATGATGCCCTGCAGCTCGGGGAACTCGCCCACCATGGCGGTGAGCAGATCGCACTTGCACAGTTCCGCGGCGCGCCGGGCGTGCTCGCGCGAGCCACCGACCGCCACGGCGATCTCAGCGGCGAGCGCACTTACGCGGCGTGTCTTGTCGCCGAGCGATCCGAGCTTCGCCTGGAAGGTCACTGCATCGAGCGCCGCACGGCGCGCGCTGAGGGGTTGCTTGCGGTCCTGCTCCCAGAAAAAGGCGGCATCCGCGAGGCGCGCCCGTACCACGCGCTCGTTGCCCGCGCGCACCGTGGCAGGGTCGCGGCTCTCGATGTTGCTGACGGCGATGAAGGCCGGCAACAGCCGGCCTTGCGCATCCTCCACCGGGAAGTAGCGCTGGTGGTCCTCGAGAGTGGAGGTCAGCACCTCGCGCGGCAGGGACAGGAAGCGCTCCTCGAAGCGCCCGGTGAGTACGACCGGCCATTCCACCAGCGCGGTCACTTCCTGCAGCAGCGCCTCCGTGATCAACGCACGCCCCTGCACGTTGGCCGCCGCCGCCGCGACCTGCGTGCGGATGTGCTCGCGCCGCGCCGCGAAGTCGGCCAACACGTGCCCGCGCTCGCGCAGCGTGCGCTCATAGGATCCGGGGCTCGCGATGCGGATCGGCCGCGGGGCGTGAAAACGATGGCCACGCGTGAGATGGCCCGCGGGGGTGTCGAGGAGCGTGCCGGCCACCACCTCCCGGCCGTACAACATCACCACCCAGTGCACCGGGCGCACGAACAGGGCGTTGCCCGCGCCCCAGTGCATGCGGCGTGGAATCGGCAGCGCATCCAGCGCGGCCTGGATCAGCCCCGGGAGCAACGCCACCGCGCGCTCACCGGCCCGGGTACCCAGGAAGAACAGGAACGTCCCCTTGCCTTCATCCAGGCGCGGCAGCGCCTCGACGCGCGTGCCGCAACTCTCGGCGAACGCGAGCGCCGCACGCGTCGGCAGGCCTGCGGCATCGAACGCCGCGTTCACCGGCGGTCCGCGGCGCTTGAGGTGCTGCTCGGGCTGCTGGGCGGCGAGGCGCTTCACCCACACGGCGAGCCGCCGTGGTGTTGCAAAGCCAACGAGCTCACCGTGCGCCAGGCCCGCCTTGTCGAGGCCCGCGGCGAGGCCCGCGACGAGGGCCTGCTGCAGGGCGGGGAGCGACTTGGGTGGCAGCTCCTCGGTGCCGATTTCAAGGAGGAAATCGCGCCGCTCGGCCTTCATGCCACGGCTCCGGCCGCGGCGGCCTCGGCCGGCGGCACGGGCTGCAGCAACGGGAAACCCAGCGCCGCGCGGCTGTCCAGATACGCCCTCGCCACCGCGCTCGCGAGCGTGCGCACGCGCAGGATGTAGCGCTGGCGCTCGGTCACGGAAATCGCGCGCCGCGCATCCAGCAGGTTGAACGTGTGCGAGGCCTTGAGCACCTGCTCGTACGCGGGCAGCGCGAGCCCTGACGCGAGCAGCCCCTGGCAGGCACGCTCGTGATCTTCGAAGTGCGCAAGCAAGCGAGGCACGTCGGCGTGCTCGAAGTTGTAGGCGGACTGCTCGACCTCGTTCTGATGGAACACGTCGCCATAGGTCACGCGTCCGGAAGGTGCCTCACTCCACAGGATGTCGTAGATGCTCTCGACACCCTGCAGGTACATCGCGAGCCGCTCGAGTCCGTAGGTGATCTCGCCGGTCACGGGGCGACAGTCGAGGCCGCCGACCTGTTGGAAGTAAGTGAACTGCGTGATTTCCATGCCGTTCAGCCACACCTCCCACCCCAGGCCCCAGGCCCCGAGCGTGGGCGACTCCCAGTTGTCCTCGACGAAGCGCACGTCGTGCACCAGGGGGTCTAACCCGAGCGCGGCCAGGCTCCCCAGGTACAGATCCAGGATCGGCAGTGGCGAGGGTTTGATCACCACCTGGTACTGGTAGTAGTGCTGCAGGCGGAAGGGATTCTCGCCGTAGCGCCCGTCGGTCGGCCGGCGCGAGGGCTGCACGTACGCGGCGCGCCACGGCTCGGGTCCCACCGCGCGCAGGAAGGTCGCGGTGTGAAACGTGCCGGCGCCGACTTCCATGTCGTAAGGCTGCAGGATGATGCACCCCTGCTCCGACCAGTAGTGCTGCAGGGTGAAGATCAGCTCCTGGAACGTGCGCGGTGCGCGGCCGATTTTCATGGAGGGACTTTCTGACCCCAAAGAGCGCGCGAGTATACGGCGCACACCGTGCAACGGCCCGCCCCGGGGCTGCGGCTGGGCTCGCCGCCCTTGCGCCCGCACCAAAAACGCGCGTGCCCAGGTCTGCCGTCGTCCGGAATTCAGGACGCCGCTGCCAGACGCACACCAAGGGTGCAATAATCCGTAGCCCGCGCACCAATATAGTGCAAAGAGTGCCTGAATTGCTCTCTAACTGCTTGATTTGCCGTGTCTACAGCCTGGCACGGACCCTGCAATGTCAATCCACTTCGCCAGCCTCGCAATAGACCCGTTTGGATCTCGGCGGCGAGCTCTACCCCTTTCCCGGAGGCGATATGACACCCAGTGACGTACTGAAACTCGTAAAAGAAAAACAAGCGAAGTTCGCGGACCTGCGCTTCACAGACACGCGCGGCAAGGAGCAGCACGTGACCATTCCGGCGCGGCTCGTGGACGAGGACTTCTTCCGCGACGGCAAGATGTTCGACGGCTCCTCCATCGCCGGATGGAAGGGCATCAACGAGTCGGACATGATCCTGATGCCCGACGCCAGCACCGCAGTCATCGATCCGTTTTTCGAAGCGACGACGGTCGACCTGCGCTGCGACGTGATCGAACCGACGACCATGCAGGGCTACGAGCGCGACCCGCGCTCACTGGCCAAACGCGCCGAGGCGTATCTGAAGTCGACCGGCATCGCCGACCACGCGCTCTTCGGGCCGGAGAACGAGTTCTTCATTTTCGACAGCGTGCGCTTCGGCAACGAGATGCGCGGCTGCTTCTATTCGATCGACTCGGTGGAGGGTGCCTGGAACTCGCCCACTGAATACCAGGACGGCAACAAGGGTCACCGCCCCGGCATCAAGGGCGGCTACTTCCCGGTGCCGCCCGTGGATGCCTACCAGGACATCCGCTCGGCGATGTGTCTCGCCTGCGAGGAGATGGGCCTCAAGGTCGAGGTGCATCACCACGAAGTCGCCACCGCCGGCCAGGCCGAGATCGGCATCGGCGCCGGCACCCTGGTGCAGAAGGCCGACCAGGTGCAGATCCTCAAGTATGCCTTACAGAACGTGGCGCACGGCTACGGCAAGACCGTAACCTTTATGCCGAAGCCCCTGGTGGGCGACAACGGCAGCGGCATGCACGTGCACCAGTCGCTGCAGAAGGAGGGCAAGGCACTGTTCGCCGGCGACAAGTACGGCGGACTGTCGGATGTCGCGCTCTATTACATCGGCGGCATCATCAAGCACGCTCGGGCACTGAACGCCTTCACCAACGCCGGCACCAACAGCTACAAGCGCCTGGTGCCCGGCTTCGAAGCGCCGGTCCTGCTGGCCTACTCGGCGCGCAACCGCTCCGCCTCGATCCGCATTCCGTGGGTGTCCAACCCCAAGGCGCGGCGTATCGAAGTGCGCTTCCCGGACGCGAGCGCCAATCCCTACTTCGCCTTTGCGGCCATGATGATGGCGGGGCTCGACGGCATCCAGAACAAGATCCACCCCGGGGACCCGGCCGACAAGGATCTCTACGATCTCGAACCCGAGGAGGCGAAGCACATTCCCACCGTATGCCACTCGCTCGACATGGCGCTCGAGTACCTGGACGGGGATCGGGAGTTCCTCACCCGCGGCGGTGTGTTCACCAACGACGTCATCGATGCGTACATGGGTCTCAAGCTCCAGGAGGTCACCAAGTTCCGCATGTCGACGCACCCGGTGGAGCTGGAGCTGTACTACAGCTGCTGATGGCGTGATGAGGCGAAAGAATCCCTCGCTCGCGAGCGTCACGTCCGGCCCCGGTTGTGGCGGCCGTGCCGGTGCGAAGGGGAAAGGGGCGCGGGTAGCGGCGTTCACTGGGCGCTGCTACCCGCTTTTGTCCCCGGTGCCGCGGCGGGATATGCTGCCTCGTCATGCGCAGACGCCTCTTTACCTTAATGTCGCTCGTGTGCTCGCTGGCGGTTGCGGCCACGGTCTACAAGTGGGTCGACGAACACGGCGTGGTTCACTACAGCGACCAGCCGCACCCGAACGCGCAGAAAGTGGACGTGCAGGCGGCGCAGACCTACAAGGCGGGCGATATGCCCGCGACGCCCGGCGGACCACCCGCGCCGCCCGCCTCAGCGCGGCCACCACCGTACCAGGGCTGCGCGATCGCGCACCCGGCGGACGACCAGACGCTCACCAACGTCGACTCGCTCACCGTCATCGTGCGGACCGATCCGGCGCTGCGGCCCGGAGATCAGATCTTCCTCATGCTGGACGGTCAGCCGCTCAATGGCGGCGCGGCGACCGGGAGCCAGTTCACCCTCGCATCGGTGGATCGCGGCACGCACACCCTGCAGGCGCTGGTGCGCGACAGCGGGGGCGGGATCATGTGCCAGACCCCGGGCGTGACGTACCACGTGCACCAGCCCTCGGTGCTCAACCCGGCCAACCCCCTCCATCACTGAACCGCGCACCCGCAGTGACCGCGGCGCGCAGCGCGGCACGCGAGCGCCATGGCCGTTGAGCGTGCCAGCCCGTCCGCGCTCTCGCACTTCGATCCGGCGGATCTGCTCGATGCGCTGTCCACGGGCATCATCATGCTCGATGCGCAGCTGTGTCCGGTGTACGCCAACGTCGCCGCCCAGGACCTGCTCGCGTTCAGCCTCAACATGGCGCGCGGGCGCCCGTTCGCCGATTTTCTTCACGACGCGGAAGGGTTGTGCCGCATCCTGCGGCGCGCGCTGCAAACCGGCGAAGGCATCGCCGACCGTGAGCTCGCCGTGCGGCCCGCGGGGGCGCCGCGCGAAGTGCGCACTCTCGATGTCACCATCACGCCGCTCGCCGGCCTCACCGGAACTCATCTGCTGCTCGAGCTCGCCGACACCACCCAGCGCCAACGCATCACGCGCGAGAACGACCTGCTGGCGCGTCTCGACGGCAGCCGCCTGATGGTGCAGCAGCTGGCCCACGAGATCAAAAACCCGCTCGGCGGGCTGCGCGGCGCGGCGCAGCTGCTGGAGCGCGAACTGCCGGGCGCGGCGCTCAAGGAATACACCCAGGTCATCATCGCTGAAGCCGACCGCCTCGCCGCGCTGGTCGACTCCATGTCGGGACCGACCCGCGCGCCGAGCAAAAGCGAACTCAACGTTCACGAGATCTGTGAGCACGTCTATCACCTGCTGCGCGCCGAAGCGCCCGGCGGGATCGTGATCGAGCGCGACTACGACCCGAGCCTGCCGAACGCGATGCTCGATCGTCATCAGCTCATCCAGGCGCTGCTCAACGTCGCGCGCAACGCCCTGCAGTCGCAGGGCGACCTGGGGCGCATCGTGCTGCGCACCCGCGCGCGCTCCAACGTCAGTATCGGTTCGGCGCTGCACCGCCTGGTGGCGAGCGTGCAGGTCGAGGACTCAGGTCCCGGCGTGCCCGCGCACCTGCGCTCCTCCATTTTCTACCCGCTGGTGAGCGGGCGCGCCAACGGCACGGGCCTGGGGCTTGCGGTCGCCCAGGACCTGGTGACACGCAACGGCGGCATCATCGAATTCGAAAGCGAGCTGGGGCGTACGGTGTTCACGCTGTTGCTGCCCCTGGGAGAAGACACATGAACGACAGCGCATTGCGGGTCTGGCTGGTCGATGACGACGCGTCCATTCGTTGGGTGCTCGAGCGCGCGCTGCGCAGCGACGGCATGGCGCCGCGGGCGTTCGAGGCGGCGGAACCGGCGCTGGACGCCCTGCGGCGCGAATCCCCGGACGTGCTGATCACCGACATCCGCATGCCGGGCGCCTCGGGGCTGGAGCTGCTGCGCCGCATCCGCGATGCGCGGCCGGCGCTGCCGGTCATCGTCATGACGGCGCACTCCGATCTGGGCAACGCGGTGTCCGCCTACGAGGGCGGCGCGTTCGAATACCTGCCCAAACCCTTCGACATCGACCAGGCGGTGGCCCTGGTACGCCGCGCCGCCAGCGCCCGCCAGCAGCCCGGCAGCGACCTCGGCGGTGCGCCGCGCATTCCGGAGCTGCTGGGACGGGCGCCGGCCATGCAACAGGTGTTTCGCGCCATCGGACGCCTGGCGCGCTCGAGCGTCACCGTGCTCATCACCGGGGAATCCGGCACCGGCAAGGAGCTCGTCGCCCGCGCGCTGCACGAGCACAGCCCGCGCGCCACCCGCCCCTTCATCGCGCTCAACACCGCGGCGATTCCGGCCGACCTCCTCGAGTCGGAGCTGTTTGGGCACGAGCGCGGCGCGTTCACCGGAGCGGACGCGCAACGCCGCGGGCGCTTCGAGCAGGCCGATGGCGGCACCCTGTTCCTGGACGAGATCAGCGACATGTCGCTGCCGCTGCAGACACGCCTGCTGCGCGTGCTCGCCGAGGGCGAGTTCTACCGGGTCGGGGGCCAGACCCCGATCCGCGTCGACGTGCGCGTCATCGCCGCGAGCCACCAGAACCTGCAGGAGCGGGTGACGAGCGGCCTGTTCCGCGAGGACCTGTATCACCGTTTGAACGTCATTCGCATCGAGCTGCCGCCGCTGCGCGCCCGCGCCGAGGACATCCCGGACCTGCTGGGCTATTACCTGGTGGTGAGCGCCCAGGAGCTGGGCGTGGACGCGAAGTCCCTCGCCCCCGAGGCCCTCGCCCGGCTCGCCGCCTACGACTGGCCTGGCAACGTGCGCGAGCTCGTGAACCTGTGCCGGCGGCTGTCGGTGCTGGCCCCGGGGAGCGAAGTGCACCTCGCCGACCTGCCCCCGGAGCTGGCCCCCAGACCTGCGGAAGTCGCCGCGCAGGCGGACTGGGCCACGGCGCTCGGGCGCTGGGCTGAGCGGCACGCGCTCACCGGTAAGCCGCCGCTGCTGGATACCGCGCAGCCACAGTTCGAGCGCGTGCTCATCCGGGCGGCCCTCAAGCGCACGCAGGGGCATCGGCAGGAGGCTGCCCGGCTGCTGGGGTGGGGGCGCAACACCCTCACCCGCAAGCTCAGGGACCTCGGCATGACGGGCGCCGACGGGGGCGACGAATAGTCGCAGGCACCGGAACCTTAGTAAGGTTCGCGGCCAGCCGCGGACCATAGCGGGAGGGAATCGGATGTTGGGCTGGCGCGAGCTGTGGCACGTCGATTTTCTGGGCAATGAGCTCGGCGCCTGGACGCTCGCCTTCGTCACTCTCCTCGTCACCTTCACGGTGCTGCCGCTGGCCAAGCGCTTCATCAGCGTTCGCCGCCGGCGACTCATCGTCCCCGGGCCGCCGCGGGTGCACTTAGCCATCGACCTCGCGGCGCTCCTGGTCGAGCGCACCAAAGCGGTGTTCCTGTGGGCCGTGGCCGTGTGGGTCGGCTCCCGCTACCTGAGCCTTGAGCCACGCGTCGAGCGCTGGCTGACCATCGCGCTGGTGCTGCTGTTCTGGATGCAGGCGGCGCTGTGGGCCCTGGCGGCCGTGCGCTACGGCATCGACGTGCGCCGCCAGCGCTCCAGCGGGCCGGACACGCTGCTGCAGAGCTCGATGGCAGTCATTCTGTTCCTGGCCGGGCTGGTGATCTGGGGAGTCTCGGCGCTGCTGGCGCTCGGCAATCTCGGCGTGAAGATCGAGCCGCTGCTGGCCGGGCTCGGCATCGGCGGCATCGCACTCGCGCTGGCCGTGCAGACCGTGCTGGCGGATCTGCTCGCCTCGCTCTCCATCGCGCTCGACAAGCCCTTCGGGCTCGGCGACTTCCTGGCCGTGGACACCTGGCAGGGCACCGTCGAGCACATCGGCGTAAAGAGCACGCGCCTGCGCAGCCTGTCGGGCGAGCAGATCATCATCTCGAACGGCGACATCCTCAAGACGCGCGTGCGGAACTTCGGCCGCATGAGCGAGCGGCGCGCGGTGTTCCAGCTCGGGGTGCATTACGACACGCCGGTGGCAGCTCTCGCGGCCGTTCCGCACGCGGTGCGCGAGATCATCGAGGCGACGCCCAACACGCGCTTCGAGCGCTGTCACCTGCTCAGCTGCGGCGAGCGTGCGCTGCAGTTCGAAATCGTGTACGTCCTCACCAACCCCGACTTCGCCCTCTACGCCGACGCCCAGCAGCGCATCAATCTGCGCATCCTCGAGCGCTTCCGCGCCATGGAAGTGAATTTCGCGGCGGCAGTGCCGACGGGCGTGCGCCTCTACAGCCCACCGTCCCCGGCGCAGGACGCCGGCGGCCAGCAGCGGCTGCTGTAGCGCGCGGGCCTAAGGCCACGGCGCACCGCAGCCGCACAGGCTCAGCCCGAGAGCGCGCAGTCCTGCGTGTCGGCGGCGGTGCGCAGCGTGCCGACGAGCTCGGTCACGTTGCCGAAGCCCTGTGCGCGCAGGTACCCGGCGATTCCCTGGTTGAGGGTCCTGCAGACCATGGGGTCGTAGAACAGCGCCGTGCCGATGCCGACCGCGGAGGCGCCGGCGATGATGAACTCCAGCGCATCGTTGACGGTGGTGATGCCGCCCTGCCCGATGATCGGGATACCGTGGGGTCGCGCCACCTCGTACACCTGATGCACCTTGAGCAGTGCGATCGGCTTGATCGCAGGGCCCGAGAGGCCCCCCTGCACGTTACCGATCACCGGGCGGCGCGCCTGCACGTCGATGGCCATACCCATGATGGTGTTGATCACCGACAGCGCGTCGGAGCCTGCCTCGATGCAGCGGCGCGCGTTCTCGCGGATGTCGGTCTGGTTGGGCGAGAGCTTGGTGATGAGGGGTTTTTTCGTCACGCGGCGGCAGGCGGCCACTACCTGCGCGGACATCTCGGGGTAGTTACCGAACGCGACGCCACCCTGCTTGACGTTCGGACAGGAGATGTTGATCTCGATGGCATCGATCGGGGACTCATCGAAGCGGCGCGTGACCTCGACGTACTCTTCTATCGTCGAGCCCGACACGTTGGCGATGAAGCGAGTTTCGCTGAAATCCAGCTGCGGCAGGATGCCGCGCACCACCTGCTCGACCCCCGGGTTCTGCAGGCCGATCGCGTTCAGCATGCCCGCCGGGGTCTCGTACACCCGATGCGGGGGATTGCCGAGGCGCGGCTGAGCGGTCGTGCCCTTGAGTACGACGGCGCCGGCGTCGCGGTTCGAGAATCCCTCGATGCGGGTGTACTCCTCCCCGAAGCCGACGCAGCCCGACAGCAGCACGATCGGCGAGGCGAAATCCAGACGGCAGAATTTCAGACTCAGGAGGGTCGCGGCATTGGGCGCTGCCGGGCGGCTGTCCGCGCCCGCGGCTGCGCCTGGTTCGAGCGTCGCCATGGCGCGCATTATCGCATACGCTCCGACTCACGCCCGGCAAAGCCATGTTCCACATCGTGCTGTTTCAACCCGAAATCCCTCCCAATACCGGCAACGTCGTCCGCCTCTGCGCCAACAGCGGCACGACGCTCCACCTGGTGAAGCCGCTCGGGTTCGAGCTCACCCGGAAAGCGGTGCGCCGCGCCGGCCTCGACTACGAGGAGCTCGCGCAGGTGCGGGTGCACACGAACCTGCCCGCCTGTCTCGAAGCCCTGCAGGACGCGCGCCTCTTCAGCATCGAAACCGGCGGCAGCCGCCTCTACAGCGACGCGCAATTCAAGCCGAACGACGCACTGATCTTCGGCCCCGAAACCCGTGGCCTGCCCGCGCGCGTGCTCGATCAGCTGCCGCGCGAGCGGCAGCTCGCCATTCCGATGCGCGCGGGCAATCGCAGCCTCAATCTCTCCAACGCGGTGGCGCTGGTGGTCTACGAGGCGTGGCGGCAGAACGGATTTGCGGGCTCACAAACACCCGCCCGGGAC
>WNFR01014202.1_pt1 | contig 11147 bp, 12 predicted proteins | sample 5400221 | NCBI WGS metagenome assembly WNFR01 (sample SAMN13153357, study PRJNA577476) | soil metagenome | isolation source: 40 cm soil under Madrone tree | place: USA:California | collected 2016-06-14 | reverse complement strand
GGTCGAGAAGGACTGGTGATGACGAGGCAGGGTCGGGGAGTGTGTGACAGGAGAGTTGAGGACAGCATCTCTTACGGGGTCGAAGCCAGGCATGTCGGTCGCCTGCTGGAGTGGGTCAGGCTCGTCGTCGTCGGCAGCGAGCGAACTAACAAAGACGCCGGCGGTGCCACAAGTGAATATGGGACTCCCGCCAAGGATCTCCTTTTTCGGGCTTGGTGACCCCTTCATCCTCGAGGCTGCAGCTCTGCACCTTGGTTCGTCTCCCTCTGGACCCCGAAAGCTTCGTACAAACTAAAAGCACGCTCGTAGATCGTCCAGTCACAATCTCGCACAGTTGCCGCATTCCGGGTAACCCCCTAAAGACCTTCTTTTCTGCACTCGATCCGCACCCAAATCCCTCACACACGTGGTCTTCTTCGCCTCCCGTCCAATCATCGGCACCTCTCCGGTCTGCCCATTTGCTCCGCGGATCTACTGATCATCTCTTGATTTATAAACATGAATAGACATACATTCATAGTTAACAACAACAGGACAAATAAACGAAGAATGGCCCAAGAACAAGAAAGAAAAGAACTCATGAGACATGACATTTAGCGACCAGCGTTCATTTCAGAGTAGAGCAATAAAACAATAATTAAAACCAGAGGGAGAGAAGCCAGCAATGTCGTCACAGCCAGCGTCGAATTGCCAGGGGTAACGGACCGATGGGTAGAGCATGTTGTAATTGCACTTGCGTCGTGCGATCGTGCTCTTGAATGTGCGCTCGCAAGGAGACTAGACCCTGCGTGTTGGCATTCCGGGCTCGGGTAAAAGCTGCAATTCGTCTCTTCGAGAAAGTGCCATACTTCGCCTCCAAATTTACAAGGCTGTTGAACGCCGTGATGCTGTATTTGGTCAGGCACGAATATACATAACGACCAACACACGCACTACTCATCGAGCAGTACACTCATGTCGGCATGCGTCCGCGCTAGAATCTTCCTGCGCAGTCTAGCGGTATCGCTAGTGACGCTTTCGAAGCGAGATCGAATATTACTTTTGATGATGGTGTGGAGTTCGTCAAGTAGCTAGAGAAGGATTCCGTAGAGACAATTCAGATAATAGCCAGCCACATACTGGAAACGCACCTTCATGACCGAGGCTAGGTAATTCTGCTGCGTCATAGGTTCGACCGTAGCTGGCGATAACGACGCATCTCGCGTGTTATGTCTCTGCTTGGGTTCAGCTGCCATAGATCCGGAAAGGTGAGAACGATTCCGTCTGAAGGCAACAGGGGAGCCTGAGGAAGGCAGTGACGAGGAGCCAGCTGTCGTTCTCACCCGGGGGCAAAAAGTCGGTGAAGGGAGAATTGCTTGGAATTTGGCGGTGAATCGCGGGGAGAGACTATCAACACTAGAGGACGAGGCATTGCCTCGCGGCGGTTCAAACTCCAAGTCAGAATGTTCAAGTTCGTCCGTTTTATTTCGGGCTGTGGAGGTAGTGGGCACCATGGATGCTTCAAGGCTCTCCAATCGTTCCTCGTCCATTACCTCGGGAGAAAGTGCGAAAGTGACGTTCTTATGCTTCCTACGGGGCGGAGGTGTTGGCGAGTGTTTCAATACGGACGTTCTGGTAGATGGAAGACAATATGAAGAGTCCAGCGATACATCGAAATCTCGGTACTTTGTGTTGGTAAGGGGGAGAACACTGGAATCCGTATTTGCTTCGTTAGCATCGCCTTTGGATACCATGGGGGAGCTAGTGGTGACATGGTGGCAAAAGGGGACCTTCCCCGTTGATGGCGACCCTAATTTGGTTGAGTGTATAGGCGACGGAGTTTCGCTTGTTAGGTCTATAGTCTCTGGTACAAGCTATATATACATTTGTGTCAGTAGCATGCACATCAGCACTGAAGGGCGAGCGCTTGCTCACACTGAACGTCGTCGCGTCAACATTTTTCTCCTTTGGTTCCACAGAAGGTTGCTGTGGCCTGATGAGATATCGGCGTGTAGATATAGATGAAATTACGTGCCTCCACGGCAATGGTAGTAGGACCATCGATTAAGGCAAGATCGGTGAGAGAATTCGAGCTTCCTCGGGGGTTGTCACGGTTCCGGTCAGCTGTGGAAGGGTCACCGTCTCCAGGCGCAGTGCCAGAGGAGACATCACCAGGTGCAGAGGGTCTGACCGAGCCCCGTGGGGGGGGAGACACCGAATCACCACCGGTACTAACCAAATGAGTTGCGGTGATGGGCTCGGGCTGCTGTTGCTCAGGCAGTTGAGTAGAACGTTCCAACGTAGTGTCGCAAGTCACATCAATTTTCCGTGTATCTGTGTCGAATTCTCTTTCTGTTATCTCTCTCTTCGGGCTGCAAATCTAAAACAGCGTCATTGGTGGAACATTCGGGCAGGGAGCATACTTACCTGCGGATTTGTACTGGGTGCTATCTCGATTCGCTTTGTATGAGACTCAGCTCCAGGTAGAGAACCGGAGATGACACCAGCATCGCCAATGGTTCGGATTTCGAGTGCAGACTATTTGATAAAATAAGCAAGTCAGAGAGAGAGAGATGAAGGCCGGTGATCACCTTCGTCATATCAACCGGCATCAGTGGCGGGGAACGCGGCGACGGTGAGAAGGACTGAATGGTATCGTCATCCTCAAGTGCGCTTGTCGTGGGAGGACACTGAATCTGAGCACGAGGGTCACATGGCTCGAGTTTTCCATTGCTCGCACTTTCTTCGTTGTTAGGTACCTCAACCGTTGGCTTGGTTCTCGGCACGGGTAGTTCTGGTGAGGTAACCTTCTCATTTTTTCCCTTCATGCGCAGGGCTCTCGAGATCGGCACAGTGTCAACAATCTTTGTCGTCGGTGAGTCACGTTCGTTGGCTGAGGCGTTTAACTGGACAGTTGCAGGCGGAACCTCGTCATAATCTATGTCACGATTGGCAGAGTGACCAGGAGAAGACCGTTCCGTCTTTTGACGACGGCGATACGTTTTCCGCACCCGCGAAGACTCGGGCTTGGTCGCGGAAATGCCCTTTTTATTTCTAGCAGGCTTTTTACGCGTAGACGTAACATTCTCACGGTCTACGCGTGCTCGTTTTCGCGGTTTGACTTGGTCGGAAGTGGATACTATATCCTTCTCTGTGTTTGGACGTTTCAGCTTGACAGTCCTAGTGGCAACCTGCCCCTCGGCAACCATATTAGCCAGCTTTCTTTGCTCGGGCTCGTCTAAAGACGTAAATCAGAATCCAGGATGATAAAATGGACCGCCCATTACCGTCTGCGCTTTCGTCATCGCCTATTTCATAAATGAACGGAGGTCAAAGAAAGGGGTTTGGGGCGTACCTCTAGCAAAGTTTTTCTCGACATGAACGTAATCGAGATCAGGTCGATCCAGGGGAGCAGACAATAGAGGTTTCGGCTCAACCTTTGTTGAGGATACGCAAGTTCGTTTAGGTCTCCCAGTAGCGGTTCTACCTGCCTGGGCCGCAGGAACTGCGTTACCCCTCTTCGTCAGGGACATCCGGTTTTGAGGGCCTTGATCCGATGCGGGCAGAGGCGACGTTTTCGAGATGGGGGTGACTAAGCTCGTGTCTTCAATCTCGTCTCCCGACTCAACCATGACCATCTTTCTCGTCGCCGGTGTGGCAGGATTTCGACCACCAGTGTCCAATAAATTCCCGTGCACGGTATCTTGCGAGTCCATGATTCGCAACCTCTTCACCACCGGAGCCAGCTTTTGCTCCGCCGCAGCATCCTGGGTTGGGCCAAGGGAGGAGACAACGGGGTTGGGCCGGGCGGACAAGGCAGGGTCACGGGGACGCTGGGAACGGGTACAGCGTTTGGAACTGCCTGTTTTACGACGGACCCGCCGCGATTGAACAAGCATTGCTGAAGCCCGGAGAGAGCCGAGAAAAGTGTCAGCATCGGAGAGGGAAGATAACTCTTCATCGCTTGCGCCAAATATTGCGTCACTGAGTTCTTTATAGGGAACACAACTGTGTTGATGGTTCTCGGAGGGAGGAGAATGAGAAAGAGAAGGCTTAATGACACCGTAACACTGGTGAGTAGCGCAAGGAGTACTAGGAGGATGCAGAGAAGGACCATCAGGGCAACTAGGAGGAGAAGCAGGACCACAAGCAAGAGACGCGGCGGTCGAACATTGTTGGGGGTTTTCATGTACGCCTGATAACCGATGATGGGAAGCCGGAGAAACGTGACTGCAACCACCGTCATCAGTGATTTTTTCGCCCTGGGTGGTGATAGCGGTGCCACTCCGCGGGGCGGGGGCGGGGGAACACTCTTTGACCGGCAAAGATAACTCATGTTGTAACTCGCTGGCGCAATCTTCAAGATATGGCACAATATCATCTCCAGGATCGCTTGCTTGAAATACTTAATGGTCGTGTGAAAAGGATACACGAAGGATAACGACGTCAAGTCGTGGATAGAGGAGAAAAGGAAAAGTAACTGGACGAACCGCCTTCCTCGATCACTTTGACTTTACTCTGTTGAATGATGGTTTACATCTCATAAGCCAGTCAACACTAGAAGTAGCCTGACGGACCTGGTAAGAAGCGCTGCCCTTCGGGCTGAGTCTGAATTCCAATCGAGTTGGGGATCTATTGATCGATGTTCGCTCAGTTCGAGTCAGTACTCCGTCCAATTTAATCCGGTTCGTCTGTATCTTATCAGAAAGCGCGACGCTCAGATTGGTAGGTGTGGTAGTATCTCACAATCCCCCTGGCTCTCAGAGTCCTCTCAAAGCGCTCTACATCTGGTGGGGAAAGCACGACTGTCATCCAGATGACGGAATCATTGGAGAACACCTGAAGAGAATCATGACATAGAGGAGGAAGCGCAAGCTTCGCCGCGATGGTGCCAGAGCTGGATATATCGACACAGTCCACACTGCTGTATGGTACGTGCATTCCTTCGATCTTACCATCCTATCAATCGATGGCAATCAGCAACGAGTAGCGGCAATAGAAATGAGACAGTGCCTCGTCCTCAAAATTGAAGAGGATTGAAGTCCTATCTAGGTAAAACCTATGCGCAGGGATGGGTCGTGTACCCGATACCCCGCTCAAAACAAAACTCTTCATTGCAAAAGGCTGAGCACTGGCTCAGTGTGAGCAATTTGTATTCTCTTAGTCTTTAAAAACACGTACACCGAGATATCGCGGGCCAGAATGTCGACAATTTTGTCCGATGTTATTTCCCAGTCCGGTGAGGCAACATATTTCAGGAGTTCAACTAACTCTTTTCCCTGTTGTGTGCTATCGTCGAAACAATCGCGAAGAAATCTGAGGCGCTCTGCGCGGCCTACCACCCTACCCTCTGTTTGGGGTAGCAGATACGCCAACAATATGAGAAGCTGCTCCAGAGCTAGGTAATCTGACAGGGGCATACTCAGACCACGGATAATGTACCGTAGACGTTGGTCATACCTTTCGTCATGCTAATAACGCGCCCTAGACTTGTCCTTACGATGCATAGTCAAGTGGTATAGCTCGCCACCAGCAGTGTGTGCTCACCCTCCGAGAATTTTGTTATCCCGTAGTTTGTCCTTATTCTCGAGGCAGCTATCGGCCGTCATGGAGAGTAGGGAGTACGCCTTTGGTCGAATAATTTCGGCCATATGCGGGCGTTGGTCATAAGCCCGCTATCCATTGATATGCCACATACTCACGGATACTCGGAGTGGAACCGAATATTTTGTTAACGGAACAGGATTTGATGCAGAAAAGAATGCATTGCATAGGATTGAATAGAAAGCTTGAGCGACTGTTGTTTTCACTCTGTCTGGTAGGGGATGAGCTGCCTTTTCAAAGACGAATAAGTTCGTCCAACCATTGTTATGGGCCTCCACGTGATCCTATGGACGGATGCATGAAAAGGTGTGAGCGAAATTGAGAGTACGGTTGGACCGAGAAAAATGTATCGAGTTGCACCTGCACTCCGGCGAGTAGAACTGTTGCTACTTGTTCCCAGTCATTTTTACTCTCAGAATCCCTAGATTTCCAGGAGGGTACAATCCTATCGTAAATCACAGCCGCGAGGATGGTAGCTGAAAGTCGGAGGGACGTTCCAGGATGTGCCAAGTATAGCTCAGCAAACGGATGACGTAGTAGCTTGCACAGCGTGTCCAAGACGCATTGGCTGAGAGTAGTGGTATCTGTCTGCGTGTGAAGATGTCAAGATCCCCCGTCCATTCGAAGAGACCGCTGGCCAATAATCACCACTGAGATGGCTGCCGAGGCGATACGGTCTGCAGTTACCCGACCCTCCTTATTCCAGGGATCTGCAGCTTTTTTGAGGGCTGCGGCTGCATTTCTTACTGCCTGTTTTATAGATGACATTAGTTTGTGCGCATACAGCTAGCTCTTGGTGGTGGTGTGGTGAGAGGTGCATGCACTTTTAGACGCGATCACGTGTTGTGCGTCCGTTCCTTGGTCAGTCACATGTTCTACGTGACGACGAGCATTTGCCAGGCTGGTACCTCACAGACCTCACCCCTTCACCCCTTTAGGACCCTCTAAAAGTAACAATTAGCCGAAGTTCAAGCAATGCCACGACCCTTGTCAATAGCGACACCCCCCAAAACTCGTGGGAAAAGCAAGGGCAATCGTTCCGTTCGTTGCATTCCAGGCGGAAACGAAGCCATATGGGATGAAGAGTTGCACGCCGCTCTCATTGAAGGTATATGGTCGTGACCGCCAAGTACATAATAATGCTCTGAGACCTCCGAATGCACCCATAGCTCTCAATATCTATCCACCAATGGGCAGACAGCGCATACGACCCATGCATCAGGGTGGCGAGAGCCACACCAGCCTGGGCCGATGTCAGCTGATTCAACAATATTTAATGCAGAAGACAGGCAAAAATCGTACGCGAAAGCAAATCTCAAGCCGCATTCAAAGGCTGAGGCGGACTCATCAAGACGATCCTTCGAGTATGTTGATCTAGGAACCCGACGCTCAAAGCGATGTTGCACTCACTAACCGTCCATGTCACTAGTGGCAGATGCCTTGCGCGTTCTTCCAGATGTTACTCCTTCGACCTCCCCTGAAGTGCTTGTCAAATTCGAGCTCAACGATGAAAGTGAAGGAACAACTTTGGCTCCGTCTGTCATTCCAGCGACGCCTCCTTTACTAGGTTTGAGTAACCCATTCATCACCATGGACACAGTAGTTTATCAAGAATCTACAGGCTCTGCAAGTGTCGAGTCTAGTGCAAGCTCAAGCCCGTCTGCCAAACAGTTCGGAGATACTATTTACTCTAGTGCCTCGACCTCGTCTATTCAAACGAACCAGCTGGCGCTCGGGCCTTTCGAATCAGCGGAACTACGTCTTTCGATTTCAGGCGACTCTGAGAGCGAAGTTTCCCTCCGGCGCAGTGACCAAGAAAATATATGGCCTGCCCCAGCACTTGATCTTCCTGACCGAATCACTCGAGCGTTTTCTCGAAGGCAAATGGCGTCCGGCGTTATTGACCAACGCCTTCAGCTCGATCTTCCTGTGCTCTCATCTTCGTTTTCGGACTGCGGTTATGGCTTTGAAGCGGGTTCTCTCGGGCTCTCAGGAAACGCGTTTCCCTACCTTGATTGTTATAGTCAGACTGGCGAGCCTATTACCCCGATAGATCAGGTCCTGCACACCCCGGAGTTTCCACCTCAAGTGGCTCGATACGACTCAATTCAGACAACACAAGACGTTGCTCACGTTACTCATCTACCTCGCCGCCTTTCTTATTCTTATGACTCGGCGCTTCCTCTTCGAACTCCTGTGCCTTACTCGTGCGTCTCTGAGCACGGAAGTAGCGCAAACACCCTTGGTGATCTAGAGCTCGGTCCCCCAGCTGTGATCAGACCGTTTTATTTTTTTGACTTCCAGTGTTCCGCCGCTGGCAGTCCGCCTCAACCTCCACTTGCTGAGTTGGCAACTACGTCTCTCCATGGTGGCACATTATCACAGTGAAATCACCCTGCATCGTCACTTGCGATACCCTTGCAATACCATTTTCTGCTCTCTCTTTGAATTATTAGGCCGTAATCCGTATCCCTTGCGCCAAGAACTGCCGCCTGTCTCCATCTCCATCTCCTGTCGTGTGTCGTGTAGCGTGTAGTGTATTGTAATCTCGGTTTGTATCAAATAATATTTTATTACGTAATAAGCGCGTGAGCAACTTTGAGCCAGAGCCAGACTGTCGTCGATCGGTTTCGTTGCGACTCGGATGCCTACGACAACGCCTTCCCCCGGCGCCCTTTCCAGGGTATTCTGTTTTTTACTTCATCGCGTAGACTCACTCACTGAAATGACGGCGGACCATCCAGCACCGCAAGCTACTCACAAGAAAGCACTTACGCAAGGTAGTAGCCCGCCTCAAATAGACGTTGTTCCTGACGCTCACATGTTCCCCAACTTGTCAGTATTCTTGGCTCCCGGATGTATTCCGTCTCAAGAATAGTGTACGCGATATTCCCATCAGTGGCGCCTGGCGCACGCGCTAAGCGGGTTGACACAGATCGTTGGTCGTATCATCGGTCCCGTGCTCACCGTCACCCTCTTCTCTGTGGGTGTCGTGCACGCCTACGAGAGGTACCAACCCGTCACCTTGACGAATTCGGTTACGCCATTACTTGCTGTCGTCGTGAGTTACCTCATCATCGATGACATACCTGCGTTTTTAACAGCGTGAAACGACGTTAGGTTGGGCTTATTCTGGTTTTCAGGTACGTTCTAATATGGAATGTACCATTCATCCTGGTTTTTTGACGGGGTCTATGTCCGTAGGAATGGGTGAGCGGCGCGTCTATTCTTAAACGAGTCGTTTCTCACTAGTCGGCGTCAAAGAACTTCTTATGACCGCTATTATGAAGGCCGGAAATCCTTCGGATCGATCACATCGCAGGCGCGTATGCTGATGTGTATTAATTTGGAAGTCTGATTCTTTTATAGGCCCGCAACCTTGCGCGCTTAATCTGGATTCAAGTGGCATTGCCACCCACTGACGACACTTCTGGCAAGACCCCATCGTTTGATATCACACCTCTCCAACTACATCGCCGTAAAACCAATGCACTGAGGCTGGTACTCTCTTTTGCGTATGCAGTCAAGCACTACCTGCGTGAAGAGGACGGTTTGGACTGGGATGACTATGACGGCGTCTTACCTGCGTCGTTTATGCGGGAGCATTCTCGCCGCCAATCACGCAGAAACTCGGTTTCCGGAACAGATTACGGGTCGAGTTCTGGTAACTCGAGGTCGGTCAGCCCATTAAGAGCTGCGAGCACAGATTCCATGGCGGCGACTGCAACAAAGCGTGTAAGAGTCAAAAGAAGCTCAGACAAGATTTACACTCCCAAGACGCCGCTCATAAGTGGGGAACACAGCGCTATTAACTTCAAAGAATACACGGAGGTGTCGATACCATTCCCTCTTGTGTAAGAAATTTATTGTCGATAAATACAGGCAAAGTCTAACATGATTCAAAACCATTTAAGCGTCGCCCATGAACTCACGAGAATGCTCTTCGCTTTTAGGAGAGATGGTTTGTTGGAAACTGTTGGACCGGCCGGTACGTTATCATTTAACTTTGTTATTCATACTCCACTTTTGGGTTATAGGTGTGAATACCATGAATACAACGTAAGGATGGAAGCACACGAGGCTTTAGTCGTAGGCTCACAAGATTCCTCTTAGTGTATCGAGTCTAGTGGATCAATTGACGAACGTAGAACGGATCGCCAATACACCGATTCCCAAGTCATGTATGTCTGTCTTTCCCTGTCCCGATTTCATGTTGATTCATACTTCATTGGCTTCCAGATGGCATTCATCTCAAGCAATGTGTGACGCTATACCTGTTCTCCCTTCCTTTCACACTTGTAAACGAATTGGGCTGGGCGACAGTACCCGTCATAACAGTTGTCGCGTTCACGTTCATGGGCATTGAAGGAATTGCTGAGGAAATTGAAATGCCTTTTGGTAACTACTCGTTCTTTTACTGCATACTCGATCTGATTCATGATTTCTTCAGGTCTTGATGAAGGTGATCTCCCTCTGGGTACGTCACCTACATCAGACCCGATGCACTCGAGCTAATCAAATAATTCACAGACCGCTATTGCTCGGATTTAAAGGAAGAGATAAAGTGAGTATAGCTCGTTCTCCGGTTCCAGATCACCCTAATCGCGGGTAGTTATATCATCGAACATCTTCCCGAGGGTGGTTTAGGTGGTTACGGATGGGACGATGGACAAGGTGATGATTGACTGTGAACAAATACCACTTTTGTAACGACTGCGAATCAAAAATCTATGGCGATTGGGGCCATGCTTCTTCAAATGCATTCGCAAATTCTCTTAAGTCTCGAAATCTCCACCTCGCAAATGCTTCTTTCCCTTCCCGGTTCTTCGGCACACCGTTTCCGTCGATGCAAGTCACCGAGTCGGGGCGGTCGATCCATACGGAGGACAACCCGAGTGCTCGCGCAGGAACGTGGTCATGTGGGAGTGACTGTGCTACGACAAGAATCTGTTCTCGCTCGAGTGTGGGGTCGTCGGCGCGCAACTGCATCACCGCATACTGGAGGTTGCGGGGGTCCGGCCTGCATTGACGCCCATACGGTCAGTAAGCGGTCGATGCCAGCGCCCCGCCCCACGAGGCGAAAGGACGCATGGGGCAAGCAAGGCGTGACAACGGAACGGACTTGTACGAGCCAATATCCTCCGCCGTGTACACGGTGCCGAAGGAGAACCCGCCTTGGCGCTCGAGCGCGACTCGCGTGTGTGTGAACGAAGCGCGGTCGACGTTCGAGAGGACGGCGAGCTTGAGACCGAGCGCGGAGAGGCGGGCGAGCGCAGCGGGTGTGTCGGGGAAGATCGGCCAGTCGGCGAGCGAGGCCGCGAACACGGCCGCTGCGGGGGAACGGTGCGTTTGACCGTCATTGGGAGACGCGCCAATTGCAACGGGAGAGTGCGTTTCTGCTCCTTGCTCTTCTGGATCGCCAGAGCCAAAGATGGTCACGCCATCTGGTGCTGTGGGGTTCAGTTGACCACGGGCGATGCGGTGCGATAGCTCGTCATAGGCTGTCGCCAATATGTCAGAATAAAGCGCGGTTGGGCTCTTCACTTGAAGGTCAGACTCCACAG
>WNFR01007411.1_pt1 | contig 11148 bp, 10 predicted proteins | sample 5400221 | NCBI WGS metagenome assembly WNFR01 (sample SAMN13153357, study PRJNA577476) | soil metagenome | isolation source: 40 cm soil under Madrone tree | place: USA:California | collected 2016-06-14 | reverse complement strand
TCGTTTTTAATCGGAGTCCACGCGAGCAGCGCGCAGCGTTCATTTGTCATCGGCGTAAACGATTTCAAGTTATCAACAATGCGCAACGGCGTTTTCGGCGCGTAGTGTGACGGCAATTGTCCAGGCACGGAAATTTTCTCGAGCACTGTCGCGATGCCGACTTCACCGAACTTGGACAATTGCTCTGAAGTGATCGGCCCGCGGCGCAAGATGTCGATCTTGCCGTCGTAAACGGCGACGATTGTAGATTCAATTCCGTGCGTCGTCGGGCCACCATCGATGATGAGCGGAATGTGACCATTAAGTTCATCGAGAACGTGCTTGGCGGTCGTTGGACTGATTCGACCGAAGCGATTTGCGCTCGGCGCTGAGAGCGGTTTCCCGAACGCGCTAACGATTTCAGAAAAAATCGGATGAGCGCTGATTCGAACTGCGACTGTCTCCAAACCCGCCGTCACGATTTCTGGAATAATATCGCGTTTTGGCAAAACCATCGTGAACGGTCCCGGCCAAAACTTTTCCGCCAGGCTTGAAACCAGTTGTCGATCTTGCTTCAGAGGATCTGCAACTTTTTCCAACCAACCGGGATCTGGAAGATGAATGATGAGCGGGTCGAAACGAGGGCGCCCTTTTGCTTCGAAAATTTTTGCGACTGCAATTGGATTGAGCGCGTCGGCCGCGAGTCCGTAAACTGTTTCAGTCGGCAACGCGACCGCTTCGCCTTGGCGCAGCAATTCAACCGCCGAGTTACGGTCGGTTGAAACTTGCGTCTTCACTTCGGCAGTTTCGCAGCGAGAACGCTCTCGGATTGCTTCTTACGGAACGCTTCCAACTTTCGCCAAAGTTTTTTGTCCGCGGTCGCGAGGATGGCCGCGGCAAGAAGAGCTGCGTTCTTCGCGCCCGAATCGCCGATAGCGAGCGTGCCAACTGGAATGCCGCCGGGCATCTGCGCGGTGGACAAAAGCGAGTCAAGACCGCGCAATGCTTTCGATTCAATCGGCACGCCGAGGACCGGCAAACAGGTATGACCAGCAATGACACCGGCCAAATGCGCAGCGCCGCCGGCGCCGGCAATGATCACCCGAAATCCACGGTCGGCGGCATTGCGTGCGAATTCTGCGGTCGCATCGGGCGTTCGATGGGCGGAGAGCACGCGCGATTCGTTTGGCACACCGAGATGGTCAAGCGTTTCGACGGCGTGGCGCATCGTCTCCCAATCCGATTTGCTCCCCATCACGACGGCGACCAAAGATTTCGGCTGCGGCATACGGGAGTTTGGTCGGGCATTACTTCCTCGCAACTTCTTTTCAAGTCATCGCTTCGACGGCATATTGGCACGTGAACGCGGCCAAATCGATCGTGCTCATTGGAATGATGGGCGCTGGAAAATCTTCGGTTGGCCGTTGTCTGCAACGACGAACCGGGCTCGCCCGTTTGGACATCGACGAAATAGTGGCGGCCGAATTTGGAATGCCGATCGCGCAGATTTTTCAAAACCACGGTGAAGAGAAATTCCGCGGCGCGGAAACTAAAATGCTTCGCAAATTATCTCCCGATAGACCGGCAATTATCGTGACGGGGGGCGGAACTGTATTGCGTCCCCAGAATGTCAATCTTCTAAAAGGCCTTGGCACTGTCGTCTGGCTCACTGCCGATGAGGCAACGCTTTTCGAGCGCGCTTCGCGACGGAACGATCGGCCTCTGCTCCAAAAAGGGAATCCGCGCGCAGTCTTTTCAAAATTATTCAGAGAGCGGGAATTGACTTACGCCGCGGCATCGGATTTATGCGTCGATACTTCCAGAAAGACTCATGACGAAGTGGCCGAAGCAATTTTGGACAAGCTGGAGGAATTCACCGCGCTCCAACAATGACCGCAACTGCTGAGGTGGACAATAAGGCATCGTTGGCCCCGGGGACCGAGGTCAAAACGCATCTTGTCGATTTTGCGCGAGAGCTCGGTTTTGATTCCTGTCGCGTCGCCGCATGTTCGCCTCCAGCGCATACAAGCGAGTTTGGTGATTGGTTAAAGGAAGGCGCGCACGGCGAGATGGAATACATGGCGCGCGGCGAAGAGAAGCGCCGCGATCCTCAAAGGATCCTTTCAGGCGCAAAGTCGGTGGTCGTTTTGGCGTTGAATTATTTTCAGGGCGAAAGACCTGCCGCCGAGACGGCGGCAGTTACAACGTCAGGGAGAATCGCGCGCTACGCGTGGGGCGATGACTACCACAATGTGATCGCAGCGAAGCTGGACAAGATCGACATCTTCCTTCGCGAATTCGGTGGCCAGCAAAAATGTTACGTCGATACCGGTCCGGTTTTAGAGCGCGATCATGCGGCACGGGCCGGGATTGGCTGGCATGGCAAGAGCACGATGCTGATCCATGAAAAACTGGGGACGTGGTTTTTCCTCGCGGAAATTCTGACGACGCTCGAGTTACCGCCCGACGAACCGGCGCGAGACCGTTGCGGCACGTGCGAACGTTGCATCAACGCTTGTCCAACCGGTGCGATCACAGCACCGCATAAATTGGACGCGCGCCGCTGCATTTCATATCTGACGATTGAATTGAAAAGCTCGATTCCGCTCGAGCTTCGCCCGTTGATCGGCGACCGAATTTTCGGCTGCGACGATTGCCTTGATGCTTGTCCGTGGAATCGGTTCGCTCAAGTCTCGCACGAGACTGCATTCGCCGCGCGAAGATCGACAACCGCATTTGCGTTGCGCGATTATTTGAATCTCACCGGCGCTGAGTTTCGCGATCTCTTTCGCGATTCGCCGATTAAGCGAATCAAGCGCCGCGGATTCCTGCGAAACGTCTGTGTTGCGCTCGGAAATGTCGGCACCAAAGAAGACTTGCCTGCGCTGGAAGTCGCCGCCGCCGATCACGAACCCTTGATCGCAGAGCACGCGGTTTGGGCGATCGGCCAAATTCGCCAGCGCCTGGCAGGCGAAAAGAAAACTCGTTGAATCCAACGGGTCTGGTTTCCGCATCCAATTGGCAATCCCGTGAACCTGTTTTGCTTGCAAAGGTCTAAACTAAGGTTACTTCTCACCGTTTCCCGCCCCTGAGTTCCATGCATCAAGCCTTAGCCACCCCCGAAACCGCCCCCAAAGTCGAGCGGAAGCGTCGCAGCACCCGCAAACGCCAAATCATTGTAGGCGTCGTCGGCTTTTTTGTGCTTTGGCTGATCATTTCGATCTCGTTGTCCAAGCGCGAGAAACCGATTCCGGTCACGACCGAAAAGGCCGCCCGCAAAACCATTCTTCAGATCGTTTCCGCCACGGGCAAAGTCCAACCGGAAACCGAAGTGAAAATTTCACCGGAAGTGGCAGGCGAAATCATTGATTTGCCGGTCGAAGATGGAAAGGGGGTCAACAAAGGCGATCTGCTCGTGCGGATAAAACCGGACTCATACAAGGCGTTGCTCGAGCAACAGGAGGCGGCAATCAGCGCAGCCAAGGCCACGAACCTTCAGCAGAAGGCGACAATGTTGAAAACAGAGCAAGATATTAAACGCGCGGAGGACATGTACGCCAAGAAGACGATCTCGGTTCAGGAATACAACGCGGCGCAGGCCGCCTACGACGTCGCGAAGAATACTTACGAAAGTTCGCTGCACGAAATCGAGCGAGCGCAGGCGGGCTCGAGTCAGGCCCGCGATCAACTTTCAAAGACGACCGTTTATTCGCCGATCGACGGGACGGTAACAATTTTGAACAGCAAACTCGGCGAACGCATCGTAGCGACGGGGCAATTCGCTGGCACCGAAGTAATGCGCGTGGCCGATCTCGGGCACATGGAAGCACGCGTAGATGTGAATGAGAACGACGTCGTAAACGTGAAAGGCGGCGACAAAGCCAACGTGAAGATCGACGCATACGGCGGCCGGAAATTTCACGGCACCGTTTACCAGATTGCGAATACCGGAAAGACGACCGGCGCGGGGACGCAGGAGGAAGTGACCAACTTTGAGGTAAAAATTCGAATCGACGATCACGATGTCACATTGAAGCCCGGACTGAGCTGCACCGCGGACATTGAAACAAGCATGGTGAAGGATGCGGTCGCAGTGCCGATGCAGGCCGTGACGATTCGAACCGGCGATAGCAATTTGAGCCCGGAGGAAATCGAAAAGAAAAAGCAGAAGACAGCGCAACGCGACAAGGGCGACAACAATGCAGAGTACGTGAACGAGCGTCAGGAGAAGGCCACGCAAAGAGAAGAACGCGAAAAACTGGCCAAGGTCGTGTTTCTGAAAAAGGGCAGCAAAGCGCAGTCGGTCAAAGTGACGACCGGAATTTCGGACGACACTTACATGGAAATCAAAACCGGCGTCCAACCCGGCGATGAAGTGATTTCCGGCAGTTACAGCGCGATCAGCCGCAAACTCAAGGACGGCGCGAAGGTGGCTTATGATAAGGAAGTCACAAAGTAGGACGCGTCGCTAAGCAGATGTCGATCTAACGATGGACGGGCGGCAATCAGTCAGACAACTCGGGCCGGTCGTCATCGACATTGAGAACATCACCAAAGATTACGTGATGGGCGAAGAGATCGTGCGCGCGTTGCGCGGCGTCTCATTACAAATTCGGCGTAATGAATATCTCGCCGTGATGGGGCCGAGCGGCAGCGGCAAATCAACGCTGATGAACATGCTCGGCTGCCTCGATACTCCGACCTCAGGTCGTTACGAATTCAATGGACGCAATGTCGCTGAAATGGACGACGATGAATTAGCGGCGATCCGTAATCGCGAGATCGGTTTCGTTTTTCAAACCTTCAATTTGCTCCCGCGCGCAAGCAGCCTGCGCAATGTCGAGTTGCCCTTGATTTATGCGGGAATGGATCCTGAGGCGCGCCAGGAACGGGCCACGCAAGCGCTTACCGACGTTGGTTTGGGTGATCGCATCCAACATAAGCCTAACGAATTGTCCGGCGGACAACGCCAGCGCGTCGCGATCGCCCGCGCGCTGGTCAACAATCCTTCCATCATCTTGGCCGACGAACCAACCGGCAATCTGGATTCAAAGACCGGGGAGGAAATCATGGCGTTGCTCGAAGACCTTTATCACCGCGGCCATACCATCATTTTGGTCACGCACGAGCGCGACATTGCCGCGCACGCTCGTCGCACCATTCGTCTGCGTGACGGAGTGGTCGAAAGCGATGAACAAACTTTTGTCCCGCGCCTGGAATCGGTCGCGGCTAGCTAAATCGACAATTGTGGGATCCGACATGAAGCGTTTTATTTACGAACTCGAGGAAAGTTGGAGGATCGCTTATGCGCAGATGCGCTCGAATCTGACGCGGTCGACGTTGACGGCGCTCGGCGTCATCATCGGGATCGTCGCTGTAACATTGATGGGCACGGCGATTAGCGGAATTCAAGTCGGTTTCGACAAAAGCATGGCGGTTCTCGGCGACGACGTGCTTTACGTGACGCAATGGCCATGGAAACCGGTGGACGATTGGTGGAATTATCGTGACCGGAAAAAAATCCAGACCGAGTACGCCGAAACGATCAACCGCATCATTGCCGCGACTCCGAATTCGAACCTGATGGTGGCTGTGCCGACGTCGAGTTTGATGCGCTCAATCAAATATGGCGGCAACGAAGTGGAGAATGTTTTCACGCTCGGAACCACGTCTGATTTCACCGTCACATCGACGATCGACTGCAAGGAGGGCCGGTTCTTTAACGAAATCGAATCGCGCGGCGGCGCGCAAGTTGTCGTGATCGGTTACGATGTCGCCGACGTTTTGTTTCCATCGGAGAGCCCGATCGACAAATTTGTTCTCATTAGCGGTCACCTGTTCAAAGTGATTGGCGTGAACGCACGCCAGGGAACTTTCCTTGGATTGTTTAGCTGGGACTCGATGGTGGCGATGCCGTTGGCGGCCTTTAACAAATACTTCAGCTTAAAAAACGAATTGGACGTGCGGGGAGAAAATCAAGGCGAATCGGACGTGCGCGTGAAGGTGAAGGACAAAACTAAACTCGCCGAGGCCAAGGATGAGCTGACCGGAATCATGCGGCGCGTGCGCGGTTTGCCGCCGGAGAAAAAAGAAGACTTCTCGATTAACGAGCAGCAAGCCTTCAAGAGCACGCTTGATCCGGTGAAAAATACCATCGCTATCGCAGGCCTCTTCATTACCGGCCTTTCGCTGTTCGTCGGCGCGATTGGTATCATGAACATCACGTTCGTGAGCGTGAAAGAGCGGACGAAAGAAATTGGAACACGCAAAGCGCTCGGCGCGCGTCGTCGCACGATTTTGTTGCAGTTCCTGATCGAATCGACCGCGCTTTGTCTGCTCGGCGGATTTATCGGCCTGACTCTCGCCTATTTCATGTGCTTCGGAATCGGCAAAGCCTTTCCTTCGTTTCCAATTCAGTTTTCCTTCGGGCTAGTCGTTGCCAGCATGATAGTCTCGGTGCTGACGGGTTTGATTTCAGGTTTCGCGCCGGCTTGGTCGGCATCGCGTCTCGATCCCGTCACCGCGCTTCGTTACGAATAGAAGATCGGCATGCAATTTAGTGAAACCATCACGATGGCGCTGAGTTCATTGGGCGTGAACAAACTGCGCTCCGGCCTGACCATGTTTGGAATCACGATCGGCGTTTTCTCAGTCATTTCGGTCATGACCGCGATCGGTGCGTTGCAATATTCGATCGAGAACGGTCTCAGTTTTCTCGGCTCGAACATTTTTCAGTTCGCAAAGTATCCGGCCAATGTGAGTGCCGGCGGCAACGTGAAGAAAAAATATCAGAACCGCCGCAACATCACTTATCAGCAGGCGCTCCATTACCAGAAACTAATGGAAGCAAATGCACGGGAAATCTGCCTGAAATGTTTCGGCTACGAAGTAAAAGGCCAGGCGGTTTATAACGGAGTAAAGACGACGCCGAATCTCCTCATTGTCGGCGCAAACCGAGGTTTCTTGACGGCCAACGCTTATACGCTCGGTTACGGAAGAAATATAAACGACGAAGATGTCGATCTTGCCCGCAACGTCATCGTCGTGGGGAAAATGGTCGAGAAGCGTTTGTTTCCACACGAAACGCCAATCGGCAAAATGGTGCGGGTGACCGGTCACACTTACACAATCATCGGAGTCCTGGCCGAGAAAGGAACGGCGTTCGGCCAAAGTCAGGACAATCTTTGCATCATGCCAATCACCCGCTTCTTCGAAGATTTCGGCTCAGCAAAACGAACGGTAAACATCGCGACCCAGGCGTTTTCAACCGAGACATATAATGGAACCTTCGATAAAGCGGTTGGCGCGATGCGGATCGCGCGGGGTTTGCGCGCAGACCAGGAAAACGATTTTGAAATTTATTCCAACGATTCGCTCAAGAGCGCGTTCGTTTCGGTCGCAGGAATCGTCCGGATCGGGGCGTTCGTGATTAGTTTTATCGCGCTGGTCGCGGCGGGCATCGGGATTATGAACATTATGCTTGTGAGCGTGACCGAGCGGACAAAAGAAATCGGCGTGCGTAAATCGATCGGCGCGCGCAGCCGCGACATTCTGCGGCAATTCCTGACCGAAGCGGTGTTTATCTCCGAAGCAGGCGGAATTCTCGGGATCGTTCTTGGCGTTATCGGTGGCGATTTGCTAGCCGCCTGGTTGAAGGTTGATCTGATTTTTCCCTATGGCTGGGCGATCGCCGGTCTGGTGGTCTGTTCGGCGATCGGGATCGGGTTCGGCCTTTATCCGGCGTATCGCGCGGCCAGCCTCGATCCGATCGAAGCGCTGCGCTACGAATAGATCGACATTCGACCGCAGGTGTCGGTCCGAGGGCACGCAATCTGCGCCTGCTTCCCTTTGACCAGCTCTTTAGCTTTGTCGTACTCTAGAAATTTCGAAGTCTTGCCCAAGTGCCTACTCGTCGTAAATCTGCAAGCGCGGATATGCCGCAAAGTAACATTCTTCTTCTCGAAGAGTACGACGCGCTTGCTGTGGCGATCAGCTTGGCGCTAAAAAAATTCGCGCCGCACCATGCCGCCGCAGTCGCCCGTTCTCTCGCCGAAGCCGAGGAGTTGGCTTCCAATCTCGATCCCGAGCTTTTCATTCTCGATGTCGATCCACCATGGGCGAGCCTGACGAATTTCCTCGAAAAAATTCGCGCCGCGCACCCGAACGCGCGCGCACTCGTGATCGGCGGCGCGATTCCTTCCGAGATTGCCGCGGAACGCAGATCGTCTGGCGCGCTCCAATTCGTCGAAAAGCCGTTTGATCTGGCGGTGTTCGGCGCAGCGGTCCAGGCTTTGCTGGTACCGTGGCTGGAACAGGAAGGTCGCGGGACACTCGGCGCTCTCAACGCGATTGATGTCCTCCTCGCGCATTGCGCCGCCAATTCCCGCGTCAATATCGAACTACGTTCCGGGACGAGAACGGGCGAGATCCAAATCGCCGGCGGCCAAGTGTTGCATGCCGCGACTGGTCGGCTCAAAGGCGAAGATGCGCTCCAGGAAATTCTGAATTGGTCCAAACTGCGACTCGGCGAAACAAAATTGTCCGGCTCCACTCGCCGAACGATCACGAATTGGCAAGTGATTGTGGCTGAAACCTTGCGCGAGACCGCGACGGAGATTTCTCAGCCGCGCAGGGTGCGACTGGAAACAACTCTGCCGGTCGCTGGAAAAACAATCGTCGTCGACGACGACACCGAGATGCTCTTAATTTTCGTGGAAGACATTCTCACGACCGCCAATCCGGAGTTGCAGATCACGACTGCGCTCAGTGGAAGCGAAGGTTTGCGGGAGATCGAACGCGTGATTCCCGACCTCGTGCTCCTCGATTACAGCCTGCCCGATTTTAACGCCGACGAACTTTGCGCGCTGCTTCTGCAGAATGAGCAGACGGCGCACGTGCCGGTGCTGATGATGTCCGGTCACGTGCCAGAAATGACGGCTGCTGCTGCGCGCTTTCCAAATATCGTCGCAACAATTGAGAAACCGTTCCTTTCCGATGCGTTGATGAGCCTCGTTCACCGAACACTTAAAGCTCCGGCGAAAAAAAGAGCAAAAGCGATTGAATCCGCGCCGACGGCCGAGCCATCAGACGAGGAAGTTCGTCTTCGCGCTTACTTCATTTCGGAACGGCGACGAGAATCTGGTCTCCAGGGTGACGCAAGGTCTGATGGCTGGAAGCGAAGCGGCAACTTCTCTCCGAAACCGGACCTCGCTGACGATTGTCGATCTTGTTGTTGTCGATTTATTCCAGGCCGAGCGCTTTGAAGGTGCCGTCCACCTGCTGGAAGTAGACATCCAATGAGCAAAGGCGGTCGATCTCACGCGCGGAAAGCTTGGCCGTGATCTCCGGTTCGCGTTTTACGTTGTCGGCAAATGTCCCCTCGCTGTTCCAAGTTTTCATCGCCGCGCGTTGCACCGCTTCATAAGCCGTTTTGCGTTGCACCCCGGCGCGGGTCAGCGCGAGCAAGACCGATTGGCTGAAATATAGTCCCTTCGTGACTTCAAGGTTCTGTCGCATTCGCTCGGGATAAACTTGGAGTCGCTCGACCAAATTGCGCAACTCCACCAACATGAAATCGAGCAGAATGCACGAGTCCGGCAAAATAATCCGCTCCGCGCTCGAATGACTGATGTCGCGCTCGTGCCAAAGCGCGACATTTTCCAACGCCACCATTGAGTTGCCGCGAATCACACGCGCCAAACCACTCAAGCGCTCGCTCGTGATCGGGTTGCGTTTGTGCGGCATGGCCGAGCTCCCTTTCTGTCCTTCACTAAAATATTCTTCCACTTCGAGGACTTCAGTTCGTTGAAGATGACGAAATTCCGTTGCCCACCGATCGATGCTGGAAGCGATCACAGCCAGCGTAGTCATAAATTCGGCGTGACGGTCGCGTTGCACGATCTGCGTCGAAAGTGTCGCCGGTTTCAATCCCAGCTTTTCACACACTGCGCGTTCAACTTTTGGATCGACATGTGCGTGCGTGCCGACGGCGCCACTTATTTTCCCGACGCGCATGCGCTCGAGCGTTTGTCCCAGTCGCTCTTCCGCCCGACCGAATTCGTCGAACATGAGCGCCAGCTTTAGTCCAAACGTGATCGGCTCCGCGTGCACACCATGGCTGCGACCGATCATCGGCGTCATTTTGTAACGGCGCGCTTGCGCGGCAATGACGCTGCGCAATTGCTTCAAATCATCTGCCAGGATTTTAGTCGATTCCGTGAGTTGAACGGACAACGTCGTGTCGAGAATGTCCGACGACGTTAATCCTTGATGAATCCAACGCGCCGCCGGACCAACTGATGCCGCAACACTTTCAAGGAATGCGATGACATCGTGATTGGTGCGCTTCTCGATCTCGAGAATTTCCGGAATGGAAAAGCGCGCCCGCTTTCGGATTTCAGTCGCGTCCTTTTCCGGAATCTGGCCGAGCTCGGCCATCGCCTCGCAGGCGAGCAGTTCAATCTCGAGCCAGATCTCGAATTTGCGCTCGTCTGCCCAGATGTCGCGCATTTGCGGCCGCGAATAACGATCGATCACGCCGCAAGATAGAATGGCGCGCCAAACACGAAAGTGTTTTGTGGCGCAAAAGAAAATCGCTCCGGCAGACAAACCACCGGAGCGACTTTCGAAAGTCGAATTACCTTAGCAAACCTTGGCGCGCAGGAACTTGCCGTCGCTCTGAACACGCACTTTTCCGCTGGCCAACAGATCAGCCACGGTCGCGACCGTTTCCTTCGTGTTCGTGGCGCAGGAACTGACAGCGAGGACGAGATCGCCAAGAGAAAGTTTCGGACGCGGTTTTAAGATCTGGCTATTTTTCTTCATTGCTTTGTATCCCTTTGACAGCAGCTTCAATGCCTTTGTTCAATCAAAGTTCGCCCGTCGCGGCGCGGATGGTTCGATTAATTTTGCTTGTCGAAACGTTAGTTAGATTTCCGTTTGGAAAGCCAAACTGACACGATGTAAAGAGCTGCAAATGCAACAACTACCAGAAGCAGCCACTTCGATTGGCCGCGCACGAATTGGATCAATGCCTCCGGATCCTTAAGTAAATCGGGCGCAACATGCTGAGCGCGAACCCCAAGATAAGCGAGAATTGAACAGGAGATCGCTGACCCGATGATCGTCCAAATGCTGAAAATCGCAAAATTCATCCGCACAATGCCGGCT
>WNFR01021937.1_pt1 | contig 11149 bp, 10 predicted proteins | sample 5400221 | NCBI WGS metagenome assembly WNFR01 (sample SAMN13153357, study PRJNA577476) | soil metagenome | isolation source: 40 cm soil under Madrone tree | place: USA:California | collected 2016-06-14 | reverse complement strand
GTGGCATACGCCGATCCCGCTGCAATAAATGATCCCATCGAGCCGGCTTCAGTGATGCCTTCTTCAAGGATCTGGCCGTCCTTCGCTTCTTTGTAGTAGAGCAATGTATTTACGTCGACGGGTTCATACTTCTGGCCGACACTGGAATAAATGCCCGCGGTGCGGAAGAGCGATTCCATGCCGAAGGTGCGAGCTTCGTCGGGAACGATGGGCACGATGAGTTTGCCGATTTCCTCATCCTTCAGCATTTTGCGAAGCATGCCTACAAAAGCCATAGTCGTTGAAACTTCCCGGCCATCGCTGCCTTCGTGAAATTCCTTGAAGAGTTCGTCGTGGTCGGCGGCCAACGGCTTCGTACGAACGCTGCGCTTGGGAACGTAGCCGCCCAGCGCTTCGCGGCGCGCCCGAAGGTACTGAATCTCGACGCTATCCTCGGGCGGCCGGTAGAACGGAACTTCGATGCAATCCTCGTCGTTCAGGGGAATTCCGAAGCGAGAGCGGAATTCGCGCAGCTCATCTTCGTTGAGTTTCTTCTGCTGGTGCGTGACATTCTTGCCTTCGCCAGCTTCGCCCAAGCCGTAGCCCTTGATCGTGCGCGCGAGTATGACCGTCGGCGAGCCTTTGTGCTCCACGGCCGCCTTGTATGCGGCATAAACCTTGCGCGGGTCGTGCCCGCCCAAGCGCAGCCTCCGCAAACTCTCATCGGACATGGGTTCGACAAGCTTAAGCAGACGCGGATCACTGCCAAAGAAATGTTCGCGGACGTACGCGCCGGAGGAAACCACCAGCTTCTGATATTCGCCGTCCACCAATTCGCCCATGCGCCTGACCAGCAGGCCCTCGGTATCACGTTCGAAGATGGGGTCCCACTCGCTTCCCCACAAAACTTTGATGACGTTCCAGCGTGCGCCGCGGAACGCGGATTCGAGTTCCTGAATAATTTGTCCATTGCCGCGCACGGGGCCATCGAGGCGCTGTAAATTGCAGTTGATGACAAAAATCAAATTGTCGAGATGCTCGCGCGACGCCAGGGTGATCGCTCCGAGCGATTCCGGCTCGTCGGTCTCACCGTCACCCAGAAACGCCCACACTTTGGCGTCCGTGACGGGCTTCAATCCGCGATCCTCAAGATATCGATTGAAACGCGCCTGATAAATCGCCATCAGCGGGCTCAAGCCCATGGAAACCGTGGGAAATTCCCAGAAATCGGGCATCAGCCACGGATGAGGATAAGAGGAAAGGCCGCCGCCGGGTTTCAGTTCGCGCCGAAAATTCTCCAGCTTTTGCGCGCTAATGCGGCCTTCGAGGAACGCCCGGGCATACATTCCGGGCGAGGCGTGTCCCTGAAAATAGACCGTGTCACCTTCGAACTCCTCAGTGCGCGCCCGAAAAAAATGGTTGAAGCCCACTTCGTAGAGCGTTGCCGCCGAAGCATAAGTGGAAATGTGGCCGCCGATGTTGTGCTCGACGCGATTCGCGCGTACCACCATGGCCAAGGCGTTCCAGCGGATGAGGCTCTTGATGCGGCGCTCCAGTTCCTGGTCACCGGGGAAAAGTGGTTCGAGCCGTGGAGGAACGGTGTTGGCATACGGCGTGTTCGCAGTGAATGGGAGATCGATGCCGTTGACAGTGGCATGCGCCCGCAGGCGTTCGAGAATTTCCGCGGCGACTTCCGGACCGCTGGATTCCAGAACGGAATCCAGCGATTCAAGCCATTCCTGAATCTCCACGTCTTCCATGCCATGCGGCTGGGTAGATATTTCGTTATCCATAACTTCGGTCGGTTCCTCGTCTTTCGGTTTTCCGCAGGTTCCGCGGCAAGCGCGGCCAATTTATGCGAACGATTAGAAGAATAGAATACACCGGGGAGACGCTCTCTGCACGGCCGGGCGGAAACTTTTTTGAGCGGTGTTGAGAAACGACGGACGCTTGGCTAACGTTTCCCGGCCCCTCACAACAATGTGCGCCCCCCATCGATAACAAGAATCTGGCCGGTCATGAACTGCGATTGAACGAGAAATACTGCGGCATCGACAATATCTGAGGGAGCGCCCGTCCGGCGAAGCGGTGCGAGCTTGATGAAATCAGTCTCCCATTCGGGCGGATCGCCGGGCATCGTGATGGTTCCTGGGGCGATGGCATTCACGCGCACTTCCGGTGCAAGTGCCTTCGCCAGGACTTTCGTCAGCATCACGACTCCCGCTTTTGAAACAGAGTGCGCAATGTAGCCAGGCCACCCGAGCAGCCCACCGGTATCCGCAAAATTGATGATTGTCCCGCGTGTTCGCCGCAGCAGCGGCGCCGCCGCTTGCGCGCAGAAAAAGTGCGCCTTCAGATTCGTATCGAGCGAGGCGTCCCAGATTTCCTCGGTAGTGGAAACGATGCTCGAAGGAAGAAAGTTGGCTGCGCAGTTGACCAAGATGTCCAGCCGGCCAAATTGTTTTGCCGCTTCGTCAAAGAGCCGCTTGATGTCCGCCACGCTGCTCAAATCGGCGGCGATTGCGTGGCCTCGTCGCCCGCATTTTCCGATTTCGGCGACCGCCGACTGCGCGTCCGGCGCTGAAGAACGGTAGTGAATGATGACGTCGGCGCCTTCGTCCGCCAGCCGCAATGCCACCGCCCGCCCCAGTCGTTTCGCGCCCCCAGTCACAAGGGCCACACGGCCTTGCAAGGAAGACTCCGGCTTCTTGCTGTATTCCATCATCTGCGAATCTGAAACCGTAGCACATTCTTGAACGACGGGCATTCCTTCGCTAAGCCCACTTACAGGTGGCAGACAACAACGTCTGTCCTAACCTACAATCACCACTACTCAGGAGGAAGAATGAATCTCGACGTCTTGGCAATCGCCGCGCACCCCGACGATGTGGAACTGACCTGCGGTGGCACGCTGCTGAAGATGGCGCAGCGCGGATATAAAACCGGAATCCTCGATCTCACCGCGGGCGAAATGGGAACACGGGGTACACCCGAGACCCGCGCCAAGGAAGCCGCTAAAGCAGCCACGCTGCTTGCCGTCAAGTGGCGTGGCACCCTTGGAGTGCCCGATTCCGACGTGCAGCCAAGCCGGCAGCACAAGCTGCGGCTCGCTGCCGTCATCCGCGAACTCCGCCCCAAAACCGTGATTCTTCCCTATTGGGAGGCGCGGCACCCCGACCACTACCACGCTTCGACGCTGGGTTATGAGGCGTGCTTCCTTGCGGGACTAAAACAACTGCCGATCGAAGGTGAAGCCTATCGCCCCTTTAAGATTCTTTATTCCATCTCTTATGCGGACGTCCGCCCCACCTTTGTCGTGGACATCAGCGCCCAATACCAGCAGCGCCGCAACGCCATCCTGGCCTTTGGGTCACAATTTCGGGCACCTAAAAGGGAAACGAAGAGCAGAGTTAACCTCGCCATCGACCGTCTGGAGGCCGAAATGAATCAATTAGCCCGTCACTATGGCCAAATGATTGGGGTGGACTACGGCGAGCCATTCCTGCAGAAGGAACTGCTGAAGGTCGAAGATATTGTAAAAATGGAGGTTCGGTCGATCTAAGGCGTCAGGCTTCTAGTCGTCCTGTGCTGGGGAGAACCCTGGAATGGTTTGCCCCGTCCCAGCGCGCTCGACCCGGACGCGAATTTGGGCTTCGTCCTCGGCGCCGGATTTGCGCAGGATGACCATGGTATTTAGCGCCTCGGAATACAGCCGGGTCACCAGGTAAATCTCCTTGGTGCCGTTCTTCTTCCAAAGCTGGCCAATTTGGATCTTTTGGGCGCTCATAAGGGACTAACTTTGACTGTAGAGTGCGACGCGAAGTGTGTCAACTACCCTCAAGGCAGGGCTACGCACTCGGTAAGCCAAGCCCTGATCTTGCTTCACCCCACGGCAGCTATCGCTACCAACGCTGCCCGAAATGGTGTTCCCGCCGGAATTCGTGCGGGAGCTCCCTGGAATAGAAAACCTTCTTGCGCCGTTTTACATCGTAGTCATAGAAGCAACATAGGTGCCTGCCTGGGGATTGCGGGTGTATAATCCAAGGTAGGTGGAGGTACACCATATGGAAGCGATATTGCGGCATACCCTGAAGCTGGCGCTCGTTGGAGCACTTACAGCGGGTTCGGCCCTCGCGGCACAGCAGAGTCAAGATCCCCCGCCACCGGCTCAGGATCCTGCCAAAACGCCACCGCCGGCCCAGCAGCAAACGGGATCCCAGCCGGTGCAGCAGAAAGACGCTGTAACTCCGAAAAATTCCAAGGAAGACGTCGACGCCATCGGTAATCGAAATGTCGGTAAAGGCGTGAACCTCTTCTCGCTGGAGCGGGAAATCTCCCTGGGCAAGGGATTGGCTCAGGAAGTCGAACGATCTTCCAAACTGATCGATGACCCGGTGGTCACCGAATACGTCAATCGTGTTGGCCAAAACCTGGTCCGCAACTCCGATGCAAAAGTTCCGTTCACTATCAAGGTCATCGATTCGGACGAAGTCAACGCATTCGCTCTGCCAGGCGGCTTCTTCTACGTGAATAGCGGTTTAATCCTCCGCGCCCAGGAAGAATCGGAACTCGCCGGCGTGATGGCGCACGAAATAGCTCACGTGGCCGCCCGTCATGGAACGAAAAACGCTACTAAGGGCGAGATCATGCAGTGGGCGTCCATCCCCGCGATGATTTTCATCCCTTATAGCATGGCGGGCTACGCGATGTACCAGGGGCTGAATCTTGCGATTCCGTTGACGTTTCTGAAGTTCAGCCGCGACGCGGAAAAGGAAGCCGACTTCCTTGGTCTGCAGTACATGTACAAGGCAGGCTACGATCCAAACTCCTATGTAACCTTCTTCGAGCGCATTCAGGCCGATGAAAAGCGCCGCGGAATTCGATTCCGTCAAGAGCCGCCTGCGCAATATCATGTTCTCGCGCAAAGCTACGGACAACGCGCCCGGCAAGCCTACGCTCCGCACCAAGACCGAGCAATCCAAAAAGCAGCCGAATGGCAACGACCCAAGTAGCAGCGATGACGATCGTCCCACGCTAAAACGCCGTCCCGATTCTCAACCATAATAAGGTGCGGTGTGGGTACCCACCCCCCCACCAATTTGCATGAGTGTCAAAAGAAGGGACTTACAAATTTGCAATTTGTAGGTGATTGGTTCTAAGGGGCCACTGTTGTAGTGCTGTATCTTTGACCTAGTTCTTCTTTTTCGACGGGCGGCCCTAGAACGCCCGTTTTTTCTTTTATCCCTTGAATCCGCCACGTTTGGCCTTGCAGCGGGAATTATATGTTTAGGATTTGCCGGAACGATTCTTCAAACGCGGCGTGCAACTTCTCGAGTCTTTCGGTAATCGCCTTCAGTTCGCAGGCGGCAAGGTCCGCATGGCATACGAAGTGCATGGCATCAAACAGCGCGTTCCGCGCGTTCTTAAGGAGGCGATCCGTGTGCTGAGTGGGTTTTGACCGCACAATCCGGCAAAACGTCATCGCGAGGTCCAGTTCCGTGAGCATGAATTGCAATCGCAGGGATCTTCCACTAACAGGACCGCGCTGCAGACCAACACTTTCTGGACAATCGGCCGTGTGCAACAACTCGCTTGCGCGAAGGATCGAACTGACTATTATTCGCCCTGCTTCGCTAGGATCTATTTCCAAGCCCGCGTTCAGTCGTGTAGCAAAGGCATTGGCTTGCGTCCAGGTCGCAAACTCCCCGAATTCCTGTTCCACGATCGGACCGGGGCGATCTTCTGTCGAACGGCACACCACAGCCGTGTCGCCCCAATATTTTGCGGTGAATGCGAATCGGTCTCGCACGGTCACCCGCACCTCAGTCTTATTTCTACTCTGATATAGTCACTTATTCCATATAAAACGATTCAAGTATGCACAGATTGACTCCTGGTGTGAGTTGGCAGCGGTCTTAGCCGTGATACCTCCAAAGGCGCGGTCAGGCCATGTTCGTGGGCCCAGTTCTCGCCTTGTCGGGCGCAATATCAACAATGGTGATCACCGCCCCGTCGATCTTGTTTTCCATTGTGCGATACGGAAGGATCTTGAATTGATAATGAACGCCCATTCGGTCCGTGAGCTCTCTCTCTAGTGTGTGGAAGCTCGACATCACCTGCAGAACCATCGCCTGCAGGTCCGTGATTTCAATGGTTGGATTGATGTTTGAGAGCGGGCGCCCAAGGTCGCCGGGGATTAATCCAAGAAATTTCTGCGCCTTGGGCGTGAAACGCCGGATGGTCAGGTCACTGCCAATCATGATCACCGCAATATCGATACTCGATAACAAATTGATCAGATCGTTGTTAATCTGCGTGATCTCAAGATTGCGGTTTCTCAGTTCGTCGTTGACGGTGTTCAATTCCTCATTCGCGGACTGCAGCTCTTCCTTGGCTGTTTCCATTTCCTCGTTCGTGCTTTGCAGTTCCTCGTTGCTCGAAAGAATCTCCTCATTTGCGGACTGCAACTCCTCATTCGTCGCTTCCTGTGTTTCGATCACGGATTGCAGATATTCTTTCGTCGCTGCCAGCTCCTGTTCCAGCTTGGCCGACTGCCTTAAGGCCAATTCTGTTTCTTCGCTAGGGCGTGCTCGGTGCGGTGCGGTTTCCGGCGGCAACACCGGCGGCGTCTCTTGAAACACAATCATGAAATACAGCTCTTTCGTAGTTCCCAGGTTGACCGGGATTGCGTCGAAATTCACTAATCGCCCCGAATCCGTCGTCGCCGCCGTCCCTGCTCCATCGCCGTTTCCGAACTTGACTTGCAGGTTTCTCTTGCTGACGACGACGTTTTCCTTCTTGGCCCGGCCAATCGCGTTTCTCAGCTCCACGTCCAGCCCTTCGCGCGCCATCTTCAGAAGGCTCAAACTGGGCCGGCCCGGCGCGAGCTTGAGGTACCGGTTCACATTTCCCCGGGTGTGAATGATTTCCATGTCCTCGTTTACGAACACTGTTGCCGGAGTGTATTGTGTCAGAAGTCTTCGGTCGAATTCCTTTTGGGCTTCTCCATAGTTCCATATTGAGTCCGTCTGTTTTGTCGCTACGCGCATCAGGCCATATTCTTTGTGCTCTGCCTCGGAATGAAGGGAAAAACCGCCGACTTGACGCGCTGTTCCACTCTTGTTTGAAAAAATCCTGTGAGTACGATCTTCCACTGCGAATAGGCTTGCCGTTGCGCCCACACCTTCGGAACTTCCCAGCACCAGATAACCGCCGGGGCGCAGCGCGTAGTGAAGCAGCGAAATCACTTTGCCCTGCAGGACGGGCTCAAGATAGATGAGCACGTTCCGGCAACAAATCACGTCCATTCGGGAAAAAGGGGGATCGCTCAGCAGGTTGTGCTGAGCGAAAATGCAAATGTCCCGGATAGTCTTGCTGATGCGGTAGCCGCCATCCACCTTGGTGAAAAATCTTCGAAGCCGCTCGGGCGATACATCACCCTGAATGTTCTCTGGATATACGCCGTTGCGCGCCCGCGTGACGCTCGTCTCACTCACATCCGTTCCGAAGAACTGTATGGGGATTTGCGAAGCCTTATCGCCCAGGAATTCGAGTAGTGCCATCGCAACCGAATACGTTTCCTCCCCGGAGGCACATCCGGGAGTCCAGACCCGGAGACCTCCCAACAAATGGTTTTTCTGGATGGCTGGGAATACCAGGGACTTCATCGCGTCGAATACGCGGGGCCCGCGGAAAAAGCTGGTAACGTTGATCAACATGTCGTGATATAACGCTTTGATCTCCGCGGGATGGCTTTGCATGAATTTCGCGTATTCCTCGATGTCCTCGATTTTGTGCACCACCATGCGCCTCTGAATGCGCCGCAAAATGGTGGTTTGCCGGTAGTGCGTGAAATCCACGCTGGTGGCCCTTCGCAAAACCTGGAAAATAGTGTTCAATCCCCTCCCCAGCGTCGGGACAGCTTCTGCTGTACCCGGCAAAGTCTTCCGCGCAAGGTACGGATGCCTTGCTATGCGCTCGAGCTCTTTGGCGATCTCTTTCGGAGGAAGCACGTAGTCCACGCAGCCTGCCACGACCGCACTTCGTGGCATCCCGTCATACTTGGCCGACACCTCGTCCTGAGCAAAAGTTACGCCGCCGTGAGCCTGGATTTCCGCCATTCCCAGAGTTCCGTCGGAGCCCGACCCCGACAAAATGACGCCAATGGCCCGATTCCCCATTTGCTCCGCCAGCGCGCGCATAAAATGGTCCACGGACATGTGCACCCCTCGCGATTCCTCACGCGGACTGAGGCGCAGCGTGTGGTCAGAAATGGACATCGTCGCGTTTGGCGGGATGACGTAAACGTGGTTGGGTTCTATAACCAGGCCATCCGACACTTCCGTTACACTCATCGCCGTCTTGCGGGCCAACAACTCTGTCAGGATGCTGTGATGTTTGGGGTCAAGATGTTGCACTAGGACAAAGGCCATTCCCGTATCGGGGGCGAGGTGATTCATCAGATCGGTGAGAGCTTCGACGCCACCCGCGGAAGCGCCAATGGCTACAATCGTAGTGTCCTGCTCACGGCCGCGCGTGCGAGTGACGCGGGCCTTCTCAGGTTTGCGGTGATTGCTTTTACCTGCCGATCTGGACTTCATGGGTCTTCCTCGGTCTTCATCGCCGAAACTATTTCAACGGCGGAATGCTGGTGAGGTTATCGAAATGGGACTTCGAGGCAACACGGTCGAATCAGACTTCCCTCTCCGCAGCCCAACCGGGACTGCCGCTTGCGCGTGATTCTAGCCCTTTTACTCAACTTGCGACAGGACCCTGTTTGTAATTCATCAGATGCTCTGCGGCCCACAAGCGGCCCTGAGAGCATTTAACCACGGACCATCTTAGGGACGTCCCAAAGGATGCGTTATCTCCACGAAGTTGTGTTATCCTCATCTTCAGCGCCAGAACAAGATAGCTCGCAGCGAGTTTTGTGCCCCGCAGATTCCCAGGCGGCCGCGGCGCGATATCGGGAGGAAGTTCTCTCCCGAACGCGAGGAGGATCTGTGAACCGAAGGTCGGTTGCTCAACGACGTACCACGGATATCCCTGTGCCGGATCTGATTCATCAACTCAGGGCTCAGCGCCGTAGAATCTCAGAGCTCACCAAAGCGTCCGGGACACTGCAGAATCGCGGAAGACAGTTGCTCGCGGAGTCGAAATCGCTGGCCTCACAGGTCGAGCAATCGTGCACAAACCTCGCCAGTGCCTACCTTACCACCAAGTCAGCCGTCGCAGAACTTAGTCTCCGCCGCTCCCGCAAAAATGGTGATACTCCCATTCCAAGCCCGTCGCGTAATGCGCCCGAGGTTGTTCTCGCAGACTCGCCGGATCTAGTCGAGGCTCTTGCACAAGCAACAGACATACTCAAGATGGAATTCTCTGATACGGATGGCAGCGGTCACGAAACACTCGTGAAGTGTGAAAAGGCCCTCCAGCGCACGCACTTGACACAAACGATAGAATTGCCGCTCTTCTAGCGTCCCGATCGTATCGACATGTTAGCTCCCTACATTACCGCGACTTTCGCTCCTCCATTTCTTCCAGAGATCGCGGCCAGTCCTCGCGCAAAAGCCGGCTTAGGGCTCGATCAGCGAGCAATTTCCCTCCCGTTTGACAGGGTGCACAGTAGTTGGTCTCGTTGGACGCATGCCGGATCCTTTGGACCTTCCCGCCACATCGCGGACAAGGTTGCCCGTAGCGCCCATGCACAGCCATCCCAGGACGGAATGCCGTGACCTTTTCAGGAAACTTGCTGCCCGTTTCCGCGCGGAGCTTCTCTGTCCAAAGCGTTAAGGTTCGCTTTGTTGCCTCGTGCAATTGGCTGATCTCCTCTGGTCTCATCCGTTGTGTCAGCATCACCGGAGAAAGCCGCGCGCAATGGAGAATCTCGTCCGAGTAAGCGTTCCCAATCCCGCTGAATAAGCGGGGGTCGGTGAGCGCACGTTTCAGGGTGTGATTGGCTGATGTCAATCTTGTCCCGAACGCATCGCGATCGGCGGAGAGAACGTCAATGCCTCCGGGATCAACCTGGGCCAACTCCGCTTTTCCCGCAAGCACGTGCAATGACGCTCGCTTCTTCGTGCCTGCCTCGCTGACGGTAAGGGTGCCTGCTCGGAAATAGAGAGCCGCCGCCACGCGTCTACCATCAGGCACGACGCGGCTCTCCTTCCAATGCAACCGTCCCGCGATCATCAGGTGGAACACTAGCCAAAGGTCATTGTCAAACCCAATAGCTATTCGCTTTCCGATTCGCCGGATGGTTTTTACCGTTTGGCCTTGCATCAGGTCAATAGGGGGCGTTGCGGTTCGCAACAAATAAGGACTGGCCATCAGGACTCGTTCCAGAACATCGCCGAGAATCCTGCGCTCCAGCGCTTCGATATAGACGACAATGTCGGGTAGTTCCGGCAATCACAAACCTGTCGGCAAGCGGTCCTAAGTGGTTAATTCACAACGACTTCCCCGCAGTTAAGAACGCTGGCGATCGTCAGGCGCTGCCGCGATGCCCATGCGGCGAAGTTCATCTTGGTAATACTTCTTGTGAAGGACGTCCCACTCCTCGCTGCCTTCCAGGATTTCCTTTTTCTGCGAAGTGATTCGCTTGCGCACTTCCAGTTCGATCTTCTCTTCGTCCTTGAGCGTGGCCGTCAGAATCTGCACTACCTGCTGACGAATCGTGTCGCGGTCGTCGATGAATTCCACTTCCTGGCTTTCGACGAGTACCTCCGTAATCTGGTGCGAGAGTCGTATGATTTTTTCGCGAGTGAGGCGCATCTTCCCTTTCTCTGTTTAAACATGGCGAGTCCGTATTCTGGCAGCTCGCATCCGACCCATTTTCCAATTTCAACTTTCCAATTTCTACCGTAGGATCAGCTTGCGGTCTCTCGCCAATTGCTGCTTCACCTTTTTGTACATTTCCTGATAAGAGACACTGGTCCGGCGCATTTCGTCCTGGTGATCGATCAAAATCTGCCGTACTTCCTCGTTGAGCCGGTCTTCGACCGTCAGTTCCTCCAGCATCCGCAGGCGGACACGGTTAGCCACCGCCGCACCAGCTTTGGTTTCGATCTGCCCGCCTTCGACCAGCCGTTTCACAACTTCATTGGCCATGTGCGCTACAAAATCCCGTACGAGAAGCATCTCTGTGCGTTTCCTTTACACCAATGCAAGA
>WNFR01007409.1_pt1 | contig 11149 bp, 9 predicted proteins | sample 5400221 | NCBI WGS metagenome assembly WNFR01 (sample SAMN13153357, study PRJNA577476) | soil metagenome | isolation source: 40 cm soil under Madrone tree | place: USA:California | collected 2016-06-14 | reverse complement strand
GTCGTGGGGCAAGAGCGCATCGAGATCTCCCAATTGGGGGTCGACACGCACGGCTATACCGACTTCGCGATGGCGCTGGCCCGGCTGCTGGGGTTCGATCTATGCCCGCGCCTCAGGGAGCTGAAGCAGCGTCACCTATATGTTCCGCGCGGCATGGCGATCCCGGCCGAGATCGCGTCCGTGTGCGTCGCCAACGTCGACACGGAGCTGATCGAATCGCCTTGGGACGCGCTGGTGCATCTGACGGCGTCGGTGATGAGCGGGCATGCGAGTGCGGTCGCGGCGTTGGCGCGCTTCGGCTCGGCCGCCCGGAGCGATCCGATCTACGACGCCGGTGTGCAGCTCGGCCGATTGCTGCGAACGGCGTTCCTGGCCGACTACTTCGTCAACGCCGCGTTCCGGCGCGAGCTGCGGCGGGTGCTCAATCGTGGCGAGGCGGTCAACGCACTGAAGCGCGCCATCTACACCGGGCGCGTGAGCCCCGCACAGGCCAAACGCGCCGACGAGATGCAGGCGGTGGCCGACGCGTTGAGCTTGTTGGCCAACGTCGTGATGGCCTGGAACACAGCGCAGATGCAGACCATCCTGGATCGCTGGGCCAATCGGCGCCGGGTCATCCCGGCCGAGCTGATCGGCCGCATTGCGCCAACGCGGCTCGAAGGGATCAACTTGCGGGGCGTCTTCCGCTTCCCCATCGAGCGCTGCGCCGACCAGATCCTGCCGTCACAAAGTGCAGCGAAAACCAGCGCCGGCGGCTGAAATCGACCACGCATTGACGCCATCAGACAGGCTTTCAGGTGGGAACAGAAACGTCAACCGGATCAACATCTTACGAATCTTGCCCCGCGCCGTTGCTGGTTCTGCGCACCGTCACTTATTGCACCGAAAACGAGGGGATCCCGAGCACGGCGAGGTAACTCGCCAGGCCGATCGTGATAGCCGGGAAGATAATGTGGCACGAGACTGTGAACCCGAATTGAATCCGGGCCAGCTGCAAGGCGTCAGGTGTCCACATGGTTTAGCGGGGCAGGGAGAACCTTGATTCCGGGACGCAAATGAATCTTCCCTGATTGCCCGTCCGGTATTCTAATCGCACGTCAGGAATCATTCCGGCGCGGCGCTTCGCGGATCGCGACCTCTCTGCGGCCGTACAGGCGCGCATCCAGTGAAATTGCGCCAGGCCCGAGGATAACGAGCGCCGCGGACATCACCACGAACTCGAAAACGGCCATCCTCGAATCGAACAGCAGCAGCGGTGCTGGAGGAATGCACGTAAGCATGATCCCCGCACCTCCCAGGCAAACCAACACGCTCGCAATCGGTGTCAGGAAGCCGATCATCAGCGCCAGACCCGCGATCGCCATCGAGATGGCGGCGACCGTTGCCACGCGCACGGGGTGACCGCCGGCAATTAGCAAGCCGGCTTGGAGAGTCGCCGAGGCTCCGACGACGACGCGCAAGACGAGCAACGCCGCGCCCGCCCAGCCCGACGGGAAGCTCGAAAATGTCCTTTGCAGTGACATGCTCCTTGCTGATTCGGCAACGCGGGCTGGAGCGTACAGGCGCGTTGCTGGTGGGAGATCCCACCGGCAAGGTACCCCTCGATAACACTATCGAGGCATGTCTGAGTCGTGCCGCGGCCGCGGTCTAGATGTGGATGACGCCGCGGCGAATGCCGATGGCCACGGCCTGCGTTCGATCCTTCGCACCGAGTTTGTCCATGATGTGCTTGATATGGACCTTCACAGTCTCCTCCGAGATCGCGAGGCCCTCGCCAATTTCCCGATTGCGGTCGCCCTCGGCAATCCGCTTCAGAACCTCGATCTCGCGCACCGTCAGTGAATCACCGCTGAAACGCTCGGCCAGAGTCTGCGCCACCTCAGTCGTCAGGTGTTTGCGCCCCGAGTGAACCTTGCGGATCACCTCGACGAGATCCTCGAGCGGCGTGCTCTTCAACAGATAACCGCGAGCCCCGGCCAGAAGCGCGCGTTGAATCTCGACGTCGCCTTCGAATGTGGTGAGCATGATGATCCGGGCTTCAGGGAAGTCCGTCCGAATCGAGGCGACGGCGCTGATGCCGCTCATGTCGGGGAGTCTCAGGTCCATCAGCGTGACATCAGGCTGCTGTTGCCTGAATTCTTCGATGGCCTCCTTTGCAGTGGCCGCCATCGCGACGAGCTGCATGTCCTTCTGATGGGCGATGACCGTTGCAATGCCCTCGCGAAACAGCGGATGATCGTCCACGCACAGAATGCGGATGCGGGTGAGGTCGGTCATGGTTTCGCGCTGCGCGAATAGAATCGGGCCAGCCAGTCCATCGAGCCGCTGCGGGCCGAGTGTTGGAAGGCTGCGGCGGCCGGGACGGTCAAGTCAATCTCGGTTCCCGCCCCGGCGGCACTCAGCACTTTGAGCCGGGCGCCGATTTTCTCGGACCGTTCGCGCATCCCGGACAGTCCCCAGTGACCGTCCCGGCCGCGGCGCAGAACCTCTGGATCGATTCCTCGGCCGTTATCTCGGACGACGATGCGAAAGCGATCCTGGGCGTAGTCGAGCACCGTCTCGATGACCGACGCATGCGAGTGGCGGAACGCGTTGGCGAGTGCCTCTCCGCCGATGCGATATACCTCGTCGCGGATCAAGGGCCGTAACGATCGGGGAGTACCTTCCACGATGAACTGATACTTGATCTTCTTATCAGCCGCCAGATCCTCGGGGATTTGCGCAAACGCGCGCTCGAGGTCACCGGGGTCGTCATCAAGGCCGGACTTTCCGGTCCGAAGGCACCGAAGGGCGTCCCGACCTTCATCGATCATCTGTCGCAGGAGCTGGAAGACCCGCTCCACCAGGGGCTTCGCCGTTGCACCGGGCGAGATCTGGCTGTTCGCCACGGCCAGTTGCAGAGAAGCGCTGAGCAGGCCCTGCAGCAGCGTGTCATGCAATTCCTGGGCGATGCGCTCGCGCTCGAACATCCGTGCTTCGAGCCTGTCGCGCAGTCTTGCCTGGATCTGTCGCAACCTAAGGGTCCAGAGTAGCCACAGCGCCGCCGCTCCTGCGGTTACACAGATCGCCAGGAACCATTTCGTCTGGACAAATGCCGGGGGTATATCGAAATCAACGGTCGCTCCCTTTTCGTTCCAGACACCATCGTTGTTCGAGGCGATCACGCGAAATCTGTATTGCCCGGGGGCAAGGTCGGTAAAATACGCCTCTCGCCGAGGACCTACGTCCTGCAACGGCTGCCCGACGCCCAGCTGGTACCGAAATCTGACCCGCTGTGGAATTGACAAGCTGAGTGCCGTGTAGCTGATTTGCAGGTTGCGCGTCCTGACCGGTAGCTTCAGGCCCGCCGACGGCTCGTAACGGATGCCGTCCGCGATAATGGACTGCACGTCGACCGTCGGCGCAAGCGCGTTCCGCACCACGTGCCGCGGATCAGTCCACGCGATCCCATTGGTCGTGGCAAACCACAGGCGGCCATCGGTGCCCTCTGCCATGGTTGGCAGCGGTCGAACGGCTGACGGTGTACCTGGCATGCCGTCGAGAAAATCAAGTAGAGTGTACTGAACCGCGTAGAGCGGATTGCTTGCGACCCGACGCACCTCATTTGCCGGTACCTTCATCGCGCCTTCGCTGGTATTGAGCCAAAGATCGCCCTCCGCGGTCTCGACAATTCCGGAGACGCTCGGCAGTGATGTGCCGCCCTGGCGCGTGACCGCATGGAATTGGCGGCCATCGAAAAGCGCGAGACCATGCTCTCCGCCCACCCAGACGTGACGGGGCCGCGCGTCAATCGAGAGCACAACCCCAATATTGAGCCCGTCGGCGGCGGACAGGCGCTGTACCGTATCCTTGTCTGCGATTTGAACCTGATTGTTCGGATATCCCAGCCAGACGCGACCATCGCTGTCGGTTGTCAGGCTTACCGCGGGGTCTCCGTAGCGTTTCCACTTGCCATCGGCCAGGCGGAACACACCGGCACCCACGACTGACACCCACACCGCGCCTGACCGATCCTTGGCGATGGCCTGAACACCTGAACAGCATTGTTGATTGACTATGCGGACGGGCAGATCCATCGCGACCCATCGCTGCCCCGCCGAGTGCCAGATCCGGTCCGAACCGCCCAACCAAACAATGCCGTCAGGATCGCGATAGGCGCAGGTGATATTGCGCGGGCCGGGCACCGCCTCGACGATTGACCCTTCCGTGACCTTGAAAGCGCCATTCTTCGAATATTCGCCGACCAGCACGGCTCCATCGTCGCCGGCCGCCAAGGCGAAACCCCCCGAATTGGCAGCAAGGTCGACTCTACTCAGGCGCGACTCGCGAAACCTGTCCAATCCTCCGGTGGTTCCGAGCCAGACGTTGCCCTCTCGATCTTCAAGGCCTGTGAATGATCCGTTTGCTGTCAGGCCATCGGTGCCCAAAAAGACGTCCACCGATGCCCCGTCGGCCAATCCATGGCGCAGGAGGCCCGCCGCGTCTCTCAGGCGACGAATGCCAGCTGGCGTTGACATCCAGAACGTGCCTTCACGGTCAATGAACAGTACGTCTATCGGGTCTGATCGCGGGCCTCTGAGTCGAATCCAATCTTTGCTCGTATTCGTTGGGCCAAACGGTACATACAAGGCACGAACGCCCTTAATCGCATCCATCAGCCACAAGATCCCGTCGGGGCCTTCAAGGAACCTGATCTCGCCGTCGAGCTGAATATCCGTGGTTGCGAGGGCGTGCTGCCCAGGCTGCAGAAACATGATCGAGTCGTTGACGGCGATCCAGAGAGTTCCACTTCCATCGAAGCCGAGCGTACTCATGTATGTCTTGGGCAAAAGAAGTGCGGCACCTACGTCGACCCATTGCGAGCCTTCGAGGCGCCTTAGACCGCGCGAGGTCGCCACCCATACAGTGCCGGATTTATCCTGCGCGAAACCGCGAACGCTGGCGACCGGGAGGCCCTCCCGCTCACCGTAATTTGTAATCCTGCCGTTGCTGATGAAGCTCGCACCACCAAACGCGTAGCCGACCCAAAGGCCGCCCGACGGCGGCGCCCAGAGCGTGTATACGTTGCTGGAGGGCAATGGCTGCCCACGAATGGCGTCGATTCGCTCGAAGCGAACCCCGTCGAAACGGAACAGTCCGGCCGTAGTGCCGATCCAGAGATAGCCGTCTCTCGTCTGAGCAAGTGCCCCTATACCCGTGGGCGCGCCTTCTTTGGCGGTCCAGGCAGAGTGATAGAACTGCGTGATTCTCAGGTCGGGCGGCAACGCGCACGCGCGCCACGAAAGCAGCAGCGCCGCCACGCAGGTGCAAACACATAGCTTGGGTCGGTATGCAAAACGAACTGAGCGCCGTCGACAGCGGTCGATAGAGGAGCGGCGGATAGGACGATGCCCCATCTGACTGACGAACTTGAGCCCCGGCTTTTGCAAGCGGCACTTCGACGTACCGGGGAATCATAGCGCAGCGTGCCAAGGCCCTTGGGTATTCGACGCCACGCCCTTACCCCAAAGTGGTAGCAAAGCGTCCCTGCATGTCGTGATGCGGACAGCGGACGTCTCCGGTAATTTTCGATCAGCGGATCGGGGAGGAGCGTTACGGTCTCATGACTCACCTTGCCGACACACGGATGCCGAATCAGCGAGATGACCGATGCACTGTTCCGATTCCCAGACAGGCTCTCTGGCGGCTTCCGTATTCGAAGTGCACGGCAGCCCGATGCATCCCGAAAATATCGTCGATGACGAGCTTGAGTGGCGAGTTCCACGCCAAGCCTGCGCGACGGCTTTATCCGCATCGAGGGTAATCGCCACGCGATGGCATGCCGGCAGCGAGCACACGCTGGAGTTTGGCGCCGAAACGACCGCTGACTGCCACGTGGTCAAGATCGTGTTGCGGACCATGAATATCCGGTTCTCGGTGTCCGGCCGAACCGTGCAGGATGGCGTCACCACCCCTGGGACGGTTCACGTAACCGAGCCCGCCGTGCCCGTTCGTTGCCTTTTTCGCGGGCCATACGATGTCCTGCACCTATATGTACCCAACACTCTGATCGCCGAGTGCGCCCACGACATGCCTAGCCGCCAGGCGCCGGTGCTTCGCTCGAGGGCCGTTCCAAGCAAAGATATAACGATCGATTCGCTGGGGCGCGCTTTGCTTGAAGCCAACCGAGTTGGAGGCGCGTTCGGACAGACCTACGCGGACTGCATCAGCATGGCCATCGTCGCACGGCTGCTGGCCTCGGCCAGCCGCGTGAGCACTCCCGAGCGATCGAGGGCTGGCGAACTTGCGCCATGGCGGCTGAAGCGAGCCCTCGACTATATCGAGGCCTGCCTCGGCGAGCCCGTAAGTCTTGCCGATGTCGCCACGGCGGCCGGTCTCACGCGCATGCATTTTGCAGCGCAGTTCAGGGCTGCCACCGGCCTGCGGCCTCACGAATACCTGCTGCGGCGCCGGATCGAGCGGGCTCAAGAGATGCTGGTCGCAACCGGCAGGTCGCTGGTGGATGTCGCGCTATCGGTCGGGTTCCAGACCCAGTCGCACTTCACCAGCGTCTTCAAACGCTACTCGGGGCAACCACCGCGCGCGTGGCGCGATTCCCGTGGTGTACACACCGGATAGTTCTGCTTGCGACGCGCGGGGTACGCGTCGCTCGGCGTGCTGCTCGATGGCCCCACGGCCTGAGAAGGCATCGCTGCGGACGCCCTCGAGCGGGCACTGCGCTGTTGGAGCCGACCGTCAATACTCCGAGCGACTGGTGATTTTTCCGGACGTGCAATTAAAGAACCGGACCGGCGATCACAGAAGATTCATTTGCGCCTCGGGATCAGGATCGTTCCTGCTCGGGGTGCCCGATATCTATCCCCGCCGCCAGCCGGGAGCGGCACGCTCCGAAATGAATGACTGATAAAGGAGTTAGGGAGATGAAGACACTCCAGAAATTGGCGGTGGTCGCAATCAGTATGCTTTCGGCGACGCTCTTTGCGGCGGAAGCGTCAGCGCAGACCGCCAAGCCGGCGGAAGCGCGCAATGTGGTGCTAGTGCACGGGGCGTGGGCGGACGGCTCGAGCTGGACCGAGGTCATCGCGCGCCTTCAGGCGGCCGGCCTGCATGTAACTGCGGTGCAAAATCCACTGACATCGCTCGCCGATTCCGTCGCCGCGACACGCCGCGCATTGGCGCTGCAGGATGGACCGACCGTGCTGGTGGCCCATTCCTGGGGCGGCACCGTCATTAGCGAAACGGGAGTGGACCCTAAGGTCACGGCGCTTGTCTATGTAGCCGCGCGGGCGCCCGATGCGGGCGAGGACTTCGTCGCCCTATCCGGAAAGTTCCCCACCATGCCGGTGCGGGCAGGCGTTCAGGAACGCGACGGCTTCACCAATCTCTCCGAGGAGGCTTTTATCAAATATTTCGCGAACGGTGTCGCGCACGAAAAGGCAGAAGTCCTTTATGCCGAACAAGAACCCACCGCCGCCTCTCTGTTCGGCGGGCGAACCACAGTGGCGGCTTGGCGCTCCAAACCGAGCTGGTATGCAGTGTCGAAACTCGATCAGACGATCTCGCCTGACTTGGAACGATTTTTAGCAACACGCATGAAAGCGACAACCGTGGAACTGGATGCAGGTCATCTTTCCTTGGTCTCCCACCCACAGGAGATCTCCGACTTGATCCTGGCCGCCGCTGGTCGGGGCAAGTAGCAGCAAGCGGTGGGGATAGCACTCAAACCATGACGCAATCGCCAGAGCCAGACGAGCACCGGTAGCACCACCATGAATCCTCTCTTCCCGACGTGCAATTAGAAAATCGGAAAGGCGATCAGGGAAGGTTCATTTGCGCCGCCCCAGGATCAAGGTTCTCCGTGCTCGCGGTGTGAAACCGTTCCGGGCACCAATGATGAGGAGAGGGCCAACATGTCGGAACCACGATTCATGCGCAGCCGCCCCACTTTACGCCCTGACCCGCCCTTCTGGTTGGCGGCGGCACCGCTGGTGCTGATGGCCGGAGTGGTCGGTCTGCAATCCATTGTGCTCGACGCGACCGCAGGCACGCATGAGGCGACCCAGTTTTCCGTGCCGGCTGGCGCTCCCGACGAATACATGCAGGCGGGCGCCGCTTTTGTACGCGAACTGGATCCGAACGTCGAGATCTTTTACTGGGACTCGCAAAGCGGATCGCTGTCGGTGTCACGGGTCGAAGGCGACCGCGTCAAGTGCATTCTGCGTGTTTCCCCCGGCATCGCTGAGGCCTTGAAGCCGCTCGGGCGGTTCCTGAACGGTCGCATCGAGCCGCGGGCCCAGGCCATGTTCGCACTGGGCCACGAGATCGGACACTGCAAGCTGCGTGACGCGTTCCTGAATCGGTCCGACGGCGGCGCAGCCGATGCCAGCGCATTTCCATGGCTTGCGCAGGAGGCCGCGGCCGACGCCTACGGAATCCTTTCCGTGGAACGCCGGCTGGGAGACAACGTGCCGGTGCGCCAGGCGGTCATCATCGCCCGCATGCTGAGCTCGGCCATGGACCGTGACTCGAATCACGCAACTGGCCACTACGTGTCCGACGCGCTGGCTCTTTGCCATCACAATCGCGACGATTCCGACGCCGCGCAATGTGCGATCGCGACCGCCTATTACACGGTCGGCAGCCTAGCCAACGACGAACAGGGATCCCCGTACCCGGTCGATTCCAAACCAGAACTCATCTACGAACTGGGCGTTCAGAAAATGACTCAGACCATGCGTGTGTACCAGAACCTTGCCCAGTACAAGGCGCAGTTTTCCGGTGCCGATCTGAGCCGCTTCGCTTTCAACGAGGTATACAGGCACGGCCAATCGCGCTACATCACCGCGGCCGGCAGCCAGCACACGGATAGCACGTACGCGCTGGCCGACTATTACGGGTTCAAGACCGGCGATCTGGTCACCGACGTGCAGCGCAATATCACCGCGCTGCGCATTGACGGTCCGGACGAGCTGGATTGGCTGCTGACCCTCGGGGCCGTGGTGCGCACCGAGGACGGCGAGTCCCTGCGCAAGGGCAACGCCCAGTATTGACCGGGACCTGGTTCAGAGCCAAACCAATGGATCAGCTCACCATATCAATTGCCGAGGGCATGAGCAACAATCACCGGGGCAATTCGGTCAACCGCAGGATCGTCTTGGGCTCCTCCCTACGTGCCGGCGCCCTGATGCTCGGCGATGCCCATGCAACGATGGTGCCTCTCAAGTACGCCATCAACACACACTGGCATTGGGATCACACGAGCGGCAACAAATGGATCCATCAAGCGGGTGCAACAAATCATCGCGCATGAGAACACGGCGAAACATCTCTCGACCAGGATTCGCGTGGACGACTGGCAGTACACCTTCGACCCGTCACCCAAGGGTGCACTTCCCACGCTGATCGTCAAGAGCGATCTGACACTCAACCTTGGTGAAGAAACCGTCTTGGTCAGAGCCTACGATCCATCCCACACCGATCGCGATCTCTACGTCTACTTCGTGAAGGCAGACGTCCTGGCGACGGACGACACCTACTGGAACGGCCTGTATCCGTTCATCGATGCGGTTGCCGGCGGTGGTATCGACGGCATGATCCGAGCGGCAAACGCCAACATTGCCCTTGCCACAGACAAGACGATTATCGTCCCAGGCCATGGTCCCGTATCAGGCCGGGCGCAGCTCGTCGCGTATCGCGACATGCTGGTCGGCATTCGCGACAACGTGGCGGCTCTAAAAAAGCAGGGCAAGTCGCTCAGCGAGGTCATCGCGGCAAAGCCGTCGGCGGCGTACGACGCCAAATGGGGTGGCTTCGTGATCGATCCGGCTTTCTTCACCCGCCTTGTCTACAACGGTCTATGACTCATTGCGCGCCTCCACGATCCGCCATGTCAATGTGCCGCTTGAGGAATGGCGAGAAGAGCTTTGATGCCGCAATCTGCCAGCGCGTGTCTTCGGGAACCTGCTGACAATGGCGCAACCGCATGCCGCCAATCGATGTGACCGCCTCAAATTGTGACGTCGAAGCAGTGACAGGCAGGTCGGCGACGGGTGTCAGAGACTACCATCCTCCCGCCGTGACGCTTGACCACGCAACGATTTTCACCGAGAACCTCGAATCCGCGCGGCGTTTTCTTTGCGCCATCGTTGGGCTGAGCGAGGGTCCGCATCCGCCATTTAGCGTCAGCGGCCACTGGCTGTACGCAAATGGCCAGCCGGTCATCCACCTGATTGGAGAACCTATCGCTTCGTCGGCAATATCGGCTTCCCGCATGGACCCTGTCGGACTGTCGGCGAGACTGGTTCAAAACCATGTCAGCGCATCGCCTGATCAGGCAGTCGCGCGAATCACACAGGAAGGATTGGATCGACGCAGACTGTCCCGCGTGTTGGACTACATAGAGGCTAATCTGGAAGGCGACCTTACGATTGACCAGTTGGCAGGGATCGCCTGCCTGAGCCGGTTCCATTTCGCGCGAGCATTCAAGGCCGCCATAGGTCAATCTCCCCATCGATACGTCAGCGCGAAGCGCGTCGAGCGTGCCAAAGCGCTGTTGATACAGGGAGATCGCTCCTTGATCGATATTGCTCTCACACTGAGCTTTTCCTGCCAAGCCAATTTCACACGGGCATTTCGTCAGGCGACAGGTCTGACGCCTGGTCAGTACCGGCGCAGTTTCAGGGTGGGCGACGAAAGCTGCGGCATGGCCCCTTTGCTCGGTCGCTTTTGAGAATTCGGTCGTGACAGCAAGCCGATCGCCGCCCGATCGATTCCCGCGCGTCCCTATTGCCCGCAACAAATGACAAAAACGTAGCAACCGGCGCCGAGACGCGGCCCCGTCAATTCGATCATCATTCCTGTCGAGTGCGCCGCTCGGCCTGTTGATCCACTTCTCGTCGTGGGGCGGCGTGTGTTGCGTCACCGATCATGGGGCCTCTCGCTGCTTCTTTCTTAAAAGTGGAGATTACCTCCACCTAGGTTGGTCTACTCCGGCGAATCTAGTTCAGCTAGAGTGAATTCGTTGCCCAAGGAGAAGCCATGGAGCATTCCGTGGACCAATACATCGGAGCGGCGTTGGCTCCTATTGGCTCGACAACCTGGAAATGGCAAAGGCCAGTTCGCTTCTCATCGTGGGACAGCGTGTGTTGCG
>WNFR01007408.1_pt1 | contig 11149 bp, 10 predicted proteins | sample 5400221 | NCBI WGS metagenome assembly WNFR01 (sample SAMN13153357, study PRJNA577476) | soil metagenome | isolation source: 40 cm soil under Madrone tree | place: USA:California | collected 2016-06-14 | reverse complement strand
TGGCCATGATGTGCGACTTCATCATCGCCGCCGACAACGCCAGGTTCGGCCAGCCCGAGATCACCCTCGGCACCATCCCCGGCGCTGGCGGTACGCAGCGCCTGCCGCGCTTTGTCGGCAAATCCAAGGCGATGGACCTGGTTTTGACCGGCCGCATGATGGACTCGGCCGAGGCCGAACGCTGCGGGCTGGTGAGCCGGGTTGTGCCGCTCGCCCAGTTGATGGACGAGGCCATCGCCGCCGCGGAGAAGATCGCTGCCCTGTCGCTGCCGGCGACCATGGTGGCCAAGGAGGCCGTGAACCGCGCTTTCGAGACCACCCTGGCCGAGGGAGTGCGCTTCGAGCGCCGGACCTTCCATGCGACCTTTGCTTTCGAGGACCGGTCGGAAGGGATGGCCGCCTTCGTCGAGAAGCGCAAACCGGTCTGGAAACACCGCTAGGCAAGCCCGGGCGGCGCTTGACCGGCCCTCGAGGGGCCCGTATAAGCGCGCCCTTCCAGAGATACTGAGGACTAAATGGCCAATCACAAGTCGGCAGAGAAGCGCGCCCGCCAGACCGAGCGCCGCACCGCCGTGAACACCGCCCGCCGCAGCCGCGTACGCGGCGAGATCAAGAAGGTGCAGGCAGCGATCATCGGCGGCGACAAGAAGGCCGCCGCCGAAGCGTTGCGCGCCGCTCAGCCGGAGATACAGCGCGGCGCCGACAAGCGCGTGGTGACCAAGGCCGCCGCGGCCCGCCGCATCTCGCGGCTGTCGGCTCGCATCAAGGCGATGACCTGATCCGCAACACCTCCTTCGAGATCGATGAACGCCGCTCATACGAGCGGCGTTTTCTTTTTGCCGGCTGCTTCTATTTTTCCGTGATTGTGGTCTAGTCTGAAGCAATGATCTGATTCACATTATCTCATCAAAGCTCGTAATCTCTGCTCGCTCGAGCAGCGTTTTATTCTCCGACGCTCACGTCGATTTTTTTCTTCTGTTTTTTTTTGAGTGCGCCGACAGAGAAAGCTTGGTCGGCAAATGGACGAACGACATACGATTCGCTTTTATCGTCCGAAGCGACGCTTCACGCGCAAGATGTTGATCTGCATCTCGCGCCTCATGTCGCGAGCACGTGAAAAAAAAATGAAACAACAAGCTTGTCAATCGACTCGCGCATCGAAGTGTCTGGATAGCGTGCGAAGATGCAATGTGAAGCGATTGCGCTCGGCTTCGAGTCTGCTTAAGAGTCGATGCATCGCGACGGGGCGTGGGGCGCTGAAGCGAGCCAGGGCGGAGACGAGGGGACTAATTCTTCTCTGCTCTAACGATGTCCAACTGAAGGAGATGGGCGAGGCGCTTCAGCGACCGCGACGATCGAAAGCAGCGTCCCTTCTCGAGGATGCGCGATTTGTTCCTCCCGGTTGTCGCTGCGCTTCGTACTTCCCGTCATTTCGTGGCTCGTCGGACTGCGCCCCGCAGTACAAATGAAGAGCGGGGTCCATGTCCAACGACAACAAGATTGCAGACACCTACGAGGTGTCTCCAGCCGCCGGCTATGCCGGAGACATCAAGCCTGAAACTGCATGGAGAATCCTAAGCGAGCACAAGGAGGCGGTTCTGGTCGACGTACGCACGCGCGCGGAATGGAACTATGTCGGCCTGCCCGACCTCGCGTCGCTCGGCAAGAAGCCGGCGCTGATCGAGTGGCAGGTCTTCCCGTCCATGCAGGTGAATGCGGAATTCGTATCCAGCCTGTCCGGCGCGTTTACGAATCGCGACACGCCTTTGTTCTTTCTTTGCCGAAGTGGAGTGCGCTCAGTCGCGGCGGCGAAAGCCATGGCCGCGGCCGGCTACAGTAGTTGCTTTAATATCGTGGACGGATTCGAGGGTCCGCTGAACGCGCAGGCCGTGCGCGGTGCAGCGGCTGGTTGGAAGGCGGCTGGGCTTGCATGGAGACAAACGTGAATCGCATTCAATCCCTTATTTCGGGCAACAACGACGCCTCCTACAATCAAAAGACTATCGCGGGGACCGAAATGGATGAAATTGCGGGCCGCAAGGAATTGGAGGCGCAATGGACGCGCGTCTGCGATCGGCTTCGCAAGGAAATCGGTGACAAGGCCTTCAACACCTGGTTCGGCGAAGTCGAGCTGGGCGAATTGAAGGACGGACGGCTTCGGCTTTACGCCCCGACGCGCTTCGTGCGCGATTGGGTCAGCCGGCACTATGGCGACCGCGTGCTGGCCTATTGGCAGTCGGTCTGCGAGACGGTGAAGAACGTCGAGGTCAATCTGGTGCCGCCGCCGGCGCCGCGTCGGACCAACGAAGTCATCGCCATGCCGCCCGTGCCCTCGTCGCAGAATTATCAGCAGCCGATGCCGCGGCTCGGACCGTCGATCGGCCGGGGCAGCGACGAAGGCATGCAGGGACCCGAGGTCCGCTACACCTTCGCCAATTTCGTGGTCGGCAAGCCCAACGAGTTCGCCTATGCCGCCGCGCGCAACATCGCCGAGCAGGACCGCCCGCTGCCGGAGCGCAATCCGCTCTACATTTTCGGTGGCGTGGGCCTGGGCAAAACCCATCTGATGCATGCCATCTGGCATGCGCTGCGCGAACGCGATCCCAAGATCCGCGTGCTGTATTTGACCGCCGAAAGTTTCGTCAATCGCTTCATCCAGGCGCTGCGCACCAAGAACACCGGTCAGTTCAAGGAAATGTTCCGCAATGTCGACGTGCTGATGGTCGACGATGTGCAGTTCATCTGCGGAAAGGAAGCGACCCAGGAGGAATTCTTCTTCACCTTCAATTCGCTGGTCGAGCAGAACAAGCAGATCGTGCTCTCCTCGGAGAAGCCGCCGTCGGAGCTGCAGGACATCGAGGAGCGGATGCGCTCGCGGTTGGGCAGCGGCCTTGTGGCCGATATCCATTCCAGCACATACGAGCTTCGCCTCAGCATCCTCCAGACCAAAGCCGAGTCGGCGCGGGTGCCTCTGCCGCTCGCGGTGCTCGAGTTCCTGGCTCACAAGATCAGCACCAATATCCGCGAGCTTGAGGGCGCCTTGAACCGCGTCGTGGCCCACGGCCAGTTGATCGGCCGCGAGATCACCGTCGAAATGGCGCAGGACGTGCTGCACGACCTGCTGCGCCAGGCCGACCGCAAGGTCACGGTCGACGAGATCCAGCAGCGGGTGGCCGCGCACTACAATATCAAGCTCGCCGAAATGAGTTCGCCCCGGCGCGCCCGCTCGGTTGCCCGACCGCGTCAGGTGGCAATGTATCTGGCCAAACAGCTTACCACCCTCAGCCTGCCGCAGATCGGCAAGCGCTTTGGCAACCGCGATCACACCACAGTCATGCACGCGGTGCGCAAGATCGAGGAGCTCAAGATCTCGGACCTGTCGATCGCCGAAGACGTAGAGCTGCTAAAGAGGCAATTGCAGGGCTGATAAATTCCACCTGTAAACTGTAGAACGGGGCCCTTGCGGGCCCCGTTTTCGTCATGGCGAAGGCTGCTAAAGTCTTCAAATACCGGGCGAAATCGCTTTCCGCCGGCTCAGCCCGTGCTATAGTCTCCAACCGTTCCGCTGGGCTTCCCGCCCGCCGCGAAACGGGGTGTCGGAGACGCTTATTTTTGGCCCCTCTTTCGCAACCCTAAAGCGATCCAAATCATGAAACTGACGATCGAACGGGCAGCCCTGCTCAAGGCTCTGGCGCATGTCCAAAGCGTGGTCGAGCGGCGGAACACGATCCCGATCCTGTCCAATGTGCTGATCACGGCCCAGAAGAACCGATTGAGCCTCGCTGCGACCGACATGGACCTGTCGATCGCCGAGACGGTCGAGGCCAGCGCCAGCAAGACCGGATCGACCACGGCGCCCGCCCACACGCTCTACGAGATCGTGCGCAAGCTGCCCGATGGCGCCCAGGTCGAGCTGGAGAGCGCCTCCGAAGGCAACACCCTCGTGATCCGGGCCGGCCGCTCGCGCTTCACCCTGCAGTGCCTGCCGCCGGCCGATTTCCCGGCCATGAGCGAGGGCGACCTGCCGCACCGCTTCCAGCTGCCGGCAACCGACCTCAAGGGCATCATCGACCGAACCCGCTTTGCCATCTCCAACGAGGAGACCCGCTATTACCTGAATGGCATCTACTTCCATGCCACGACCTCGGGCGGCACCCAGGTGCTGCGCGGCGTGGCGACCGACGGCCATCGCCTGGCTCGCGTGGAAGTGCCTTTGCCCAAGGGGGCCTCGGAGATTCCCGGCGTGATCGTGCCGCGCAAGACCGTGGGCGAGGTCCGCAAGCTGCTCGACGAGAGCGACGGCTCGGTCGATATCGAGCTTTCCGACACCCGCATCCGCTTCGCCAGCGGCAACGTCACCCTGGTGTCGAAGCTGATTGATGGCACCTTCCCCGACTATGAGCGGGTCATCCCGACCGGCAACGACAAGGTACTGAGCGTCCCCTGCAAGGAATTCGCCAGCGCCGTCGACCGCGTCTCGACCATCTCGACCGAGAAATCGCGGGCCATCAAGCTCGCGGTCGCCAATGGCGTGGTCACGCTCTCGGCCACCAGCCCCGATGCGGGCAGCGCCACTGAGGAGATAGAGGTCGATTACAAGGCGGCGGCCATCGAGATCGGCTTCAATTCACGCTACCTGCTCGATATTACCGAGCAGATCGCCGGCGCCGAGGCGCGCCTTCTGATGGCGGATGCGGGCTCACCGACGTTGGTGCGCGACGCCGCCGATGACAGCGCGCTCTACGTGCTGATGCCGATGCGGGTATGACGGCACAGCCCGCCAACGCCTACACTTTTTCCCCCGACGTCGAAGCCAGCCCCGGGCCACTCCGCCGAGAAGCCGCCGCACGCGCCGTGCTGGCTGTGCGTCAGCTGCGGCTGACCGATTTCCGCAATTACCACCAGCTCCGGCTCGACTGCGGTCTCGAACCGGTGGCTTTGGTGGGAGCCAACGGCTCCGGCAAGACCAACCTTCTGGAGGCGTTGTCCTTCCTGGCGCCCGGCCGCGGCCTGCGCGGCGCGCGCCTCGACGAGGTCTGCCGCCGCCCGCGCGCCGATGAGGCGCCAGCCACCACCTGGGCCGTTGCCGCCACGCTCGACACGCCGGAAGGACGGCTGGCTGTCGGCACCGGCCTCGAGGCGCCCAAGAGCGAGGGCGGCCTCGCCCGCCGGACGGTGCGCATCGATGGCCAGACCGCGGCCAGCCAGACGGCGCTCGGCACGCGCATCGCCGCGGTGTGGCTGACCCCGCAACTCGACCGCCTGTTCCTCGATGGCCGCAGCGAGAGAAGGCGTTTCCTTGACCGGCTCGTGACGGCGCTGCATCCTGAGCATGCCGGCGACGTGGCGGCCTACGAGAACGCGCTGCGCCAGCGCGCCCGGCTGCTGGCCGACGGCAATCGCGACCCGCATTGGTTCACCGCACTGGAAGACACGATGGCGCGCCACGGTGTGGCATTGGCCGCCGCTCGCGCCGACACCGTCCATCGCCTTGATGCCGCGGCACGCCTGGGCATCGGCCCGTTTCCGCGCGCCTCGCTCGCCATGTCGGGCGAAATCGACACCTGGCTCGCCGAAATGGCCGCGCTCGACGCCGAGGATCGGCTGCGCGGCCGGCTGGCCGCCGACCGGTCACGCGACGCCGATCATGGCAACACCGCCTGCGGCCCGCACCGCAGCGACCTCGCGGTACGCCATCTCGATCTCGACTTGCCGGCGGCCGAGGGTTCCACGGGACAGCAAAAGGCGGTGCTGGTGTCGATCGCGCTCGCGCACACCCGGCTGGTGTCGTTGTCGCGCGGCCGCCCGCCGCTGCTGTTGCTCGATGAAATCGCCGCCCATCTCGATGCCGAGCGCCGCGAGGCGCTGTTCGACGAGGTCGTGGCACTGGGCGTGCAATGCTGGATGACCGGCACCGACGCCGAACTCTTCGCGCCGCTCGGCGGCCGCGCGCAAATCCTGCGCGTGGCCGACGGCACTGTCGCGGCGATCTGAACTTATCGTCAGGACCACACACATGAGCGACATTCCCCAGAATCCGATGGACCGCAACTCGACCGAAGGAAAGCCGGGCGCCGACGATTACGGCGCCGATTCGATCAAGGTGCTGCGCGGCCTCGAGGCGGTGCGCAAGCGGCCGGGCATGTATATCGGCGACACCGACGACGGCACCGGCCTGCACCACATGGTCTACGAGATCGTCGACAATTCGATCGACGAGGCGCTGGCGGGCTATTGCGATCGCGTCGAGGTCGTGCTCCACGGCGACGGCTCGGTGACGGTGCGCGACAATGGCCGCGGCGTGCCGGTCGACATCCACAAGGAAGAAGGCATCTCGGCCGCCAACGTCATCTTCACCCAGCTTCATGCCGGCGGAAAGTTCGACCAGAACTCCTACAAGGTCTCGGGCGGGCTGCACGGCGTCGGCGCCGCCGTGGTCAATGCGCTATCCGAGCAGCTCGACCTGCATATCTGGCGCAACGCCAAGGAATACTTCATGCGCTTCCGCGGCGGCGAGCCGCTAAAGGACCTCGAGCTGGTGGGCGACGCGCCTCCCGGCAAGCGTGGCACTGAAGTGACTTTCCTGCCGTCGAAGGAGATCTTCACCCACACCGAGTTCGACTTCGCCACGCTGGAGCACCGGCTGCGCGAGCTTGCCTTCCTGAACTCCAAGCTGCGCATCGTCATTGTCGACGAGCGCGCGATCGAGCCCAAGACCGTCGAGCTTTACTATGAAGGCGGCGTCGAGGCCTTCGCCCAGTATCTTGATCGCAACAAGCAGGTGATTCACAGTCCGCCGGTGTCGATCACGGGCGAGAAAGACGGCATGACCGTCGAAGTCGCGATGCAGTGGAACGACAGCTATCACGAGACCATGCTGTGCTTCACCAACAACATCCCGCAGCGCGACGGCGGCACGCATCTCGCCGGCTTCCGCGGCGCGCTCACCCGCACCATCAACAAATACGCCGACGAAAGCGGTATCTCCAAGAAGGAGAAAGTGGGCCTCACCGGCGACGACATGCGCGAGGGGCTGACCTGCGTGCTTTCGGTCAAGGTGCCCGATCCGAAATTCTCCTCGCAGACCAAGGACAAACTGGTCTCGTCCGAGGTCCGGCCGGTGGTCGAGTCGGTGGTCGGCGAAAAGCTCGGCCAGTGGTTCGAGGAGCATCCCGCCGACGCGCGCAAGATCGTCAGCAAGGTGGTCGAGGCCGCGGCCGCGCGCGAAGCCGCCAAGAAGGCGCGCGAACTCACCCGCCGCAAGGGTGCGCTCGATGTCAGCTCCCTGCCCGGCAAGCTCGCCGACTGCCAGGAGCGCGATCCCGCCCTCAGCGAACTCTTCCTGGTCGAGGGTGATTCGGCCGGCGGATCGGCCAAGCAGGGCCGCAACCGCGCCTTCCAGGCAATCCTGCCGTTGCGCGGCAAGATCCTCAATGTCGAGCGCGCGCGCTTCGACAAGATGCTGTCGTCGAACGAAATCGGCACGCTGATCACGGCGCTCGGTACAGGCATCGGCCGCGACGATTTCGATCTCGCCAAGCTGCGTTACCACAAAGTCATCATCATGACCGACGCCGATGTCGACGGCAGCCATATCCGCACCTTGCTGCTCACCTTCTTCTATCGCCAGATGCCCGACCTGATCGAGCGCGGGCACCTCTACATCGCCCAGCCGCCTTTGTTCAAAGCGGCCAAGGGCAAGTCGGCGATCTACCTCAAGGACGAACGCGCCCTGGACGAGCAGCTCATCCAGACCGGCCTCGAGGGATCGTTGTTGCGGCTGGGCGACGGCAGCACCCAAGCTGGCGCCGATTTGCGCCGCACCGTCGACATCGCCCGCTCCGTCACCAACCTGGTGAAGCCGCTGTCGCTGTCGCGACGCGTCACCAGCCAGGCGGTGATCGAGCAGGCCGCGATCGCGGGCGCGCTCAATCCCGACATCATCGCCGATCCCCAGCTCGCCAAGGACGCGGCCGACTATATCGCCCGCCGTCTCGATGCGGTCAGCCCGCCGCTCGAGCGTGGCTGGGTCGGCGATCCGACCGACGATGGCGGCCTGGCCTTTTCGCGCAGGCGGCGCGGCGTCTCCGAGCGCCATGTCATCGACGGGCCGCTGATCAAAAGCGCCGAGGCGCGCAAGCTCGATCAGCTCGCCCCCGACCTTCAGGCGGTCTATCAAAAACCCGGCATCTTCGTGGTCAAGGACAAGGAGACCACAATTTTCTCACCGACCGAGCTGTTCGCCGCGGTGATCGAAGCCGGCCGCAAAGGCGTCACGATCCAGCGCTACAAAGGTCTGGGCGAGATGAATCCCGACCAGCTCTGGGAAACCACACTCGACCCCGAGGCGCGCGCTTTGCTGCAGGTCCGTGTCAATCATGTCGACGAAGCCGACGAGATCTTCTCGACCCTGATGGGGGACGTGGTCGAGCCGCGCCGCGATTTCATCCAGGACAATGCCTTGAAGGTGGCAAATCTCGATGTTTAGAAAGCGCGCTGCGATACTGGCCGTCACGCTTGCCTGCGCGACGGGAGCGTCCGTCCCATCCGCCGTCCAAGCCCAGCTCCCGGCGGCAACGGCGCCGAGCACCAACCCTGCGACCAAGCTTACTTTCGCGCCCACTCTGGGCGGTTCCCAGCTCATCGGGTCGTCGATCATCGGATCGCCGTCGAACCGGGCCGAAATGGGCTACAGCTATCAATATCTGACGCCCCAGAAGATGCAGATCTACGTCTTCGTCTACGACGGCGGACGGCGCGTGCCGAGCGGCAGCGACAATCCCGCGGTCCTCCGGCACTTCGGCTCCGAACTCGATGGCGCGGAGCAGCTAGTCAAGTCAGGCGGCTATACGAATTTCGAGCGGCAAGCGGTGGCTTCGACTTGCTCCTACGGCGCAGTGACATTCCGCTGCGCCACATACAGCGCCGCCTCGCCTTCGGGACGCCTCTACAGCAAACTGCTCCTGACCGGCTATCACGACAACTTCGTCAAGATCCGGATCGACTGGTCACAGGCTGCCGGTCACTCGTTGGGCGACGCCGATCGCGCTCTCGAGGCCTTCGTGACGGCGCTGATGCGCTGAGGGCGCGGCGAAAGCTACCGTCTCTTCGATCGCTAGGGTTTTACGGTGAACGGAACGTCGCCCTGGGCAAGGTCGGCACCCGCCATCGATCTCACCGTCCAGTGCAGCTTGTAGTCGCCCGGCGCCAGGGTTGATGCCCTGGCAAACAGCACATTCTGGGCTGAGCCGACGCGCGGATGAAGCGTTTCAACCACCTTGTCGCCGCTGGTGATGGTAAGTAGCGAGTGGATCTGGTCCACTGGTCTGTCGAAGCGCACGATGAATTCGGTGCTGCGGCCGTCGATCACGGCACTCGCTGCCGGAGTCGACTCCATCATGTGGACGTCCTGTGCCCATGCGGCTGGCGACATGCACGGCACGCCCAGGGCCGACAGGCCGACAACCGCGAAACGCCGCGACATCATGATCGCCCATCTCCCCAAGGTTGCAACGACGAAAGTCAACAATAGCTCTCTCGTCAAAGCGATCAAGCCGATCAACCGACGAATGTCACCGCGGGCTAAAGCATCATCTGCGTCTGGGTGACGAGGGCCACCAGCTTGCCCTCGGCCGTGGTGATGCGGGTCTGCCAGACCTGGGTGCGTCTTCCGCGATGGATCGGCGTCGTCTCGCCGATCACCGTGGCTCCGACCGGCGCGGGGCCCACGAAGTTGGTCTTGCTCTCGATCGTGGTCGTGCCTTTGCCCTCGGGCAGGTTGAGTATGGTGGCCGCCGCGCCCAGCGTATCGGCGAAGGCCATGACCGCCCCGCCATGCAGGATATCGGGCCGGGTGCAGAGCTCGGGCCGGACCAACATCTCGGCCTTGACCCCGAGTTCGCTCGCTTCGGTGAATCTCAGCCCCAGCACCTTGGCGAACGGCAGCTGGCGGTCGTTGAGGAACTGGAGCTTGTCCATGTCTTGTCTCCGGTGAGCTGGCGCGGCGCGAACAATCCCATGCGTCCGCGGCCCCCGCAATTACGCCCCAGGTAATCGGACGGCCGGCGGCTTGGTGCTAGGGTCGTGCCATGACCGACCATTCCTCCGCCGCTGCCCCGCCCGTCCTCGCGCCCCAGGTCGAGACCTTTGGCCCCATGTTGCGCGCCTGGCGCCGCCGTCGGGGTGCCAGCCAGCTTTCCCTGGCGCTGCAGTCCGGCGTCTCGCAGCGCCATGTCAGCTTCCTCGAATCGGGCCGCGCACGCCCAAGCCGCGAGATGGTTGTGCAGCTCTCCAGCGCGCTCGACGTGCCGCTGCGCCAGCGCAACACCATGCTGCTGGCTGCGGGCTTCGCCCCGGCCTACCGCGAAAGCAATCTGGCCGCGCCCGAACTCACGCCGGTGCGCCAGGCGATCGAGCGTATCCTCAAGCAGCAGGAACCCTATCCCGCCATCGTCATCGACCGGCTGTGGAACTTCCTGCAGGGCAACGAAGCGGCCAGTGCCTTCACCATTTTCCTGTTCGAGGGGCCGCCGCCGCCGCCGCCCCCCGGCAAGGCGCCGAACATCCTGCGCTGGCTGCTTGATCCCAAGGCGCTGCGGCCCAAGATCGCCAACTGGGAGGAAGTGGCCCGCCATCTCGTGTCGACGACCTACGCCGAGATCCTGGCCGATGGCGGCGAGCCCAAGGCGCTCGCCTTCATCGAGGATGTCATGGCCTATCCCGACGTGCCGGCTTCGTTCCGCAAACTGCGCTTCGAGGAGCGGCCCCAGCCGGTGCTGACGCTGGACTACATCGTCGGCGGCAAATCGCTCTCGGTCTTCACCACCATCGCCACCTTGGGCACGCCGCAGGACATCACTTTGCAGGAAGTGCGCATCGAAAGCTTCTTCCCCGCCGACGACCGCAGCGACGCGCTGTTCAAGAGCCTGGCGGCGAAGCACTAGGCTCAGAGCAGCGGCTCCAGCGCCTCGCGCGTGGTCTTGCCTTCGACTACCGGCACGACCTCGAACTCGACGATCTCGGACCAGTCGGCGATCCAGCGCTGGAAGGTCGTCACGTCGTCGGTCTCCATGAGCTGGAAGCAGCGGCTGAGATCGGCCGTGACGTAGCTCGACTCGAATTTCAAGCCGTCGGGCAGCGCGCGGCCTTT
>WNFR01011636.1_pt1 | contig 11151 bp, 9 predicted proteins | sample 5400221 | NCBI WGS metagenome assembly WNFR01 (sample SAMN13153357, study PRJNA577476) | soil metagenome | isolation source: 40 cm soil under Madrone tree | place: USA:California | collected 2016-06-14 | reverse complement strand
CGTGCGGGCGGCGACTCGTTAGGCGGCGTTATCGAATGCGTGGTGCGCGCCCTACCGGTTGGTTTGGGCGAACCCGTCTTCGATAAGCTCGAAGCCGATCTGGCCAAGGCGATGCTGAGTTTGCCGGCAACGAAAGGTTTTGAGATCGGCTCGGGATTTTCCGCGACTCGAATGCGCGGCTCGGAACACAACGATCCTTTTGAGATGCGGGGAGGCCGGGTGCGGACATCGACAAATTATTCCGGTGGCATCCAGGGCGGCATTAGCAACGGCGAAGACATTTATTTTCGTGTCGCCTTTAAACCGACTGCGACGATTGCGCGCGAACAAAAAACCATTTCGGCTTCGCGCGAACAAACAAAACTTGCCGCTCGCGGTCGTCACGACCCGTGTGTATTGCCGCGGGCAGTGCCAATCGTTGAAGCAATGGCGGCGCTCGTATTGTGCGATCATGCCCTGAGGCAACGCGCCATCAATTTACCGAACGAATGAACCCGCCACTTCAACAGATTTCGGGCTCACCGCTTTGGCAGCTTGTGTTCGCGTCCTTCGCGATCGTTCTAATTTTGTTCGAAGTGCTTCGCGGATGGCGACGTGGGCTTGCCCGACAGTTGGCGCGACTCGGCGCGCTGGTGGCCGCTTATTTCGCTGCATTTTACGGCGGCCAAATCGTGGCGCCGTTGGCAAAGCCATTTTTCAGGATGCCCGACGCGATTCTGTCGATCCTGGCTGGCGCGGTTCTGGCGTTGGTTATTTACGCGGTCATCAGCGGCCTCGGCACGATGTCGTTCAAACGAACGCGCGACCACTCATCGGTGTTCGTGCGGTTGCTCTACGGAGCCGGCGGCGCGGTGTTTGGGATTTTTTTCGGCGTGTTTCTCCTATGGCTGATCGTTATCGGAGTGAGATCGGTGGGTGCGGTGGCAGACGCGCAATTACGGCAACAGGTCGCGGATTCAACCGTCGTCCATGCTGTCGATGTTCGGCGCCGTTTTCTGGATGAACCGATTGAAGACGCGGCGCCGTTGATGACGTCGCTGGCCCGTTTGAAAAACTCGGTCGAGATGGGCGTGATCGGCGACACGATCAAAAAGGCGGACCTCATTCCATCGCAAGTCTACGAGACTCTCGGCAAAGTTGGTGAGGTCGTCTCCAGTCCGCAAAATGCCGAGCGCTTTCTGTCGTTTCCGGGGGCGCGAGAGTTGAGCGAACATCCGAAAATTGTCGCATTACGGAATGACAAAGAGATTTCGGACATGATCGCGCAAGGACATTTGCTCGAGCTTTTGCAAGATCCGCGGATCATCGACGCGGCAAACGACCCGATGTTGGCCGAGCAGCTCAAGAAATTCGATCTCAAGGCCGCACTCGATTACGCGATCCAGAAATAATTGAAGATTTCAGATTTCAGATCTCAGATTTTCCAGAGATGGACGCCGAAGAGTTAAAACAGCGCACGAAAGGATTTGCGCTGCGAATCATTAAGCTAGTTGCGGCTCTTCCGAAAAGCATCGAAGGGCGGGCTATCGCAAATCAGTTAGTGCGCAGCGGCACGTCTGTTGCAGCTAATTATCGATCCGCATGCCGCGCGCGTTCGCGCGCGGAGTTTATAGCTAAACTTGGTGTTGTGCTTGAAGAAGCCGATGAAACGCTACTGTGGCTCGAACTGATCATCGCCGGCGAAATTCTGCCGGCGAATCGAGTGGACCAATTGCTCAACGAAGCAAACGAATTGGTTGCGATCTTCGTGGCTTCACGCAAGTCTGCTGCTTCAAATCTGAAATCTGAGATCTAAAATCTGCAATGGCGTACATCACCACGATCGGCTTGGAGGTTCACGTGCAGCTGAAGACGCGCTCGAAGATGTTTTGCGCGTCTCCGGTTGAATTTGGAGCCGAGCCGAACAGCCACACCTGTCCGGTCTGCCTGGGTTTGCCCGGAGCATTGCCGGTGATGAATCACGAAGCGCTGCGCATGACTGTGGTAACCGGGCTCATGCTCGGCTGCGACATTGCGCCGATCTGCAAGTTCGATCGCAAAAATTATTTCTATCCTGACATGCCGAAGAATTACCAGATTTCGCAATACGACATGCCGCTGTGCACGAACGGCAGCGTGCCGTTGCACGATCTCGCTTATCCAAAAGATGCGCAGAAAAATATCGCGACGCCGGACAAGGAAGTGCGCCTGGTTCGTATTCATCTCGAGGAAGACGTGGCCAAAAGTTTCCACTTTGAATCGAGCACCGGCATCGATTTCAACCGCGCGGGCACGCCGTTGATGGAAATCGTCACCCAACCCGAGATCAACTCGCCGGAAGAAGCGTTCGCTTTTCTTACAGCGCTCAAGCAAATCCTGATCTACGGCGCGGTGAGCGATGCCGATATGGAGAAGGGCCAGCTGCGTTGCGATTGCAACGTGTCGGTGCGACCCGAAAAGCAGGCGGAGCTCGGCGCCAAGATCGAGATCAAAAACATGAACTCGATCAGTGGCGTGCGGCGTGCGCTCACGTTTGAAATCCAGCGGCAAATTAAAGCACTTGAACGTGGCGAAAAACTCGAGCAGGAAACGCGCGGCTGGGACGATGTCGCGGGCGAGACCTTTCTCATGCGCACGAAAGAATCGGCGCACGATTATCGTTATTTTCCTGACCCGGATCTCGTGCCGGTGAAGAGCGAAGTGTTGCTTGCGGATGCGCGGGCGCGAGTACCGGAATTGCCAAAAGCGAAGCGGGCGCGCTTCGTCGAGCAATATCAAGTGAGCCCATACGACGCCGGTGTTTTGACGGACGATCTTGATCTAGCCGGCTATTTCGAAACAGCGGCGAAGGGAGCGAAGAAACCGAAGAACGTGGCCAATTGGATTCTCAACGATTTGCGGAGCGCGCTGAGCAGCGCTAGCAAGGCGATCGGCGATTGCCCGATTCCGCCAGAAGCGCTCGATGAGCTGGTCAATTTGATCGACAGCGGAAAAATCAGCGGCAAGCAGGGCAAGGAAGTTTTCGCGGAAATGTTTGCCAGCGGCAAAAGGGCGGCCGCGATCGTCAAGGAGAAGGGAATCGAGCAATTGAGCGACACGAGTGCGATCGAGAAATTTTGCGATGAAGTCATCGCGGCGAATCCAAAACCGGCGGCGGACTTTAAGGCGGGCAATTCCGCGTCGCTTAATTTTCTTAAAGGCCAGGTGATGAAGTTATCGAAGGGCAAAGCCAATCCGCAGCTGGCGGGGGAAATACTTGAGCGAAAGTTGAAAAGCTAAAGAGAACGTCCAACGCTCAACGTCCGACATCGAATTCAGATCACGCGGTCATCCCGAGGTCGCCGCGGCGACCGAGGGATCTCGCACAGACTCGTAGAAAGTTCTCTTGTCGATAGTGTGTCCAAGGGGCGAATGGGAGATCCTTCGCTTCGCTCAGGATGACAACAGCAGTCCACGCGATGAAGTTGCACGATGCGCATTTTAATCGCGCCGGATAAATTCAAAGGCTCGCTGAGCGCGCGTGAGGTCGCGGAAGATATTGCTGTCGGTCTGCGCGAAGTTTTACCCCAGGCAAAGATCGACGTCGTGCCGATGGCGGACGGCGGTGAGGGAACGGCGGAGGTAATTTGCAGCGCGCTTGGCGGTTCGTGGATGAAATGCGGCTCGCACGATCCGCTCGGTCGCGAAATCGAAGCGCGCTACGCGTTCATTGACGATCAGAAACTGGCGGTGACGGAGATGAGCGAAGCGGCAGGCATGCGGCGAGTCGCCGAAAATGAGCGCGATCCACTTCGCGCGAGCACGTTTGGCGTCGGTGAGATGCTTCTGGATGCGGCGCAGCGTGGTGGGCGCGAAATCGTTATCGGCCTTGGCGGTAGCGCGACGAATGATGGCGGATTTGGAATGGCGAGAAAGCTTGGATTTCGATTTTTTGCTGGCGACAAAGAATTGACCGGCGCGGTGACTGAACTCCTCAAGCTGACGCGAATTGAAACACCCAGAGATGTAGAGGCGCTTGTGCCAAGCGCCTATCCGAAAGACAGGCGGCTGACACAGCCGCCTCTACAACGCACCTTGCCGAAAATTATCGCAGCTGCCGACGTGCGAAATCCGTTGCTTGGCCAGAATGGTGCGACCCGAGTATTCGGTCCGCAAAAAGGGGCCACACCGGATAAGATCGGCACGCTGGAACGCGCTTTGACGACACTCGCGGATATAGTCGCGAAGGAATTTGGTTTTGATTATCGCGACGAGCGGGGTGCAGGCGCAGCGGGTGGACTCGGATTTGGTCTCATGAGTTTTTGCGGCGGAAAGATTCGGCCAGGCTTTGACGTCGTTGCCGAAGCAGTCGGCCTCGAATCGAAAATCAAAGATGTCGATCTTGTGATTACAGGCGAGGGAAGTTTGGACCGACAAACACTCGAAGGAAAAACGCCTGCCGGAGTGGCCGGTCTCGCGCGGAAACTCGGCAAGCGCGTTTACGCAATCGTGGGTCGCGCGAGCGAAGATCGACAAGCGCGTGAAATCTTTGACGGCGTTTACGAACTTGGCGGCAGCATTCCGCAAGCGCGGGAGTTGCTGCGAGAGAAAGCGCGGGAATTGGCGGCGGACTTGTAGCGGCGCTCTGTGAGCGCCGCACTATTCGTCCGACGGTCATAGACCGCCGCTACAATTATTTAGAATAGAATTCGCGGTAGTGCTTTGCGCTTTCCACGTAGCTCCAAGCCCAGCGCGGGATGTCCTTTTGTTCTTCTAGAGTTAGTTGCCGCCGAATTTTTGCGGGTGAACCGAGAACGAGCGAGCCAGGTGGAATTTTTGTGCCGAGCGTAACGAGCGCATTCGCGCCGATGATGGAGCGGGCGCCGATCTCGACGCCGTCGAGAATGATCGCTCCCATGCCGACGAGAACTTCATTATCGATCTTGCAGGCGTGAACGACTGCGCAGTGCCCGACCGTGACCAGTTCGCCCATTGTCGTTTCATCACCCGTGTCGATGTGGACCACAGCGTTGTCTTGAATGTTCGAGCGCGGTCCGATGATGATGCGATTGATGTCGCCACGCAAAACAGCGCCGAACCAAACGCTGGATTCTTCTTCGAGTGTGACATCGCCGATCACAGTCGCGCCTGGAACGACCCAGGCAGTCGGATGAATCGTCGGCCCTTTTTTTAAACGTGCGGCGATGCCGGGATGTCCGGTTGGCAGTGGGTCTGGAACAAGATTCATTGACATTCAACGTCCACGAATCGCTTTCATTATGCCCGTAGTCGAGCGAAAATAGCCGCTCATGCAGGATATCCCTCCGAATACCATTACCCCATTTGTTTTCTCGGATCCGGGCGGTAAACGCTGGCCGCGGTTGCGGCTGATTCTGCTCATTTTGGGCGTGTTCTCTTTTCTCGGGACGGTGTTGTTTGTGCAAACGCTTTTCGTCGCGCCCCAAATGCGAGTGCCGTTTTCGTTGCGCCAGTTGAAAGGCCAGTTGAAGGCGTTGCAAAAACAGAATCCGGCCGGACAAGTCGCACCGAGTTCGCTGCTGTGGCAAAAATTTGGCGCAGCCCGGCAGGCCGCGAAAAAGCTGGCCGGCACAGCTCCAACACCGGCGCCGAAGCCGCGCCGGAAAGCGCCGCTCAACGAAGTGCGGCTCGCATTTTATACAAACGGCGATCCCTACAGTTACTTGTCACTCGAGGAACACGCCGCCCAGATCACACATGTTTGTCCCGAATGGATGACGGTCGTGAACGGCCTCGGCGATTTGCAAGTCGACCCAGACATTCGCATTCCGAAACTGGCGGCGAGCAAAGGAATCGCGGTGATGCCGCTGCTAACCAATCTGGTGGGCGACACCTGGCAACCGGAAGCGATCGAAAACCTCGCCCACGGTCCGGCAGACCGACAAGATCGGTTCATCGGGAAAGTGCTCGCCGCTTTACGCGACGCCAAGGCCGCCGGCGTGGTGGTCGATTGGGAGCAAATCGATCCCGTTTACAAAAAAGAGATCGCTGCGTTCATCGACAGATTTGCCGACGCGCTGCACAACGATGACAAGGAATTTTGGCTCTGCGTGCAACCGGGTCAGGACCTCGATTACATCGACTTCGAGGAACTGTCGGACAACGTGGATCGCTTTGTCGCGTTGCTCTTTGATGAGACTTCCGATATCGATCCGGCAGGTCCACTCGGGTCGCGTTCGTGGTTTGAGGGGTGGCTGCATGTGCTGCTTGAAGATAGCGACAGAAAGCAATGGATCATTGCCCTGGGCAGCTACGGGTACGATTGGACGATCGGCGGCAAAAAGGCGGAGTTGATTAGTTTTGCGGAGGCGATGACGCGCGCAAACGACGCGGAAACCGAAACCGCGGAAGTGAGCGGGCCCAGCTATAATCCGTATTTTTATTTTGAAGACGGCGACAAGGAGCACGCGGTCTGGTTTCTCGACGCGATCACGTTCTTGAATCAACTGCGCGAAGTGCGCGATCAAAAGGCCGGCGGGTTCGCGATTTATCGTCTTGGGACGGAAGACACCGCGATCTGGGATGGGCTAAGCGTGCCGCGCGACTTCAAGATCGACAATCAAAGCCGCGAGTTGCTCGAACTGCTCAAAGGCACGGACACAATCGCAGACGTAGGCGACGGAGAAATCGTCACAGTTGACGAAACTCGTTCCGACGGGATGCGAAAACTGGCGGTCGACTCAGAAGGTTATCTCACTGCAAAGTACACGAAATTTCCGGCGTTTCCGACGTTGTATCATCAAGGCGCGGGAGGTGAGCACCAAGTCGCGCTCACGTTTGATGACGGACCGGATCCGCAATGGACACCGAAAATCCTGGACATTTTGAAAGCGGCAAATGTGAAAGCCGCGTTCTTCGTCGTAGGCGCAAACGCCGAGCGATATCCCGGACTCGTTAGGCGAATTGTCGATGAAGGCCACGAGATCGGCAATCACACGTATTATCATCCGAACCTGTCTCTTTGCTGGCCCGAGCACGTGCGCCTCGAGCTCAATGCGACGCAGCTTTTAATCGAGACGATCACTGGCCGCGCGACGACGTTGTTTCGCCCGCCCTACGCAGCCGATACGCAACCGTCGCAACTGAGCGAATTGACGCCACTGCAAATTGCGCAAGACCTCGATTATCTTGTCGTCCTGGAAAACATCGATCCTCAGGATTGGGCGAAGCCCGGCGCGGACATTATTGTTCAACGAATCAAACAACAGCGGCGCGATGGCAGCATCATCTTGTTGCATGACGCCGGAGGCGACCGTTCGCAGACCGTTCAGGCTTTGCCGCGAATTCTCGACTGGTTGCACACGCGCGGCGATAAAATCGTATCGTTGAGCACCCTGCTTGGGACAACACGCGATGCGATCATGCCGCCGCTGCTCGCGGACAATCAGTCGATCGCTCGAATCGTCAGCAGCACTGGATTCCGGATTTATCATGCGATTGAAGAATTCCTTTGGGCTTTCATGATCGTGGCCACAATGCTGGTGGTTGCGCGCACGCTAGTCGTAATCTGGCTGGCCTATCGGTTTCGGCGATTGCCGAAAACGGATTTCGCAGAGCCGGTGAGTGTGGTCATGGCGGCTTACAACGAAGAGAAAGTCATCGCCGGCACTATGCGTTCGCTGCTGGCTACTGATTACAAGGGCGAAGTCGAAATTATCGTTGTCGATGACGGCTCAAGCGATGCAACGGCGGCGGAGGTTGAGCGCATGGCGGATGCCGATCCTCGCGTGCGGTTGTTGCAACAGGAGAACCGCGGGAAAGCGCGCGCGTTGCAACGCGCTTTGTCCAGTGTTCGCCACGGCATCGTCGTGTTTGTCGACGCGGACACGCATTTTCAACGCGACACGCTTTCGGCGTTGCTCGAACCGTTCGCGAACGCCGGCATCGGCGCAGTTTCTGGACACGCGAAGGTCGGAAATTTGCGAACATTCATCGCGCGTTGTCAGTCTCTCGAGTACACCTGCGGATTCAACCTCGACCGACGCGCCTACACGCGTTGGAATTGCGTTACGGTCGTGCCGGGCGCGATCAGCGCGATCCGCAAGAGCGCGATCGATCGCGTGGGCGGCTTGAGCTTGGAGACATTGGCGGAAGACACCGATCTCACGCTGATGCTGCACAAAGATCGACAGCGGATCGTGTATGTTCCTCAAGCGATCGGTTGGACGGAAGCGCCGGAAAGTGTGCGCACACTTGCGCGGCAACGGTTTCGCTGGGCTTACGGCACGTTGCAATGTCTCTGGAAACACCGTGACATGGTGTTTAACTGGAACTATCGCGCGCTCGGCTGGTTCAGTTTGCCGAGCGTCTGGTTTTTTCAGATCATCCTTGTCGCCATCACGCCGATGGTCGATTTGTTTTTGCTCGCCTCGTTGCTGTTCGGCGCATGGCACGCGTTGTTGCCATTTGTTATCATTTTCTTGTCGATGGACGTTATCCTCGCCACGCTCGCCTGCATCCTGGAGCGCGAGCCGGTTTGCCGATGCGGTTGATCTATCGTCCGATGCTCAGTTATTGCATCTGGAAAGGAATTCTACGCGCGATCAAAGGCGCATGGGTCAGCTGGGGCAAGCTGGAGCGCACCGCGAGCGTGCCGGTGCGCGCTTGATAGAAATGACGAAGCACGAATGCCGAAGCCCGAAGCAATGACGAAATCCGAAGGTCAAACTGCGATGAAGGAGGATGCCTTTAGGAGTAATGATGAAACGCCGTTTGTGCGAGAAGACGCGCAGTCAGCTCGCGTTTGCGATTTGGAAGAGCGGACCGCGCGATTCGGTGAATCTGTAATCGATTTCGCGAAAACGGTTCCGCAGAATGCGGTGACAAGTCGGCTGATTAGTCAGCTCATCGGCGCCGCGACCAGCGTTGGCGCAAATTATGTGGAAGCTGATGACGCCGTATCCAAAAAGGAATTCCCTAAGAATATCGGCACCTGCCGAAAAGAAGCCCGCGAAACAAAACACTTTCTTCGGATGGTTGTACGGGCGGTTCCGGCACTTACGCCCCAAGCACGAACCCTTTGGACTGAAGCGAAGGAATTACACCTGATCTTCTCGAAAATTTGGAGAAGCAAGGCGTAATGTTTGTCACAAAAGGTTCGTTGTTGCTTCGTCATTCGTCATTCGTCATTCGTCATTTCTGGTTGGGCGGATTGCTACTCGCATTTGTCGGAGTGAGTTCCTGCAAGAAGGTATCCTCTCTAACGACCTCGCATGTCGATCCAAACGGTCCGGTTGAAATCGTTATTCCCGAACGCGGCGCTTACACCGGTGCGTTTATGGATTTTGGCGATGCGGAAGACGACGTCACACTCGAGGTGATCGAGGACTTCGAGCAAATGGTCGGCAAACATCAGGCGATCATCGCGTCATCGAGTCACGCAAAATCGCGGGCCGGATAAGTTCAACATCATCGACATCATCAACGGCAAATGGGACGCCTACATCGACAAGTGGGGAGATGGGGCGCGCGAGTTCGGACATCCGATGATCGTCGCGTTCGGCGTGGAGATGAACGGGGATTGGTTTCCGTGGTCGGGAAGTTATTACGGCGGCGAAGATTGGGATGATGCTGCTGACAACTGGAAAGGCCCCGAGAATTTTAAGCGCGCTTATCGTCACGTGGTGGACCGCGTCCGCGCGCGGGGCGCGAACAACATCAAATGGATGTTTCACACGAACAATTATTCCTATCCGCTCGATACCTGGAATTTTGCGCCGGCTTATTATCCGGGCCCGGATTACGTGGATTGGTTCGGCCTGAGCGTTTACGGTCAGCAATTCAAGGACGAGCCCAATCCCGGTATTGCTTCGCTTGTGGACTGGCCATATCAGGAGCTGTGCGGCCTCGATCCGAATAAGCCGATCATGATCGCAGAATGGGCGACCGGCGAATTTCCGTATGATGTCAACGAACCTGGTATTCGTAAGCCAGAGTGGATCAAGCAGGGATTGGAGCTTTTTCGTGCGCGCTATCCCCGGATCAAAGCGGCCGTTTACTGGCACGAGCGTTGGCAAAACGTCGACCAATCTTACAGTAACTTACGCGTCAATTCGTCGGTCGAATCTCTGCAGGCTTATCGCGACGGCGTAGCAAACCCGGATTGGTTAGGCAATCTGATCCTGCGGGCGCTGCCTGCAGCGAAATCGAAATAACAGATGTCGATCTTGTTTGGCGATTACTGCCACACCGAAAGGATCGCGCCAAGCAGGGCGCATCCGAAGACATGGTAACTAACGTCGATTAACCAGACCTTATTCGGCTTCGATTCCCATAAGTATTGGATTGTCAGCGCCGTAGCCGAAAAGCCGAGCCCAACGCCGGCGCCGAGCTTCAGGCCATGCACCAAATCGGGAGGGCCGATTCTGGCAACGAGTCGGGCCATGACCAGGGCCGCGACGAGATTTCCGATGAAATTGCCGATCATCTTTGCTGCCATGCCGCTCCTTTGGAGCTTCACCCCATGTTGCTCGATGCCTGCCGCCCAAATTTTCCCGAACAACCCCATGTACCACACCGCACCGAGAACCCAGTAAGCCGCCGCCGCGCAAATAATTGCTAACCAATTCATACGGCGGTTGTCTCAATCTTGCGGATTCAAAGCAAGGAAAAACCGGCCAGTCGGACAGAACTGAAAAACTTGGGCGATTTAGACAAAATCATGAGTTGGCGGCGTCTTGATTATAAAGACCGTGAAGAGGTCATGGAGAATGTCGTCACTCATGAAGATTGGAAGGTTTGTTTTTCCCAGCTCGGGCCCGGTTTGGTCCTTTTCGCGCGAAATTGGGTGCGTTCGCCGGCCGACGCAGAAGATGTTGTCCAGGAAGCTTTCGTCCGGTTCTGGCGGCGCAATCATAACATCGACAACCGCGCCCTGCTCTACGCGACCGTTCGCTCCATCGCGCTTGATTTCATTCGCCGCGACAGCCGCCGGGCCCGGCGCGAGTCCGATGCCATGGCTGAAACGGAACAATCCATTAAGCCGAAATTCGCAATGGAAGATGAATCTCAACAGGCCCTGGCTGCGGCCGTCGACCATTTGCCAGATGAGCAACGCGAAGTGCTGGTCATGAAAATTTGGAACGAGCTCACGTTTTCCGAGATCGGCAGCGCACTCGGCATCTCTCAAAACACCGCGGCTTCGCGTTATCGTTA
>WNFR01007406.1_pt1 | contig 11152 bp, 7 predicted proteins | sample 5400221 | NCBI WGS metagenome assembly WNFR01 (sample SAMN13153357, study PRJNA577476) | soil metagenome | isolation source: 40 cm soil under Madrone tree | place: USA:California | collected 2016-06-14 | reverse complement strand
ATCAAGCTGCGCGATCCCGCGTATCCGTTCGAAGTCACACTTTGCTTTCGCGCCCATCGAGAGCGCGACTTGCTGGAACAGTGGACAGAAATTCGACATCACGAGCCCCGCGCCGTGAAGCTCGAGCGCATGGCTTCGAGCGCACTTCTGCTGTCGCCAACGAATCTTCACCTGACCCATTTCTTCGGCGATTGGGCAAAGGAGATGCAGCCTGCCACCGAGCTGCTCACCCCGGGGACGAAAGTGCTGGATTCCAAACTCGGCGTGCGCGCCCATCAATTCCGCAACCCCTCCTTCATCCTTTCGCTGGACGGTCCTCCGAGTGAAACCAGTGGCCGCGTGCTGGCCGGTTCGCTCGCGTGGTCCGGAAATTTCCAATGCGCCTTCGATCATAACGGACGCGGCGTCCGCGCGCTCTGTGGAGTGAATCCCTTTGCATCAAGTTACACTCTTTCCGCGGGCGAGACCTTCACAACACCAACGATGATTTGGGTCTGGAGCGATCAGGGTCTGGGCGATATGAGCCGCAAATTTCACGCATGGGCGCGCGACTTCGCTCTCCGCGATGGGCACGAACCGCGCACAGTGCTTCTAAATAACTGGGAAGCGACCGGTTTTGACTTTGATTTTAATCGCATCGTCGGGCTTTACGATCGGGCCAGGGACATCGGCGCTGAATTGTTCCTGTTGGACGATGGCTGGTTCGGCAACAAGTATCCGCGCGTGAACGACCGTGCGGGTCTCGGCGACTGGCAACCGAATCATGTGCGCCTTCCCAAAGGCCTTGCGCCTCTGGCGGGGGAGGCTATGAAACGCGGCCTGAGGTTTGGCGTCTGGATCGAACCAGAAATGGTGAACCCGAGAAGCGTCTTGTTCGAGCAGCATCCCGATTGGGTGATCGCACAGCCAAAACGCGAACTGGAATTGCAACGCAACCAGCTTGTGCTCGACCTCACGCGTCCTGAAGTGCAGCAATTTGAATGGCAGGTCCTGCGTGACATTCTAAATGTTCCCGGAATCAGCTACGCCAAGTGGGACTGTAATCGCTACCTCACCCAGCCCGGCTCCTCGTGGCTCGCGCCGGAGCGCCAGTCGCACCTCTGGATTGACTACGTGCGCGCCCTCTATGCGCTCATGGAAAAGACGAAGATGACCTGGCCGAAGACAGAATTAATGTTGTGCTCTGGCGGCGGGGGACGAGTAGATTACGGTGCCCTTCGTTTTTTCCACGAGTTCTGGCCAAGTGACAATACCGATCCGGCCGTCCGCGTCCTGATGCAATGGGACTATTCCTACTTCTTTCCGCTGATGTCCGTCGCCAGCCACGTAACACATACGGGGGATCGACCCATGCATTTTGCCTGCAGTGTGGCAATGAGCGCGCGCTTCGGCATGGACCTCGACATAGTCAAACTCTCCCCTGAAGATAAAGCCATTTGCGCGGGCGCAATCACCACCTACAAACGCGTCCGTGAAGTGACCCAACTCGGCGACCTATACCGCTTGGAGCGTCCGCACGAGGCGCCGCGCTGCGCGTTGAATTTCGTGTCGAACGATCGCTCGCGCGCCGTAGTGTTCGTTTTTCAGTTGCAGGATGCCAAAGCGTTTCGGGTGAGGCCGCAAGGGCTTGACGGGGCGAAGCGCTATGCAGTTCGCGAACTCAATCCCGCGCCGGGTCGCGTCGCCCTTTCGCAGGAGGGCAAATCTTTCACGGGCTCGGAGCTGATGCTCGACGGCATTTTGCCTTCGTGCAAACGTGCGATGGAAGCATGTGTAATCGAGTTGTCCCAGTGAGCAAAATTGTTGCGCGAACTCAAATCATGATTTGCGCTTCGCAAATTTCGCGATGCCGCCGGAGAAGGAGGCGCTGGCTTTACGATTTCGTGACGTGATTTAGGAAAGTGGATTCACGCGCGTTGCCAACCGAGGCACGGTCCACTTTGAGAAAGCTGAGAATTACCCCGCCCAGCAGGTAGCAAGAGGCGAGGAACCACAGGCAGGTGCTTTCCCCAAATCCTCGGGTTTTCATCCAGCCCAATGTGTGGTTGCCGACATAGCCCGCGAGATTTGCGCACATGTTGATAAGGCCGATAGCGACGGCGGCCGCGGAGGTATTCAGGGTGAGCGTCGGGAGTGCCCAGAATGGCGACGGCCAAAAAAAACCGGCAAACCCAGTGAGACAAAGCCAGGTCATCACGGCTGCAAAAGGCTGCCCGGGAATCGTGCTGCCCGCCAAACAGAGCGTGGTGGCTCCCATTCCGGCCACACAATGCCATTTACGGTCGCCGCTTCGGTCGGAAGATCGCCCCGAGACAAAGACGCTCACCAGCCCGCTGAGGTAAAACAAACCGCTATAATAGAGAGCCTCTTGAACGGAGCCGCCCGAGATGTTCTTTACGGTGGTCGGCAACCAGAACGTCAGTGCGTAGCCACCAGTGTTGGCGGCGAAGATGCCCAGCGCGAGCAGCCACACATTCCGCAGTCGCAGCGCCTGCCAAATCGTGATTTTTCCTTCGGCCTCCTTGGCCCGCAACTCGGCAGCCAAAACATCTTCGAGATATTCTCGTTCCTCGGCGTTAAGCCATTTCGCATGGCGCGGCCGATCGGTCATGTAGAAGAATGTCACGACGCCAAGCACCACTGCGGGCAGTCCCTCGACGATGAAGAGCCACTTCCAACCCGCCAGTCCGAACCAGTTCGCTTCGAGCAACAGAGCCGACATTGGAGCGCCTAGTGCGAGACTGAATGGCACGGCGAGAATTAACCCCGACATGGCTTGCGCACGATCCCGGCTGGGAAACCAGTGGGTGAAGTACACGATAATGCCAGGAAAGAAGCCGGCCTCGGCCAACCCAAGCAAAAATCGGACGACATAAAACTGCATCGGGGTCTTTACGAGCGCCATCGCTGCAGAAATAAATCCCCAGGTGATCAGAATCCGCGCGAACCACTTACGGGCGCTCCAATGCTCGACCAAAAGGGCGCCCGGGATTTCCAACGCGAGATATCCTAGGAAGAAAATGCCAATGCCCAGCCCGAAAACCTCCTCGGAGAACCGCAGTTCACTCGACATGCGCAGTTTCGCGAACCCGATATTGGCGCGGTCAAGATACGCAATGAAATAGATTACAATGACGAGCGGCACAATGCGCCAGCCGACTTTCCGGCGTAGTGCCGAGTAATCGTGAAGTTCAATCTTTTTCATTGTCAAGCCGCTGGTCCCGCACTGCGGGATCGGCGGCTACGGGACGTGGGGATTTTTCAGACACGCTGTCAGACTAAGTTTGTGGTTCTTCAGCACATCGGCTTCGATGATTCGCCCCGTGCTTCCACTACCGGCGAGGCGGGTGGCATCGATCCCCAGCTCGGCTGCGCGACGACGCGCACGAGGACTGATCGAGGGGATGTTCTTTGTCTGGGAAAGGTCCTGGTTCTGCGCAGACGAATCCTGCTTAACAATGTTCGCTTCTGCTTCCGGCTTTGCCTTGCGAGTGTCAGGTTCACTGACTGACGATACGTTGGAATCAATGGTTACATTTTCGAGGGGCTCATCTTTCCCCTCGAGATAGCCGATAACTTGCCCAACTTTGACAACGTCGCCCGCTTTAGGTCCGTTTGGAGGAATCCGCAAAATACCGCTATCCACAGCTTCAATATCCTGCGCTGCTTTTTCGCTCTCCATGGAAAAAAGCGGGTCGCCGCTCTTGACGCTTTCGCCCTCTCTCTTCAACCAACTTATAAAATTGGCTTCTTCCATCGACCAGCCCAGCCGCGGAATCGTGATCTCTATGGGCATGTTGATTGAAGCACTGATTATTCGCGAACGAGACCACGGATGGCTTTCGCAATCGCTTCCACATCGGGAACGACTGCGTTTTCAAGCGACGGACTGTACGGCGTGGGGGTATGAATTCCGTTCAAGCGGCGGATGGGCGCATCCAATTCATCAAAGCCCCGATCAGCCATTTGAGCGGCGATCTCCGCGCCAATGCCGCAGGGCGCAAAAGATTCATCGACAATCAACAATCTTCCGGTCTTGGCGACTGACTTCAGGATGGTTTCGAAATCAAGCGGAGCTACCGTGCGAAGATCTATCAATTCGACAGAAATTCCCTCTTTGGCCAGGATTTCGCTCGCTTTCAGTGTCTTGTGGACCATCAGCGCCAGCGCGACCACGGTCACATGCTGGCCTTCCCGCACCACGGACGCTTTTCCGAACTCGACGAAGTATTCGCCGGTTGGGACCGGGCCCTTCAGACTCAACAATTCCCGATGTTCGAGAAAAAGGACTGGGTCATCACAGTTGAGCGCGGTCTTGAAAAGGCCCTTGGCATCGGCTGGGGTGGATGGCACGACAACTCTCAAACCCGGAAAGTGCGCATACATCGAATAATAACTTCCAGAATGATGGGTTGCTGCCGAGTGGCCGATACCGATGCATCCCCGCAACAGGAGCGGCATCTTGAGCCGTCCGCTGCTCATGTATTGAATCTTGACAATCTGGTTGATGATTTCTCCGGCGGCATCGAGAATGAAATCCGCAAACATGAAATCCACCACCGGACGGCTTCCGCTCATGGCCGCGCCACAGGCCAACCCGACAAAGCCGCGCTCACTGATGGGCGTGTCACATAATCGCACTGGTCCATAAGTTTCAAACAGGCCGGAGGTTGTCGCGAAATTACCGCCGCGCTGACCAATGCCTTCTCCGAGCACAAAGATCGCTGGGTTCTTCGCGAATTCTTCAGTCAGCGCTTCGAGCGTGGCTTTCGTGAAAGTGATCGACCGTTCTGGCCCTGACTTTTCGGGTGCTCCGTTATTATCGGGGTGTACCACCGGCTCAGAGCAGGTCGGAAAAGTCCTCTCCCTCTCCTCCTCTGGAGGAGAGGGCCGGGCAGAGGAGGCCGTTTCCACACGCGCACTCTCCGCCTTTTGGCAATTTTCAGACACCTCCGGAATCGGATCGGCAAAAACATGTGTTGCTGCGGATTCCTTGGGCGGCATCGGACTGCTTTCGGCAAACTTGTGCGCTTCTTCCACGACCGCTTCAATCCACTCGTCAATGCCGGCAAGTTCCGCAGCATTCGCGATTTGGTTTTTCAACAGGTAACTTTTGAACGATTCGATCGGGCAGCGCGTTTTCCACTGCTCAACTTCCTGGCGCGTGCGGTACCCGAAATCGGTCATTCCCTCCGCGTGAGCGCGCGTGCGGTAAGTTTTGCACTCAATCAATGTAGGGCCACCGCCGTCGCGGGCATGATTCACTGCTTTGCTGGCGGCTTCAAAAACCGCCAGCACACTGTTTCCGTCCACCTCCGCCGCGGGCAAGCCATACACTGCCCCACGCTCGGCGACCCGGGGATTGCCCGCAGCATAAGCAAATGGCACCTCGGTTGCGTACTGATTGTTTTCACATACGAAGATTACCGGGAGCTTCCAAATGCTCGCCATATTCAAACCCTCGTGGAAAGCTCCATTGTTTACAGCGCCATCGCCGAAAAATGCCACGGCCACATTTTTCTGTTTGAGCAATTTAAAGCTGTAACCGGCTCCGGCCGCCTGCAACACGCACGGTCCAACAACTCCACTCGTGCCCATCATGCCGACCTCAGGCGCAAACAAATGCATGCTGCCGCCGCGACCACGTGAGCACCCTGTCACGCGGCCAAAGAGTTCGGCGAACAGTTGCTGTGGGTCCAACCCTTTGGCCAGCGCGTGGCCGTGGCCCCGGTGAGTGCTGAAGACCATATCCCCATTATTGAGGTGCGCGCAAACTCCGACAGCAATCGCTTCCTGACCCACATAGGTATGGCAAGCGCCATGGACCAATCCTCGTTGATGAGATTTCGCAAGTCGTTCCTCACAAAGCCGGATCAAAAGCATCCGCTGGTAAAGCTCAACCAGGGCCATCTGCCTATTGTCCCGTGAAGCCGTCTTTTCCGCCTTGAAACTGGCCGGTGGCATAAATCAATTCGTACTATCTTGACGTTGAACCATCCTGGCAAAAATCGCGAGCGTTAAAAATTCATCGAGCTGTCGGCGCAGATGGTCTGACTCCATTCACAATATTCGGCAATGGCTGACCCTGAACCGCCAGGACCGCGGTACTGGCGGCAGCCTCGCGAAGCCGCTTTACAGCAGAGGGGCTGGTCGAGGCGATGTGAGACGCAAGAATCACATTTGGCAGCTTGAGAATCGGGTCGTTGGCAGGGATGGGCTCCGGGTCGAAGACATCGAGTGCCGCGCCGCGCAGTTTGCCGCTTTGCAGCGCGGCGACCAGCGCATTGCTGTCCGCGAGATCACCCCGCCCAACATTGATGAAGATTGCGCCGGATTTCATCTTCGCGAATTTCTCTGCGTTGAACAATTGCCGGGTTTTGTCGTTGGACGGGCAATGGAGCGAAACGATGTCGCTTTGCTCCAGCAGAGTATCCAGCGAAGCAGCCGGCTCGGCGGTTAATTTGGCAATCTCTGCCGAAGGAAGAACCGGATCAAAAACCAAGACCCGGCATTTGAACGATTTCAATCGGTTCATGACTTCGCGTCCGATCCGCCCAAATCCAACCAGGCCGACGGTGAGATTCTTGAGGGCCTGCATCGAGGCCAATGGAACCGGCAGCCCCCATTTGCCCGCGCGCACGTAGAGTGTGTTCGGCACTACTTGCCTCGTCGAGGCGAGGATAAACGCCAGGGTTTGATCCGCAACCTCATCAATGCAGTAATCGGGGACGTTGCAGACCGGGATGTTTCTAGTGTAGGCCGCCTGAAGGTCCACATTGTCCACGCCGATTCCATAGCGGACGATGACCTTGGCTTTTTTCATCGCGCCGATGACCTGAGTGTTAACCCTGGCAAATTGGGTCATGACGGCGTCCGCCTCCGAAACGAGCGCGATCAAATCAGACTCGCTTTTGCTTTGCCTGCCCAGAAGCTCGATCTGATTTGATTCAAGAATGTTTTTCTCCAGGTCCAGGTCAGGAAAAGTCCAGTCAGTAATGACAACTCTGGGTTTTTTGTTAATGCTCATTCCTGATTGTTTGTGTTAAACGCGAATTTCATGCCAGCTATTTTTCATATCGAGGCGCCTGCGACACGCTTGAATAAAAACCAGCGAAAAAGTTGTCAAAACTTGTTGAGCAGGGTTGCGGGATGGTGACAGTCTGGACTGAAACATGAGAATTGATCTGACGGGCAAAGTGGCATTGGTCACTGGTGCAGCCCGAGGGATTGGCCTCGGAATTGCCGACCTGTTAGTGGCCAACGGCGCACAGGCGGTGGTTTACGCTGATATTGATTTTGCGACGGCCAAAGTCGAGGCCGGCAAATCACCCGCTGGGGCGGCACTCGCCATGGACGTAAGCAATGAGGCACAAGTCGAGGCTGGCATTGCGCAAGTGCTGAAGCAACATCGCCAGTTGGACATTCTGGTGAACAACGCAGGCGTCAATACTTTGAAGCATCGCGTTAATGTTGACCAATTCCCGCTGGAGGAGTGGCGACGCATTCTCAATGTGGATTTGACGGGAATGTTTCTGGTAAGCCGCGCCGCGAGCCGGTCCATGATCGAACGCAAGTCGGGTCGCATTATCAATATCGCGTCTGTCTTAGGAGTTACTCCCGCCCGATTACAGTGCGCCTTCACCACCGCCAAGGCTGGAGTCATCCATTTCACCCGCACGATCGCAATTGAACTGGCCCCCAGCAATATTCTGGTAAATTGCGTCGCGCCCGGCTCAACGCTGACAGAAGGGACAAAGCAGCTCTTTTACAGTGACCATGGACTGATGCAGGATCGTGCGCAACGCATGTTGAGTCACGTGCCGTTGAACCGACCGGGAACGGTGGCGGAAATTGCCCATGCTGTCTTGTTCTTTGCCGCCCCGGAGAGCAGTTACGTCACCGGACAGACGCTGTGCGTGGACGGTGGCTGGTCGGCGGGTGGATTTTTGAGGGATTTCTAAATTATTCCTGATGCGTTCACCGGGCCGAAGGCTCGCGATTACAACAGCGGCACTTTCTCAGGCACCGCGCGGAAAAGCCGGCTAAGGTCCCGGTCTGAGTCGCGAACCGCCGACTGCAGAACAGTCCAGGCGTTCATGCTGGAAATGCGCGCCGTGTTCGATTCCAACCAATGCCAGGTTTCGGCGTGCCCATCGGCAAAAGTAAAAGTGCCGCCACTGTTATGCCGTGTGGTGGGAAAGCTAATCCAGGTCCACAAGCCCGTGCCGAAAAGCCACCAATGGTCCGGAGCGTTAATTCCGAACGCGCTTTGTTGAATACTCTTTTCGTTTTCGTCGATGAAAACGATCGCTTTCGCGGGGGCCGGACTGTGGACTTGCGACAGCTTGTGCCAGCACCGCCGGTAATCCGAATCCGATGGGTCAGGCCGCACGTTCATGTACATATTCATAGCGACGCTCCGGGTCCGGGGAATTAGTCCTTTATCACGCACGGTGGATTTGTCACCGGGACATTTATAGATGCCAATCGCTTTGTTGTAATTGAACAGAACGCCATGCTCGATATTTGTGAAATCCGTGTCCGTCCACGCATTTCCCTGCAGCCAGGAATTGCCTCCCACACTTAAGGCGGCTCGATTATAGCTGACGTTAATGGCCTCATTGGCTGGAAGGTTGTCTGTGTGATCGTCGGTGTACATCTGCCAGCAAAATTGAAGCTGGCGATAATTGCTAAGGCAGCCGATTTGCTGCGCTTTTAATTTAGCCTTTGCCAGGGCCGGAAGCAGCATGGCCGCGAGGATGGCGATAATCGCAATGACTACCAGAAGCTCGATCAAGGTGAACGCAGGGGTGGCGGATGAATGGCCATTAAAGCCAGTTCTTATGGCATCTAAGAAATGCCGATTACCGCAGCGTCTGTTGCGCATAACTATTCAGGCCAACGAAATCTCACCTGCTGAATAATCGCGGGATATTACCAGAAAAAGGGCCGTATGTCGAGCTAAATGATCGAGGCTATAATCATGGGGGTTAAACCCCGTAGCGGGAGCCGTTTTCTGCGTTACCTTCTAACATGTCCCGCGCGCTTGCTGGAAGAAGTGAGTTTGCTGGAAGAAGTGACTTGCCAAAACTAGTCGCTTCGCTGATTTGGCTTACTTCGACAACCCTCGTTGCAGCCACCGCAGTTGATACGAATGACGCGGCTATCTCCTACGTCCTGTCTTCCGTTACGCTGGAATCCACCGTACCGAGTGAAGTCTTAGTCGATAGATTTTTCCAGGAAGCTGTCAGCGCTGACCGCATTGTCTTTGATCGATTCAGCGGCCCCGCATCCCAGCTCGTGTGGGCCCGCCGCCAAAACGATCTCGGTTACGGTGCTTTCGACCGCTACAATGCAGAGGGCTTACGCATGGTGAGGACCATTGGTTTCGACAGCCTGCGAACCGCCGCCATCGAAGTCCTGCCGCTGAACCTCTGGCAGGATAACTGGCAAGGATGGCTGGCCAATTTGCTCACCGGTACTCTGGGCAATCCCGAGGAGGAACATCTACAGATGACCTCGATTTCGTATTCCGCCGTGAGGTCATCCTGGGAAAACGTCAATGAACATGGCGGGATGCAATGGGGTTTTCGGCCATGGAGAACAAGTCCTTACGTTTATTTTCTAGCGCATGCTGGACGTTTAGATGGGCAGCCGCTGGTCACTTTCGAAGGCCGGGCAGGGTATTCGCTACTCGGTTCCACGCGAATGGAAGCGCGGCTGACTTTCCAATTGCCGGCTTCCTTCCGCATCGCTGGTGGAGCCTCGGTCGATCCTGGCCGAATGTCGGCGCACGACCCGGCCGCAACCCATATCGCGGTTACACTCGAACGAGTGATTCAAGGCTGGGGCGTGCATCCCGATGCGGTGTTCTTTCTCGGATTTCGCTCGGGGGTTAATAGTGAAGTCTCGAATGCGCGTCCTGACAACATGTTTCTGACGGGGCTTTCCAAACGTTGGTGAACGGCAATGGGTCAGGTGAACGCCTATCTTCCCACCCAGCGCGGCAGGAAGGTGGTCAACGGCGGCAAATATGTGATCAAAAGCAGACCGACCACTAAAAGGAGCTGCATCGGGATTACGGCGCGCGATACCTGGAGCACGGGTTTGCCGAACCGGTAAGAGGATAAAAAAATGTTAATTCCAGCCGTCGGTGTCAGGAGTCCGAGCTCCATGTTGGCCAGAAAAATGATCCCAAGATGTATCGGGTCAATGCCGTATGCCACGCCGAGCGGAACGATGATCGGCACGACCACGACAATGGCGGAATACATGTCCATGACACAACCGACCACAATCAGACATACATTGAGTGCGAGCAGGAAAGCATACCTGGAGTGCATGGCCCCGGTCACCCACTCGACGGCTCGGGCCGGTAGTTGCGCATCAATCAAGTAGTTGGTGAATCCCAGCGCGACACCGAGGATGAGCAGCACTCCTCCAACCAGCAACCCGCACTCGGCCATCACCCTGGCAATCTCTCGTGGTCCTTTGAAGTCACGGTAAACGAACGACTCAATGACGAAGGCATAAAATGCCGTCACAGCCGCAGCTTCGACTGGAGTCGCGAAGCCGCCGAAGAGGGCGACCAGTGCGACCACCGGCAAGAGTAGTTCCCATTTGGCGGCCCAAATTGCGCGTCTCGCCTCGCGGGGATCAAATGCAGGACGACTGCCCATTTTTTTTGGTCCGAGCCGCAGGCCGAGCCAGATCGTCATGCAGACGAGCAACACGCCGGGCCCGAGGCCACCGAGGAACATTCTCTCAATGGTCACTCCCGCGCCCTTGGCGTTCGAACTGGCCACAATGGCATAGAGGATCAGGGGCAGCGACGGCGGGAACAACAGCCCTAGCCCGCCCGAGCCAGTGAGCATTCCGAGCGTCGAGCGTTCTGAATAACCCGCGTCTATTAAGACCGGCATGAGCAGGCCTCCGAGCGCCAGGATGGTCACGCCCGAGGCGCCGGTGAACGAGGTAAAAAACGCGCACGCCAGCACGGTGACAATCGCGGGGCCGCCGCGGAATTGTCCCAACAAAGCCTGGAACACCCGGATGAGACGCTTGGATGCTCCACCCTCGGCCAAAAAATATCCGGCCAACGTAAATAACGGGACTGTTGGCAGAGTGGGGTTCGTGACCATCGAATAATGCG
>WNFR01008569.1_pt1 | contig 11153 bp, 9 predicted proteins | sample 5400221 | NCBI WGS metagenome assembly WNFR01 (sample SAMN13153357, study PRJNA577476) | soil metagenome | isolation source: 40 cm soil under Madrone tree | place: USA:California | collected 2016-06-14 | reverse complement strand
ATGCGCCGGTTGCCAGATTGAGCACACCGGTCGAGCCGTAGGAGACGACCTTCAGGATGAGGTCCACGGCGTCATCCGCGTACAAATGGTCGCGCGTTTCCTCGCCATTGCCGAACAGCGGAATGCGCCCGTCCTTGACTGCCTGGCGCACGAACCGGTTCGGTCCGTAGGAGTTGTGGGTGTCGCCGGCGCCATAGACTGCGGTCAGGCGCAGAACTGCGACCGGCGCGTTTGCCTCCGCAGCGAGCATCAGTTCACGCGTGCGATGCATGGCGCCGTAGAGATCCACCGGCACCGCCGGCGTGTCCTCCGAGATGAGCGCCGTGGCGAAGGAATAGACGGCATCGGAGCTTGCGTAGACGATTTGCGCGATGCCGACGGCGCGCGTCGCCTCGCAGACCGCTCGGGCGATGGCGAGATTTCGCATCAACGTGCCGGAGTCGCGACCCTTGTCCGGGGTGAGCGCCGCCAGAAACACGAGCACATCCGTGGGACGCAGCCGTTCGGCCAGCCGCGCGCCGGCTGAGGCCTCCGCGAGATCGATATCGCGCGAAGCGAGCCCTGCGACCTCGACGCCGGCCGCCACGCAGGCTGGAACGAGACCGCGGCCTAAGAATCCACCCGAACCTAGGACGACGACACGATCGGGTTTGCGGGAATGACTATAGGCATGGGACAGCGTCATTCGGGGTGCACCGGCACGGGCGCTCCAAGTACGATATGTTCCAGTCCGGCTGCAACCGCGGCCGCACGGTCTAACATCGAAAAGGGATCAACCACAACTCGCCCGCGTAGCCGCGCGGCAATATCGCTGGGCACAAGTTCCGTGATCAGCGCCACTGCAGGCGAGTTCTTGATCGAGTGTGTGTTTTCTTTATACGTCACGCCCAGGATGGCAACGACCGGCTCGTTGATCCGCGACATGATCCGTTCGTGAAGCTGCCGCAAGGGCCAATCCCGCCGGTAGCGGCTATTGCGCCGCCAGGCGGCCATAAGCCCCGCTTCGGTGCCACGCGCTTCGGACAGCCGCTGGACGGTGGCGAGATCGCGTTCAAGATTCCCACCGGCAATACCGAGACCGGGCGCAATATAGGCGTAAGCACCGATGCGCCGGTCGAGCTTCAGCGCCGGCACGATTTCGCTCCAATCGGCACCGACCTTTTCGCACACCTCCGCTAATGTGTTGGCGACCGTCACCGAGCCCACGAGGCAGCAATTAATGGATATCTTCGCGAGTTCCGCGCTCTCGTAGCGCATCGGCAGGATCGGACAGCCGAACGCATCGAGCACGGTGCGAAAGCGCGCCTCGAGCGCAGCCACCGGTTCGCAACAGCCGACAATGATCCGTTCGGGTTTGAGGGCGCGCTCGACCGCCTGGCCGAAAACCAGCGTCTCGACCTGGTAATAAAGGCGCTCGAGCGGCCATGCGCCAAGCGCGCGCGTGTAACCCGGTGGTACCTGCGAGAGCACAACCATGACGGCACGGGGATCCATCGCGGCGGAAACATCGCGGATCAACGCCGTCAATCCGGATACATCGCTCCTACCCTCCTCGTCCGTCGGCACGTCCGGCGCCACGTAGACGATGTCGCAAGCCTCAAGATCGCGGCGCGCGCTCGTGAACCGCTGGCGCGCGCCATTGCCATGAATGAGCTCGTTAAGGCCAGGCTCGAGTATCGGCATATCCTGCCTGGCCAAACGGCGGATCAACGCGTGATCAGGATCGAAGCATACGAGCTCGAACCCGCGTGCCGCCGTCGCCGAGGAGGAAACAAGGCCGAGGTGAGTCATGCCGGCGAAACCAACGACCGGTGACGTCATCCCCCACCTCTCGCTGCAATCGCTTTCGTGCTCAGGCGTTGTAGGACGCGGTGCAACCAGATGTCGTTTGCGAGATCGGTCTTCGCGCCGGAGAGGCAAAGCGTCTTGAAGTGCGCGTATTCGAAGGCCCAGGTCGGATCATCTTGCACCAGCGTCTCGGTCTTCTCCGGCGGCCGTCCGCTTGGCAAGACGCGTGTGCGTTTGGTAAACGCCGACGGACCCCATTTGCATAGCGACTGGATATGTGCCGAGCCGCGCTCAGCGAGGATGTCGCAAGTAAAATGGTTACGCCACATCAAAAGCGTCATTTCCAGCTCGATGCGGGGACGTGAATGTTCGCAGTTGATGACGACATGATCCGGTGCGCGATTTTCAAATCCATGCACGCCGACGAATTCAAACTTGTCCTCGATATCTCCGAACCAGAAGCGGCAAGTATCGAGCAGATGCGAGCCGAGATCGGGCAGGACGCCAGCGCCCCGATCCCGCCAAGCCGAATCGCGCACGAGCCGCGCCGTGCCGTTGCCATAAAACATCCGGCAGGAATAGATCGCCCCGAGTTCGCCGGTTGCGATCAGGTCGCGCATGCGCACGAAGTGCGGCTCGAACCGGTGGTTATAGGCTGTATAGCAAACAACCCCGTTCTTGCGTGCAAGCGCTTCGAGTTGAGCTATGTCGCTCTCATGCCTCGCCCACAGCGGCTTCTCCACCAAGACGTGCTTGCCGTTTTCGAGGCAATACGTGAGAAGCTCGATCTTGGGCTGATCGGGGACGCACGCCAGCACCGCGTCGTAGTCCGCAAGTGGAACATCGACGATTGACCGGTAGCGAGCTTCTTCGTTGACTGGATCGACATCTGCGACCAGGTCCGCGCCGGCAATTCGGCGACGCTTGTACCCCTGAACCCCGAGCCCGGCGACCACCACCCGCATGGCTAAGCGCTCAAGCGAGGACCATCTGTCGCTCGATGACGTCGATCCTGGACCGCAAATCGTCCGCTGTTACCGGGATATTACCGTCACATTCGCATTCGACCGCTGCTGCCATTGTCCCGAGGATCGTGGCAATGCCGGGGTCACGAACCGCGAGCAGGGCAAGGGTCGCATATGCGAGCAACGCGTCGCCGGCGCCGACGGCATCGATCAGCCGATCCACAAAGCTGTCGATGACGAAGAAACTATCCAGCGATTCATGATCAGCGTTGCAGCATGCAAGCACGCCGCGCTCGCCGAGCTTGAGGATGAGCAGCTTGCACTGCGACGCATCATAGAGATTCGACGCGAGAGGACGAATCCCGGAATCTTGATCGCCGAGAGCAAAACGCGCCTCTCGCTCGTTGGGGGTGATGAGATCGAAGCCCTGGAAGTCGGTTATGTTTCCCCAGCGGCTGGCGACTTGGCTGTCGGCGACACGGAAGCAGCCATCCGGCAGCGCCTGCACTAGTTGCGGAATGGTGCGGCGATTGAAAAGGCCATGGCGGAAATCCGAGAAAACCACCGCATCGGTGGGCACGCCTCGCAGCGAGCGCGTGATGTCCTCGAGGATTTGGTCGGAAATGGAGCGGTTGTCGAGCGTATCCACCTTCAGGAGTCGATAGCCGCCGACGACGATGGCGTTCTTGTTGACCGTCGGTCGCGAGCGGTCGATCACTGCGTGCACCTGGATATCGGCAGCTTTGAGATCGTCGATGACGAGATCTCGGTAGCTGTCCTCCCCGAGCACGGTTGAAAAGGTGACCCGACCTCCGGCCGCGGCGAGATGCTTTGCCACAATCCCGGCACCGCCCACGTAATCGACCTTGCGCTCGAACATCACGCTCATGGTGGGCGTCTTGGTATTGCCGCCGACCATGGCGCAATGAGTATAGCTATCTACGATCGTATCGCCGACGACGTGGACGCGTTGCCCCTCCATCGCATCGAGCGCTTTCCGAAGCTTGTCGAAAGTAATGCAGTTTCGCTCCATCAGGATTTGAAGCTTTTCCAGCTTGATCGCCGGCGGGGCGAGATCGATCAGATTCGAGGAGGAATAGATCACGTCGCCGGGAGTGAAAATGATCTCGCCGCCATAGGCCTGCACCACTTCCGCCTCCTCGGCCGTCTTTGTGGGCATGCCTGTTGCCGTGTACTCGAATCCCTTCGCGAAATAGTCGGGCTGGATGAGACGGATGTTCTCGATCGGCGTGGCATTCTTATCGATGACGACGTAATCGACCACCTCGAAGGCCGCGAGATTGACCGCGCGCAAGTCCTGCGGGACGTGCGGCCGGTGCGTCCCCTTGGTGATGTGGTGGTCGGCGGTGATGCTGGCGATCAGCAGGTCCGCCTTGCTCTTGGCGTACAGCAGATGCCGCACGTGACCGGGATGCACGACGTCGAAGACCCCGTGGCACATAATTACGCGTCTCTCGCGCGGGCGCGGACCAATTATCTCGCGTAACTCTTGCGCCGATTTGATCTTGTGGCGATATCGGTCAAGCAATTGGAGCATGGACTCTTCTCAGGCACTCTGCTTGCCGAGGTAACGAAACCAAGTTTTGGTCGCCTCCGCAATCCGATCGGGATCCCACAACGGGGCATCGCGCCAGCGTTCGATATCGACGAGCATCCGGCGCACGCCCTCCTCGAAGCTGATTGTAGGATTCCATCCCAGCTGCGAGGCGATTTTGGAGATGTTGGCGAAGGTGCAATCAGGCTCGCCCGGTCGCTTGGGGACATACACCACGTCGCCCCCGAGAAGCTCGACCAGTCGATTGACCGATTGTGGGTTGCCAGCGCCCACATTGAAGCGCTCGCCGCTGATCGGCGTGCGCGCGGCCGCAAGAAACGCCTCGGCAACGTCGGTCACATACACGAAATCGCGGCGCTGGGTTCCGTCACCCACCACCGTGTAAGGCCTGCCCGCAAGTTTCTGCCGAAAGAAGACGCCGAACACCGCTCCGTAAACCCCTGTCGTGCGCACACGCGGGCCATACGCGTTGAAGATGCACACCGAATTCACCGGCAGTCCATAAACGCGATGCCAATGAAACGCCGCTTGCTCGCCTTGGTACTTGGAGAGCGCGTACGGATATTGCGGAGCAATGGGATGGTCTTCGGCGGTCGGTACGGCCGCAAGCCCGTAGCAGGACGAGGAGGCGGCGTAGACGAACTTGTCGATCGCCGCATAACGCGCGCACTCCAGGACGCGCACGGTGCCCTGCACGTTGGTCTCCATGTACTCGGTCGGGTGCTCGATCGAGGGCACGATGTCGCCAATGCCGGCGAAATGGAAAACATACTGCGCCCCGGCAAAGATCGGTGAAGCCGGCTCGAGCTGACGGATATCCTGCCAGTAGCAGGAGAGATCCGGATGCCCCCGAAGATGATCGACATTGCTGCGGTGGCCGCCGACAAGATTGTCGATCACGCGAACCGCAAAGCCCGCGCCCAGCAGCACGTCCACCATGTGGCTGCCGATGAAACCGGCACCGCCGGTGACGACCGCAGCCGGTTTGGAACTCATGCCGCCTTGAGCCTCTTCAACAGACGGACGTTATAGTAGCGATCGTCCTCCATGCTGTTCGGCAGCTTCCTCGCGAGAAAGGCCTTGCACAGTTCGCGCACGGCATCCTCAATCGTATGGCGCGGTGTATAGCCGAGCACGCGTTTTATCTTATCGGAGTTTATATGATAGGACCGCACATCGTCGGTTGGAGTGGTGACGATATCGACCGCCTTGCGCTCGGGCATCTCCTCGGCAACTACGCGGCGGACCAGCTCGGCGATCTGCATGAGCGACAGATTCTGGTAGCCGACGTTGAAGATCTCGTTCTGTATCTTGTCGGCGGGCGCGGTGAGAAACAGCTGCACTGCATCGCAATAGTCCTGGATGTGCAGGTTCGGCCGCAACTGAGACCCGCCGAATACGGTAATCTTGCCAAGATTGACGGCGTGATTGGTCAGGATGTTGACCGACAGATCCAGCCGTTGCCGCGGCGAGTACCCGCAGACGGTTGCCGGCCGGAAAACGACGCCCGTGAAGGTCGCATCCGTGTGCTTCTTCAACAGCGGCTCGCACATGCCCTTGTATTTGTTGTAGAGCGTGAGCGGAACGAGCGGATGGTCCTCGGTGACATCAGGCTTGTCGGAGACCCCATAGACCGAGCTCGAAGAAGCGTAGACGAAGCGCCTCACGCCGGCCTTTTTAGCGGCTTTGACCAATGGTTCGAAGGCGTTGAGATTGATCGAGGTCGACAGGTCCTCGTCAAGCTCGAAGCTCGCGTCATTCGAGATGCAGGCCAGATTGACGACGGCATCATGGCCTGCGACCGCCGCCGCGAATTTCGCGGTGTCGCGAATATCGCCGTCGATGATGCGCAGGTTGGGGTTATCCCTCGGCAGGAACCGATTGCCGAAGAACATGATGTCATAGACCGTCACTTTGTAACCGCGGGAGAGCAGTTGCGGAACGAGTCGCCCCCCGCAATAGCCTGCACCGCCGGTTACCAGTACCTTCTCGAACAGTCGCTCCATAATTCCCCTCTCCTTCACTCCGCCGCGAAACGGGTCGTCTTGATCTGATAAGCCGCAGCCGCAGCGTCACGATAGAACGATTGCACGGTTTCGCGCGAATATTCCGCCAAATCCTTGCCGACGAGATCGAGCTTGCTCAGAAATTCGTTTGGCACCGTAACGATGTCGCAGCCACTCTGCTCCGCGTGGAAGATGTTCAAGAGCTCGCGGGTGCTGGCCCACAACAGCTCTGCTTTGGGGCGGGCGGCCGTGATCTGTTTGCATGCCCGCATGTGTGGAATCGGATCGACGCCGGTATCGGCGATGCGACCTGCAAAAACCGAGACGATCGCCGCCGTTGCGGGGTCAAGCGCGTCGATGACCGTGCGGACCTGATCGAGCGTAAAGATGGCCGTCACGTTGAGCACTACCCCTTCGGACGACAGCGCGCGGATGAGCTCGCCTGCGGACTGTCCTTTGGTATTGGTGACCGGAATTTTCACGTTCACGTTCGGTCCCCATGCCGCGATCGTGCGCGCCTGCTCGGCCATGCTCGGAAAGTCGTCGGCAAACACCTCGAACGAGACCGGCCGGTCGGGGATCGCGGCCAGAACCTTACGCGCGAAAGCTTCGTAATCGCTGACTCCGGCCTTTCGCATCAAGGTCGGATTGGTCGTGAAGCCCTTGATCAGCGGGTTTTTCGACATCTTGATGATGCCTTCATAATCGGCACCATCGGCAAAAATCTTGACCCTCAGGTCAGCGACCCGGCTCATGGCCCCTCCTGCGTTGTTAGAACAGTTTCGATGATGAGCTCGGCGGCTTGGCCGATCGAACGCGCGACATAGTCGGGCGAATCCGGCGCGGGCAAGGCATAGCCGAGGTCGATGAAGACGGTGGCACAGCCAGCGGCGCGCCCCGCCTCGACATCGCTGCTGCGGTCGCCCACCATGAAGCTCCTCTTAAGGTTAATGCCGAGTTCGTCGGCGGCCTCGAGAAGCATGCCCGGCTTCGGCTTACGGCAATCACAGCCCTCGGCCTGCCCGTGAAAGCATACTTTGATGGCGTCCAGGGGCAATTCGCGCCGCATGATTTCGTGCATCGCCTCCACTTCCGAACGGGACATCAACCCGTTTCCCACGTCCGGCTGGTTAGTCACGACCGCCAACAGAAAACCGGCCCGCTTGAGCTTCTGGAGACTGGCCGCAGCCTCCGGATAAAGCCTGAAATCCTGCAGGCGTCTCGGCGCAAAGCTTCGACGATCTCGAAATTCAGGAACAACAATCACCCCATCCCGATCGAGAAATACCGCCGGTCTCAACCCGTGGGCAGGGCTTACCATTTCGTCTGCCTGCGCTGCAAGGCTGGATGGCTGACCAGGCAATGCCAGACCACGGCCTGGAAAGCCTCGGACAAGGGCGTTACCCAGCTCGGATTGACCTGGGGAATGAGCACGACCACATCGCCGTGCTTGGCGGTATACCCGCTGTCCCGGCCGACGATCCCAAACACTTTTGCCGAGCGCACTTTGGCCAAATCGATGGCCTGGACGATGTTGGCACTGATCTTGCGCTCGGCATCACCGCCGCCGACCGAATAGATGAGGAGGGCATCCTTCTCGCCGAGATGACTCGTATCGAGCCATGCTGCAAAGACGGTATCCCATCCCTCGTCGTTGGTGCGGGCGGTGAGCTCGGAGACGTTATCGACCGGGCTGTACGTTTCTATTCCGCATAGCTTGCGAAAATCATTCACAGCGTGGCTGCAATTGGCCGCGCTCCCACCAACACCAATCAGGAAAAGACGCCCCTTGCGCTCTCGCAGCTGATCAAGCTCGGTTGCCAGAGTCTCGATGGAAGCGAATGAAATATCGCGACAAATCTGCGCCGCCGCAGCAAAAAAAGTTTCCGCGTGGTTCATGCGCCCAACCGCCCTCGGACCCTGAATGGCCGCGAACTCTTGGCATATCCGCCTTCGTATTTGAAGTGCCTCCTCGACCGAAACCTCACGAGACTCAAGGACGCTGCGAACCAAGCGATATGTAGAGTTCCACGTAGCGTCGAATGGCATGCTCAAGCGTAAAATTCTCCGCAATGCGCGCCCGCGCCCTGCTGCCGCGTTCCGCCCGCGCGCCCGCCGATTCTCCAGCCAACTGCCGGATTGCTGCGGCGAGTGCATCGGGATTCTCCGGCGGTACCACAAGACCAGTATCGCCAATGATGAGCTTCGCATCCCCAACATCGGTGGCGACCGCCGGTAGACCGCAGGCCATTCCCTCGGCCAGTACGTTTGAGAATCCTTCACCAAAGCGCGAACTCGATACGACGAAATCTGCGGCGGCAAATAACCGCGCCACATCGCAGCGCCGGCCAAGTCGAAAGAGGTTGCGCGCCGGGGCAAGATTTTCCGTGCCGGCGCCCACCAGTAATGCGGACACATCGGGCAGCATCGCCATCGCGGCCAGGAAACTGCCATGATCCTTCATTGCGTCGACACGTGCGACATGCGCAAGCACGATTGCGTCCTCGGGAATAGCGAACTCGCTCCGCACCGCGGCGCGCGCGACTGTGTCGGGCCGGAATTCGTCGAGATCGATTCCGTTCGCAACCACCTGCGCCCGCCGCGGGTGATATCCCAGCGCCATATGCGACTTGAGTCCTGCGGCCGAGTTGGCCGTCACCATGTCCGGCCAGCGCGACAGCAGTGCGCAAGCTTTCACGACCAGAGCCAGACCGGGCCCATAGCTGCGCCAATCCATTGCCGAGCAGCGGATCCCCCAAACGAGGTGGGTGTCTCTGCGCCGGCCCGAGAGCGCAAGCGCGACGAGCGCCGCGAGATCGCCGTGATACATCCAGCCCTGCACGATCTGGGGCCGCCTCTCGGCGATGAGCCTGGCCAGCCTGAAGAGACCGGTCACGATGCCGCCGGCTTTATCGAATCGCAGCTCGAGGACCTCGACGCCTCCTGCGACTAGCCGTGCGACGTGAGCCTCGGCGGGAATGAGGCTCACGACCGTGATTTCGTCGGCAATGCTGGGACGCGCCGTAGCGAGCCGCGCCAGCATCGCTTCGGCACCGCCGCCGCGCAGACCCGCCGTCACAACGAAGATCTTTCGCGGCCGCAGGATCACGCCCACCTCGCGCGCCACGCCTGCAGCATCAGCACGGTCCACAACGGGTATTGCCAATTGCGGCTGCCCTCGAGGTGTTCTTGCCAAGCGCGGCGCACCGGCTCGACCCGCACCAATCCATCAGAAGCAAGCCGCGCCGGCGCGAGCAGGGATTCCGCCCATCCGCGTAAGGGACCTCGCAGCCAAGCGTCGATCGGCACCCCAAAGCCCATCTTCGGCCGCTCGACCAAAGTCCTTGGCACGTAACGATCGAGCACGCGGCGCAGCAACCACTTGCCGCGGCCGCCGCGCACCTTGAAAGCGAGCGGCAACGTCCAGGAGTAAGCGACGACCCGGTGATCCAGTAGCGGCACTCGGCCCTCGAGACCCACCGCCATCGTCGCCCGGTCCACCTTGGTCAGAATGTCCTCGGGCAGATAGCTGACCATGTCGAGGAACTGCATGCGTGCAACCAGGTCGGGAAAATCTTGCGCGATCGTGGCATCCCACAACGGTCCGTGCGGCTCTTGACCCGCGACCGCGATCTCGTCGGGCCGCTCCCATTGGCTTACGAGCCGGCGGTAGATCGCGTCCGGTTGTGGATTCTCGAGCAGCGTGCTGATCTTGTGCAGCTTGTCGCCAGGCAACGCCGGCCGCCACGCGGCGGGAACAAATGCAAACAATCGGTTCCAGCTCTGCGGGGCGAGCGCGCGCAAAGCTGCGGCTGACGCGCCGCGTAGCGGCCCCGGCACGAGCTTGACGGCACGGACGAGCCGCTCGGCCCATAGGTAGCGGTTATAGCCGGCGAACAGCTCATCCCCGCCATCGCCTGACAACGCCACCGTTACGTGCTTACGGGTTAACTCGGAGACAAGATAGGTCGGGATCTGCGAGGAATCGGCGAACGGCTCGTCGAACCAGTCCGCGAGACGCGGAACGACGTCAAGCGCGTGTCGCGGCTCGACGTAGAATTCCATGTGGTCGGTGCTGAGATGGGCGGCGACTTGCTTCGCACATTGTGCCTCGTCATATCCGCTCTCGTGAAAGCCGATGGAGAATGTCTTCACGGGTCGGGAGCTTTGCGCCTGCATGAGCGCGACCACTGTCGAGGAATCGATTCCGCCGGAGAGAAATGCGCCGAGCGGCACGTCGGCAATCATCCGTAGAGCGACGGCGTCGCGCAGGAGCGCGTCGAGACGCTCGACCGCCTCGTTTGCATCCGGCGCCGGATCGTTGCGTCGCTCCCCGGCGATCGCGATGTCGCGCAAGTCCCAAAAGCATTTCAGGTCCGGCGCAGCGGCTTCGCGCAGTGTCAGGATATGGCCGGGCGCGAGTTTTCGAGCTTCACGATAGATAGTGTGCGGCTGCGCGATATATGCATGGCGCAGATAACCGACGACTGCATCATCGTCGATGGTCGGCTTCCAACCAGGCGTGGCGCGAAATGCCTTGAGCTGTGAGGCAAAGATGACCCGCTCAGGGGTCGCCGCATAGTAGAGCGGCTTGATGCCGAGGCGGTCGCGCGCCAGTACGAGACTACGGGTCTTGCGATCCCACAACGCAAACGCGAACATGCCGATCGCGCGCTCGAGCGCAGCCTCGACGCCCCACAATGCACAGGCTTCGAGCAAAACCTCGGTATCGGACTCGCTGTGCATCGAGCGTCCAGCTGCCTGGAGCTCGCGGCGGATATCGCGGTAGTTGTAAATCTCGCCATTAAAGGTAATCAC
>WNFR01007404.1_pt1 | contig 11153 bp, 10 predicted proteins | sample 5400221 | NCBI WGS metagenome assembly WNFR01 (sample SAMN13153357, study PRJNA577476) | soil metagenome | isolation source: 40 cm soil under Madrone tree | place: USA:California | collected 2016-06-14 | reverse complement strand
TGCTGTTTTGTGGGGGGATGTACTCGGGCCAAATGCCTCTACCGCACCGAGTTGTCAACGGGATCGTCTGTTTCGACCTTGCAATAGACAGCGAGAAAGGGCCACCCCCCTCCTTTATCTGACGAGAAAGCACTCATATTATTTTGTACCAGATTCTTAATTCTATAAAGTCTTTCGAATGTCCTCATATTGCGTGTATAATTTTCCCTCCTCGCTTCGAAACAAAAGTGAGGGTAAACGAGGTGATTGCCGGCAGAGTTCCTCTAGTATGATATTGTGGGCAAAGTAATGACATGTAAGTATCAGACGCGCACCACGTGCATTGTTCCGTGCCGTGCCGTGCCCTACGCAACGCAACAACACTACGCAAATACGACAAAAAAGAGCTGGCTGGCCTGTAGGGGATTGATTGTCATGAGCACGCCAAAGCTTTCGCCACAAGGTCAACGTCTGCGTACCATCATTCTAACGGTACCCATCATGGCTGCCACTTCTGGTTCGTAATTTCTTGACCCGTTTCGACTCATATGACGCCTATGACCAGTGGTCTTATACAAACGACTTGTGCTTGGTGAACCTCAACGTAAGCTTCCTCGTCCAGGAGAGCCAAATACAGACCAGAAGATCGTCGAATTTGGCCACAAGGAGGAACCGGGTCAGCGAGAGTAGTATGATTTGTGATTTGCAAGGTGCCAGCTCAGAGCCATACCGCTATTTACAAATCTATCTCTGCGATGCCGCTATTGCATACGTCTATGGATGAACTACGGACGTGGAGGATTATTTTGATTCTGGGGGCGGCTGCTGAAGTACGCGCACACCGGCGATGCGTGCGGGGTTGAATGACCGGTCGCAGTCCGCATATGCAGCACCGGCTCCGAAGCCCGTCGAGAGGGCAATGGGCCATGCGCGTCCTAGATGTTATCAAACATTCGTTATGTTGGGGTAGATAAACGGTGGTGCACGGATTGTGACGCACGGCGGAAGAGGATGACGGACGCAACGACGCCTACGCTGAAGCCGATTCCACTGCTCACCAGGATGAGAAATCACAGAAAACTATCAGAACGCTGTGCGGACGCACGACTTTACTAATAAATCCGCCACTACTCGGTGTGTCTCGGGTCAGCTCGGTAATGAGTAGGCAGGGGGGAAAGAATGCATACGACAGCGGTCATACTGTGCAAGTGGCGGGTCGGTATTCTTTCCCTGGAGCTGAACATTTGAGAAAACACACACCTTCTGGGCAACGATATCCTCGCTGGAGGTCGGTTTTGAGGGTGAAGATGTGGGTGTAGCCATGAGTGTCGGAAATTACGGTAAATACGGGTAAATACGGCGCAAGGTGGACTCGAACGTGTCATCAGTGTCATCACTGGCATGGACAATGCCAAACCCCCCAATTCTGGGGTCGTCGGAACTGAACTATAAACCAGCAACTCCTACACTCCCATCTACTGGTATTGTCATCATCTTAGCTCCGAATCATGCATGCTTCGCGTGGCGATGTATCTGTCCCCCGCGCGCGCGCTATGTTTCAGCAAGAATGGCGCGCACTGCACAGTACGTCATGACCCCAGTACACCGAAATGTTTTAGGTAGCAATCTCCGCGCCGTACAGAGGAAAGGTTTCGACTCGATTGATTTCATTTTTCAGTAAGCGCTGGCGGACAACTGAGTTTCGAATCATCAGGAACAGTGGGTGCCCGCGATCCATTGCATTACTGCGTGCGTTCTTTCTCTTCTGGGTTAAACCCCGAATTCGCGTTGACTACTCCAGAAGAGAATCCGAGCGGTGCATGTCATCAATTCATATTGATGATACTGTTTGCTTGCCACAGTATCCCCTCGGGTGGTGGTTGCTCACTCTCGTATCGGCAACGAGCGTTACTGTATGACGGCACCGCGTCGTCCATGGTTTATCTCCAGACCTGTATGCGATCTAGAACTTGGGCACAAATTTGTGGCACATTACTAGCAGTGACAGGCGAAGCGGGGATGTAGCTTTTGGTAATAACCACCGGAGTGTGCCAGCGATGTGGCGTAATGGCCATAATAACAACTTGTGCCAGATGCTTGAATTGGTTTGGTGTGTTTCCGCCTCCGGCTCATCATTGGCACGCGGTGTAGGTGAGGGTGAGAATGCAAAGAGACGCTGGGTGCCGTAAATGTGCCACCTGGCGAATTCAACAGGAGCGCGATCATGATTCATTCCCCTTGTATTGTTCCGATTGACGAGCTAACTCCTCAATAGTTAGCACGAATTCACGCGGTCCTGTCCACCGTCTCGCTACCTTTTAATGTATTCAAAGAGGCAATATCACTTTGCGGTAGTGGCGACCCGAGGTTGACTCGACCCAATGGATTGATTCATCGCCTCGAGCGCAGCCCTTTGTATTTATTGCAAACGGACTTTGTCCCGTCCCTTCGAGTCATACCCTCCCCAGTCATGGCCCGCTCGAAAGAAACCGATGGACCTTCTCCTCCTATCTCGCCGTTGCGGCGTGCCATGAACGTCGTCACAAGCCGTGGACTTCTGTCGCCAGAGCTGCGCGATATCATCGTGGACGAAAGTGCGGTAGACCTTGAAGAGGACGAGTCATCAACGACGTTTCTGTTACCGTCACCGTCACCATCACCGTCGCGACCGTCGCTTCGCCGGGATACGGGTAGCAGGGGTAGCAGCCCTTTGGCGTCGCTCCGCAAGATGAAAGACGCGACAGTATCGCTGGTACGATCGAGCTCAGCCAGTCGCCCGAAAAGGCAATACAGGAGTAGTGACGAGAAGACGAGACACGGTCGCAGCCTGTCCGATGCGAACCCAGCCAGAGCCACGTCTCCGAGTCGTGTCACCGTCAAGGGTCTCCTATTCGCACCCCCGAGTACATCCGCTCCTTCCCTCTCTCCAAGTAGACCATCCATCTCTCTACCCGCCCTCAACATGCACCTCGAGTCCTTGCCTCTTCCACCCATATCCTCCTCTCCTTTACCCCCAGTCTCAGATCACCATTCGTCTCCCGCACCCGTAGCGCAATCCGCGTCATCTCTCGACCTTACCGTTCCGGATCTCCTTCAGAAAGGCACTCCAATGCTCAAGGTGTCCGGAAAGAAACAAAAAAATGTTGTCTTCAGGCTGGACCCTGACCAAGGCCAAATCATATGGGAATCAAAGAAACACAGGATCAGTACGTCTTCTTGTTTTCAGTGGTCCAATCCTCTGACACGCCGACCGCAGTACCTATCGAGAACATAAAGGAATTGCGAACGGCATCAGACGCTCGCTATTATAGAGAGTTATTCCAGATATCCCAGGAGTGCGAGAATCGGTGGCTTACTATCATCTACACCCTCGACGGTCGCTATAAAATTTGGCATGTCATCGCCCCATCTCTCGACGTTTTTATCATGTGGGATTCTACTCTTCGTAGGCTGTATGCCGTGCGCCAGGCGCTCATGTGTGGTCTTGGCAACATCGACCTTCGTGAGGCCGTATGGGAAAAGCAATACTGGAAAGCTTCTGACGAGCAGGCGGACCAGAAGCTCTACTTCGAGGACATTGAAAAGCTCTGCAAACGACTCAACGTCAACCCGTCGCACGATGACCTAGCTCGCCGCTTCAGAGCACGTGTCTACCCCTCGTTTCTCGTTTTGTGTCACTGATTACCGGTGCAGCAAGCTGACGTGCAGAAGCGCGGATTCTTGGATTTCACCGACTTCAAGCGCTTCGTCAAGTCGTTGAAAGCCCGGCCAGAAGTGGAGCGGCGCTACAAGAAGATTTGTTCACTCGATAATGGAAGCTTCGCTTACCCATCATTTGATCACTTCATGCGTGTTCATCAGAAGGTAGCTCGCTCGGCAAATCATCTCGTTGTCTTGCTCACTCACCCGTCCAGTCAACTGCGCCGGCGGAGGAATTGCAACGCCTCTTCCTCCGTTATGCCACATCATCTCCTGATGACGAGGCGCCACGACCGATTCAGCTTCCAACCGACGTGTTTCTCAATGGCCGGTCCGACGACGCTTCTGCGACAAAGAACCCAAATCTTGAGGATCTCTCCACCGCGACGTTATCCCTTGAAGGTTTCACGGCATTTCTGTTGTCCACAGATAACTCCGCCTTCACGGACCAGGATGGATCTATTCATCATGATATGACACGACCGCTTTCTGAATATTACATCTCGTCTTCTCACAACACGTACCTCGTCGGACACCAGCTAGTTGGCGACAGCACGATTGAAGGCTATATCCGGGCGCTACTCCACAGTTGTCGCAGCGTTGAGCGTGAGCGTCTTCTTATCTGCGTTCCGAAACCCGTTTGACCCTTAAATGTATTGCAGTCGATATCTATGACGGTGACAAAGAGCCCGTTGTCTACCATGGCAAAACGCTTACTTCAAAGGTATCATTACGAGAGGTTTGCGAAGCCATCATGAAGTACGCCTTCGTGGTCTCGCCATATCCAATTATCATCTCGGCGGAGGTTCACTGCAACGTCCCGCAGCAGGATACGATGGCATCTATCATGCATGAGGTATTTGGTGAGAGCCTGGTGAGCGCGCCAGTAAATGGTCGTCCAAAGATCGAAGCTCTACCAAGCCCAGAAGACCTAAAGGGGCGTGTGCTACTGAAGGTATGTCCTGTCTTTCGTCATTTCCCCCCTTTGGCCCGGTCTTTATCTTTATAGGCGAAGAACCTATACGTATCGGAGAGCGACGAAATCCAACCGAATGTCATCTTGGTTGATGTTGAATCTTCCACACCGTCCACCGAGACTTCTACAGACGGTGAAGTAATTTCTGGTATGTCTCTCCCTTCTTCCCGGCCAATTGCCTGGGCTGACGTTAGCATAAGAGTTGAGACACGACTGGGTTCGAGTTACACGCGGTTTTTCGGAAGCTAAGCAGGAAGTCGCCAAGGCTCGAAACGTCCTCAGGCGACGTTCACCTTCAAACCATACTCCCCAAGTCGACAAAGGGAAGGCCCGCATGTCCTTATCTCTAGTTTCGATGCTCGTGTATACTGTCGGCGTCAAATGTCGTGGGATCAACAAGAAGGAACACTACGCACCTGAGCACGTGTTTTCTCTATCGGAAAATACAGCCAATAAGATGTTCAAACGTGACGGGATGTTTGACCTGGCCAAACACAATCGCACACACGTCGTGCGGGTGTATCCAAGAGGAACGCGCGTCGCGTCCACGAATTACGAGCCCCATCGATATTGGAGTGCTGGAGTGCAACTTGTTGCTTTGAACTGGCAAACATGTGGTGAGTTTACCCTGACGTCTATCACCACGACGTATTAACGAGATGGCAGACCTGGGCTATGTGATCAATCATGCCATGTTCCAGCGCAACGGTCGATCTGGATACCTTCTCAAGCCACTCGCCCTCCGATCTCACGATAAGAGCCTGCTCAACAAGCGAACACGGCATTACCTAGATATCACCGTACGTCACCCATTTCATGATTCTCAGGAACCAAGAAACGATGTACGTGTCGTGTGTCCAGGTGATATCAGCCCAGCAGCTTCCACTGCCCAAGGACGCGCTTGGCCGCGAGATCATTGATAAGTCTGCCCTAGACCCATATGTCGAAGTTTCCCTACACTTTCCCGATTGGGGTTTCTATTCATCTCCGCCCACGAGCGCGTCCTCCCTCCAAGTATCTTCTCGCACAAGCGGAGTCAAGAACAACGGGTTTAACCCAGTGTGGGAAGAAGCGCTCAGCCTCCCGTTCGAAGTCGTGGGTGACATGCGCGAGCTTGTGTTTGTACGCTTTTCCGTGCGTCAGGACGGCGACGATGAGAGAGAGGCCCTGGCAGTGCACTGTGTATCGCTTGCGTGCCTTCGTGAAGGTACGATATCTGGCTGTGTTGATATACATTATTGAAGCGCTTCCATCGTAGGTTTTCGCCACTTGCCTCTGTACGACGCGCAAGCCTCCCAATACCTCTTCTCGACGCTGTTCGTACAAATCAACGTCCAAGATTCCACGGCTTGATCTCCGTCACATTACATCCCAAACCTTTCTTGCATCTTTGGACGACATTCGTTTAACGTCAACCTTATTTAATGTAGCCACGGCGTAACAATATTCGCCAACGTCATGCACCCGCCACCCGCTCCTCACTGTATATCCAATGCAAAATATATATTTTTTCACACGCAACACGATACCTTTGTCTGACTGACAATTGTACACGGTCAACGTGTGCCAATCTATTCTAGCCCCTAAGCCCTTGCACATCGATCTTTCTGCGAGGAATAAGGATGCATAGGGCTCAGACACATGTTGTAGATATTTAATCACAATTTTTCATTTTCTTAGTGTGCATAGAATAAAAGAGTAGATTTAGAAAACACGGATTGACTTCGTAACAAGCACACAAGCGTAGCGACGAAGTTCGCAAACATAGAGATGAAAGAGAAAGTGTACAGGTACAGGTATAGAAATAGACTTCCACATGTTTCAGAGTTTGGATATTCACGAAGGTGGTGGCGTTACAGGTCCTGCTCGCGCATGTCGGCATACATGTGGATTGAAGATAACGGGAAGAACACGCACCAAAGAGGCCCTGACGAGGGGGTGCCTGTACGACGGCCTGGGAGGGCGTTGGGCCACGCACGACGGGATGGACATTCGGATTAGCTACATGCGAAACGCCATCGTCAGTAATTAAAAAAAACGAAGGGTGAGAAATGCGTGCTCACGTCTCCATTGTGCCCACGAGGGGAGTTCCGGGCGGGGCGCCTCCATAACGGGGGGCGGAGGCGGAGGTGGGGGCGGAGGGGCGGCGGCGGCGGCCTTGCCCTTCCGCCTTTGGCCGGGCTCGGGACGCTTGACGACGGTACGCCAGGCAGGACGGGCGGGGCCCTCTGGTGCAAGAAAGTCTTCTTCAGGCGGGGGCGGCGGAGGGGGAGTCGGGGCAGAGGGCATGAGCTCTTCGGGGAGGTACTGGGAGGGGACATGCGGGTGAGCGATCTCGACGTCGATATCAGAGATGTGGATCACCTTGGGACGCCAGTCCGGAGAGTACTCGCCGCCTGCGCTGTGCTTCGCCTTGACGGCCATGAGTTCTGCGATCTCACTGGGGATCGGGGGAGAGGGCGTTAGAGAGCATTCGGGAAGGCGATTGAGGACGGGGCGTACGTACTGCTGCAATGCACGGCGCTCATCTCTTAGCTTGCCGACTTCCTGGAGGAGGATGCGGACTTCGCTCGCGAGGGCTTTGCTGAAGTCGTTCAAGTATCTGTTAGATGCGATGTATTGAGTGTTGGTTTGGAAAATGCAGGAAGCGAGGACGGAGAAGACTGGGAACATACTTGGGGGTGGCACTTGGGGAGAAAGGGATGCCTTGTGGTTTATTCGAGGCCATTTTCGAAGAAGGGAGGAGAGGGCTTGTGGTCGGTGAGTGAGAGGGACAAAGCCAACAGGTGAACACGGCTGGCTGTTGTGAATGCTCGTGGTGCTCCTTCCTGATCGAGGTCCCCCTGCCGCTCCTGCGGCAGGTCGCGATGGTACAGCCATTGGTAGACACACTGCTCTGTAGCAAAGATACCCTTCAGTTCTTATATCCTCTCAGATTTCTATTCATTCAGTGGTAGGCGTATCAATAAGTGGTACATGGTCCTTCTAATCTCAGTTGGCACGGGTGGGGTTGACACGGGTACCCCCTGGCCCTGGCTGCTCATGGCACTGGAACAACAGGATGCAAACACGTTGTCCTATCTTACCGTATTCGCTGGCACACCTCCCAACCCGGCACCCATGCCCCCAACCAAATTGAATAGAGAAGTGCCGATAAACGTCAATCAGGGAAAGATATACCCTAGATGACACAATCGATGCGGCACGGAGGTCGAGTGTGTGGGCGTTAGTGTGTGGCCATCAAGTTCCAGACCTGCCAATTTGTCCGCAGCCATGTCGCACTGTGCCATGATACGAACTCCTCGCACGAACCACACAAGTTTCGAGAACCCCCGTCCATTGCATGGTATGACGATATGTCGATCCCAAGTTGGGCACAGGCGCTACTTCAAAACTGCAAAGTAGAACACTGTGGACGTCGCATTTCCTTCCCCCTCGAGTTCACATGGAAATAAGGTCTCCATTCAACCTTCGATACGGTCAACCTCGCCCTGTCCTCGCCTCTCCGATACGCACGGTCCACCCCGGAACGTTACCCACCCTCACACTATCTGTGCGTCCACCCCGAGATCCACGGGTCCACCATGGAATGGTCTCGCCCCGTTCGTTTACGAACGTAATACCTGCATTCACTCCCCGCTTTCTCCGAATTCTGAGCGTCACCACTTAGACAAGCTTCCGCTTTCCGGCACCGTAACTTGGCCTCACCTACGCGCCTGCGAATATGAATGTGGCTTATGCCTCCGGGAGACTAATCTACCGCTAGGTACGTGATATGACCAACAGAGCGTCATTCCACAGTTGCCGTCACTCCGGTCTGTTCAGCATATGTAGTCCTGAACAGACCTTCTAAGACCACCTTCGTGCCGCCCGGCAGTAATCTAGCCCCGAGTTCATTCTCTTACCTGGTGCATTAATCATTCCACTGTCGTGGTGACGCCAGTTCGTAAAGTAAAGTTCACACCACTCACCCCGGAGCAAGTCAAAGACAAGAATGCGTGTTCCACTTGGCGTTTAGAGAGCTACACGTCGCGAATGCAGCTTTGGTCAAGTGCTTTGCGCTTGGACAGATAGATTCAGAGTTCTGGCATGGTAAGCATGACTCCGAGCATATGTAAAATGGAGGGTTCTTCCTGAAAACGCGGCGGAACTCAAGCGCGGAACCGAGTGCCATATTTTTCCCGATGTCGTAGGTGTAAAACTATCTAGGCGTGCGCCATGACCTGTTTACAGCATGGAGCTATTCAACGGATCCGAAGGATTCACAGAGTGTGCAGCTCTGGAGGCTCTGGATTCGCCGAAGGTGATTGCCCCACATGTGCCATTAAACGAGGCTCAATAAAGAAGGAAATACAATGTTTCTCCTCACAGGTTTCGAGTACCCGGTGATTGTGCGACTCATGCCAATCGTCTATGCATATCAATGTCCCCTGATTGTCCTCCTGATTTCCCTCACGATGGTAAACAAGTACATCCACCTGCCTAGCAGGGATCACACCTCCGTTGAATGCGGCGCTGCTGACAGGATCCATCGATCCAGTCGATGTATGGGGGTCAGTTTTATATGAGCCTTATCTTCCCGCATACCAAGTAGAATCTCGGAAGATTCGGGGTTGGAATATGTTGAGTTTCCAGCCGCGAATTATTGGGAGAACATTCCGGCATTTCAATGCGTGTTCACCAGCCATAACCGCTACCTCGCAGGTACGGATGTCGATATAGCCATTGCGAGAGGTAGATCGATGTGACGACGAGCAAGATGTTATCTTAAGTCTGGGAGAGGGCCCCGGAGTTCCGATCATGATCATAGACGGCTCCAAACTTGTACGATCAAGGCGACCAGCCGGTAATTACTGGTCCTTGGTGAATCGGCCTTTTGGATTTGATATGACTACTGTCGCGATGTCCAGGACGATTTGACTGCGTTCATCCGGCGCAGACCCCATGCGTTGTCCGCCTGGTAACCCAGTTCGCATCTGATGAACCTATAGTACCCAGGGCAGTAACCCACGTCAGACGTTCCAGCCATGTGTCGTTTTGCTTGATCTCAGCACTCCACGCCGCGATCAATGCTGCAGAAAGTCCGGTTTCCCGCTCTCTATGTTCCTGGTGCAGGCGGCTTCTCGTCACCCGCTGTCCATTGAGTAACTCGATGAAGTACGGGATCCCGGTGTTTGATAGAAGTCCGAATCTGTGATGATCTGTGTGCACGTTCAAATGCGTTTAGTCCTTATGCTACCGTTGCCTCTGGGGCGGGTAACCGCGCCCGCGCATTTCGGAGTGATAGCGGGTGGATTCTCCGCATAGTAGAGCAAGAGCTAAGGGGGCTCATGTATCGTCCCTTTTTATGCCCCGCACGCACTCCCAAAACCCGAGAGAGCAGAGCGAGAATGTCTAGCATGACGCACAAGAGATAGCCCCACAGTGGGGCCCCTCGCAGTGAGATAAACATCAAATATATACACGATGTTCTGCGACAAAGGCCTATGGCACAGATTCATGAGCGGAATGGACGTTGGTTAACGCTTGGCTAGAGTTGTGTGAGACCCAACTAGTGCTAAATTTACTGGGCAGCACACTGCACTAACATCACGATGATATCGCGCAGCTCTGGCGACAGAAGTCCATGGCTTGTGACGACGTTCATAACACGCCGCAACGGCGAGATAGGAGAAGGTTCATCGGTTTCTTTCGAGCGGGCCATGACTGGGGAGGGTATGACTCGAAGGGACACTAGGGGCACCGCGACGGTCTGTTGGCCCGAGACCAAAAGCTGGAGGTAGACGGCGATGATTGACGATAATGCAACAATACTATTAGGTCAGGGAATTTTCTTAATGAATGCTAGTTGGTCGCAAGGGGTTATGCGTCCGACAACGATGGCCGCCCATGGCAGTGAGACGTGAGGGAGGCGTCTTCGAAATACGTAATACACTAATACGCTGTGAACCCCACTGCACCCCACTGCCCCAGTTGGCCAAAAAAAAACACAGCATATACATCAGCTGTACTTGATGTGTGCAGTTTAGCAGGTACTGCACAAAGAAACGACGAGTATAGCCGCCCAAGTTGGACCCAAACCCTGGCTCGCAGGACACGTGTTAAGATGCATACCCATTCTGGATAAAGGAACGGAATGTTGTATGATACGTACCGTTAGAATGTAGGGACTACATTTCAGGAACAGAAGGTTGCCAGGAAAAACAAGGTTGATTCTCGTAAATGACTTGTCGAGAAGAAAATATAATAGATGAAGATTCTTTCACCTGGGCAAGCGGTCATGTATCTGGGCAATGAAAACCGAATAAGGTGGAATGGTGGTAGGGGAAGGACAAGTGGAAGGGTTGAGCTGAGCTCTCCTTCTATCATGATCATCGGTAACTATGGTCATCACTTTCGATGCCAAGCACAACTGGGCGCTTTCCCGAGAAACAACCACATCGGTCTTTCGAATCAGAAGCTGTTCTCGTAACGCTGATACACGCGTGATGAACGCTGA
>WNFR01012843.1_pt1 | contig 11155 bp, 15 predicted proteins | sample 5400221 | NCBI WGS metagenome assembly WNFR01 (sample SAMN13153357, study PRJNA577476) | soil metagenome | isolation source: 40 cm soil under Madrone tree | place: USA:California | collected 2016-06-14 | reverse complement strand
TTTTTTGAATGGCTCGTCCACGCCAAGTATGTTCGACTGTTGAGGACCGAGGAGTTTCCTAACATTACCAATCACAGTGAATGTCTTTTTTCTTGACGCGGGATCTGAAACGAGAAATCCAACGTCCCCATAGCCAATATTCCGCTGCGATCGTCCAGGGCCCAGCCGACCATCGAGGCTCGGAGTTCATGCAGCATGGGCGGCATCCACTCTCCGTCCCGCAGGTCCGTCAATATGCTATTGGAAATGTGGGCAGGAGGCTGTGCACCACAGAGCAAGATCGATCCAGCGGTCTGATTTGCCAGTTGGCAGGCCTGCTTGACCGAGTCTAGAAAGGAAAAGTACGGTCGTCGACATAAGGGTTCCGCAAAACTTTCGAGAGAACAGACCCTCTTCTCCTATGGCGAGGGCGGAACCAGGATATCTGCCCCCAAACACCTCAGGCATCACACGGGAGCTTAGTCGAAATTCAAACGTGACGCAGACGAAAGACTACTTACTTCGTGACAAAGCCAAACTAAAGGGCCGCGATGGTTGACGCCCCCGCGATCCGAAGCGATGTTTGCTCCTATGACGACGTTGCCTCGATTGTTGACTCTGATGCTTGAAAGCATTGCGAGTGAGGGGTAGTTCACCTGGCCGTAGATCGCGGGCCATCTCCCAGTGCTCGCTAACATGGAGAGACCAGCCTGCATGGGTCTCATACATTGGAGGACATAGAAAGAGCACAAAGAACCACGCACACGTAAATGCTCGGCCTTAGATAGATATATTCAGTTGGACGAACGCTCACAACATATATACACGGGACTCACAACGCGAGTAGCGACTGCCGCGACGTGTAATAGGTCGCCAGATCGGATATACGGAGTAACGAACGACTTGAGATCCGTGCGACCCGCTGAGAAACGAGCAGGTCGGCACGATTTCGACTACGAAGTCTCTCGCCTCTTACTATCATGCAGGACGACGAACAAAGGGGCACTGTTGCTGTGTGATATTCCAAATAATTGAGGCAGGTGTGCATCCCTAAACCATGTCATCGAGAGATAACGATCACATCAACCAACGGCTCATACCAGACGCCCTTGAGGAATGCGATGTCTTCACTCCAACACTGTAAAAGGCAGTGTAGTGTAAGGCATTTAATCCGCGTTGCCGTCGTACCTGCTCTGCTCTAGTTCCCTCATAGCTTTTGACAAGAATAGAGCGCCCGTCGATAGATGCTGTTCTTGTGTTCTTCCACCACCCACCATTCTGGGTTGCTCGTCGAACCTCATGAAGTACGATCTCTGAACGACGGATAAGGGGGTACTAGTGCACAGCAACTAAGATAATCTGCCAAATTCTACTAAGTGAGCGACTTACACCGTCCTTGTCCCTCTGTACGACGGCCCCTCGCTGGGTATATGCAATCTCCGGACGTCGAATGACTCGTAATCTCAGGACCAGGTTTGCTATTTGGGGCAGCACGACTTGATGGGCGCCATTTAGGCATAATGTACGGTGTACTTCTTCAAAAATGGAGTCCTGAAAACAAATGAGCATCATCGTACTTGAACAAGACGTCGACGTACTTGAAGGACAGAAATACGATCTATTAAAGATAGCGTTAGTTCTTCAATCTTGCGCTTGATCTGAATACTCTGAAGGATCTGGGTAAGGAATTTTGCATGGGCAAGATTCTGTATCCACTTCGAGATCGCAAGCAGGAGTCTGCGAAAGAGAATTATCTCACCACGATACATTCGGTTATCAAAACGTGGACGCTCACGACTCCAGTTGGTCCAATGGCGCCCTTATGCCATATGGCGGTGGGTCCCATCTGTCCTGAAGGACGGTGCGGACACTCAAGACACAGTTCACTATGAACCGCGCCAACCGAAGACACGCATCTTTGTTCATCTTAACTGCCTATAGATAGACGTTTGGCTATGCGTGAGTCGGCGAAGATGGTACATACCTCTGCTGCTTCCATGATATTAGCTGAGAGCGCGACGATCATACGGGTAGGAGTAGGTGTGCTGTAGAGAGCATCTTTGAGATCGACCTGCAGTTGGGGGAGAGAAGCGGCAGACGGCTGAGAGGGGCGAATACAGTCAATTATGAGAGACATGATCCAAGGTAGAGCACATCCAGAAGGAAGAAATATACGGCGCTTTCGGGTCACTGTATCTTAAGAGGCGTTCTAAGAGACCAAGAGAATGATTACTGGCGGTGCAAGAGGGGGTAACCGGAGACCTGGCAGAGTGGCAGATCAAGTAATTCCCACTCACGAGTCAACAGAGAAGTAGAAAAGAAAAGGCTGCATATAGCCATCAGCGCTGCCGCTTTAAGAAAGATAAGATTGCAAGCGATACGCCCTTGGCCAGGCGTGAATTGGCCACAGATTGTTCAGGCACACGCGTGGGAAGTTGAGCGCTCATGCAGTGCTCACGATGGAGCTTGGCATGCCTCTTCGCGCCTCACCCAGGACATGTTTTGTAGTAAGTCCGACTCGGGGCATAACTGCGACTTAATCTTGCAACTAGTCAGATCCGGTGTCGCCTGATACTCTTCGGATGCTAGTGCCTGAAGAAACCTCGGATAGTTGCAGGAACTCCGGAGAAGAAAGCTCCAACACGTGTCCAGATTATTAGATGGCGGAGATGAATGCGATGGATAATAGCAGCGCCATCCGATTCAAGGCACCTCCAAGGCGATATCATTTCGCACAGGATGCTCTTGGTCCGAACTGTCCTGTGAACTTGCGCCAAGGAGATTACGTGATGCGAAAAAGCGAAAAAATTCTCACTACAGTACGTGTTAGACTGCGCATGCGGTCGTTGCACATTCCGGTCCACAGGACGTTCAGGCGAATGGTGAATATTGTGAATAGTAATGATGGGGAAGCGCCTTCCAAGCACCCCTCTCTACACAAGGCTATTCGTTACAGCAGGAGCAGTGAATGCATTGAATACGGCATTGCCAATGAGGGATGCCGATAAAGTCAGAATTGCAGAGAAAGTTCGGCCGAAGCTGCTCATCGATGACATAATACTGGACCAGTTCGTTACTTATGTAATCAAATATGGATTGGTCCATATCGGAACGTTTTAAGTACCGAAGACATGGACAGCAGCTCGAAGGCTGATTTTAAGACACGTCGTTTCACTACCACCTAATTTCAGATGTTACAGGACTCTCTAGAGCCTCAGGTGGACCCGGCAGACCCAGACTATTCTCCATTTCGCGGCTCCTCCACATCATCTCACGGACTGCCAGGTCACCTCGCCTCCTTTCCAAGAGAGCTATAAGCTGAGCACACAAACCGGATTTATTCCCTGTCGAGATGATGGTCGAGTTGTACGCCGCATGCGCAGATAAATTGCGCTTGAGAGCAGCGAGGTCAAGGGTAGACGCCTCTTCGGGTCGCGTGATCAGAGGCGGGAGAGGCGAGAGGAGATATTGAGTGTGCAATGCTGTCCCATTGTTGGTGCAGACACAGGGCGAAAAAAAAAAAGGCAAGACTCACTGTCAAGATATGCCTCACACCCTGCTGGGACGTGGAGGTAAAGATTGTCAGAAAATGGCATCAGGCGGTGGAGACCAGCCATGGTAATGCTTGTGCCACGAAGGCCAAGAGTCCTCAGGCGCGAAAGTAACAATAAGGCGGAAATGGCATTATCCGTGACCGATTTGTTGCCGCGAAGCATGAGGGTGGTGAGTGTATGGCGCAATGCTACGAGGTAGAAGACCCTAGCAGGAGGATTACAGCATATAAAGGCGTCTGCAGAGTTAATGCGCACCCAGTATCGCATACGCCCGTACAGTTAAGATTTAACTCTTCGAGACTCGGAAGGTGGTGAATGCACAAGAGACCGTCGTCCGTCAGGAGGACATCCTCGAGCACCAGTATCGAGAGAGCGCGGAAATTGTCGATTTTTCGAAACACTAGTAAGCGCCAAGATATTATGAAGCGCATATAGCTTCACTCTCTCTACGCACTCTGTAGGACATCATCCAACTTGTAAGGGTTGAGGCCGGTGAGGGAACTCCGGAGATTGAGGCGTCTGATAGGAGATTGACTCAGTAGTTCCAGTACGCGCGCGGTAAGTAGACCTGTAACAATACAGCGAAAAGCTAGTGATCAGGCTAGTCGTCATACCGCCTTCTGCCAACATATCTACTGCTCTTTGAAAACCATCAAAACCGGAAGGTTTGGTCTCGCTTTGAAACCCCTTCGACGCCAACTCCTTCGTCAATAAGCCGAGTAACTGGGAAGACGAGCGAGGTATGGCGATATAGCCAGGAGTGGGAGTGGAACCCCCTGAAAGAGGAGTTTTATTAGTGTCTGGAAGGAATTGGCGAGCAAAACTTCTCCAAAAGAGGCGAAGTTACATCCAGAGACAGCATATATTCGAGGACGGATCGTGCCAGAGACGACTGTGACACCAACAGCTATATAATCCCATGTCAGGAACACGAACCTCGAACAAAAGACGAGTTGACGCTGTTCGAAGGCGATACAACGCCGGTGACGTCTATAGCATCCGACAAAGATTTTTCGGAGCAAGATCTGTTCAGATGCGCGAGATTGACGAATGGGTCCGCTTTCTCCACTTCATAAGAGGATTGGTCAAAAGTCATAGATGAACGCATGCGCTTCGAGGAGCCGCAGAGGTCGCTGAAAGTGGATGACTGGGAAGAAAGAGGCGCATACTTGCGCTCACCTAGACTTAGACCAAGAACAAGAGACGAATAAGGTCGAGAATCTCCGTTATTATTCAATAGAGACGCTGAACGTTTAGCAGGCACATGCGGAAGTGGCATCGAGAGGGACTGAAAGGAACGTCGGTGGATGCCCATAGTAGGGGAAACGGGTACAAAGTCATCCGAAGGAGGAGCTCCGGAGTGCAGAAACTCTTGGGTAAGAGAGTGCGAAGAAAAGAGCAAACCCGAAGACCCAATGATGTCTTCTGTGATTCCACGAGGGGGATAGACCAACCGAGCTATAAAGGAGAGAAGGTACTGGTCGCGTGAGGCAGGTGGGCCAACGATTGACCCTGAGACATCTCTAAGAAATGATGACGCAGATACTGTGGAAGAGTAGCAGGGGTTCCTAATATCAAGGAGGGGCTTTTTGGACATTTCGTCGTGAGTACAGTATTAACTTAACTTACCGTACTACTACACTACAAAAGTAAGCGGATAGGAACACGTGATGTACCAGGTTGTTGTCCCACGCGGACAACAGTACCCAACCCCACCTTAAGATCCGATGACGATTGACAGCAGACTTCCGAAGCTGATTGCCTTTGATTTGGAGTCGGTTCTTCCATCTTCCGTTAATTTCAGCTCAATTCATATATTCCGTGAACAGTTATACTCTCTGGCCACTCTGGATCGACACCCATATTAGTTGTATGTTTTCCAAGGACACAGATGGTTGGGACTTCCATTAACTGAATTTCTCTCGTTCCGTCGTAGCTCCATTGAACCGCGATGGTGACACATTAAACGAAATTCACGACAGGTAGGTCCGCTTCCCGTTCCGGCCGGGTAAGCAAGATAAGATTTCTAAGTCGGACGTTTTAGATATGGTGACAAAGTTTCCTTCTTTCGTGACGTCCCAGAGATTCTGCATAGCTTGCGAGCAGCGGGCGTCGTGATCGCAGCTTGCTCTCGGACGACGGCCACTGCGCTGTGAGTAGTCTCTAACTTTAGTGCACGGCCGAATACTTTAACTGTCCAGTGCTCGCCAAGCTCTCTCACTGCTGCTTATTCCCCCCAAGGCTGGAGACCCTGAGTCACCAATTCTGCCCGCTACCAGGTTCTTTGACCAGAAAGAGATATACCCTGGTGCGTGGGTGCTAGAGCCCAAATTGTCCTTGATCATTGATAACATGTGGCAATTAGGTTCCAAGATCGCACATTTCAGACAGCTGCATAAAAAGACAGGGATACCATATTCTGAGATGGTGGCTTGGCTAACTCGCTTTTTTTCGCGCTTCCCTCACGTGTGGATTATATTATATCTCAGTTATTTTACGATGATGAATGGCGGAACAAAGAGGTCGAATCCCTAGGTGAGCCCAATACTAGACATTATCTGAGTGAGGCGTATTTACTTTGCCTTCCCAAAGGTGTCACCTTCCAGTTGGTTACTCGCGGGTTGGACAATGCAACTTTCGAGAGGGGTTTGGCAGTTTGGAGGAGCCGTCACCCGGAAATATCTCCCGAAGAGACCGCTAACAGCACCTGAGATGGTGGGAGGCTGTCACCATCGTGGTGCGATCCCGATCCACGTCTATGTATACGTAGTGACGCGTTGCTCCAGGGCACACCTTTGGTTTGCCAAGAACGTAAGGACGTGGGAAGGGCGGAACTGACATCGTTTCGTCGATTCGCCAGGGATACAACATTGTTTCGTATTGTGGAATTCCACTTGTTTGTTGCACACCAGATTTGTACCTACGAAACCATTGGAACTGCACCCAGGACATGTCCCAGGGCTCGTGAGGGCCCACCCTGCCTTCTAAGATCGGCCAAATTGCAGCCGAATAAGACAATGAAATGTCGTAGCGTGTCTGTGTCGAAGGCTAAGTTAAACTGAGAGGTCAGTAGTGGTGTGGTCAGTAGTGGTGTGGTGTTGGACTCGAGTGAAAACCACTTTATTATGTAAAACAATCCAAATTCGGCAACCCCCTCAAGTTCAAGTTTTCCATTACTTGCTTCCTGTTTCTTGGGTCGTGGCTGAACGGATCAATCTGTGTTTCCTAGACGCGCAATTGTCCATCCGCCCGTTCGTCTGTGGTACGGGAGCTGTGGGCTCTTGACGGATTGTGTTATACTTGTGTCGACAATGCCACACCGAGGGAACAATGGCCGTTTGGTGCGCCAGCCACTATCACCAAAGGCAGTCACTTTCGTTACTATCCATCCGACGCAAGCTGTCATACGGAATTAAACCCGCCACAGGTAAATGTGGCCAGATCATTTGTGTTTGTGCGCATTTAAGACGGGACCTACATTCCTGTTCCCTTGCTCCGACCCTCCCTCTTGCAGTGCGAGATCTTTTCAGCTACTCCCTCTCCAGAAACACTCGTCGACTACCATAATAATGGCGGTGCATTCCCAGTTTAAAACTACTGGTGCGATTGGGCTGTTGTTCTTGCGGTATGCCACCCGATGCTGATGCTATGTCCTCCAGGTAAACTGTGCAGAAATGGAACGCGCGAGAGCTGCCCGAACGATAAGTGTCGCTTCCAACACTTGACGCCTCATCAAATCCTCTATTCCTCTGCGGTCAAAGGCGCAGTGCCTCCGCCTCCGACGCCAGTCTCGAGCCCCACAACGATTCATTTTTCTTCCAATGGCCAAGGCACATGCGGGTGGTGCATCGACGGGAAGGTACACCCTTCTGTATGCCCTTCTGTCGAAAACGCCATACTCGCACAAGCTCCGCGCGAACCAAATTATTGTGCCACCATTCCTCCCGGCACCCTCGATGGGGATGGTCTCGCCCAAGGTAGCCAGTATCTCTCATCTTTCAGTCCTCATTGGTTCGTTTCTGATCAACAGCCTATATTATACAGCAACAGACGGACTGTCGCTCTATCGCGCGTGGCTCGAGAGCCAGGTTGAGGCGCAGAAGATTAAGATTCAGGCCATGAGCCAGCACTACTCTATTCCCATTCCCCAACTTGACCTGAACCCGTTCGAGTTCCCACCTCTTGGAATCGTACCCCCAGCCGTCGCTAGTACCCTTCCTACCAACATTGGAACAGCGAATAATTTGGCAAGCATTTTCCATGGCAAGCAGTCGGAAGTTCCCCTCACACTTCAGGCACCACGATTGCAGCCTGCGCAGTCTCCTCACGTTCCTACGCACCTCTCAACCAAGAGTCCTCCCTCGAGTCATGGAAACCCTGTCCTCTCTGCGACAACCCACGAGGTAGCTGCGAGGAGCACCAAAGAAACGTTCAAGACCTCGGCCACTGGCTCGCGAAAGTTCGACATGTCCTACAAGACGACTCCGTGCAGGCATTTTACCTTGAACGGTGGGTGGTGTCCCTGGGGTGACGAATGCTGCTTGTATGTTTCCACCTCTTTGTCCACGGTGACATGGCTAAATAGAGTCACTTAGCATCCATGACCCCGAGTTGGAGTGGCTACCTGCTTCGGAGCGCGGCTCGTCAGGTCGGTCGACGCCGAGCTCGACGACGCTCGTCGGCGGCAATTACAGACCCCTTCACGATTGTGTTGTGGCTACTAGAGCTGGGCCCGGCGCCACCCAGCGCTCGACCAGCAGCCACTCTTACTGTGTCTCACATCTGATCCGTCTGTCTTCGTCTCCCCCCCAACAGATATGAAGTACACGCCGTGTCTGACCTGGCCACGCTGCGGCTACCCGACTCAAGTATGCCCGCTTAAACACCCGCAGGTGGACAAGCTCCCGACGTCGCGACCGCGGAGACAGCCCACTGTGGCTCAAGGAACAGAGCCTATCGTCCCACGACCACCCACCGACATCGTCCGGGCGCCAGTGTTTTCCAAACCCGCGCCGGACGAAGCGTCGAGGTACAATATGGTGCCGCCGGCCCAGGCTTCTGCGCTCGTCATTCCGCACGACGCGGTGTACGCGAGCGCTGTCCATTACCACAACCCCATGCCGCCTTCAGCGGAAATGTTCAGCCAGCCTCCGCGCGTGGCTGTGCGCTTGAGCCACCCATCTGACGGAACGCACAACGGGGGTCTTGTTTCGCCAGGTATATCAGTGGCCCCACAAGATTTCGGCGTAGCCGGCGTGCACCAAGGACGCGGGCGCCGTGTCAGCATCGCGGTGCAACGGCTTGAAGCCCACGTCCACGGGGCAGAGTTCGTGCGAGGACATGGCAGGGGGAAGGTTCGTCATTCTGCTCAGACATTGTCAACCGTAGACTGACACTTGTTGCGGTCCTCTTCAGAGCATGCAGTTGTAACAATTTGAAATGTGAATAATGCATTACGAACGTGAAGTGATGGTATAAATGCGGAGTGGTGCGCGAATGTGGGTAAAGGCTACAAATCTAGTTTATGTATTATGCGAAAGTGATTTTTTGCGTGGAAGAGTTTTGTTTCGAGACGTCTGATGTGCAACATGATTTTCAAAATGTGTACCAGTGTGCGTATTGGACTGTGTTGCGTCTGGGAACAAGCTACAGGATGGATGAGTCGCGAATTGGTTAGACACCCAATAATTGACGTACAGTATAAAACATGACCGCATCTTCGCATAGTAGAACGAAAACTGGTCGGGTATTGTCAAGCTGCAATTCTTGGGGGACCGGGATGTCCTTTTCGAGAACTTGTAACTTCGTGCCGACGTCAGCGATCCCAAGGGCCTTCGACTGTATCGGGCGATTCCATCTCCCAAACACGAAATTTCTTATGACATCCGTTACGGACATTCCGCGCACACCGGGACTACTGGTAAACTGGAGTAATTACACTGATTAGGTTGAAGAGAGTTAAAGAGAGGAGGCAGCGTACGCACAGTAGGGAGAGGTACACTGCTTGATCGTGATCTGAAAAGAGGAGAGGGACGCTGTCGGCCGTTATCCCGTTCGGGATCTACGTGTACGACCTTCCCTTCCATCTGGGTCGGTCCATTGCGATGTGTGTGACTGATGCGTGCCCGGTGCTTCTCGGCTTGGAGACCGCGAAAGACGCGTGCAGGGTGGTAGTCTGTCACGGTGACAACGGAGGCATCGCCGTGTGAGGTCGGCGGCGTAATCACACGCATGCCACTTCCGAGGAACTTGGACTTCGATGTACACCACGTCGTGTCGTCGAGCCGTGGCGCCACGACGCGCGCGGCTGCAGGTCCCCATGCTGACCAAGGCACGACTACGCATGCATTCGGGGGTGCCGGATGCGTCTTCGTCCATGCGAGCAGCGCGCTCGCTCTTGCATGCACTTCACGTTGTTCTCGCCGCGAGTGAACATCTGCATCGGTCGGGTCGGAAGCCGCGTTGATTAAAAGTGATACCATACGCTGGCTAGGGTCCGTATGGAACGAAGCAGGTGATGCGTGTTGACCTGCAACCAGCGAATTGCAGCGAAGGTCGATACTGGACGCAGCTAGATTACCCAAGGACCTAGATACGGCTATTTCAAAACAGTGCGTTCCCTTCGACTTTCGGCGTCTTGAGTTAATCGGTGGCATGTCACGGATGTCATAAACATAAAGGCTATCATCGACGGAACTCGGAAATAGGATGTGATGTTCGTCCAAAAAGTCAAAGGTAGACGATTGGAGCAACGCCATCTGTTTGGTGCGTACTCAGCTTAGTACGTTATATGAGCGAAACCACCTACGAAATCCGACTTGTGCACTCCGGATTTCCAGTTCCATGCTGATATGTACAAGCCTCGTTCAGATGCTATGGCGAAGTTGTCTCCATAAATGCGCATACTCCCAACGCGGCGAAGTGTTGCACCAAAGGGTGAATTTCTCCTGTCGAAAGGGAGCAGAAATGAAACGATTTGGTACTAAATGATCACTGGTTAAGAACATAACGAAGAACATACCAAGGAACGGAAGAGGATGAGAGGATGAGGAACATACCCGCAGCGGTATACCAGCAAATCTTGCGCAGAGTCGATACAAAGGTCTCGTGTGTCATGCGGAAGCCGGAGCACCCAATGTTTCATCTGGACCTTGCGTAATTTTGATGGCGCACGGAGTAAGAGAAGCTCTTCGTAAGACGCATCGGGTTTTGGGTAAGCATTGCGGAAGGCGATGACGTTTCCGGACACGGCGACGGGTTCTCCCCAGCCGGTGACGATGTCTATAGAAGTACTGTCCGACCAGGACAACGTGCGCCATGCTGTCTCGTATGCAGTGAGCATTTCCAAACGTTGAGTTTTCCCTAGCAAGGAATGGTCATCATCTCGCAGGCCACTTGCGGCGAGCTCTAGCAAATAACGAAGGCTAATGGATCCAGAGATGGTGTCATACATGCTCCGGCAAGTCTACCCAGGATAAATGGGTGTGGAGAGAAGTAAGGTATGTGTGCAAACGTACGAGCATACAGGCCAGTATCCCTTGGTGTTCACAGTCCTCCAAGATCTTGAGTATGATTTCCACTGGCAGAGTGAGGAAAGTCGAGGACGAGACTGACATCTCGTA
>WNFR01011979.1_pt1 | contig 11155 bp, 6 predicted proteins | sample 5400221 | NCBI WGS metagenome assembly WNFR01 (sample SAMN13153357, study PRJNA577476) | soil metagenome | isolation source: 40 cm soil under Madrone tree | place: USA:California | collected 2016-06-14 | reverse complement strand
CTTTTGCTTGTCAGGCAGCACGTAGTATAAACATGAAGAGTCAACTGAACGCCCGCATTCCTGCACTCACTCAACTTTTTCACTCTCTCGCCCGCTTTCAGGCTCGACGTGCGACTCAGCCCACACATCCGCCAAACGTTTGATGTTGCAGATTTATGATCTTTCGCTTGGATTATTTTGTCGGCCCTGACGCCAGCCTGTTCTCAACTTTTTCTCAAGTTTTCCTCAACCCCGACCCGCTAGCCTGTTAGCGTCCAAAACGGAATTGCGCCTTGTTCCTCAGCACCCTGACACGCCGTCTGGGCTCGTAGCTGATCGACGTTACGCGGCCCAACGGACTGGACGATCCAACTCCCTCCTGCGATTGAAAGAGAGGTCACAAGAATGAACACGAAAACTAGAAGCGGCCTTGGATTTCAAAGGCGATGGATACTCGCTGTCGCTTTTGCGCTTGTCATTGTGGTTTGCCTGATGCCTCTCTTTCGTGCTCGCGCGCAAAACCCTTCATCGGGCACGGTTGGCCCAAGCCCTGGTGGTACCTCGGCAGCATGGGATCAAACTGTCATAACTCCCGGTGGTGGGATAAACACCGAAGCAGCATGCGTCGATGGCGTTAACTGTGAAGTTTTCACGTTGACCGTCACCGGCACCCCTTCCAATTGGACGGGTCAAAAAGTTCGTGTTCAGTTGAACTGGCAGAGTAGTGGGAACGAATACGATATCTGGATTCACCAGGGCGGATCAGTTTCAGGCCCACTCGTAACCTCGGCTATGGCCGGGCCTGGTCTCACTTCCCAAACTGCTTACATTGACCCGGCAACCGCGGGGACGGGTACTTTCACAATCCACGTCGTTCTTGATACGACCCCGGTTGTTACTGATCATTATCACGGTACCGCAACCGCGGTTCCGCTTACACCAGTCCCCCCTCCGCCAGCACCTCAGGACGCAGGACCAAAGAGCGGGTACGAAAACTTCACGGCGCCCGGAGTTCTCGTTCCGGTCACCACCACGGAAGCCGGACAACAAGTGCACTCGGTTGAATACATGGGTCGCAACGCAGGCGAGCCATCGGTTGGTAGCAACTGGGCCACCGGCGTGGCGAACTACCAGTCTGGTCTGCAAACCTTGTTCATTACATTCGATGACAGCTGCTCGTTAAGCGGCCAGTCCGCGACCTGGGTCAACCGCGCGGCGCCATCATCTGTCGCAATCGATTCTGATCCTATCGGTTTCACCGATCGCGGCTTCACGGATCTTATGGGCTTCCACAGCCGCGTTTTCGCCGCCGAATTGACGCTGCTTAGTCCTAATACTGTCAAGATCTCGCACTCGGACGACGACGGCCTCACCTGGATAGGGCCAGATCAACCCGGCGGAATCGCCTCCGCTGTTGACCATGAAACCATCGGCGCGGGACCGTACCGGAATGCGCCTACAGAATTGCCTCCGGTTGTTGGCACACCTCTAACCCCTTATCCAAACGCGGTCTATTACTGTTCGCAGGATATCGCCGCGGCGTTTTGCGCGAGAAGCGATACTGGCGGTTCAACCTATGGTCCATCGGTACCGCTCTACAACGTGACAGCATGCGGTGGTTTGCACGGTCACGTGAAAGTTACTCCGGAAACAACGCAAACGCTCGCCAATGGTTCTGCGGGAATTGTCTATGTGCCAAACAGGGATTGCGGTAGTGTGCAGTCGGTGGTGGTCTCCAAGGACAACGGACTGACTTGGGCCATTCATCCCGTTCAGAATGGAACCAGCGTTGCCATTCCCGGCACGATTGGAACTGGTGACGATCCCGCGGTTGGAGTTGATGACACGGGACGTGTTTATTTTTCTTTTTCCAATGCAGGCACGGCTGCCTCTGTTGCTACCTCTGACGATTCTGGTGTCACCTGGAACAACATTTTCGATGTTGGCGCGGTTTACGGCATAAACAATGCCGCGTTTCCGGCCGCCGTTGCGGGCAGCGCCGGTCGTGCTGCCGTCGCTTACTACGCCTCCACATCGGGCAGCGGCGACTCCAACACAGACAATTTCACCGGCTTCTGGCACCTTTACATTGCACACACTTTTGACGGAGGTCAGCACTGGACTACAACGGATGCGACTCCAAACTCCCCGATGCAGCGAGGCGGTATTTTGAGAGGCGGCGGCGCAGATATCGTTCGCAACCTACTCGATTTCTTCGATATCACAATTGATCGAGATGGTCGAGTTTTGGTCGGCTATGTTAACGGGTGCGAGGGCGGGAATTGCGCTCAGGCAGCGCCCACCGCGACAGGTAATGCGTACACCGTGACTGCGACCATTGCCCGGCAGTCTAGTGGCCGGCGCATGATCGCTAGCAAGGATCCGGCCAGCTCAACATCGATCCCCGGAATGCCCTCAGTTACCCAACGTCGAGTCGGTCAGGTCGTTCATCTTGGCTGGTCTGAGGCTGATACCGGCAACTCAACTATCACGGGCTATAAAATATTCAGGGGAACGGCGAGTGGCGCGGAAACTCTGCTCACGACGGTTGCAGGTACGCAGACAGGTGGAAGCTACCATGATCTTGCTGCCACCGACACCACCAAGACCTATTACTATAAAGTTCTGGCGGTGAATGCCAACGGCACATCCTGCGGGAACAACGAAATCGCTGCTCCATATATAGGTGACACCTGCAACGGGATCACCATTCATAAGAACGACCCCACTCATCCGGAAGCTAGCGCCGGAACAGCCACACCGGCGTCGCTCCTGATTGATTACGTTGCCGTCGCTGAGCCACCGTCGAGTCCAGGCAATTTCATGTTCAAGATGAAAGTGAACGATCTTTCGATTGTCCCGCCCAACAGCAGATGGAGAATCACATGGAACTCAGCCTCCTCGCCAGGCCAGCAATACTATGTAGGAATGACCAGCGGTTCGACTGGACCACCGACATTCGAGTACGGCACGTTGGCCGATGCCGGGGTGCCGGCTGTCTTCGTTATCCAGGAGACCAGGGTTGCGGCTGCTCTGGCCGGCAGCAATTACAACCCCGACGGAACGATTACGATATTCGCGCCGAAGTCTGCGTTTGGTAATCCACAGCCAGGTGATCTGCTCGGCGCCGTGGGCGGAAGGACGATCACTGGTGATACCTCTGATTGCTCAACCGTTCTTCCTCCATGTACTCCTAACAGTCAGCTCGAAAGATCGAATGCCTTTGTCGATCATACGTTTGTCAAAGCTCAAGCCGACAACAGCTATCCGGCGGCTACCTACACGGTGGCCGGCAACGTCTCTTGTGCCGCTCCATCGCCAACGCCGAATCCAAATCCATTTGCTTGCAATGGCACGGCGATCGAGGACGACGATGCACACATCTCGTATTCGAATGGGTGGCATGCGATTAATAACCCGGGGGCCTACGGAGGCCACTATCGTTTCAATGAAGGCGGTAACAACCAACACAACGTGGTCTTGACCTTCGATACGCCGGATTCACAGGCAGGCGCGATCACTTATTTCTTCGCGACCAGCCAGAAAGGCGGGAGCGCCCAGGTGTTAGTTGACGGTTCTTCGCAGGGTACAGTCAATTACAACAGCTCTTCGGGTTCCAATCGTTCACCGAATTTCGGCGCCTCTAAGTCATTTCCATACGGAACAACTCCAGGTGGGCACCATACGCTCGAGATCAGGCCCATTCGCGATGCGATCTTTATCGACGGCTTCTGTATCGGGAATGCGACTGTTACAGGATCACCGGCGTCGCATCCGGGAACTACCTCCGAGTCGCTGGCCACGCAGTCTGCAGGTCAGGCGCTGTTAAAGAGCATCACGCTACCGGCAGGCACGCAAGCGATCTCGATTGCGGCTGAGTCGAGTGTCGCGGTGCCGATTCAGTTGGTGCTGATCAACCCGTCGGGAACCGTGGTGCAGACCGTGCAGAGTTCATCGGGAGTCGCGATTCTGGAAGCCCCGATAGCGCAAAGCGGTGTCTACATCATCAAGACAGTCAATCTCAGCGTTGGGCCAGTGCAAATCTGGTCAGTGTCGACTCCGCTAGTGTCAACTCAGCAAGTAGCGCAGATGTCGAACGGGTCGCCGACAGGGTGGCAGGAAGGAACATCGCAAGTGAGGCCGCTCTCGCCGCTATTGTCGAGCATCCTGCTCGAAGTTTGCGAGCAAGTGCTGGCATGGTACGGCTAAAAAAACACTTCTGCTTCGCCTTTGACGCTATTAGTTTGCTTCTTAACCGCTAAACGATTTTACCGATAGATGGTATTAGAGAAATCGCGGGTAAGTCACAATGATCCGCTCAATCAGATCCGGCCATCGGCAGGTCAAGACGCCGGTGTAGATCTATGTACCGTGGGTCTGAACGGAGATTATCGAAGTGAAGTTCAATAGGTGTCCAAATCAACATTCCCGAATGCGCTATGTACGCCTCTTCCAACCAGAGGAAAGCATTGTTCCTATCACCCAGACGAGCATAATTTCGCGCAATGCTGTAAGCATATCCATGCCATCGCCCGTCGCTTTCCCATCGCTCGAGTGATAAATCGAGTTGCTTTCGCAAATACCCTTCCCATCCTGAAACTCTGAATGCTCTTTCCAGAACCGCTTGGTTCTCTGCGCTTGTGTCGCCAAATGGGTTGCCTTGCAAGAACTCTTCGACAGCCTCCGGATACATCTGTTTGTACTCAAAGGCATACCCCATATTGCTGTGTGCCAGCGTGTAACGTGGGTCTATTTCAAGCGTCTTTCGGAACTGTGCGATAGCCTCATCTGGTCGCCGAGCTAAGAGCAGTAAGTGCCCGACCATGTGATTGATCGGAAGCGAGAGAGGTTCAAGCTCCAATCCCTTGTTGACTTCGGCCAGAGCCTGATCGAACTGTCTCCACACTGTCGCCAAATAAACGCCGTAGACATGGCGCACCGGCGCATAGCGGGGGTTCAGCTCAATAGCTTTCTTGAAGTAATCCCCCGCCTCTTTCCATTGCCACTCAAATACGCACTTGACGAACGCCAACGAGGCATAAGCTTCGGCCAGGTGGTCATCAATTTCCAGCGCTTTGAACGCTGCGGCTCTCGCCTTTGGCATCGCTTCCTGTGGGGGCATGCGCCCAAAAATATATCCCAACCAGTTGTAGCAATCAGCAATTCCCGCGTAGGCGAGTGCATAGGCGGGCTCTTCGTCGACTGCCTGCCAAAAATATCCGAGCGCGCGCTGTAAATCCGCCGAAGTGCGCTTGTTCCAGTAATAGCGTCCCCGCAAATACGTGTGATATGCCTTGATGTTCTCGGTGTATCGCCTGGTGAGCAGCTTCTGTTCTTCGCCGCTCAGCCTGAGCCGCAATGTCTCAGATATTTCCCTCGCAATCTCCTCCTGGATCTCGAGAATATCCGAGGTTGCTTTGCCGTACCGCGCGCCCCACAGTTGTGACCCGTCTATAGCATCCACCAACTCGGTGCGGATGATTAACTTATCTCCGAGTTGCAAGACACGGCCCAGGAGCACGGCTCTGACGCCCAGTTCTCGACCGATCTCCTGTGCGTCATCCGTTCTCCCCTTGTAGCGAAAGACACTGCTACTGGACATCACTTTCAGTTGTCTCAGTTGTGAAAGATTGTTGATGATACTCTCAGTAATCCCATCACTGAGATATTCCGCGTTCGGATCAGCGCTGGCATTAACGAAGGGGAGGACGGCCAAAGAATTGATCTGCTCCGTCTGTGTGCCGACCACCTCTTTGATGACCACGTGAGTGAAGGTCCTGGTCTCCTGACCCTGCAAGCTAATATCTTCAATCTGCACCTGTCTCACGTCGGCGACAAAACGATAGCCGCGACGGGGTACCGTCTCAATAAAGTTGTAGTGATTGAAAGCCTTCCTCAGGGCAAAGATATTGCCCGTCAGATTGTTCTCCTCGACAAAAGTATTCGGCCACACCTCCTGCATGAGCTTCTCTTTCTCAATTACATGTTTGCTGTTACGCACGAGCGCTAACAGCGTCTCGTAAACCTTTGGTTTCAGTGGCACAGGCTTCCCGTCATGCAAGAGAACGCGCTCTTCTGTATCCAAACAGAAAGGCCCGAACTCGTAGACAAACTTTGGTTGCTGGCTCATGACGGTAGGCAATTCCTCGCTAATAAATAATCAATAACTCGTTAAGGACTTGCGAGCGACACTCGGCTATCTTCCGGTGCCTGAATCTTAGGACCGAAAGGTTAGGTTGAGCAACAAAAGCTGATGACGAAAGCGGGAAGGAAGAGACAACAGAAAGTGAAAAGCAATGTCGAAAGACCGCAGATCTTCATCATCAACAGACCCGGCATATCTGAGCAAAAGAGCTGCTCCAGATGCACTGAGAGCAGCGGCATGATCACAGCGGATGAAGCCGCGGCGCTGCGCGGCGTCAGCACCCGTGTGATCTACCGCTGCCTCGAAGGTGGTGCTATTCACTTTATTGAGACTGCCAAAGGCCAGCTCTTCATCTGCCTCAAGACACTCGTTGCGAACACGAAGAATTGATGCTTATTCCTGAAAGGAGACAAGAAATGAAAAGGAGTTCTTACATCGGATTAGTCGGCGCACTGGCGCTTACGGCACTATTTCTAACTACGCCCAGAACTCGGGCTCGATCCAACAACTGCCAGCACATCAATGGCCATATTGCAGGACAAGTCATCGGGCCGTCACCGCTTTGTGGCGGTGCTCTCACCGAGGTCGGAACATTTACAGATAGTGATGGCAATACTCTGGGAACATTCGTGGCCTGTGCGACTGGTCTGGAGCAAGAAGGTAACGGAGCACAGAAGTTGCAGCTGTTGCACACCTACACAACGAATGGGGGTGACGCATTCACCACTTCAGACGACATCGTGCTGTCGCCGATTGATCCTCCTCTATACGGCGTGAACAATCGAGCGCTAGTCACCGGAGGAACTGGAATTTACCAGGACGCCTTTGGATTCATTGAGGATCACGGCACCTTTAACTTCCAAACCGGAGTGGTGTCCGTTGACAACCACGGGCAGATCTGTACTCCATAACAGGTCAGTTCTCCGTCAGGATCAGTCGAAACGCCTCATCCAGCAGCTTACTTCCACGCCATACAGCGAAGTCTCTCGACTGAGTTCTTGTGTCCTAATTTGTAGGGGCGTCCCTCCGTGGGCGCCCCATTCTTGCTATTTGTCACAAAAGAAAGGGCGCCCACGGAGGGACGCCCCTACGAATTAGGACACTACTTGAGTTCTAGTGAATTGCAATCAGTGAACGGGAAGAACAATTTACCTCTGCGGCGATGGTGGGAAAATGGCGCGATCATGTACTCTGACGAGGCAATATCCAACGTTAATTCCTTCAAGCCATGCCCAAAGAAACCACGAAGCGAATCAGGAAGCCCGGCGGCTGGAGCACGCTCCACCGACAACTCGTCACCTGGGAGAAGCCCGCACTGCTCGTCCTGGTGAAAGATCTCTACGAAGCGGCTGCCGAGAACCGCGACTTTATCCAGGCCCGCTGTCAGACCGGAGAGAGCGGCGGCGAGGCCCTGGAAAAGTATCGCCATAAAATCGTGGAGCAGTTCTATCCGGCGCGGGGTGAGGCCAAACTCAAACTAGGGGAGGCGCGCAAGGCCATTAGGGACTACCGCAAGGCTACCGACAATCTCAACGGAACGGTTGAACTGCTAATGACCTATGTGGAGAATGGCGCGGAGTTCACGGACGAATATGGGGACATCGACGAGCGATTTTACAGTAGCATAGAGTCGGCGCTGGACGAACTGGCCGCCCTGTTATATGGCGAGGCGCGGGAGATGTATCCACAGTTCAGTGAGCGCCTCGCAAGAGTCGAGCAGCTGAGCGGCGGCATCGGCTGGGGATTTGGAGATTACATAGGAAATGTCGTCTGGCAGCTGGAGGAAGAACTCGGCGATCAATGACTGACACAACTGTGGGCTTCCTCACTCCGACATTGACCAATTCGCCGTGCAACTAAATACTGCTAGATCTTGTTCATCTGCTAATTACGAACTTTCGAGTCTAACTCTTCGGTGAGTTTTGATTGATGTCTCAGAAACTAAATTCGCGCGATCGCTCCGATCAGCGAGGCAAACTTCGCATTGGCAATGACTGGAATGCCATCACAATCATCGCGCTGTCGCAATCGAATCCGCTGAAGGCCATCGCTGAGTTGGTCGAAAACTCCATCGATGCCCGCGCAACTAATGTCACGATCATTCGCGGTCGCAGCGAAGGCCGCCACTACCTGGAGGTCCGGGATAACGGGCAGGGCATTCCCCGCGATGCGGACGGGCGGCCAGACTTTCGTTATGTCGCCACACATATTTGCGACTCCGTGAAGCGAAGGCTCAAAGTGGAAGGCGCCGCCGGACTTCAAGGTGAGTTCGGCATCGGCCTGCTTTCCTTTTGGACCCTGGGAGAGGAACTGACGCTGACATCCACAGGCGCGGACGATCGTGCATGGCAGATGGTCATGCGAAAAGGCGACCCGAGCTACGCGGTTTTTATGGAGCCCGGAACTCAATTGCGAATCGCCAGGCTGCTCGATGGAATTCGTTCGCTCTCGGGAGAGAAGATCCAGTGGTACCTCGCGGCGGAGTTGCGCGACCGTATCCGCCACACCGGCGTTCGTATTACGGTGATCGACAAGATCGCTCGTAAGCAGTACGCAGTGGAGCCACGGCAATACGAAGGACGATTGCTGCATCAATTGCCGCCCGTTCGCGCCACACTCGGCGACGTTTACGTTGAGCTTTACATGAACGAACCGAAAGAAACGAATCGAGTCGCGCTGTTTCGACACGGCACGCGGGTGTTCGAAGACATTTCCGCAGGTGAAGAACTCGCGAAGCCGCCGTGGACAGAACGATATCTTCAAGGCCACATCGACGCACCCTTCATCAATCTAACGCCGGGTACCCGCAGCGGCATTGTCCACGACGAAGCTTATTCCGCCCTTTTGGATGCGCTGCTTCCGCTCGAGGAAAAGCTGATCGAGATGTTCGAAGCGCAGCGTCGAGCTGAGGAAGAGCAATCCAGTCGTGAACTACTGCACACAATCCAGCGCGCGTTTCGCGAGGCACTTTTGGCACTGCCTGCCGAAGAGTACGACTGGTTCGATATTCATACGCGAACACAACGGGGCTTAGGAAGAGACAATCGCGAGTTCGATTCTGGTGAAGAACTTACCGTTGGGGTCACGGAGTCAGAGACCGGCAACGTAAAGCAGCGGCAGTTTTTTGAGTTCGCCGGTCCGCTTTTCAGTGTCGCGATTTCACCCGCCTCGAGCGTCGTGCGGGTTGCCGAGCAGAGGTTGCTACGTGCGTTACCATATGATCGATCCCGTCGCCGCGTCGAAAGCGATCTCACATTCATATGGGAAGTGGTAGAAGGCAATGGCGCCCTGGATCATCGTCACGATCAAGCGGTGAAATTTCTTGCGCCGGCGGAGCCAGGCCTGGCGCGCGTAAGGGTTTCGGTTCGCCAGGGCGACATCGAGCAGTCAGGTGACGCGCTAATAACGGTCACGCACGAATTGCTTCCACAGGTTGGAACCATTATGGCCGAATCGTCGGGTTTGCCGGGTTACACTTTCGAAAGTGCGCCGGGCGATTCGTGGCGATCCAGATTTGATTCGACGCGGAACATAATTGTGGTAAACAACGGTCACCGCGATTTCGTGTACGCCGCCCGCAACAAGTCGCTCAAGCTTCGTTACCTGGTCCGACTGTATTGCAAGGAGCTGGTGCTGAAGAACTTCGTTGGGTTGCCACCAGATCAACTCCTGGAACGCATGGTCGAGCTATCGATAAGAACCGAGGAGAATCTCTGATCAGTATCAGGAAAATCCTTGCACAAGCTAATCGGGGACACGTTTTCGACCTCATTGTATTTGTCATTCAACTGTTGCTTACCTGTTCTCTTCCGTATCTTATTCCCGCACAAACTCTAGTTGTTCATCATGCGCGGTCTAACCGAAACACTGTCTGCCGAAATAATAATTGACCGACCAGATACGACAAACTTGCCGCTGGCGAAAAGAGTTCGTTCCGGCGTTAGCTGGAGTGTATCGTCGTCACTAGTCGGCGAATTGATTCGATTCGTCCGTTCAGTCGTTCTCGCGCGGCTTTTGGTTCCGGAGGATTTCGGACTGTTCGGTATGGCTTTGACAATCGTGGCGGCAATGAACGCTCTAACTACGCTTGGGTTAGACCGGACAATTGTCGCAAACAAGTTCGAGACGAGACATGAGCTGAAAGCACATCTGGACACAGTGTGGTCGGTGGAACTCATTAGAAGTCTGGTCATCGCGCTTTTAGTCTCGGCTTCCGCTTTTCCGATGTCGCGGTTCTACGGGCAAGCACAACTGCACGTCATCATTCCGGTTCTTGGCTTAATAAGCCTCGTTCAGGGATTTCAAAACATCGGCCTCGCGCTTTTGCGCAAGGAGATTAGCTTCGCGAGGATCTTCTGGTACGAACTTGCCACGAATGTCACCGGAATAACTTTGACTGTTGCCTTGGCTGTGGTCATGCGAAATGTTTGGGCACTGGTGATTGGCCTGTTGCTAACCGCTGCCCTGGGGACGGTTCTTTCTTACGTTTTTCATCCGTATCGCCCGCGTCTGGCGCTTGAAAAGCTTGCCCTTCGTCGCGCCTTGAGCTTAGGAAAGTTCACGCTTGTGATAGCAGTCGCTTCATATGTGATTAACATGGCGGACAATGTCATGGTCGGGCGTTTATTGGGAACTGGGGCACTCGGCAACTATTCCTTGGCTTTCAACATTGCCAGCGCTCCGATCAGCGTTGTGGTGTTCTCTCTTGGCACAGTGCTCTTTCCCGCCTATGCCGAAATTACTGCTCAGAACCCAAAGCGTTTGGAGTTGGCCTTTACCAAAGTATTCAGTATCTCGCTGATGATCATGCTCACGATCGCAGTGCCGCTTTTCCTGCTTGCCGGTGAGATAGTTCAACTCCTGTTCGGCGGCAGGTGGACAACCGCGGGAACAGTTTTGCCGATCCTTGCGTTGGCCATTCCACTGCGCGGGCTCAGTCTGATCATTTCCACGGTGTTTTGGGGTTTGAACAGGCCAAAAGAGGTGGCCGTGGGAAGAACTCTGGAAGCGGTCGTCTTTCTCGCGGTACTC
>WNFR01025103.1_pt1 | contig 11156 bp, 9 predicted proteins | sample 5400221 | NCBI WGS metagenome assembly WNFR01 (sample SAMN13153357, study PRJNA577476) | soil metagenome | isolation source: 40 cm soil under Madrone tree | place: USA:California | collected 2016-06-14 | reverse complement strand
GCCAAGGTAGGGACGTTCAGTCGCACGGGCACCGTGTACGCGGACCCGGGTCCCGCGCACGAGCTCGTGGTCGAGCGCGGCGGCGCGCCAGCGGGGCGCGTCGCCGTACGGTCACGTGATAGCGTCGTGCTACGGGTGGTGGCGCGCGACGCGTACGGGAACCGCACCAGGCTCGAGGATTTCGTCGCGACCACGAGCGGGCGATCGATCGGTCTCGTGGCCACGGCGGCCTCGGACTCGCAAACGCTGGTGACGCTCGAGCCCCGCCGCAGCGGCTTGAGCGAGCTGCAGCTGTCGGCCTCAGGGCTGCGCGCGCGGGTCACCGTGGACGTGGCGCTACCCGCCACCGTGAGGCCTTGGGCGATCGGCGCGCGGTCGGCGTGGCTGGGGGCGAACAACCCGTGGATCAAGGCACCCAGTCTCACCGGGATCTCCGGCGCGGACTTCACGGTCGTCGGGCGGCGATCGTTGCCCGGAGCGGACGGTCTCTCCCTGGCGCTGGGCGGCGAGGCGGGGTCGCTCCGCGCCGACCGGGCGGCAGGAGGGAGGGTCTCGATGACGTTGGTCGAGGCGTTTGGGCGCGCCGAGCTGGCGGTGCTTCCGGACGGTCCGGTCAGCCCGGTGGTGTCACTCGGTGTCGGCGCTTATCACCTCAAGAGTAACGACAACGGACAGACCGTCTATCACACCAACGCTTTCTGGTCGGGGGGCGTTGGCCTGGATGTCGCGGTCTCGCCGCGGGTCACCCTAGAGGCGCGGGTCGAACGGCAGTGGATGCGCGACGCCAATCAGGGGCACGTGGCGACGTTCTGGCCGATGGGTGCGGGGGCGAGGATCGCGTTGTAACAGGCTCCCTCATCAGCGTGCGGTGGCCCGACGCATCCTGGCTTGGAGCCCGTGCCCCCTCTCCACGTGGTGGAGAGGGGGCACGCGGGTGCGGCATCAATAATAGAATACCCCCTTCCGCTTCTTGGTAGGCGCGTTCACGTCGTCCCCGCCGACCACCAGGATGTGAAAGGCGCCCGTGGCGTCGAGGTACCCCACGGCGGCGTGGTTGAACACGTCGCCCCCACCCGCGGCCGCGATGGTGTTGGTACCGGTGGCGCCGTTGAAGGCCGTGGTGCTGCCGTCCAGGTTCAAGCCGGCGTACGACTCCTCCGTCGAGCCCGTGCTGGCGCCGTTATAGAGCCCCGCCGTAACCAACACGTTGCCACCCGCGATAACGGCCGTGTGCTTGGAGACCGCCTTCTTGAGCTTGTTGCCGTTCGCCGTCCAGCCCGCGGCAGTGAGGGCGCCGGTGTGCACGTCGATCTCGGCGTACGCCACGTCGCTGATCGCCTTGGCCGACAGGCTCGAGTCGTTCGGCGTCACGGCACCCGAGTCGCCGCCTAGCGCATACAGGAAGGTGCCGTTCACACCGAACCCGAAGTAGCTGCGGGCGAACGGCAGCGAAGCGAGCGCCTGCCAGGCGCCGAGCGTGCCGTCGGACATGATCGCAGCGCGGAACACCGTGGCGACGGGGACGTTACCGCTGGCCGAGCCACCGGCGACGTACACGCTGCCGTTGAAGATGACCGCCCCGGCGGAATGCAGCGCGGCGGGCAACGCGGTCGTCGTGCTCCAGGCGGTGACTGCGCCGGTGGCGCTGAGGGTACCGACGCGCACGGTGGCCACCGGCTTGCCGCTCGCCGTGCTGTCCCCACCGATCAGGTACAGATACGACGATCCGGTCACCTGCGAGTTGGTCGGTGTGGCCACGACCGCGGCGGCGAAGGCAACGGGCGCGGGCAGGACCGTGGTCTTGGTCCAGGCGCCGACGCTGCCTGTGTTCGAGACCGTGGCGTACAGCACGCTGTCGCGCGGCACGTCGGTGCTGTCGGCTCCGCCGGCCACGTAGACGACGCTGGTCGGCGTCGTGCCCGGGAGCGTCGCGGCGGCTACGGCGTGGCCGCTCAGCCCCACGGGGAGCCCGGTCGTCGCGGTCCAGGCGACGGTGGACGGACTGAACGCCACCTTCGCCACCGCGGTGAAGATGACCGGCGCACTGGTGCCGCCGGACGTCTCGACGAACAGGGTATCCTTGCCGAGCGGCACGCCCGTCGGCACGGTGGTGACGATCAGGGTGTTGCTCCAGTCACCGGCGATCGCGATGGTCGCGGTGTCCCGGCCGCCCGCGGTGGTCGAGAACACGACGTGCCCGGACGCAAGGGCCTGGCTGGTGCCGAAGTTGCTCCCCTGAATGACCAGCGTCGAGCCGGTCGTCCCGGAAGGCAGGGTCGCGCCGTTCACGGCGGCGACGACGGGCGGGCCGGAGGGACCGGTGGGTCCGTTGCTGCCGCCACACGCGACCAGCAGGGCCGTGACGGAAAGGGTGACGACGCTCGGGACGCGCATGGCAGACTCCTCTTGGTACGGGTACGGGGCGTCGGGCGCGCCGCCAATGTAGGGAGCGAGGCGACTAAGAATCGATCCGCAATCGGCGCCGAGAGGCTAAGATTCCGTTAAGACGACGCGCGACACTTGCGCGAGGTGGCCGGGGTCACATCGTATGCGTGCACGTATGAACGCGACTCGTTCGAAGGACGGCGGCATGATGGCCACGCCGCCGCGCGCCCGCGCGCTGCTCGTCATCGAGGACGACCCGCCCATCCGGCGCGCCTTGCGCAACGCGCTCAGCGAGCTCGCGGACCGCCTGCTCGAGGCCGCGACCGGCCGCGCCGGCATCGATCTCACCGCGACAGAGCGCCCCGACCTCGTAGTGCTCGACCTCGGGCTGCCGGACGTCGAGGGGGTGGACGTGTGCCGCGAGATCCGCACCTGGTCGCCGGTCCCGATCGTCGTGCTCTCGGCGCGGCATTCGGACGCCGAGAAGGTCCGGGTCCTGAACGCGGGCGCGGACGACTACGTCACGAAGCCGTTCAACACGCCGGAGTTCGTGGCGCGCGTGCGCGCCGTGTTGCGGCGCGCGCGGCTGCAGGGGGGCGAGTCCACGGCCACGACAGTGGAGGCGTACGGCCTCACGATCGACCTCGTGCGCCGCCGGGTGGAGCGGGGCGGGACCCTGATCCGACTCACGCCGATCGAGTGGGAGATCCTGCGCACGCTGGTGGCGCACGCGGGGCGCACGCTCACCCATCAGCAGATCTTCGACGCGGTGTGGGGCGCGGCCGCGGGCAGCCCCCAGCAGTACCTGCGGGTGCACATCACCAATCTGCGGCGCAAGATCGAGGCGCATGCCGACCGGCCCGAGCTCGTCGTCACGGAGCCGGGCGTCGGGTATCGCGCCGAGCTGCCGGAGTAACCCGCGTGGCCGGATCCCGGGTGCGGGCCTGGCTGTGGTGGGTCGGCATGTTCGTGGTCGTGACCGTCCTGCTGCGGGCGTGCCGCGACGGTTTGGACACCGCGCACGCCGTGCTGACGTACCTCCTCGTGATGCTGGGCGGGAGCGTGAGTGGCGGCCGTCCCCTGGGGTTCACGCTCACCGGGGCCGGGGTGCTGTCGCTCGATTTTTTCTTCCAGCAGCCGTACGACACGCTGACGGTGGCCAAGCCCCTCGACGGATTCGTGCTGCTCGCGTTCATCACGACGGCGGCGGTGACCACCCAGCTCCTGGCCGCGGAGCGTGCGCGCGCCGCGGAAGCGGAGCTGCTCGCGGCGGAGCGGACCCGCCTGGTCGCCGCGGCGGAGCACGCCGAAGCGTTGCGGGAGGCGGATCGGCTCAAGGACGTCGTACTCGCGTCGGTGTCGCACGATCTCCGCACGCCGTTGACGACCATCAAGGCCCTCGCCCAGGCCGGCGCGCGGCAGGGCGACCAGAACGCGATCGCGATCGAGGAGCAGGCGGATCGCCTCGCGCGGCTGGTCGCCGACCTGCTCGATCTCTCGCGCTTGCAGGGCGGTGCCCTCCCGGTCCACCCGGAGCCCAACACGGCCGAAGATCTGGTGGGCGCGGCGCTGCGACAGGTGGCGGGGCTGCTCGGCGACCGCACCGTGGAAACGAAGATCGACTTCACCGAGCCGGCGCTCGTGGGGCGGTTCGATTTCGTCCAGACGCTGCGCGTCCTGACCAACCTGATGGGCAATGCGATCCAGTACTCCCCGCGCGAGTCGCCGATCGAGCTGTCGGTCGAGCGGGAGGGCGAGCGGTTGGTGTTCGCGGTGGCCGATCGCGGTCCGGGAATCCCGCCGGCCGATCGCGAGCGGGTCTTCGAGCCGTTCTACCGGCCGGCGGGTGCCGTGGCGGGAAGCGGCGCCGGGCTGGGCCTCGCCATCGCGCGGCGGCTGGCGGAGCTGCAAGGGGGCACGATCGAGTACGCGGAGCGCCCGGGCGGAGGCAGTATTTTCGCGCTGCGGTTGCCGGCCGACGGCGCCCCCCGAGCCTTTGTGAAATCTTAGCGGGCGCACGCCGCCTGTCTCGTTGCTTCTTAACGCCGCATTTCGATACGTTCCCGGCGTGACCATGACGCCAGAGCGGCAGATGGCCGTGCTGCGCGCGCTGCTCGACTGCCGGGACGAAGAGATCGCGGTGTTCGAGATTCGCAGCAATGCGCTGCACGTGAACCTGGCGGCGCAGCTGACACTCCCGCCCACGGGGTTCCTCGACAGCGCAGCGTTACGTGCACACCTCGTCGCCCGGGGCGGACAGGCGGTGCCGTTGCACGCGGACGGGAAGGTCGTGGGCGAGATGATCACCGTGCGGCGGCCGCCGGGCCGCACCTTGGCCGACGAGGAGCGCGAGGTGATTCGTGAGACGCTGCAGCAAACGCGCGGTCGCCGCGCCGACACGGCCCGTCGGCTCGGGATCAGCCGGACGACGTTGTGGCGGCGGCTGCGGGCGGGTGTCGTCGGCTCGCGTACGGCGTAGCTCCCCCTGTTACGAAGCGGTCGCGCGCACCCGCGAGTGTTGTAGCGCGCCCACTCGCGTCAGCTCCTCGAGCCAGCCGAAGACGGGAAAATGGGCGGGATCGAACCGGGCCGCCTCGTAGCGAACTTCGCGGAAGGTCGCCTGCACCACCTGCTCGGCGGCGACCGCGTCGCGCAGGATGCCGAAGGCCAGGGCGCGCAGGCTGATAGCGTGGCGGGCGGACAGCTCCCACAGGGCGCGCACGTCGCCCGCGGCGACCCGCTCCAACAGAGCGATATCCGAGGCCGGCGGCACCCGGGAAGCTGTGGGGGAAGAGTCCGTGAACATGGCTCTAGCCATAAAGAGCGCCCCGGCCCGCGCAAAGTCACGCGGGTTTTCAACCGCTTGACGACCCGTCAGTTACCTCCCGAAGCGGCGAGTCCGGCCAGCGTCGCCGCGAGCGTCCTGACTTTTCGGCGCGAGCCAGCGCCTCGCGTGTGGCGGCCACCTCCTGCGCCGGGAGGCCTCCCGAGCGGGCCAGCTGGTCCAGGTAGGCGCGGGCCACCACGAAGCTCGCGGGCCACACGATCTTCGGCTGGTCCTGGGCATTGAAATAGTCCGCATGCACCAGCTTCGCCGCGGCGATCTCGTTCTCCGAGAGCAGCCCGCTCGGCTGCAGCTCGAGGATGTCGAGCCCGCGCGAGATCTCCGAGCTGACGATGACCCCGTTGTACCAGTAGGCCGACCAGGAACCCCCGTCCTCCATCTTGGTCGCGTCCACCGGTCCGCGATCGAAGAACGCGATCTCCCGCGGATGCGCCGCATCGGTCCAGTCGAACACGGAGATGCCGCCCTGGTACCAGGCCTGGACCATGACGTCCCGTCCCGGGATCGGGATGAGTGATCCGTTGTGGGCCACGCAGTTTTCGAACTGGGTCTGCGGCGCCGACATCTTGTAATAGCTCTGGAACTTGAGCCGATTGTCGACCAGCGTGAAGATCGCGTCCGCGCCCCACTCGTGCTTGTCCGTCGCCCGGCACTTGGGCTGGCCGCCGCCGCCCCACTCATCGGAAAAGAGCAGCTTGGTCCCGTCGTTGTTGAACGTCGCCGAGTGCCAATAGGAGAAGTTCGAGTCGGACACCGCGTCGATGCGCTTCGGATTGGCCGCGTCACGGATGTCCAGCAGCAGGCCGTAGCCGCCGCACGCGCCGCCCGCCAGGCCGATGGCCGGATAGACGGTGATGTCGTGGCATTGGCTCGGCCCGGGGCGCACGCCGTTCACCGTCCCCGGAGGAGGCGCCATCATGTCATCCATGGTTTTCTGAATGGCTGCCCGCACCACGGCGCTGTCGGCGGCGGTCGGCCTTCCCCCGGGCGCGCCGCCGCGCGCCTTGATCACGCCGTCGAGCATCGGATTGGTTGATTCCGCGGGCAGGACGTATTCCATCTCACCCATCTTTGCCGTGAAGCCCCCCTTGGCCCGCCAGTCCGCCGCCTCCTTGGCCGCTGCTGCGATGTCTTCCGGTGCCTCGCCGTGCCTGGGCGGGGCGGTCAGGCCGCTGAAGATGCGCGGCGCGCCGACGATGGCGGCCTGCTCGGGATGCGCGAGCGGCACCTTGATGACCTCGATGCGGAACAGCGCGCTGTTGGGGTTCGAGTCGGGCGGTGCCGCCACGCAGCCGGGGAGCTCCGCCGCCGACCGCACCGGGGCCGACCCGGAGACGTAGACGTACACGTTGTCGCGGTCATTCGGATCCACGACGACGGTGTGCGTGTGCGAGCCGCGGCAGGTCTGCACGTTTCCGATGTATTTGGGGTTGGCGATGTCAGAAATGTCGAAGATGCGGATGCCGCGCAGCCGCGCCGCGCTCACCGAATCGTGCACGCCTTGCGTGCCGCAATCGAGCCGCCCGCCCATCCCCTCACCCGACACGAACAGCAGGTTCTTGTAGACGGAGACGTCGCTCTGCGACGCGGGGCATACGAACCCGATCTTGAGCGTCGGCCTGGCCGGGGTGGAAATGTCCCAGACTTGAAAGCCGTTGTAGTTCCCCTGAATGGCGTACGGCCCGGTGAACGCCAGGTCGGAGTTGGTGACGCCGAGGAACTTCCCGGGCGGCGGCGTCTTCGAGACCACGCGCATGTTCCAGGACGCTTCTTGGGCATTCATCAGTCCGGCGCGCAGGCCGACCCGCGGATCCGGGGTGGGCGCCACGGTGGACAGGTTGGCGCCGCCCGACGACGCGCATGCGGCGAGGGCGCACAATCCGAGGGTCCGAACGACGAAGTTCATGGTGGATTCCCGTGAGAAGAATGGAAGAGGAGTGGAACGAGCATCTTCTGCATGCGCTCGATCTCGGTGGTCTGGTCGGCGTACACGCCGGAAGCGAACCGGTACACGGTCTCCTGCTCCCCCGCGCTCGCGGCGAACAGCTGATTCACCATCGTGATCGCGCCCTTGTGGTGCTGGATCATGAACGTGAGGAACAGGCGATCGAACTCGGCCCCGCGCGCGCCGTCGAGCTGGGCCAGCTGCTCGGCGCTCAGCATCCCCGGCATCATCATCGCCGGATTCATGCCCGGCATCATACTGTGGGCCGGGTTTGCGTCGGGGACGTCCTCGTGCCGGTCACCGAGCCAGCGCCGCATGAGGGCGATCTCGTCGCCCTGGCCGACCACGATGCGCTCGCACAGCGCGCGCAACGAAACGCTCGCATCGTGGGAGGGCGCCCAGCCGGCGATCAGCACGGCCTGGGCATGGTGGTAGATCATGCCGGACATGAAGCGCACGTCGGCCGCGGCATAGTCGCGCCCGGCGAGGTGGGCCGGCGCCTGAGCGGCTGCCGGGGCGCATGCCGCGCCGGCCACGACCGCCAGGGCCACGGTCGTCGTCAGACGCGGCGCAGCTCGCATGGGGATCGGCATAATGCGCCCTCCCGTGCTCGGTGGGAAGGTCAGACCAGTATGGTGTTCGGTGCGGAACCTGTCAGCCTCCGCTTGACGGCCCTCCAGTTAGCTCCAACATTCCCGCCCTATGCGCGCCGCCGGCGTTACGTTGCTGTTCGTAACCTCATTCAGTGCCGCACCGCTCACGGCGCAGACCGCGTCGCCTTACCTCCCGATCGGCCACTGGTCCACGCCATACGTCGAGCATCTGATCCGCGCCGGTGTGATCCGCGATCCCGATCCGCTCACGCGCCCCCTTAAGCGGGCCGACGTCGTCGCAGCACTCGAAGCAGCAGACACCGCAGGCCTGGCGCCGGCGGGTCGAGCTACCGTGCGTGAGCTGGTGCGCGCGCTGGCCACGCGGGGTGCGCCGCCATACACGCGCGCCGATCTCTCGATCGGGGGCTCCGCCGGCACACAAGCGCGGCCTGATCCCTTGCGTCCCGCGGGGCCGGCTTATGCCGCCTATCGCGCGGGGATGGAGCTTTCGGCCGCGTTCGGACCCGCCGTGATGGCGTCGTATCCGTACACGGACCGCTATCTCAAAGTCGATCCCGACTACACGGGGGACAAGACGAGGGATCCACCGGGCCGCATCACCGACGCATACCTGGATCTCCAGGCGCCGTACGGGGAGCTGTTCTTCGGCGCCATCCGCCGCAACTGGGGCGTGCCCGGGCTCGATGGGTTCCTGACGTCGTCGTATGCCTACTCCTACGATCATGTCATGGCCCGGCTCGGCACGCGGACGGTGCGGGCCGAGGTGCTGGCAACCCAGCTCGACGACATGACCGACTCAACCGGACAGGCGATCCACCGTTACTGGGCATCGACCCGTGTCGTGCTCCGCCCAGGGCGCCGCGTCACCCTGAGCTTCGATAACGCTACCCTGTGGTACGGAGTCGACCGAGGGTTCGAGCTGCGGTTCCTGAACCCCCTCAAGCTGTCGTTCATCACGCGCGCCGACGAAAACCTTCCCGACACACAGAACTCCCTGGTGGAGGGAGAGCTACGCGTCGCGCTGCCGCGTGGCGTAGTGTTGCAGGGCGGTCTGATGATCGACGCCCTGCGCTCCATCAACGGCTCGGGCGACGCCTATCCCGATCGTCTGGGCTTGCAAGGCGCGGTCGACGTGCCACTGGGGCACGGTGTGGCCGGGCGCGCGTGGGGTGCCGCCGTGACGGCCTTCACGTACCGCAGCCCAACCGGCCTCGCCAACTCCGTCATGCTGCGGGGCGTGGGGCTGGGGAACAACTTCGCCGATTTCGTGGAAGCGGGAGTATCGGCCTCGTTCATGCCCCGCCCGCTCGTTGTCGTCGCTCCCGAACTTGTGTTTCTCAAGCAAGGCGAGGGCGATTTCCGCACGCCGCCGCCCGCCGCGCCGTTCTTCATTACCGGTCCCACGATCTTCGAAGGAACGCCCGAGACCACCTGGCGTCTGGGCGTTGCCGCGCGCGCGCAGGTCTGGCGTCAGCTCGACCTCGACCTGGACGCGGGCTTGCACCGGATCTCGAACCGGGATCACCACCCGGGCGTCACCGCCACGCGGTTCGTCGGACGGATCGCGCTACTGTACCGGTTCGGCGGAGCGGTGCACCTGGAGTGATGTTCATTCCTTGATGCGCACCCTCGCTGTACTGCTCATCTCGGGCTGGGCGCTGGGCGCGCCCGTGGTTGCGGCTCAGGAAGCCTCGCCCTACGTGCCACTCCAGCACTGGACCATGCCCTACGTGGAGCATCTGATCGCGCGAGGGGTGATCCCCGATCCGACGCCACTCACCCGGCCCTTCAGGCAGGCCGATCTGGTGCGCGTGCTGCGCGGCGTGGATACCCTGGCGGTGGGCGACAAGGTGGCGAATACCGTGCGCCGGCTGCTCGCCGCGCTCGAACCACCGGGGCGCGGCCCGCGCTACAGAGTTGCCGGGGATGCGGGGATCGCGGCCGCCACCTACGCCCGCCGCGATCCCCTCGCGGCGATCGACTCCACCGGACCGCGCCAGGCGGGCCCCGCGCGCGGTACGGTGAGCGGCGGGCTGGACGTCCAATTCCAGCTCGGCCGCGTAGTCGCCGTCACGCACCCTTACTTCGATACCCGGCTCAAGTACGACCCCGATTGGTACGGCTACAAGAAGCGCGCGATCGCCGGCCGCACCGCTGAGTCATATATCGCAGCCCAGTGGTCGATCGCGGAGGTGTTTTTTGGCCGGCTGGACCGGAACTGGGGGCCGAGCGTGCTCCAGGGCTTGCTCCTGTCCGACAATCCGTACGGGCTCGATCACCTCGCCCTCGCGCTCGGCACGACGAAGTTTCAGCTGCAAGCGCTGGCCACCCAGCTCAACGACGACTCCGGCGCCGTAATAGTGCATCGTTACATGGAACAGCACCGGGTGTGGGTCCGGCCGGACAAGCGCTGGACGTTCGCGCTATGGGAAGGATCGGTCCTCTCCGGCCGGGACCGCGTGTTCGAGCCGTGGTATTTGAACATCATGAACCTCGGCCTGCTCGAACAGTTCAACACTCACACGAACGTGAACACGTTCGTCGGGATCGACCTCGAGCGGCGCGGCACGCCGACCTTGTTCAGCCAATTCATGGTCGACGAGCTCGAGATCGATCGTAAGAGCGCCGCGGATCAGAAGCCATCGAGCTACGGCCTGACAGCGGGAGCGAAGGGCGGCCTGGGATCTTCGTCCCTCGCGTGGACGCTGTTCTACACCCGAGTCACGAATCTCACCTATCGAAACGAGGACAATCTCCAGGTTCCGTTGTATCACCTTCTCGGGACCGGCCGGAACTTCGCCGACTATGACCAGGCCACGCTGCGGCTGGGGTTCCTTCCACTCCCGAGTCTCCTGGTCCAGCCCGAGGTGACCCTGTTGCGCCAGGGCGAGGGCGATCCGCGCCTACCGCATCCACTGCTGCCGGCCTATTCCGCGACTCCTACGATCTTTCAGGGCGTGGTCGAACGCACGCTGCGCCTAGCGGTCTCCGGGAATTACGCGCCGCACGATCGGCTCGGCCTCACCTTCGACGCGGGGGTGCATCACATCACGAACTTCCAGCACGTTTCGGGCGACACGCAAACACGGTTCGTAGGATCGGTTGGCCTCAGCTATCGCTTCGGATGGGCGGGGGCCCTGCCCTGAGCGGCTTTCCCTGCTTTTAACACCTTGACAGTCTGTAACTTAGCTCGCATGTTAGGCCCCCGTTCCCTTTGCCCTTGGGGGAAGTAGGCCTGATGACTAAGCACACCGCACGGAGCAGATCGCTCCGGGGCAGCGGAGTATTCCCTGCACCGGCGCCTATCTGTTCCCTCTCCCTACTCCCCTTTGTGCTCAGCGGGTGGCTGGGAGCACCGAGGCTCGGT
>WNFR01009689.1_pt1 | contig 11156 bp, 9 predicted proteins | sample 5400221 | NCBI WGS metagenome assembly WNFR01 (sample SAMN13153357, study PRJNA577476) | soil metagenome | isolation source: 40 cm soil under Madrone tree | place: USA:California | collected 2016-06-14 | reverse complement strand
CGTCCTTCGCTAACAATGTGGACCGGCACTGCAGTTGCCCACGTATTGCCCACTGCACGTCCCAATGATCGCAACTCACGCGTCACCCCAACATGATGCAAGGTGACGCCCTCGTTCTCGCCGGCCTTCACGTGACTTTCAAGGTCGTCCTCTACCAGCGCGAAGAATACTTCCGGCGATGAATTAGAAAGTCCGAGCAAGTTGATCCGCATTTCGTCGCCGTCTTCGGACAATTCCACATGCACCGGCTTGATCTTGGCAGCGGCTTTGGCGATGGCACTGCTGACTCCATTCACGTCATTGCCCACCAGGGAGGCTGTACCGTCGATCACGATCTGAGGGGTGTACGGGCCATCATTCAGCCGGTCAGCGTATTGCTGCTGCCGCGCCGTGAATTGTGGAGACGAGAACCGGTCGATCCATCCGATGGAATTCCAATAGTCCACATGCTGCCCCAGCGCGATCACCTGCGCATTCGACACCGGCTGCTTTTGCTTCAGTTCCATCAAAAAACTGTCAGCGGGCGGGCAACTGGAGCATCCCTCAGAGGTGAACAACTCAACCAGCACCGGCGTGCGCGGCTCTCCCGACGCGTGGGAATCATTTTTGATCGAAAAGAAGAAGAGAGCGACTAAAACAAATGCAACCAGAAACAATATGACCTTCATCGAGGACACGTCTCCTTGTACTTAGGATTCGCCAATTCGCACAAAGTTTCATCAAACGAAGATCTACCTGCCGCCCGCGCCTCCAATCTTCCAGTCGATCTGTCGCAGCATCCCTTGCAACAGTTCCGTATCGTCCTGCGAAATCTGTAGCCGTCTTAACAGACGGCGCATTTTTTGCAGGCTCACCGTCTCTGACCCCGGCTTTACGTAGCCACTCTTGGACAAAATCTCGAATAGCAGCCGCGTGAGCCGTTCAATCTGGCCCGACTCAGCGGTCGCGATCTTCTCGTGCATCCGCGGTTTTTCTTTTTCGCGAATCAACTCGTACAAACTTATCGCGACCGCCTGCCCCAGATTCATGGAAATGTTGCCCGTGGTCGGAATCCGCACGATGAAATGGCAATAGCTTAGATCGTTGGCCGAAAGGCCCGTCTTCTCTGACCCGAACAACAGCGCCACGTTGCCGGAAGCAAGCCGTTTGCGGATCAACGCTGCAGCTGTGGCGGGTGTCTTCAGCGCCTGCTGCAATTCGCGATGCCGGGCTGCAGTGGTTCCCACCACCAGCAAGCAATCTTCGATCGCTTCAGTAAGGCTTTCGTGCTCACTCGCATTTTCCAGGACCTCCGAAGCCCCGACCGCCGACCGTGCCTCACGAAATGCGACAGCGTATGGGTTCACCAAACGCAAACTCGAAAACCCAAAATTACTCATGGCGCGGGCCGCGGCGCCAATGTTCAGGGGATTTCGCGGTCGTACTAGGACAACGTGGAGGCGTCCAGCTTTAGGCATCGCGAGACTGGTCTTACTGGACGATTTCAGCCGCTTCAGGACTTCCAGGCCTGTCCCGCCCGGCATATTGATATCCAGGATGACGGCCGCCGGTACAAGCTTGATGGCGGCCATGAACGCGTGCATGGCATCGTAGGAGACCACCACCGTGTATTTTGCCTTGGAAAGGCGGCTGGAAAGCAAATGCGCCAGCACGCGATCATCGTCCGCGATAAGGATGGTCCGACGTGTGGACTCGTCCTCCGCTTTTGCACAGCAATAGCCTGGTTTCGGAGTGGCGTGTGGTCGCATGAATAGGTGGTTTTTCTGGAGCCTATTAGAGCGTATCCCACCCGCAAGTAGCTTGGGCAACGGAACTCAGAATCGGGGCATACCTATTCCCATTCAGGCACTGCTGAATCCGATATTCCAGAATGGCACTATTTCGGGTCGACTGCGACTTTTGCCCGTTTAGCTTTGGCGGGCCCGGCCGCAGCTTCCACTCGATTGCGGCCAAGGTCCTTCGCGGAGTAGAGGGCTTTATCGGCGGCCTTGATCACTTCGTGGGCGTCATGGGTATCGGGCTGCGCTGCTGCAACGCCAATGCTCACCGTGACGCTAGTCTCCACCGGAGCTTTGCGTTTGCGAATCACCTTGCCAGGCACACGCCTTTCAGAACGGCGGCGGGTGCTTCGCTCTGGCCCGCGGGCGACAAAAACATCATCTTGGATTGCTCTCCGCAGCTTCTCAGCGTGGAAGATCGCATCATCCAATGCCACAGCCGGATATACGACCGCGAACTCTTCCCCGCCACAGCGATAAGCTTTTCCGTCGCCGGTTACGCGCGCCAAGTGTCCGGCGACGTTGCGCAGCACCTGGTCGCCCGTATCGTGGCCGAAGGTGTCGTTGAAATTCTTGAAGTGATCGACGTCGACCATGGCGATGCAGTAACTTTCGCCCAGACCCGCCAGAGCTTCATTGAAGGCGCGACGTCCCGGCAGGCCGGTGAGTTCGTCGTGATAGGCGATCCAGTGGGAGCGTTCGATGATCGCGATCCCTATTGCTGCTCCCGCCAGCCCCATGTAGATCTCCGCTGCTGCAGGCCTGCGCATCACGAGTACGATCACGGCCCAGAAGAATCCGGCGCCGATCGCTTCAGGTTTGATCAAAAATTTCGCAAGCAAGGCGACCAGGCAGATCAAAACACCGGACTCAAGAACGCCGAGTTCGCCAAATGCAGTCTCAAAGCGTTGCGTGGAGGCGCTCTGGATCCACTCCGGCACGAAATGAGACACCGCTATAAAACTGCCCCACTGCATTGCTAAAAACACGCTCCACCACAACACTGCGTCCCAATCGAAAAACGTGTCGTCCGCGAGTAGTGCGATTGCAGCCAGATCCACCACCATCAAAGCGACGGCGCAACTCAGAGCCCCCGCCACCCCGGGACCGAACATGACCCAAATGAATAAGGCCGATAAAGATAGGGCCGCCAAGAAAGCGCGCAGCGAATGCAGCCGTACCGCCAGTAATGTCGCAGCGAAAAGGACCCCAACACAGAGCCATCGTGCGCCTACGGGGTACACGCGGCCTGGTAGGAGCAGGGCGAGTGCAACCAGGGCGCACAACATCAACATGCCGTTGGGAAAGAAGAGCTGCCGGGCCACGGGATAGAAGCGGTTCCGCACTGGCATTGAGCATATTGCACCCCCAGCTGCGGCGCGAGTAACCGAAGGGATGCGTACTGACGTTTTTCTGGAAAACGATTACCATCATGGGTTCGCCAAGAGAGCTGAACCACCGCTCTTCAATCCCGCTTAGCAATTAAGAGGATGAGCATGCGCCGGATCGCGTCTTTATTCCTGGTTTCACTCTGTGCCCTTGCACTGGTTGCACAGACTTCACCAAAGCCCACCATTCGCCTTGAACTTGACGCTACCGACCCAGCTCGCAATTTCTTCCATTCAAAATTGACCATCCCGGTATCGCCGGGGCCCTTGACCCTCGCGTATCCGGAATGGATCCCGGGCAATCATCGTCCATCGGGACCTGTCGTGAACATGACCGGTCTTCACATAGAAGCTGCCGGCCACGACATTGAATGGCGACGCGATCCAAAAGAGATGTACTCCATCCAGCTTCAGGTTCCCGCCGGCGTAAACGAGATCACGGTCACTTTTGACGAAATCACCAATACCGGAGTTGCTGGCGGTTCGGGACCATCCGCATCCGAAAATGTTCTCGACGTGAATTGGAACCAGGTGGTCGTCTATCCGGCGAATGCAAACTCGGATGACGTGCAGGTCCATCCTTCGATCCATCTGCCTGATGGCTGGAAGTTCGGAACCGCGTTGAATGTAGCCAACACAGCTGGGAGCACGATCGAATTTCAGCCGGTATCGCTGACCACGTTGGTGGATTCGCCGCTCATCGCGGGTTTGCATTACAAACAGATCGAGCTGACCGGCCCGGGCGAATCTCCCAAGCATGTGATCGACCTGGTGGGCGAGAGCGACGCGGCTATCAACATGTCGCCCAACGACATTGCCGCTTACAAGAAATTGGTCGTTGAAACTGGCGCATTGTTTAGCGCGCGGCATTATCGCCAATATCACATCCTGCTCACATTGAGCGACGAAGTGGGCGGACGCGGACTCGAGCATCACGAATCCAGCGACAATGGTCCTGGCGAAAAAGCGCTTACCGATCCGAGCACACACTTGGTCAACGCGGGTCTGATCCCGCACGAGTTCACGCATTCATGGAACGGTAAGTATCGTCGCCCGGTTGGACTGGCAACGCGAAATTATCAGGAGCCGATGACCGGCGACCTGCTGTGGGTCTATGAGGGCCTCACCGAGTATCTCGGAAACGTTCTCACCGCGCGCACTGGCCTGTGGACTCCGAAGCAGTATCAGGAAAGCCTGGCCGAAACGGCTGCCGCGCTCGATTATCGCGCCGGACGCAGCTGGCGCTCGCTAGGCGACACTGCGGTCTCGGTGCAACTTCTGCGACTGGCTCCCAGTGGATGGCAGAATTGGCGGCGCAGCCTCGATTACTACCCCGAAGGCGAACTGATCTGGCTGGAAGTGGACACGCGCATCCGCCAGCTCACTAATGATCAGCGCTCGCTAGATGATTTCTGCAAAGCTTTCCACGGTGGACAAAGTGGCCCGCCCCAGGTTGTTCCTTACAACTTCAACGATCTCGTCCGAACGCTGAACCAGGTCGTGCCTTACGATTGGGGCACGCTGCTGAACGAACGCGTAAATGCGATCCAATCACATGCGCCCCTTGGCGGTATCGAGCAGGGCGGATGGCGGCTGGTTTACAACGACACTCCCAACGAGCTTATGAGGGCGACTGAAGGCGTCGCCAAAATGGCGAACTTCACTTACTCACTAGGCTTCTGGGTCAACCAGGAGAGTGGCAATTTCGGTGACGTCATCGTCGGCAGCCCTGCATTCAAGGCAGGTATCGGTCCGGGGATGAAGTTGATCGCGGTCAACGGACGAAAATGGTCGAGTTCTGGACTCAACGCCGCGCTGGTGGCTTCGCGCAACAGCAAGGACCCCGTCGTTTTGGTGGTAGAAAATGCGCATCGCTTCAGAACTTATTCCATCGACTATCACGATGGCCCGCGTCATCCGCATCTTGAGCGCGTCTCGGATAAACCCGACCTCCTGGGTGAGATCCTCAAATCGCGAACGGCCGCTCCTGTGAGGGTTTCTCAGTAACAATACGAACCGGACTACTTGCGCTTTCTCAGCTCCACAATGATTTGATCTGCAGCGCGGACGATCGTCTCGGTTTCAATTTTCTCGTCGCTGCCGCCCAAGAGTCCCGAGGAGGCGCTACCCTCTGTCACAAAACCTAGCAGCGGCTGTGTACTCGCCGAATCTCTCAGGACAACCTGCACTTTCAGCTTCGACCCTCCGCCAAAAAGAAGAAACTCGCGACGAGCGCGGCTGCCCTTCTCGTACCCCACCACCGTCGCGAGCAGTTCGAGGCGGCCATTCCCCGCACCGCCTGCGGACGATAAGGCGCCCGCATCCGAACTACTGGCATCGATCACTTCGCTAAATAACTTCGCTTTCTTCAAACGCGAGACGAGCACGCGGTGCAAAAGCACATTGTCGCCGCCCGAAAACTGTTCAGTGGACCTGCTGTTCGCGATAGGAATGTCAGGTACGACCACCACTTTGTATGGAGCCAGCGGCTTCCCGGCGTTGGTGGCGAGTGTCTCATCGTTCCGCCCTGTGATCCGCCACCCCATCTGGCGCGCCACTTCCAGCATCTCGTCATCGTTCCGGACGAAATATGCCCGACCGCCTGAACGTTGAACCAATACCTGCAGTGGCTCCTGTATTCGCCAATCGACTTCCGGTCCCGCCACCACGTAGACCGAGGTTTTCATTGCCGGATCGTTCAGCAAGGTCGGAAACTTCGTGGCGCTGGCATTATCTTCGCCGGAGGTAAAGACGGCTAGCATTCGCACGTCGTTGCCAGACTCCGACTGCAAATGCCGCGCAGCTGCCAACATCGTGTCGTACAGTGCCAGCTTGCCACGTCCATAGAGTTTGGTAATGCGGTCCGAGAGAATATCTGGATCCGAGGTGAAGTCCTGCCACAACATCGGCTTTTCTTTGGCGGCGAAGATGCAAAGCTCATCATCAGAAGTGAAGAATCTCAGAAAGCGTTGGACGCTCTTCGCAACGTCGGCCTGGTGCTTCCCTGCCGCGGCGGAATCATCGATCACGATGGCAACGGAGTGGTGCTGTTCAGCAGAGGTTTGGGACCATGAGGCGATAGCAAGAAGTACAACCGCAAGAACCATCCCGTACCTAAACCACATGAGCAACTCTCCTATGGATTTATGGACTTAGATTCACCGGAGAGCTGAGGGGCTGTTGACAGGTGGGCCTTCTCTCTAATCAGAGAGGCCTTCCTAAGTTGCTGCTGCATCCCACACCCCAGGCCAGGTGGGCATCTAAACCGGGTAATGTGAGGATTCCCCATGCCTTTATCAGGCGCAGTGCGAGTGCGCAGACGCACCGGCCTTATGTCAGTAACCAATGTTTTCCTATTGCTACTTATATCCTTGTCGGCCGCGCGCGGGCAAAGTACGAGCTCCGACCCGACCGCTAAATATCAGCAAGCGGTTGCTGAGACGCAGACGAATCGCCGCATCCTGGCGCTGGAGGAATACGTTTCCGCTCGGCCTGGTGGTTCTCTTCAGGTAGACGCGCTAGAGCTGCTGGTCTGGGGCTACAAGCAGATTGGAAACCAGCAAAAGGCAAGTTCCTGGGCACAAAAATTGATCGAGAGAGATGCTGAAAACCCACTCGGCCTGGCTGTTCTCGCTGACTCGGCTCGCTATCACGAAGGCTCGAGCCTCGATCAGAACATGGCTAATTCGCTCAGTCTGGCCAAGCATGGCTTAAGGCAGATTGACTACATCAAGCCGCCAGAAGGGATCAGCGCAAGAGAGTTCTCTGACTTGCAAGGCGCGACCCGGGCGTGGCTGAACGGCGCAGCCGGCTTCGCCTATGTTCACCTTCAAGACTACGTGACCGCACGCACCTATCTGCGTAAGGCGGCGACGCTTCAACCGGAGAACCCGCAGTATGTTTACGAACTTGCTCTGGCGGACTTGCATGGGAAACAACCTGAATCGCAGGAAGGCTTCACTTATTTGGCGAAAGCCGTGAACTTGACCCAAGGCACTCCCGCGGGACAGCAGATCGCTGCTTACGCCGCAAACCGCTATTTGCGAGCCGGAGGCTCCGCACAAAACTGGAAGCAATATTTATTGGCCACTGCGCCGCCCGGTACAACCGTAGCAAGCGCATCAACCACCCCGCCTGCGGTCGCGAGCGAGGTGGCCAAGAACGAACCGGCAGGTGCACCGCAATCTCAATTGCCCCAGAGTTCGGAAAGTACGCCGCCCCCGCAATCGCCGCAGAGCTCAGTTTCAAGACAAACGCCGCAGCCGCCAGCGGAAACAGATAAGAACGTGAAGACGCATATCTCCGAGGAACAGATCGAGGCAACACTCAGGCCTCCTCCCCTGCCACCTACGCAGACTGCGCCGAAGCCGGTTTCGCATCCCGGCGGTCCGGTTTCGCTGGGCATCCTGATGGAGGCTTCCATCAGCAATCGCGAGAACCGCCGCACGGTAACTTATGCTCTCACTGATCTAGTGCGCCACCTGCGCCAGAACGATGAAGCTTTCATCCTTTCGTTCAGCCACGATTTGGTCTTTGAGCAGGACCTTACCTCAAACTACGAATATCTCCGCGACGCAGTCGAATCCATTAAGCCGCAATCTGGAACGGCGCTGCTCGATGCGGTTGGTTTTGCATCAGGACACTTGAATCGCATCTCACGCAAAGGCACCAACCGCGTCCTGCTGGTGGTCTCCGATGGAAACGACATCAACAGCCGCACCTCTCCCTACGAAGTCACCGGCGCGATCGACAGTAGTGGCGTGAAGATCTATTGCATCGGAGTGGGGATCGACAACCCTTCCAACCGGTCACGATTGCAGGCCTTGGCAGCTCGCAGCGGCGGACGCGCGACTTTCGTTAGGCCCGAAAATTTCCGAGCTGCCGCGCATGAGATCGCGCAGGGAATGGGAATCGACTTCCCACAATAAAAAAAGCCCGCGGATATTCCGCGGGCTCAACGGTTAAACGTGCTTAGCTCTTGGATTTCATCTCGTCCGTCTGTTTCGATTTCTTCATCATCGTGAGCTTATCCACGGTGATGGAGTGGTTGGCTTCATCCAGCTTCGCCGATACCTTTACGTGATGGCCTTCGTGGCCCTTCACTGCGTCCGGATTAGCGATGTCCCAGCTCTGCTTATCTTTGTCGTTGACGAAGGTGGTCTTGCCGCCTTCTTCCTTTACCCAACCGGTAAGGTGCATTTCCTTACCTTTTTCAGCGGCTTTAGCTTCTTTCTTTTCGGCCTTCGCCACCTTTTTATCGGTTGACGCGCTGGTGCCCGCAGAGGTGTCCTGCGCAAAGCCGAGCAGGGTAAAGCCGAGTACAAACGTGAATACTGCAGCGTAAATCTTCTTCATCTCATTCTCCTCAAAAAGTGAAACTCCCGGTATGGGGATTTGGATGCAGTTTTTACGCGGCTTGTAATCCTGTCGTGTAATGGCGCTAGCGGGGCTGGGCTGCGGCTATCCTGACCACGCGGTCTTCCAGCGGATACTCAGCTTTAGCCCAAGCCGCCAAGCCCCCTTCCAGGGGGCGGACACGCTGGAATCCAAGCTTTTTCATCTGCAGCGCCACACGGGCGCTGGTGGCTTCGCTGGGTCAAGTACATACCAGTATGAATTCACGCTCCAGCGGTAGCTCCTTGGAACGAGCTTCGATATCTTCCGGCAACACATTAATGGCGTCCGGAATGCCACGCGGATCATGGAGCACATCCAGCGGATGCCGCAGATCGATCACCAAAGGTTTGTCCTCGCCGGCGATGCGCGTATGCAACTGCTTTGCGGTGATCCGCTCCATGCGCAGCGATTGAATAAATCTGCGTTTCTGGACATACTTCCAAATGAAGTTGCCGCTCACGATCGCGATCAGCAGAACTGGAAGCGTTCCTAATACGACGGTCGCGATGCGCGCCCACTGCAATGGAAGGATCGATACCCAACCTGAAAGCGCGAGCGCCGTCACCCATAGGAACGTCCCGGCAAGATTGAACGCCATGAACCGGCCCAGCGACATGCCCGACATGCCCGCCAGCGGCGGCGAAATGTGCGAGACCCCTGGAACGAACTTGGTGTAGAGCAGTGAGTAATCAGAGTGCTTTTTGGAAAACCTCTTGGTGCGGTCGATGCAGGTCTCCCGCGATAGCGAGATGCGGCACAACACGCCGATCACCTTATTTCCACGGCGCCGGCCAAGTTCAAACCATACCCAGTCGCCCATAAGTGTTGCGATCACCGTGATCGCGATCACTAACACGAGGCTCAACTTTCCGGTCGCCGCGAGAAGCCCCGCCGCCACGATCACCGGTGTGGTGAACACCGGGATCCCCAGGCGCTCGGTCAAACTCGCCAGGAACAGCGTGATGTATCCGTGCTCGATCAGGGTTTGGGCGGAGTAAGCCATATTCAAAGTCGCACCGGATTGGATTCACCTACTTTCAAAATGGTTACGGAATATCTTGGTCGCAACTGGCCTCCTTGTGTCCGCAGCATAGGTGGATAGGCCCGGTGCCTGCGTCCAGATCGCCGCGCTGCATGCGCTCGCGCACCTGTTCCACTGCGTCGAACAACTGCTGGTGCGAGTCGATGACGAACAGCACCGGCTGCAGGTGGTCTATCTCGAACTCATGCTGTAAAACTGCCTCCAGTGTGAAGGGCCGCCGCTCGCAATTCGGGCTAAGCGCGTTCAGGCAATCGGCCATGGAAGAGATCAGCCCGCTGCCGTAGACCTTGATCTCGCCGCTCTCGCGGATCAGACCGAATTCTACGGTGAACCAGAAGAGCCGGGTGAGCATGCGGACCTCGGCCGGAGTCTTCGCCGTCGCCGCAATGGCCCCGAAGCGCTGCAAGAAATCGGCAAAGACCGGGTCGGCGTGCATGGGGACGTGTCCGAATACGTCGTGGAAGATGTCGGGCTCGGGGAGGTAATCGAGCTGCTGCATCGGCCGCACGATAACGGTTGTCGGAAAGCGGCGCTCGGCCAAGCACTGGAAGAAAAGAGTTGGCTCCAAGAAGCCGCTCACCGCGACGGCGCGCCATCCGGTGATGGGTTCGAGCCGCCGGTTCATCCGCTCGAGATCAGGAATAAAGTGTGGCTCCAGGCCAATTGCCTTGATGCCGTTCAAGAAAGCACTGCTTCCGACGTCTTGCAAATGCTTCATGCGGCGGGCAAAGAGCAGTTGCCACACCGCCTGGTTTTCTTGCGTGTACTCCGCCGGGCGCTGCTCGATGAAGAATTGTTGCGCCGAGGCGGGGATGGTTGCGGGTTGAGTTGCCGTGTTCATGATCGTCTCCAAAAAGAAAACGGCCCGTGATCTCTCACGGGCCGTTTCGGGATCTTATGCTGTTTTTAAGCTAGCGCAGACGCCTCCACACACCCGTATACGGGGCGTAATAGTAGGCGTAAATCGCGCTGAAACGCATGCCAAGAGTATGCGCGAAAGCAGGGGTTTCGTCAACTGCGTTTCTCGTTTTTCGTTTCTGGTTTCTCGAATTCCGCTCCCCTCTACAAAACGAGAAACTAGAAACGAGAAACCCGCTTAAAATCTGTGTTCATCTGTGGCATTTTTGACTGATTATTTGGTCTTTCCTGACTCGATCTTGAGCTTGGTGCCGGCCGCGGCCTGGGCGGCGGCGAGGCGAGCAGTGAGCACACGATAAGGCGAGCAGGAGACGTAGTTGAGGCCGATGGAGTGGAAGAACTCCACACTTGAGGGCTCGCCGCCGTGTTCGCCGCAGATGCCGACCTTGATCTTGCGATTAGTCTTGCGTGCGCCCACCGTTGCGCGTCGCACCAGCTTGCCGACCCCGGCGCGATCGAGCACCGCGAATGGGTCTTGCTTGAGGATTCCCTGCTCGATATACGAGGGCAGGAATTTGTTGATGTCGTCGCGCGAGAATCCAAACGTCGTTTGCGTAAGGTCGTTGGTGCCGAAGCTGAAGAATTCGGCTTCCTGCGCAATGTCTTCGGCGATGATCGCGGCGCGCGGCAACT
>WNFR01022250.1_pt1 | contig 11158 bp, 10 predicted proteins | sample 5400221 | NCBI WGS metagenome assembly WNFR01 (sample SAMN13153357, study PRJNA577476) | soil metagenome | isolation source: 40 cm soil under Madrone tree | place: USA:California | collected 2016-06-14 | reverse complement strand
CGATACATACACACATCCATTATAGGTACGCGGCACGGGCCGCCTCGAGCGAGATGGTCGGCACGCTGCCTCTGAAGTCTGTTCAGGACTACTTCAGTGCACGGGGGCGAGCTCAAGGGCTTCGTCGACCACGCGCGAGTAGTCGCTGCGTATTTGAGTCTCGGTCGGAGACGCTGTCTGGCGCAGCATGAGCACTCTAAGAACAACAGTGAACAGATGAGCCCGCAGAGGCCTCGCCGAGCGTATATAAATCCGACGTACAACCGACATGTCTAAAGACGAGATCAGTGGAGTTGAATGGAGTTGGGGAAGAGATCATACCAGAGGGGAGGGAAGGATGCACGCCAACAAATAAATTGAACCGAGATCTTGATTCAACATTGATGAGCTGGACGCGACTTGGTCAATCGGATCGCGCGCGGTCATCGAAAACAACTTGCCGCTTCAAAAAAGTCCCGAACGTCACTGCGTTTATGGCGGTCATGATGACGTAGACGATGATACCTGCGCGACCGGATCATGATCGTCGACGACATGATGAGACGATCGGGACTTGCCTTGGTTAAGAAAACTCTGGCCTAGCGGGCCGAGAGTACCACGTTGCCGAAAGCAGTGCTATACCGAGGACCGAGGACATCAGACTGATGGCGTGTCTAGTAGTATGCGAACTCACCCAAATCACCATGAACATGTTGAGGGCATCGAAAAGAGTAGAGACTATCTAGTAGAGGCTTGGTTTCAGCCCAAGGTGGCAGCAAGTGATGTCGTACAGAGATCAACTGGCCAAAAACAGAATGAGATAAGATTAAGTACAAAAGGGCTTTACGCACTCCTAGGTGATAGGGACGGTTCACCGGTATCTTGACTGGGTTGGTCGATGTTGGAAGTGACATAAACGACATTATATCCGACGTATTTTGATCTGAATAGGCGAAACAGCCGGTGCGTTGTTGCAGAAAGAACATGGGTGTCACTGTTATTCACAGTAGTCAGCAATGCCCCCCTTTCGATAAAGACAAAAGTCTCGGGACGGACGGATTAATTGCGTGCATATCACCCAACTGATAATGCCGAGAAGACCCAAAAAGGTGGTCATAAGCACGGCAAAAATCACTTTTTGCCTCCCAGTGAACGCGTATGTGCGCAGCATCAGAATGACTGACGCACACGTGTGAGCGAAAAACCAGGAAATAGCCATAGGCGTGCGTACATTGTGCTGACATCATCTATCGTTGAATCGTGAGGAAAAAAGTTACTAAGGTTGGGAGTTCAAGCGGGCGAGCGCACCGTAGGTATGTTGAAGGCATACAGAACGCGAAAGTAGGACTCGCAAACGCGTTTCTCGTGATTACCGATTAAACCCCAGATATGGACCGGCGCGACTGCCAGGGGGTAATAGCGGCAAAACAGATATGTGACTTTGATGGCACCCCACGGAGACGGATATATCTGCCAGAAGCTCTATCAACGACCGCCCGGCACAAGAGACGACAAGCGCATGCGTACCAACCTGACTTCCTCGTCCAGTCTATACGCATCATCATCATAAGCATGCTTTTGGTAATAGCGTGAAACTCAACGAACGATGTGATCCAATCATAGTAGCAGACGGTATCTGGTAGCAACTGATCATCAAAATTCGTTCCACTGCAACGAATCTGAGAGGGAGAACGTACAGCCGGCTAGAAAGGGTGTCAGCCATGGCATAACTTGAAAGCTGGGAACGTACTCACCTGTGGTGGCATATCGTGCGCTAGATGCAAGCTCCCCCGTCAATATAACATGACACTAAATGTAGCGACGCACTTGGCCAGTATGTTGAAGCCCGATTCCACTGCATGCAGAATAAACGACGAGCGATCTGTCATGGGGGAGGGGGGCGTGTAATCGGACGCTTTGAGGGTTTAGGGGTCTGCGAGGGGTCAATCAAAGCTGGATGGAGGGTATCGAGAGAGGAGGGAGAGGAGGAGCAGGTGGGAAAAGAAGAGGTCAACTACAAAGCAAAGCTCATGCAAGAGCAAGAACTCAGAACTCAGTGACCGCCGATGTGACAGGGTGCAGAACATTTGACAGGGTGCAAGACAGCTGTCAGCGGAGTTTCAACTCCACTGGGGTTCAGTAAAGAAAGCGGAAAACACCGCTCCGCTTCTTCTCGCCGCCTCCCGCACATACCGCCCGCGCACTAGCACAGCCTTCAGCCCCTGCTTCTTTCCCTGGGATTGTGTTGCTCCAATTCGCGCATGGAGCCGACCCGCTTGTCCATGGGCTTTGGGCCTTCGCCACGGCCCCCAGGCCCTGGGGAACTAGGAAGCGGCGTGCTCCACACCCGCCTGTGCCTTTGCGGAGGCGGGGCATGGCGGAGGGGCTGCCCGCGGTCCTTTGCGCCCATTTTCCGGTGTTTTCCCCATTAATTTACAGTAAAAGAAATGTCTTTACTGTAGTAATACAGTACATACTGTGTCTCCTGAAAAAACATACGCACCCAAGTGGAGTTGAAACTCCGCTGACAGTCCCCTGTCACATGATCGTTTCGCTCTCTCATCCTCCTCCAAACTTACCTGTGGTCGTACGTCAGTGTGCGAGTTCTTTACGAGCGTTACCTAGTTCGTTAGGTTCGGCAGCACTTACAGTAGACGAGTGTTACACTGTAGTTTTCCGTCGCAGAGTCATGTTGAATTAAAAAATTCAGGTGCAAATTCAAACTCTATTCCCCGCCACCATCATTTGAAACTGTCACGATGATACAGCTGCGCCCAACGCCAAATAAGGCTCAGTGAGCGGAAGACTTTGTTTATGGCTCACGGGTAGATGCGTCGTGCCTGGATCGCAGCGTCGACGATGATCGCATTCAATTTCGTGTAGATGTCGAAATGTTCTACCACCGAGTTTCGTCTTGACTGGAACGTAAATCGTCACACACACACACATAGTTTTGCGGTACGGCTACAGGTTGGACGCGGTGGGTCCTCGGTTCATGCTCAGAACGGGCGTGTCGACCGATAGTAACTTATGGAGAGTGAATTGCATAATACGGCTGGGCCACACAGGCGTGATCGCTACATCCCATAGAAAGCACGCGAGCATCTCACGCGAGTCCGGACAACGCACACACCCCACATTCCCATGATGCCTGGTAGAGAAGAATGTCAGCGTAAATCTAGGAAGCTACTACAGTAGTAGGAAGTCCGTGCATTACACCGACACGACATCTCGGCCTCCCTCTCCCACACACACTGTCCAGCCACCGGTACGCGCGTGCACGTTTTGTGGAGGTCGCCACACCGATTGTCGTGTGACCGCCTGCTTTCCTGTGAATATGCCAGTGTGCAACTCCAATCAGGAGTCCTGAAGATAGATATGCTAACTCACTGGCTCTGGGAGGTCATGGACGAACATAGACAATCCTTGCCACCATGCAAGTGAGCAATTAGACTTGGGGAGTCTTCCGTTGTTTCACTGAAGACTCGCGGCTCGATGTCGGACATCTCAGCCAGTCCCATTTCCCCACGGACCGTTCCGCTTTCAGATACAAACTCCGCTTTACTGTATGCCCGCTTTTGAATTCACATTCACATACCAAAGACACACCGCCCTGAAGAATGCGGCGCTTACAGTACTTAACTTACAGTAGGAAGCAACTGACAACAAATTATACAGAACGTGGAAAGTCCAAGTTCAACAATGACGGAGACGACTTGTGCATTCTGGACACTACCCAAATGATGAGGACTACACTGGCAGTAACAAGTTGACGGTTCTGGTTGTACCTTATTTCCGCGTACTGTATTGTAACCTACAGTACTGTAAGTGTTCTTGAAGCAAGAGTGAGCAGCTTCATTTCCGACTGCGCACTAGTCCAGTTGCTAAGCGAACTGCTCAGTTAGCTTAGCCGACCCCCTGAGCCACACTTCCGGTTACCTACATCATGGCTCAGAGTCCTTTATCTAATCCGTCCAACTCGGCCATATCCCCGGTTTCTCTGCGCTTTTGTGACTCATTCTGGTCACAGGTGTCACTTCTGCTCTTGCCTATTCCCGCTGGCAAGAGCGGAAGTGACACCTGTGACCAGAATGAGTCACAAAAGCGCAGAGGAACCGGGGATATGGCCGAGTTGGACGGATTAGATAAAGGACTCTGAGCCATGATGTAGGTAACCGGAAGTGTGGCTCAGGGGGTAAGCTAACCGAGCAGTTCGCTTAGCAACTGGACTAGTGCGCAGTCGGAAATGAAGCTGCTCACTCTTGCTTTCCACTTTCCATTGACAGCAGTCGCCGTCAAAATTTGAAGTGTCACCCAAATTTGATCTACTGTCGACACAAGCTCCAGTAAGTCACACAGGTGCAGACGTGTCTCAGGCTTGCGATTTTACCAAAAAAACAGCAACTAATTACAAGTAGTTTAAAATCACCTTACTGTAAACAGAAACCATAATAATGTAGTTCTAAAGACGAGCAATGGACCAAGTTGGGTACGCGTGTGAAGTCTAGAGGGCCGAGGATGACGACATTTACAGTAACATGACATTTCCAGTAAACGGATGTTGGACTCGGACACAACTTGAATTTGCCGTCGACTGACATACATAAAAAGGCAAGCTTCAGGTTCTCTCGCATACATACCAACTTACGTTCCTTTACTGACTGAATACCCTCCCTGGCAATCTCGTGCCTGGTAGCCCCCTTACGGCGTTTGTTACGACGGGTAAGGCTTTTGGCTTTTGCATTCTGTCAACCTACTCCTCTGACACCCAGTAGGCCTGGGACACATTGACCTGCTTCTCTACTCGGAATTTTCAGCGTTATCCTTTATTTATATCATGAGACAACCGTCGATTCCGCCGGAGATTTTGGCGAGGGCCCTGGATGTAGAGACGATGTGAGTTGTATTACCTGTTCGAGGGTCATGTGCTAACCGGAGGCTTTACTTATTCGTGCTGGCGACAACCAGTGCGCGTTACTGCGTGGTCTGTGAGTCCATTCTTCCCTTACGGCGTAGAATATGTCCATTCAAGACCATTTATAGCCATCTGTACGTTCCCCTCTGCGGCTCGGCGTTCCTCTCATGAATCCTGATGGCCAACCTCTTAGATACCGTCAGCTTCTATGATTGGCTCATAATGTTTGTGGAATCTCAATTTGAGAAAACTACTGATTTTGTCTTCGGTATTTAGGCTAGACGAGGAAGTCGAGTTAGTAAGTAAATATACCTTCATGCGCTGAACTTGTTGATTAATTACCGCACTGGGAATTACAGATTTACCCTTCTCCGTGGACTATTCTAAAAGTCGCCTATTTGTTTTGCCGCTATTACCCACTGGCCGTCGCACCGTTCCATATTTGGGGTATTATTTTTGACCATGAGCAACGTGTTTGCCAATCGCTCTATCACGCTATTTTTGCTTGTACCATACCTACGGTGCGCCTGCTCGTACTTGCCATCTTCACTTTTGCTCACGGTTCCATTATAGGTGTTTTCAGCGCAGTGTAAGCACGACTAGACCCACCTGCATTATCAACCGTTTTTCACGCCCCGGGCCGTGTCTACCATGCCCTCAGTCATTCTAATGCTGCGTACATATGCGTTCACTGGAAAGAGAAGGGTGGTTCTGGTTGCGCTATCAATCATCTATTGGAGTATTATCGTCGTCTTACTTTGGGACATGATCGAGATGTTAAATCGTCTGTCCCAAACACTTCACTGTTAGTTTGCCAGTGTGTTTCTAATCATGGATGGAATGACAGTGTCGCCCTTGTTCACTCTCAAGAAACACAGCGGCTGTATCGCCACCTTGAATAAGCCAGTATCCGAAGCAGCACCCATGGTCAGCGGAGTCCGGGCGTACCATAAAGGGAATCTGCTCCATCCCAACTTAACAGTGCGTCTAGAATTTCGGCGCGTATGTCCAATTTTTACTGATGTACTTTTTTCTATGGTCAGATCATTACTGTGTGTTGTCATATATCACTTGCGATTGCCTAGGCTAAACCTGGCTTCGACTAGATGCTCATGGCTTTGTTCGATAGCCTCAACATGTTTCTGGTAGTTAAGGTAACTCGGATTACGTATCCAGGAGCGTGGCATTCTCGGGCCATTAGGCCAGAGTTTTCTGAAACAAGGTTGGTTCTGATCCCGGCATTGCACCTTCGACATGGTTTGTCATTACTTATTTAATTCTGGTACGCAGGAATAGTCGTCTACGTCGTCATGACGGCCATGAACGCATATATAGTGGCAGCTAGTCTCAAGTAAGACCTTCTAGATCAAATCGTGATAAATTGACTAAATTTTGCCGAGCCCATGGATGTTTTACCATGGCGTTACTGCAGGTTCTGTTATTACATGGATTCTACCCTCCCCTCTGGTGATCGGCTTTTCTCTTTCCCAAGTTACGTTCACCATGTTGATCATTTGTTGTCACATTTTCTTTCTAGGCATGTCGGCTGTACGTGTGACGCTCTCCGCAAAGCTCTCCTGATTCAAAAAAGCTTTTTTCCCCCAGAGTGCTGATGCTGCGTCGAATAGCATCTCCGACTGAGACAGAAATTAATATCGAATGCTCGAACATGGTTAACGAAGCCATTGAGATGATAGAAGTGGAGTTACATCCCGAGACGTGACACAAGGGGGTTTCATAGCATCCACCTCAACAGGTGTTCAATTGAAGCTCACTCCTGATCTGCCTATGCACATTGTAAAATACTTCATGAATTTGTTTACAGTATGAAATAGTTTAATATCGAGATCGGAGTCATCTTGAAGAATGGCACGATCCTGAGGCGATTTTTGTACGTAGATTCTATGACCTTGTTTGCGAAGAGGTCTCGTGACATCTATACACAAGGTTTAGCAACGCACTCGGCACGCACACGAGACTCGAAACAACACGACAGAAAGGGTTAGTAGAAAAGCGATAAGCAAATTGTGTAGGATGATACGTACAGTACGACGTTGAACGTGTGTGTATGAAAAGTGTTACAGTAATCCAAGGCCAGATGTTTCCGGGCCTGTCGTATGCGTGGCGTATTACTTCGTAGTCTTTTCTTCACCGACGACGGGCGTTCCGCCTATTGCTCGCGGAGTATCGTCTCCTCTTCAGGGAATTAGACTCCATTTACTTCCTATCACCACTATTGTAGTCGTCTTTCCACACTTCAGCTCCATCGTTGACGTTATCGACAAACGATGACAACTTGAGGCAAGACATTGTCAAGTGCATTACTAGGCTTTGTATTCTGTCAGCCGGCTGGGTAAGTTCTTCATTTCATTCATCGCTAATCCGTCGTCATCAGTCTGGCGCTGGCACTGAGGCGGCGAGTCGACCACACGAAATGAACTGCGTGCGTCTGCAATGAATGGATCAGATCAGGAAGGACGCGCCGATTGAGTGGCAGGGCAGCGGAATGAGGGGTCGCGGTGCAGGCGATTGGTCGGGCGAACCTGTGCCATCATGATACACACACGTTCGGCGCAGCCTGAATAAGCCTTTCTACTAGCCCATTCTGTCACACTATACTGTCACCAAGCTCGCGTGTGCGAGTGCTTCGCTAACGGTCGCGTCAATGATAGATGAGACTTGACAGCATAGAAAAATGGCGTCAGTGTTTCAAACCGTCGGTACTATCGAGTTTACAGTAATAAACATAAACAATATACCGACGTACGTCTATTAGGTATTTTACAGTATGGCGTTTTATAATGATACTAACTTGTGGGTTGTTGTTTCCTACTCCTACATGTCCGCGTACATTTACACATTCCTGTCTACCACTCTTCCTCTGGCTGAAATCTCCGCGCCCATTCGGAAGCTGTGCACTCCACAGTGCTCGCCGACGAGACTCCTGGTCACGACGACGAGCTATCCGTTATAGGTACGCGACACAGGCCGCCTCAAGGCAGAAATGACTGATCACCTGGTGAGCTGGCCGGCGCGCTGCCGTCTAAAGCTGGCCGGCGCGCTGCCGTCTAAAGTCTGCTCAGAACTACTCCAGCGCATGGGGACGAGCTCAAGGGCTTCGTCGACCACGCGCGAGCAATCGCTGCGTATTTGAGTCTCGGTCGGAGACGCTTTCTGGCGCAGCATGAGCACTCTAAGAACAACAATGAACAGATGAGCCCGCAAAGGCCTCGCCAAGCGTATATAAATCCGACGTACAACCGACATGCCTGAAGATAAAGACGAGATCAATGGGGTTGAATGGAGTTTAGGGAGGAGATCATACCAGAGGGGAGGGAAGGATGTACGCAAACGCGGAAATTGAACCGAGGCCTTGACGCATCATTGGTGTGCTGGACGCGACTGGGTCAATCGTATCGCGCGCGGTCGTCGAAAACGACTTGCCTGAAGAAAGACCCGATCATCACTGCATTTATGGTGGTCATAATGACGTAGACAATAATCCCTGCGCGACCGGATCATGGTCATAACAACCCGCGGACGAAGAGCCGATCGTCGGGACTTGCCTTGTTTAAGAAAACTCTGGCCTATCGGGCCGAGGATACCACGCTGCTGAATGCAGTGCTATACCGAGGAGCCGAGGACATCAGACTGACTGATGGCTTGGGACAGTATGCGAACTCACCCCAATCACCACGAACATGTTGAGGACGTCGAAAACGGTAGAGACTACCTAGTAAAAGCTTGGTTTCAGCCCAAGGTGATAGATAACAAGTCACGCCATACAGAGACCAACTGGCCAAAAACAGAATTAGCATCATATTAAGTACAAAAGGGCTATACGCACTCCTAGGTGATAGGCAGGGATCACCACTGACTTCATCGACATTGGACTTGTTATCAACGACACTATATCTGACATATTTTGGTCTGAATAGGCAAAACAGCCGGTGCGTTGTACGGTAAAGAACATGGGCGACACTGTTATTCGCAGAGTCAGCAATGCCCCCCTTTCGATAAAGACAAAAGTCTCTGGACGGACGGATTAATTGTGTGCATATCACCCAACTGATAATGCCGAGAAGACCCAAAAAGGTGGTCATAAGCACGGTCAAAATCACTTTTTGCCTCCCAGTGAACGCGTATGTGCGCAGCATCAGAATGACTGACGGACACGCGTGAGCGAAAAACCAGGAAATAGCCACAGGCGTGCGTACATTGTGCTGACATCATCTATCATTGAATCGTGAGGAAAGGTACTAAGGTTGGGAGTTCGAGCGGGCGAGCGCACCGTAGGTATGTTGAAGGCATACAGAACGCGAAACCAGGCCTCACAAACGTGTTTCTCGTGATCGCCGACGAAACCCCAGACATGGACCGGCGCGATTGCCAGGGGGTAATAGCGGCAAAACAGATATGTGACTTTGACGGAATTCCACGAAGACGGGTATATCTGCCAGAAGCTCTATCAACGACCGCTCGGCACAAGAGACGACAAGCGCATGCGTACCAACCTGACTTCCTCGTCCAGTCTATACGCATCATCGTCATAAGCATGCTTTTGGTAACAGCGTGAAAATCCAACGAACGATGTGATCCAATCATAGTAGCAGACGGTGTCTAATAGCAACAAATCATCAAAATTCGTGCCACTCCGGCGGATCTGGGAGGGAGAACGTACAGACGGCTAGAAACGGTATCAGCCATGGATGACGGCATAACTTGAAAGCTAGGAATGTATTCACCTACGGTGACACACCGTGCGCTAGATGCAAGCTTCCCCGTCAATATAACGTGACACTAAAGGTAGTGAGTCTAGCGACACACTTGACCAGTGTTTTCAAGCCCAACTCCACTACATGCTGCATAAACGACAAAATATCTGCCATGGTGGAGGGGCGTGCGTGTAATCGGACGCTTTGAGCGTTTATGGATCTCCGAGGAGTCAATCCTGGAGGGTATCGAGAGAGGAGGGAGAGGAGGAGTAAGTGGGGTGGGGAAAAGAAAAGATCCTCGAAACAGAGAATTCAAGTACTGATTACATATATTATATATATATTGCCAGAGAAGAAAAGAAGATTTGTATCGAAGATATTGGGCCGTCGTCGCATTGTTTCAGTGTTTCGCTCCCGTCTCTAGTACCCGCTCGCTGGACACGGCCCCGGTATTGTGTCTCTCGCGGAGTATTCGCCTCGTCCGAGTCCTCGAGTCCTCCAAACTTACCTGCGGTCGTACAGGCAGTGTGCGAGTTTCTCTACGAGCGTGACCTGGTTCGTTCGGTTCGGCAGAACTTAGACGAGTGCCAGTGTCACCTCGAGCTCTTCCGCAGAATCATCGCAGTTGAATTAAAATCCAGGCGCAAATTCAAATTCTATATTCCTCGCCACCATCACGTGCGATTATACAGCACCAAACTCTGCACTCAATGTCAACTCAAATAAAGCTCGGGGAGCTGAAGACTTTGTTTGTTTGGCTCACGGGTTCAAGTTGTTGCGTATGCGTGCCTGGGCCACGGCGTCGACGTGATCGTGCCGAAACGTTCTACCACCAATTTCCACCAATTTCGTCTTCGTTACACAGCCCGCATCGCCACCAGCCGCTGGTGACAGTTTCGCGGTACAGCTACAGGGTTGGACGCGATGGGTCGTCGGCTCATGCTCAGAACGGGCGTGCGTGGCGACCGATAGTACGGCGGGTGAATCGCATACGGCTGCACTGGACCATACGGATTCAAGTTGCGATGGGGAGCGTTGCGGTGGGTGTTGGCCTTCTTTTTTACGTTTCCGCACGGTGGCATGGAAATGTGGGGTGTGTGTAACAGTGCGTTATCCGAGCTCTGGTGCGATGCTCGCGTGCTTTACAGTAGGGATGAAGCGACCACCCGCGCCCTGCCGTATTGAGCACTCGAGGGCAACGAATTAAATTAGGAAGGAAATTAGGAAACGTCTCGATGCTGCATATCAAATTTCCAAAAATCGACTTATCGTGCGACTTGTCGCGCACGTGCCTCAATACCATGCAATCCACCCAAGACGACGACGACTCGCCCTGGGCCACAGACGCCGATGCCGATCCGTCGTCGCCCACACACCACGCCTCCACCGAATGGACCCACCTCTCAACGACCTTCACGACCGTAAGCAGCAGCACCCCCATCCCAAATCCCTACCGACCAACCACCCTATACTACCCTCCTACATACCCACAGGCAGGTTACCGAGACGGCATAGCCGCGGGCAAAGACTCCGCGCTACAAGAAGGTTT
>WNFR01011676.1_pt1 | contig 11158 bp, 9 predicted proteins | sample 5400221 | NCBI WGS metagenome assembly WNFR01 (sample SAMN13153357, study PRJNA577476) | soil metagenome | isolation source: 40 cm soil under Madrone tree | place: USA:California | collected 2016-06-14 | reverse complement strand
CTGCAACTGGCGGCACGGGACAACATTCAGATCTGCCAACCCTCAAACGCTGGACAGTATTTCCACTTACTGCGGCGTCAGGGATTACGCAAGTGGCGCAAGCCGCTGGTGGTGTTTACACCTAAGAGTATGTTGCGGCATCCGGATGCATTGTCTTCGCTGGAAGATCTCACTCATCAGAAATTTCTGTCGGTCTTCCCAGACAATGAGGCGCAAAACACCAAGCGAATCCTTATCTCGACGGGGAAAATCGGCCACGAACTACGGGTCGAACGCAAAAAGCGCAATGACTTTGACACCGCCATCATTTTCCTCGAACAGATGTACCCGTTCCCGGAAGCGGAGTTGGCGGCGGAACTCGATCGCCACGGTTCGGCTCGCGATATTGTGTGGGTACAAGAAGAACCCGCCAACATGGGCGCGCTCTTCTACATGCTGCCGCGCTTGCGCCGCATCGCGAACGATCGGCCCGTGCTATCGGTGAAACGTTCCGCCAGTCCGAGTCCAGCGACTGGGTCGGCAAAGGCTCACGAAGTCGAGCAGAAGACGTTGCTGACGCTGGCATTCACGACGCAGGGGTGATTCGGAGTCGCGATTCGGCGGACTATAATTGCCTGCGCGGATGGCTCTCACTCCCGGCACAAAACTCGGCCCCTATGAAATCCTGTCGCCGCTCGGTGCTGGCGGCATGGGAGAGGTGTATCGGGCTCGCGATAGCCGGTTAGGTCGCGAAGTCGCGATCAAAGTGCTTCCGAGCTCTCTGTCAGCCGATCCTGGCCGCCTGCAACGCTTCGAGCAGGAGGCTCGCTCCGCCAGCGCTCTCAATCATCCCAACATTCTCATTGTCTATGATGTGGGAACTCAGGATGGCGTTCCCTACCTCGTAACAGAACTCCTGGAGGGCGAGACGATGCGAGAGCGACTCCGCGATGGCGCGCTCCCTTTTCGTAAAGGATCGGAGTATGCAATACAAATCGCCCAGGGACTGGCTGCCGCTCATGACAAAGGCATTATCCATCGCGACTTAAAGCCGGATAACATTTTTCTTTCACGCGATGGCCGTTCCAAAATTCTCGACTTCGGCCTCGCCAAACTAGTCGCACCCGAGCCACAGGAGGCCACCCTAACCAGCCTGCAATCTCACCTCACCCAGGAGGGCACCGTCCTGGGGACCGCTGGTTACATGTCGCCGGAGCAGCTACGCGGAAAGGCGGCTGATCCGCGCTCGGACATTTTTTCATTCGGCGCCGTGCTCTACGAAATGTTTTCGGGAAAGCGCGCCTTTGACGGTCCCACTCCGGCGGACACTGCGAGTGCAATCCTCAAAGAAGATCCCGCCGATTTGCTCGCCTCCAATCCCAAGATCACGCCCGCGCTCAATCGCATCGTGCTTCACTGCCTGGAGAAGAATCCCGAGGAGCGTTTTCAGTCCGCGCGAGATCTGGCCTTCCACCTGCATTCGCTCTCGTCGATTTCAGAAACCGGCACAGCGGCGGCCGCGGATTTGCCGGACAGGGAGCTTTCCCGACCAGTTCGTTGGTTGCTTGCGTTGCTTGCGCTCTCGCTGGTCGCCGCCGGATCATGGTGGCTCCGCGGCCACGTTGGCCGAAAACCTGTTGCGAAAGCGATGCAGTATGAGCGTCTCACTGATTTTGCCGGGATGGAAGAATTCCCCGCCATTTCGCCGGACGGCAAGTCCGTTGCCTTCACGCGCGACGCTGGCGGATTGCGCCAAATCTGGATGCGGCTTATTGGCGGAGGCGCTCCAATCCAAGTCACGCGAGATGCAGTCGACCATCTATCCCCGCGCTGGTCGCCCGATTCCGGATCGCTGGTCTACTACTCGCCTCCCGGCACCGAGGAAGCTTACGGAACCATCTGGCAGATTCCCGCCCTCGGCGGCACGCCGCGGCCTCTTACCAAAAGCCTCGGGCCAGCCGACCTCAGTCATGACGGCAAGCGCCTGGCGTTCTTCCGCTTTGAGAATCGCGAAGTCGAGCTGATGGTTTCCGCGGTTGATGGCAGCACTCCTCAGGTGGTCACCAAGCTGTCCGCACAGTACAACTATTCCTATCCTCGGTGGTCACCCGACGACGCCAACATTGCCTATCAACGCAGCCAGATATTCCGGTCCGACGTTTTCGCCGTGCCGTCACAAGGCGGCCAACCTCGCGCCATTACCGCCGACGATGTAATGATGAGCGGTTTCGCTTGGCTGCCGGATGGCTCCGGCGTCGTCTACAGCTCGGCCCGCGGCAGCACGATTGTTTATCTCCCCACGTACAGTCTCTGGCTGGCAAAACTTTCGGGAACCCCGGCGGTCCGGTTAACAGTCGGGGAAGAGTCTTACGTTTCGCCTGACATCAGCAGTGCAGGCGCCATTACCGCCAGCCGGGTGCGCATGCGCTTCGATCTCTGGAAATTTTCAGTCGATGGCAGCGCCACTGAAAACGTCCGCCGCGGCATTCAGCTCACGCATCAGACCGGCCAAGTCCAAACTCCTGACGCCGGTCCGGGCGATCGCGAACTTGTCTATCTCTCCGACAGCGGCGGCCACGGCAATTTATGGATCATGCGCCAGGACGGCACCGAGCCACGCCAGGTCACATTCGATCGCGATCCCAATGTCTCCATCGGAGTTCCAGTCTGGTCGCCCGACGGAAAAAATATTGCTTATGTCACGACCCGAAACCAGAAAGGCTGGAGATTTGGCCTCTGGCTAGTCAGTCCAGACGGAAGCAATAACAGGCTGGTAACCGACAATGGCGGCTGGGCCTGCTGGTCGCCCGATGGCAAGTGGCTTTACTACGGCGTTCCCACGGACAACGGCTATCACATGGAAAAGATTGTCCCCGACGGCGGAAGCCCCGTCCTCGTCAGAACCGACAATGCCATGGCGGGTGCAATCTCGCCCGACAGCAGCACTCTCTACTATTTGAGCCCGCAAGAAAACCTGACCGGCGTCGCCGACTACGAAGTCCGAATGGCTCGCCCCGATAACGCATCCGGCAGTCTGCTCGCGAGAATTCCGGGCGCGCACGTTCCGCTCACCTATGGTTGGAGCATCCAACCCGTGGCCTCTCCGGATGGAAAGTCGCTGGCGCTCCTGCTGCGCGACGACACCGGGAATATCAACGCGTGGTCGCTGCCGACGCAGGGAGGAGCTCCACGCCAGATCACCGACTTCGGCCAACGCCGCACCATCATCGCCCGTCGTGTTTCGTGGTCGTCAGACAGCCGTTCGATCTTCGCCGCCGTAGCGGAAGGAGACTCGGACATCGTGCTGATGGAAGGTGCCCTTCCCGAATAACGCAGGAAACAAAAAAGCCCAAGCTCCCGCCCGGGCTTCCTTTCCAGCTAACTGAATTCCGCCTTATGGCCAGCGCTTGGCCGCGTCTTCCCACCCCGCTGCGCGCGCGGGGGGATTGCCAGCGGCAGCAGCAACCGCCGGTGTCGGGATACGAATAGGCTGCTGCGGCGGGGTCGCAGTCAGGGTCGGCTTGGGCTGCTCCGATAACGACTCCTTCAGGTCTTCCGAAAGCAAAGGAGCGGCGATGCGCAACGCTTCGACTTCCTTTTCCAATCTTGTCAGCTCGAGTTCTTTTTGCCTCAAGACTTCATACACATTTTTCATTCTAGGCACCTATGGAGACGTAACAACGATTAAGCGAAATGTATGGCTAACGTGCGGAATTGTCAAGGAAAACAGCACTCCCGAGTGCATGGCAGCCTACCGAAACACGACGACCGCCACCACGATGGAGAGAATCAGTACCACCACCGCGAGCACATTGACATGGTTCGCCAACCAGGATTCGGACGGTGGCGTAGATGAGGCCAGAAAGGCGGGCACAACCTCAGGGGAGATGGCTTCAGCGGGTTTGCCCTCTCCATGGGATTTGTTCTCGCAGTCCACGCACAGGGTTCGTCCCGCCGAAACCGGGAACCCGCAGGAGGCACATTTTTGGACCCGGCGCATCGCCTCTGGCACCGGGGCCATCTGCGGCTCTGCTTCCTGAAACAAAGCCGAATGTACTTGAGCATCGCCGAGAGGTCCCTTCTTCGGAAGCACTATCGATTCTTCGGGTGCCTGAGTAGAATCAGTCTCCGCGACCTGCGGCGGTATCGCCTCGACCGCGTTCGCCACGCTTTCGCTCGTTTCCAGGACCGGAGGTGCCGGCTCGGGGACGATCAGCCCCGGCTCGGCGACGATTGCTGGCGGCTCAGCCACCTGAATACGCCGTTCCGCCAAATCGAGTGCCGTCAGGGTCAAGTCAGCCATGCGCTCGAGAGCGACCAAATCGCGCTCTTCGAATGCATACGCATGGTCGGAGAACAACTCAAACAGGCCGCGCACTTCTCCGCTTCGAGTCAGCAGCGGCAGCACGACGATGGAAGCAATTCCCAACTGTCGGCAGCTTTCCAGATTCACCCGGGGATCGGTTTCCGCGTTATCGCATCGTAACAACTGCTTGCGGGCAATGCTCTCGCCAGTGAGTCCAGATCGGACTTGCAACCGCGCACCGACCGTTGGCCCTGATGAGCCCACGCTGGCGCGGCAGACCATCTCCTCGCCTTCACAGAGCGCGAGTGCCGCCCCGGTCGCTCCCGTGATGTATTGAGCGCGCTCGACCAGTAACTGGAGCGCAGCTTCCAACTCTGAAGCTTCGAGATTGCCGCCGCCCTTCGCGGAAGGACTAGCTGCGGGTGAATCCGTCTCGGCGGGCGCCTCTGTTCGCGGCGGGAAAGGAGTGTCGGGTTGGGCAGATCCGAACATGGTCATCATTAACTGTAATCGGACGGGCGGCGCGAAAAAGGAGTTTTACCGAGTCTCGCCTCCGGCACAGTTAGTGTCAAGCCACACTTGGGCCGACCCTTCGTCAGAGTATGTAAGCGAGCCATAGAGCGCCGAACAGAATGGTGGCGGCGGTGATCGGCAAACCTACCCGAAAATAATCCCAGAAGCTGATGTGGATATTCGGCTTTGCGCTCTCGACCACGATGATATTCGCAACCGATCCGGTAATCGTTAAGTTTCCAGCCAATGTGGACGCCATCGCCAGCATCAGCCAGGCCTTGCGCGGATCCGCGAAATTTTTCAACAGCGACTTCAACAGCATCACCGCCGGCACATTGCTGACAAGATTACTGAACAACGCCGTGACCACGGTGAACACGGCTGGCCGGTGGAGGTTCCAGCGCTCGGTGAATTGCAGCAGACGGTCGACCAGGCCCACGTTCTCCGCTCCGCTAACGATGATGAACAAGCCCACGAAGAACACCAGCAATCCCCAATCGATCTCAGCGTAGAGTTTGTGCGGATCCTCGTTGCGGCTGATAAGCAAAATGGCCGCGCCCACGGACGCCGCCAGCGCCGGAGGAACTCCAGCCAGGAACGCAATCACCACGCCGCCAGTCACCAGCATCGGCTTCAGCAAGTGGGACAGATCCAGCGTGGGCAACGGAATTGTGCGGACGTCGACTTCGGCAGTCTGCAACTGCTGAGAAAACATCCAGTGCAGGATGAGCCAGTCAAACGCAAGTCCCACCAGCGCAACTGGTCCCAGATGAAACAGAAAGTCCCGATATCCGATTCCCGAATAGGAACCGATCAGCATGTTCTGCGGATTGCCGGTGATGGTCGCCACGCTGCCGATATTCGATGAAGTCGCGACTGCAAGCAGGAAAGGCAACGGAGCGAGGCGAAGCTTCTGCGTCAGGACCAGAACAAATGGAACCATTACCAGGCAGACAATATCGTTGACGAAGAAAGCGGAGAGTGCGCCGCAAGTCACGATCAGCGCAGGCAGCAACATGCGCGGCTTCAATCGGCGCAAAACCAGTTCGGCATTCCACTCAAAAAATCCCGCGAGTTTCAGACCACCGACCACCAGCATCATCGCGAACAGGAGGACGATAGTGCTGAAATCGACGGCGCGGATCGCTTGTTCCACGGGCACAACCCGGAAGACCACCATCGCGATCGCTCCGATGATTGCGGCACCCGTGCGATCGATCTTGAGTCCGGGAAATTTCCCCAGCGCGAATACGACGTAGCTGGCGAGAAAAATGATGGTGCCGGCAAGGACGGTGGTTTGCGGCAAAAATGCAGCCGGATCATGCGACATGCCGCATCAGCATACCAAGTTCCGCCGACAGAGGGGTTTAGGACTGCGGCTTATCATCTTTGTTGCGGAGCCAATCGATAAACATCTGCTCGATCGGCTTGTCGTAGGTCAGAAGCAGGTGCCGGACGCTGCGTCCGCTAACGAAATGGCAGACTTCTTCGGCCAGGTTTTTGGCGTGGTCGCCAGCGCGCTCCAGAGACTGCGTCATAAAAATAACCTGCAGACTGGCTTGGCGCGCGATGTTTTCAGGGTTCTCGATGTGGCGCATGAAGATCAGATTGCGGAGACGATCCATCTCCGCGTCCGCCCGCAGCACGCCGATGGCTTTCTTCACGTCGCGTTCGGAAAAAGACTGGCCGACATCGGACAGCATTTTTTCGAGCAAGGTGGCCATTTGCGTCAGTTCGCGAGCGTCCTCCGAATCGATGCGGTTACCGGCCGCTTGCGCGCTGCTGGCAAAACTCAGCAGCAGGTCGCCAATGCGTTCCAGGCCAATCACCACCTTCATACAAGCCAGCAACTGGCGCGCTTCCTCTTCGGTGACCTGAGCAATGGTCGACGTTACGCCGGAATCGATTTCCGCGTCGATGGCGTCCAGTTCCTTCTCGCATTGGCGGATGTTATTCAGTCGCGACATCGACCCCGTCGCGATGCCTTCGGCAGCGATAGCGGCAGCCTCGCGAGCGAGTTCGCAAGCCTCAACTGTTCGCCTAATCAGGCGAGTCCAGACCGGTTCTGCAGCGTTCGCTTTCAGACTGGCACTGCTCATAGGGGTTGACACAAAAATTATCGGACGAACTACTCCGCCTCCAAAGCAGCGCGGGAGGTTGCCTAAACACCCACTCGCTTCGAGTAAAGAATAATCTCTTACCTCACCTAACGGGTTAAGAATCTGTGAATAAACGCCCGAAATACTCCTCAGCCGGGCTCGGAAGCATGGTCTGATCCGATCGGGAGGGTAAACAGAAAGGTCGAACCATGGTTGAGTTCACTCTCGGCGCGAATGGTTCCGCCGTGCGCCAGCACGATGTGCTTGGCGATCGCCAGCCCCAATCCGGTTCCGCCCGATTCTCGAGAGCGGGCTTTATCGACCCGATAAAAGCGCTCGAACAACCGCGGCAGATGCTCGGACGAGATTCCCGGCCCGAAATCCATAACAAAAAATTCGACGCTCTTGCCCGCTTCCCTCGCTCCCAAGACGACTTTCTTGCCGGCCGCGGCATACTTGAGGGCGTTCTCAATCAGGTTGGAGAAGACTTGGTGAATAGCTTCCCGGTCGGCGTCCACAATCAAGGTAAGCGGCACGTTCTCATTCGCCAGTTCCATTCCGTGCGATCGTGCCACCTCTCGAAAGCTCTCGAGCGCGTCCTGGAGTAGTTCCTCGGCGCTGACCTCCTGAATATCGAAACGCTGTTCGCCCGACTCCACCCGCGCCAGCGTCAACAGGTCTTCGGTCAAGCGTGCCATACGCGCCGCGTTCTTGCGGATGATTTCGATAAACTCGCGACTGTGATTGTCCCCCGAAGCGCTGTCGAGCAGCGTCTCCGCGTATCCCTGGATCGACGTCAAAGGCGTTCGCAGTTCATGGGAGACGTTGGCGATAAAATCGCGCCGCGTTTTTTCCATGCGTTCGGTCTCGGTGAGATCGCGCAGCACGGCGACCGCCCCGCCTCCCGGCATGGGAGCGGCCGTAACGTCGAAAGTGCGTCCGGGAACGATGGTGTTGGAACGCGCGGAATTAACCCTTTGGTCGCGCACCGCCACCTGAATTGCCAGCAGAAAATCAGGGTCGCGGACACTGTCCACCAGCGGCGAGTTCAGGCGTAGCGGCGCAGATGGCAACAGACGGTTCATGCCCCGATTCGCCCACTGCACGCGAATGTCGGCGTCCACCGCGATCACCGAATCCTGCATGCTGTTGAGCAGCGTCTCCAGTTCGTGCTGGCTGGTCTGCACCCGCTCGAAGCTTTCCTGAATGCGGCGCGTCGTCTTGTCGAGCGCGGCGGCAACTTGTCCGATTTCGTCGCGCGAGGTTGACGCGATTCTGGCCGTCAGGTCGCCGGCAGCCACCCGCTCCGCAAAATCGACGATGCGCCCCAGACGTCGAGCCATGAAGTGGGAGGCTGCCCCCGCGGTCAGCATGGCCGCCACAAAAGCGATCAGCGATCCCCACCACAACGCTTTTCCCAACTGCTCGGTGGTGGTTTCAATCTCTGACAGGCTGTAGGCCAGCCGCACCGCGCCTCCGGAAATCGGAGCTGCGACATAAAGCAACCCGATGCGCAAAGTTTTGCTCGTGCGCTGATTGATCCCGACATGACCCTCCAGGGCGGCGACAAACTCCGGACGCTGTGCGTGGTTCTCCATGGCTCGTGCATCGCTTTCAGAATCCGCCAGAACCTTGCCGGAAGAATCGATAACCGTCGCCCGCGCGCCCGCCGCCTGCGCCTCCTGTGCTGCAATATCCCCCAGGGCATGCTGGCGATCGGTTTCCACGCGCTGCGCAAACATTAGAGTCTTCTGCCGGAGATTGCGTTCGATCTGCTCACGCAGAGTTTGTTCCCACATCTTGCGAATGGTGAATTGCAGGGTGAGGGTAGTGACGCCAATGACGACCAAGAAGACCAGCATCAACTTGAGCGCACCGTCATTAGATAACGCGGATCCTCGGGATCCGGCTCAATCTTTTCGCGGATGCGGCGCACGTAGACGTCGACCGAGCGCGGCGTCACATACGCTGTGTCCCGCCAGACCGAGTCGAGCAACTGGTCGCGCGTAAAAACCCGGCCCGTGTGCCGCATGAAGTAATCCAGCAGGCGAAATTCGGTTGCTGTAGTCGGAACCTGCTTGCCTCGGACCGTCAGGATCATCGCCGCTGGGTCAATCTGGATCTCGTCAATCTTGGTAGGCAGCGGCGGCAGCGGCCGCTCGAAACGCCGCAGCACCGCTTTGACCCGCGCCACCAGCTCGCGCGGACTGAAGGGCTTCGGAATATAGTCGTCGGCTCCCAGCTCCAGCCCCAGAACCCGGTCGGCTTCGCCGCTCTTGGCGGTAAGAAAAATTACTGGTATCGACGCCAACGACACCGATTGCCGAATCTGGCGGCAGAGTTCCAGACCATCTTTTCCCGGCACCATGATGTCCAGCAGAAACAGCGCCGGCCGTTGGCGTTCCGCGTCCGTGACGACCAGGTTCCCGGTAGCATAGAGCCGCGCATTAAAACCAGCGCCCTCCAGGTGATGGCGCACCAGTCGGGAAATATCGGGGTCGTCTTCCACCACAAAGATGGTTGGCTTCACGGCGACCATTGTAGCTGGAGAGACAGCGGATTCGAAAACGAGCCGATGCAATCGCTTTGTAACACACGCGTAACAAAGAGCGGCAGGGACCTATGCTCGGTTGCTGCGACCGAACCAGGCAAAAATCGTCAGTACTGCTTTGCCCCTTGCTACGTTATTCGAGTTTCGCCCAGCCTGAGTCCCGCTTCAGCAGAAAAATCCGACGGCAAGATATCTTGTACCAGGAATTTCGGATACGCCGCGGCGGCGATCATGGCGGCGTTATCGGTGGACAGGGAGCGGGATGGAAAGAAAACGGAAACGCCCACCATTGCCGCCTCCCTTTCGAACGTGGCGCGTAGCTCCCGATTCGCAGCGACGCCTCCGCTGACAAAAAGCGTCCGGACCCCATATTCGTCCGCCGCCGCGAGCGTCTTTGCGAGCAGATCTTCGACCATCGAGCGCTGGAACGAGGCGACCAAATCCAGCGTAGGGCGCTCGCAAAGGCGAAGATAGTCCTCGAACCTTGGCTCTTTGATTTCCGCAAGCGCCCGGCGGCGCGCTTCGATCACTTCCGCCAGGTTGTGCGTCTCCACATATCGCAAGACAGCCGTCTTGATCCCGCTGTAGGAAAAATCAAAACGGGGCTGAGTCCTCCCGGATATCCCAGCCCCAATAGTTTGGCGACTTTGTCGAAAGCTTCTCCGGCAGCATCGTCGCGCGTGTGGCCAATGTTCTGGTAAGTCCAACCATGCCCTTCCTGCCGCGCTAAATAAAGGTGAGTATGTCCGCCCGATGCAACCAGCGCAAGCACGGGAAATTGCAGGTCATCATTCCCGCTCTGCTTTCGCTCGAGAAGCACCGCATGGATATGACCCTCAATATGGTTGACTGCGATCAGCGGCTTTTCGAGCGCGAAAGCCAAAGCCTTAGCAAAACTGATCCCGACCAGCAGCGCCCCCGCCAAGCCCGGTCCCTGCGTTACGGCGATCGCGTCCAGAGACTCGTAAGTCCTCTTCGCCTCCGCGAGTGCCTGACGCACAACCGGCACAATCGCCCGCAAGTGTTCCCGCGAAGCCAGTTCAGGGACCACCCCGCCATAAGGCTGGTGCGTCGCAATCTGCGAGGCGACCACGTTCGATAGAATCTCCTCGCCCGAACGCACCACAGCCGCACCCGTCTCGTCACAGGACGTCTCGATGCCGAGGATAGTTACGTCAGGCATAATGAATTGCTGGTTGAATGTCACTGGTCGGTAGAACTGGCCCCAAGTGCGCCCGGGAGGGCACGGCTTCAGCCGTGCCGTAAAGCTCCTCAACACTGGGCTTTAGCTCCGTTTGCATCGGCCCACAAGATTCTTAAGACCAAGTTCTAGTTTAGTCGATCTCTTGCGGCGCCTCGAAAAGACGCTTCGCATTTGCCTGACTGAATGCCGACCGCTGGATGCTGACCGCTCAATGACCGACGCCCACCAACACGCCACTACCATCGTCCGCACCCTGCGTGAGCGCGGCCACCAAGCCTACCTCGTCGGCGGATGCGTGCGCGATCTCCTCCTCGGTCGCAGCCCAGCCGACTACGACATCGCCACCGACGCCACTCCTCAACAAGTGATGGAAATCTTCCCCCAGACATTTGCCGTTGGCGCCCAGTTCGGCGTAGTCCTGGTGCCGCTTCCGAAGCACGACTCCGGCGCGTCGGCAGTAGGCCCTGATGAGAAAGTTCCCGTCGTCGAGGTGGCAACCTTCCGCT
>WNFR01007397.1_pt1 | contig 11158 bp, 10 predicted proteins | sample 5400221 | NCBI WGS metagenome assembly WNFR01 (sample SAMN13153357, study PRJNA577476) | soil metagenome | isolation source: 40 cm soil under Madrone tree | place: USA:California | collected 2016-06-14 | reverse complement strand
CATCCGCGAGGGGGATCGGATCGTCGATCATCTCGTCCGCGAAGGCGAGACGTTTTTCATCCCGCCGAATGTCCCGCATGCTCCAGTCCGCCCGCCGGATACGCTTGGCGTAGTGGTCGAGCGCCGCCGCCCGCCTGGCGAAAGAGAACACGTCATTTTTTACTGCGACAATTGCGGGGCGCTGGTGGAAGACATTGATTTCGACTGCGGCGACATCGTTCAACACTTCAGCCAGGCGATGCTCGACTTCTGGAATGACGACGGACGGCGGACGTGCAAAAAGTGCGGCACGAAAGTTCCGAAGCCAGAACCGGTGAAGCCGTTCTGAGGCGGATCGGCCGCTCCGTCGGGCGATGTTAAATCTCCTCAGCTTACGCCGACATTATATCATCGAGCAAGGGACTGCTCGATTCACCTCATGAATACTCGCCATTTGAATACTGCCGGACCGGCTCGGTCATGAAGATCGACCTGCACACCCACATCCTGCCGCGCAATTGGCCTGACCTCGACGCGAGATACGGCTACGGCGGCTTCGTTAGGCTCGATCACTACAAACCTTGCTGCGCGCGGATGATGATCGGCGACGGCGTTTTTCGCGAAATCACCGACAATGTTTGGGACCCGAAACGCCGGATCGAGGAGTGCGACAGCGGCAAAATTTCGATGCAGGTGCTTTCGACCGTGCCGGTGATGTTCAGCTATTGGGCGAAACCGGCCGACGCGCTCGATCTTTCGCGCCGGTTGAACGATCACATTGCCGAAGTCGTCCGCGCTCATCCGAAGCGATTCGCGGGTCTGGCCACTATTCCGATGCAAGATCCGGATCTTGCGGCGCGCGAATTGGAACGTTGCGTCCGCGAGTTGGGCTTGCGCGGCGCGCAGATCGGCACGCACGTGGACGCGAACCCGAACACCGGACGCATCGACAGCATCAATCTGGACAATGCGTCGCTTCAGCCGGTTTGGAGCGCGGCGGAGCGACTCGATGCCGCGATCTTCGTTCATCCGTGGGACATGATGGCCAGGGAGCGCATGCCGAACTACTGGCTGCCGTGGCTCGTCGGCATGCCGGCCGAGAGTTCGCTCGCGATCTGCTCGATGATGTTCGGCGGCGTATTCGAACGCTTTCCGAAGCTCCGCGTCGCTTTCGCGCACGGCGGGGGCGCGTTTCCATTTACCATCGGACGCATCGAACACGCGTTTCATGTACGACCGGATTTGGTCGCGACGGACAACAAGACGAATCCGAGAAAATATCTTGCGCATGGCGACACTCCGGCGCGTTTTTACGTCGACTCGCTCGTGCACGATCCCGACGCGCTGAGATTGCTGCTCAAGTTGTTCGGTGCGCAGCGCGTCGCATTCGGATCGGACTACCCGTTCCCATTGGGCGAAGGGCACCCGGGCAAACTTATCGAATCAATGAAAGAACTTTCTATGAAAGAAAAGGCGCAACTGTTCTCTGGAACCGCGCGCGAATTCCTCGGCCTGAATTCGCACGCTTGATGATGCGGAGGCTGCGCAGTAACCTTGGTCAGTGACGGCTTCGCAAATCATTGACGAAATCAAGCGTCTCGCGCCGGAAGAACAGGCAGGCGTTGTCCGATTCGTCTACCAGCTCGATGCCGAGCGGAAACTGAGCGGACCGGAGCTTTCCACGTTAGCGGAGCGTTTGGTGAACGGCAAAGATCCCACCGAAGCTTCTTCCGTCCGAGAAAGTATCGTGCGCGGATTTTACGGCGCCAAGCGCGATACCTAAGATCCGCCGGCGGAATTTACCACCGTGCGCCGTTTTCTACTTTAGCCTTTCTACTTCCTACTTTTTTCGGCCTACATTTGATGCCGGATCGCCCACAGATCATGGAAGACCGGCTTGAACAATGACTCCTTCAGAAACGGCACGCCGGGCGAACCGCCTGTACCTTTCTTCGCGCCTATCGTTCGCTCGACCAGTTTGATGTGCCGGTAGCGCCATTCCTGCAATCCCTCGTCGAAATCGGTCATCAGTTCGAAAAGGATGGAAAGTTCGGGTGAGCTTTTGTAGAGCCGCAAAATTTCTTTCTGAACCGGTTCGTTAGGCTCATTTGGTTGCGTGAGGTCACGATTCTTCAGGTCCGCCGGAATCTTCGCGCCGCGCGTGCCCAGGAAATCGTAGAAATGATCGATCACCGTCCGTTCGTCGAGCAGTTGCTGGAGCCGATCAGCGCCTGGAAAATCTGGCTTCACGTAGGCGAGCGTCGATTGTCTTTTGTATCCGAGGACGAACTCAATTTCACGAAACTGCACCGATTGAAATCCCGAAGCAGTCTCGAGCCGATCCCGGAAGCTCGAGAACGACGTTGGCGTCATCGTTTCGAGGATGTCCACCTGGGCCACGAGCGTCTTCATGATTGTCCGTACCCGTTTAAACGAATGGATCGCACCGAACAAATCGCCGGCGAAGAAATCGCGTTTGATCTTCTCGAACTCGTGGAGCAGCTGCTTAAACCAGAGCTCGTAGGTCTGATGGATGATGATGAACAACATCTCGTCATGCTCGGCCGGCGTGGAGCGCGGCTTCTGAAGTGTGAGCAGCTTCTCCAGATCGAGATAATTGGCGTAAGTCAGAGGCGGCATGTTGTAGAGTCAACGCAGCGCCCGCGTGCGTCAAAGGGCGATGAAACGAACTCGTGGTCAGTTGATCTTACACGCCTCTCGATACGCGTGGGCTATCATTTCGCTCGTATAGATGTCCAGCTCGTCGAGCATGTCATCAGGTTGCTCGTGCGAAAGTATGAATTGCTTAGAATTGCCGAACGTAAAAAAGTTGAGTTCCGCAGCCTTCTCGCTCGGGAATGGATAGAAGCCGTCGGAGTTGTTGTCTCGATCCGACATATGCAACATCCGTCTAGGGCTCACTGGAAAAAATAAATGCACACCAGTGGTGCGCAGTCCGGCAACTTTCTGCTCAGGATGTTTGACAACCAACGGGAAGTCTGACGTAAACAGCCGCGGTTGCTCCAAGCACAGAAACGCCCAGCGCTTTTTGAAAATTTCATTCGCTAGCGAACGAGCATTCGCTTCGATTGCCTCAGCGAACATCTTCGTCATCGCATTGTCGTCTGCGTCCCGATAATCGTCCCATTGCGAGGCGTCGAAGGGATACTTTTTTCCTTCATGCTCGTAGCGGGGAACTATTGGGTGGCCTAACGGATCCTTGGGCAACGTTTCGTACCAAGCGACGAGATGCCTATGAGTACGTCTAGTGTCTTCGAGTTCATCGGGATGCCGAAGAAGCAGTGTCGCAAAGAAAAGCGACAACAGCTTCTTGATGCCCCATGCCTGCTCTAGATCTGGGAATCCGTCAGCGACTCGGGAATACAATCGACTGATTGTTGTCTCGAGATCAGCGAGCTTCTTTTCGGTTTGAAAGCATCGCGATCCATCGTCTCGAAGATACGAATAAAGGAATTTTTTTGTGCATATGTGCCGTATCTTGCGCTTGTCTGGTTCCGCTTCGTCTTTCGGCCAAATCCAGATCCTCGCGTTTTTGCGATTACGGAAACCGGGAACAGCGAACCAGCGAAGGTAAAATTGCGGCAGCCAGTGCTGGTTCTTAGGTGCGGTCATGCATCCGTGTGGTATTCGTCGTGTTGGGGACGACGGCGATACTACAGGCCCACTTCACGTATCCAACATATCCCACTCATCGCCCGGCACCCAACGAAGTGCGGACAGCTTGCCGTTGAGCATCCCCCACTCGAAATTATCCCACGGACCGAGATTTTCTAACCCGTATTTCTTTTCAACTTTCGCCGCGGCGTTGAGCGCGCCTTCCCAAACGTCGCGTTGGATAGGGCGGTGTAGATGGTCTTTGATTGGGAATGTTTCTTTCTCGACGATCTTGGTCTCGCCGCGCTCGATTTTTTCGCGGGTGACTTGGTGTCGATTGTACCAAACCCTGGTGCAGAGTTCGTCGATTGCATCCACGATTTCCGTAAGCCTCCGCGGTTCTTCGAACCATTCCTGCTCAATCATCAGATCAGCAAATTGCGCGGGTGCGATGCGCCGTAGCGCCTCGCCCAGTGCGATGAAAAAGAGCGATCTTCTCTGCGAAAAACAGGAAGCTACATCCGGGTGAGGCAGTTTGTTGCTGGCGGCGGGATGACTAAAATCCTTGGTGTTATGCGTGACGAAGGCGAACCGGCCACCTGCTAGTACTTTCGCGGAGACGGCATCAGCATAGACCTCAATCAGAATCGCATCGTCAATGCCATTCCGTTGCCGGTGAAACGGCGCGCGCTTTTCGATACCGCGTTGCGCCGCGCGCAACTTTACTGCGTCAGAAATTTCCATGACAGGTGTGCACGCGAATAACTTTTCTATTCGATCGACCGTACCCACAGCCAACTCGCCTAATGTCGGAAGTCGATGATCCACGTCATTCAGCTGGTCTAGCACAATGTCTTTTCGCCGTGGGTCGCCAAACTTCTCCACAGCCTCCTTGACGCGCTTCAAGGTGCTGGAAAGGCTTCGGCAGCTCTCCTCGATAACGCGCGATCTATTGCGGCCGAATTCATCGACCACTGTTCGCGGGAAGATCAGGGCTACGTCTCCCCGCCGGACGAGTTCTTCTAGCGCAGCTAGAATCGCCTGTTGCTGGTAATCCTTCGCAAGATCCAGCCACACACAAGTATCGATCAGAATCTTAAATGGCATGTCGGAATACTACACTGTGCGCGCGTCAAGCGGAGGCGGAATGAAAAAATAGGATCAATACCAGGACGATCAATATTGGCGCGACGGTGAGGCCCGCGAAGAGGATGCGGTCATACTAAAGCAAGGTTGAAAGTTGATCGTTGAGAGTTGAGAGTTGAGAGTTGGATCAGACAATTAGTCGAATCATCACGAGTGCTGCGATCAGTATCAGGAGCGCTAAACTCCCGTAAATAATTCCTGACGTCGCGCGCGGCGGGCCGCTTCCATCTTCGCTAAAGCTACGACGTGACGAGTCGGCGTAGGGGATGCGCCTACAAATGCTTCGCTAAGGTTTTACGACCACCGGTGTCCCGACGCGGGCGGCGTAGTAAAACTGGCGCGCTTTCCAATAGGGCATCCTGATGCATCCGTGTGATGCGGGCACGCCGGGCAGGTAACCCTGGTGCAATCCGTAGCCCGGAGAGAACTCGAGAAAGTAGGGCATCGGGGTCCCCACGAAGTGCGAATCTGGCGGTTTGCGAGAGCGCCTACTATCGACATTGGTCTTTACGACTTTGCCCGAGGCGTCAACGTAGTCGCCGTAGAGACTGGAGCGGTGATCTTCGTCTTTGCGGATGATCTGAAAGCGACCAATCGGAGTGCGATGTCCTTCTCGACCGCTGGATATCCGTGACGACGCGGATCTGTTCTTTCCCCGGTAGAGATAGGCTTCCTGCGCCCGCAAGTTCACGACGATGCTTGGCCGGCCGGCATGCTTCTCCGGCAGATTCGACGTGACCAGATCGGTCAAGGTGCCGCAGCCGCTCAAGATCGCGAGGGTCGTGGCAAGCGCACAAGATTGCGAAAGTCGATTCATTATTGGATCAGACCAAGTGCATGCAAAATCGAAGAATAGTGGTGCATTATCAACGCCGTTTTGCCGCGCATCTCGATCCGCACTTTTTCCCGTGGACCTCCGCGTGTATTGAGTCTTATGCATCGTAAGCGGCTTACGATGCGATCAACCCCGCGCCCTGCTGGAATTATTCAACGTGCGATGAAATGAACTAGCAAGGAAACTCGCCTAACGAAATATTCGTTACATTGGCGGGGACGGCACTGCGATGCACGTAGTTATCATGTTCAGCGGCGCGCAATAACTCTGCGCCGCCGCCAGACTGTTATTTTTTGTCGTCTGGCTTTGGCGGTTTCGGCCCGGCCATCTTTTGCGCGAGACCAGCCGCGTATTTCTCATACTGCGCGCTGTTTACTGTGAACTGCCCTAACATGTAGTTTGAATTTTCCCACGACCAGTTTTGGTCCGCATCGTTGTAGGTCATCTTCGCGGTGCGACCTTGTTGATATTCATGATGGATCGGATCTGCGCCCGGCGGATTCACCACCTTGGGCGCGCCGCCAAGACCGCCCTCCAGCAGATGACCGCGAAAACTCCCGTACTGACCGAGACTGATCTCGTGATCTTTGCCTTCCGTCTTGCGGGTGATCGCCACATAGCGCGTCTCCGTTTTCTTGGAAGCGCCGGGTGTTAGCACGACTTTGGCGATCGCTTCGAGCGCTTTGCGCTGCTCGGGATTGGCTTTCTCGTCGATGTAGTTATACGAGAAATTCCAATTCCCGAACGAACCCATCATCGTCTGGCCCTCCGGACTCTGCGACATGTTGGCCAGCGCGAGGCCGTCCAGCTTTGTTTTGCCGTAAGTTCCTTTTTCGATAAAGAGCACCTGCCCGCCGCCGCAGGTCATCTTCGTCGGTTTGGAATCAAACCAGCATGGACATGCCGCGTCACACGAACAGGCCTCTTCCAGCTGGCCGGTGATTTTCCACGGCGTTTTACCTTCCGTTTTTTCCGACGCGCGACCGATGGAACCGGTCAAGAAAAGGCCTGCTGCCAGCATCGGAACCAGCGCGATGAATAACCGCGTAGTTCTCATAGGTTGAGAAGATTACGCCCACGCGGTTCATCGAGACAAGCCAATTCGACCGCTCCGACGGCACGCCTGTCGAGCAAGAGACTGCTCGATCCACCTCCGGACTTTAGTCGACGATAAGCCGGAACAATCCGATCAACAGTAGGAAAACCAGGACGCCAACGCCGACGAGACTGCCGTAGACGAGGCGATCTTGGCACCGCGCGCGGCGGGCGGCTTCGGCGTAGGGGATGCGCGTGAATGTGACCATTGTGTAGAGCGGCAGATAGATGCCGGGCAGCAGACCCTCGAGCAGGTGATCGAGTTTTTTCTTCGCCCGAAATGTTCGCGATGCAGTTTTGTCGCGCATCTCGATAAAATTGTCGACGGCGAGATCGGCGAGTGAATCGGCATTTTCTTTCCGTCGGGAAAAATATTCGGCGAATGCGCGCTCCCGATTGTCCGAGAATTCGGCCAGGCATTCATCGAGCACGACGCAATCTTCGAACGCCGCGTTCATTCCCTGGCCGTAGAACGGCACGACCGCGTGGGCGGCGTCGCCGACAAGTGCGACCTTGTCTTTGTAGGACCACGGCGCGCAACGGATAGTCACGAGTGAGCCGGTTGGATTTTGCCGGAAATCGTCGAGCAATGTCGGCATAAGCGGCACTGCGTCGGGGAATTCTTCCCGGAAAAAGTTCCAGACTTCGTCGTCGGTCTTTGTGGTGGCGAAGCTGCGCGGCCCTTCGAATTCCCAGAAGAGCGTGCAGGTGAACGAGCCGTCAGGGTTCGGCAGCGCGATCATCATGAAACTTTTGCGCGGCCAGATGTGGAGGGCTTCCTTTTCCATTTGCCACGAGCCATTCGGCGCGGGTGGGATGGTGAGTTCCTTGTAACCGTGGGGGAGATAAGTCTCGTCGTATTCAAAACGGTCGAGCCGCCGCTGCATCGATTGGCGCACCGCGGAGAACGCGCCATCAACACCGATGACCGCATCGGCCCGAACGGTCAACTGACCGTTTTCTGTTTCCAAATAGCAGACCGCTTCGGTCAGATCGACGTCAGTGCACTGATGATTGAAGTGTACTCGGACATTCGGATAGCGCTGCGCCGCCTCGATCACGGTCGTGTTGAGCGCTGCCCGCCCGATCGAGTTGATGTGCTTGTTTGGATCGACATCGTACGGCGCGAAGATCGTGCTCGCTCCCGCGCCTGCGGGATGAATCATTCGGCCGCGCATCGGGATGGCGTGTCGCAACACTTCATCTGCGATGCCGAGCTGCTCGAGCGCGTGAATCCCGCGCGTCGAGAGCGCAAGGTTGATCGACCGTCCGCCGACAATGTTGCCCTCGCGCGGATCGGCCCGTCTCTCATAAAGATCGACATCGTATCCGCGCCGCCCTAGGTACGCGGCGAGCAAGCCGCCGGCGAGACCGCTACCGATGAGAATAAACTTTGCCGCCATTGATTGGAATGCTTAACCGCGGATCACACGGATATCACGGATTTTCAACGCGGTAACTTGCTCGATCGCCGATGACGTTGCCGTCACTGTCAAATGTGAGACGCTTGGCGAGTCATGAAAATTTTGTCAGTGAATGTTGGATTGCCGAGGGAATTGACCTGGCAGGGTAAGCTCGTCACGACGGGAATTTTCAAGGAGCCGGTCAAAGGTCCGGTCATGTTGCGCACTTTAAACCTCGATGGCGATGGACAAGCCGACCTCACCGTTCACGGCGGCGTGAGCAAAGCGGTTTACGCTTATCCGTCGGAGCACTACGCCTATTGGCGAACAGAGTTGCCGGACGTCGATTTGCCCTGGGGCATGTTCGGAGAAAACTTCACCACCGAAGGATTGCGTGAGGAAGCCGTTTACATCGGGGATAGATTTAGAATTGGCGAAGCGGAAGTCATGGTCACCGAGCCGCGAATGCCTTGCTACAAACTGGGTATCAAGTTTGGCCGCGCCGATATCATCAAACGGTTTCTAGCCAGTCGTCGCTCCGGTTTCTATTTTGCCGTTGATCGGGAAGGAATGGTTGGCGTCGGAAATTCGATCGAATTAATCGGGCACGAGCAGCAAGAGATCAGCGTCGCCGACATTACTCGTCTTTATGCTTTTGATAAGGACCATCTGAAAACGATGCGCCGAGCAATCGAAATCGAAGCATTACCAGAAAATTGGAAAGGCTATTTTCGGCATCAGCTCGAAAAGCACGCGGGTTAGTTACCCCTGATATCATGAGGCGGACAGGATTAGCCCGATTCTTACAAGACCCGTAATCGAGATAATCCTGTCTTCCGGCGTCTACCCGATCAATTCCAGTACTTTCTGATAGCGCGGATGGCTTCGGAGGGGGTCGAGGGAAGAGTCGTGCTTGATCCATCCACGCCTTAACTCGTGACCGGCGTGCGGGAGTAAGCGTTCCAGCAAATCGAAAGCCCGCTCCATGTCGCCAAGTACGGAGTAGACGCAGGCGGAATTATATTGAGTGAGGAGATCATCAGGGTCGATTGCCAACGCTCTCGATACCCATTCCCTGGCACGGTCCGTCTCACCAAGCGTAGCGAGGGCAGCAGCGCCGAGGTAAGCCGGCCTCGGATTTTCAGGGTGAAGAGTCAGTTCACGTTCCGCTCGTTCGACGCCTCTCCGTGCGGCACTCTCTTTATCCCGATCGCGGCCAAGCGACTGATAGATCTGAATCGACAGGATCAAGGATTGATAGTCGTCCGGCTTGTTTTCTGCCGCACGCTCGAAAAGCGCAGCCGCCCGCTCGAGTTTGCCCTGCCCGAAGCAGGCACGGGCATAGAAGTAATGACCCTCGAACGAATTGGGATCGAGCGCGATTGCCTTTTCGAATTCCGCCATCGCCTCCTCGTATCGTTGCCCAAGTGAGAGCGCGAGCCCTCGGGAGGCATGTGCCTCGGCGAGCCCGCTCTCCAGAGCCAGCGCCTTCGCGCTGGTAGCCAGAATGCTGTCGATTCCGACATCCAAATGGTAGTGCAGAAATAGGAAAGAATCGCAATCGGCGATACCGGCGTAAGCGCGGGCATAGAGCGGGTCCAACTCTACCGCCTTGGCGAACATCCGCCGCGCCAATTGATAGTTAGACTTCGAGTGCCGTTGCATGAACTGCCGGCCTCTCAGATAATACGTATAGGCTTCGACGTTATCCGTCGGTGTTTGTCCGATGGACTTTTTCTCTTGCGGCAGCAGCTTGACTTTCAACTGCTCCACGATGGCGTGGGTAATATCGTCCTGGATGGCGAAAATATCGGTTAGATCACGGTCATAGCGGTCGGCCCAAACATGTCCACCGTCCTTGCTTGAGATGAGTTGTCCCGTGACCCGCACGCGCGATCCGGCCTTGCGCACGCTTCCTTCCAGGATAAAGGCGACGCCAAGCTCCTGACCTACCTGCTGGACTTTTACCGGTTTGCCTTTGTAGGTAAACGCCGTGTTACGGGCGACGACGAAGAGCCCGGACACCTTCGAGAGATCAGTGATGATATCCTCGGTGATGCCATCACTGAAATATTCCTGTTCTGGGTCGCCGCTCATATTATTGAACGGGAGAACGGCAATTGACGGCCTTTCAAGTTGTTCCTCCCGCGCTGGGGTTGCGTCCTTGATATCTTGAGCAGCGGGGCTGTTCAGAGAGACGCTATAAACGCGAATCGGTCTCTCGATGTTCTTCAGAGTCTGCTCGCCCATATCCTCGAAAGCGAGGTCCAGGCGATTGCCCACATGATCGCGGACGGAACCGGAGATCGTGATCCCGCCCGGTTTGGCAATGCTCTCCAATCGCGCCGCGACGTTGACACCATCGCCAAAAATATCTTCGCCTTCGACAATTACGTCGCCAAGATTGACGCCGACGCGGAATTCAATGCGGTGGTCCTGTGGCACGCCGGCGTTCCGATCACGCATCCCGCGCTGAACCTCGGCGGCGCAGGCAACCGCGTTCACCACGCTCGGAAACTCCACCAGCATGCCGTCGCCCGTCAGCTTGACGATGCGCCCCTGGTGCCCGGCAATTTTGCCATCGATAAAATCCGTCTGAAGTGTCTTCAGTGCGGCGAGCGTGCCGGTCTCATTTGCACCCATGAGGCGGCTGTATCCGACCACGTCGGCGGCAAGAATAGCGGTCAGACGGCGTTCCATGTGGTTTCAGAAAATAAGCTCGTGAAAATGATCAGACAAGACTACCACTTACTTGGCAGCAAGCCCAAGGCGAATCAAATCAGCTCGCGCAAAGTCTGCAATGTGGGAGCCGCCGAAAGCGCGGCGAATGTCGGGACACTGAGGTCCCTCCCACATTAGTCCACAAAGGAAGCAACGGGATATTCGACTTCCTTGGCTCGCCGTAGGCGGCTGACCTGTGTCCTACTGTCCTCTAACGCCTACGGGTTGAAGATAGCCGGAAACTTATCGCGATACGCCCAGAGGAGGAAGAGGGCGAGGATTGAGATAACAATCGCGATTGGCATTCCGCTCGGATCGAGAAAGATGTGAAAGCACAGAATGTTGAAGATCACCGGTCCGAGCA
>WNFR01007395.1_pt1 | contig 11159 bp, 8 predicted proteins | sample 5400221 | NCBI WGS metagenome assembly WNFR01 (sample SAMN13153357, study PRJNA577476) | soil metagenome | isolation source: 40 cm soil under Madrone tree | place: USA:California | collected 2016-06-14 | reverse complement strand
CCTCAGCAAACGCGAGCATAAAGTCCATGTTGAGCATGCGCTGATACCACAGCACGGTTTCCTTGGCGTCCTTGCAGCGGTAAGCGACGTGGTGAATTTTCTCAATTTTCATGGTGGATCCGTTCGAGGAAATCCCGCGCGGTAGCCGAGGCCTGCTGAACCCTTGGTCCGGCGCACTTGGCACGAGCTCGTCCGCGGCGCGGCTTACTAGAGTTCCCTGTGGTCGTCTTGGCGCAGACGTATTTGGCTCATGCAATTCGAGACGACTAAGCTGCGCTCGGTACGGCTGGAAAGAACGGCAGCAGGCCCGTCCCCGGATGACAATTGAGGTATTCGAAGCGCGACGCCGCGGCGCGCAGGACAAACACTTCGTGCCAGAGCTTGAGATCAAGTTTGAAATCCCGCGCTTTAACCAACTCGTGGAACGACTGAAAGATTGCGAGATGCGTCGGGTGGCTCCAGGTCCAGTCCTCAAGATGCTTCATCGTGAGGAACAGCGCCGCGGCGAAGCTCTTCGAGATTGTGCGACCAGAGGCATCGGTTTCATCCATGAAACGGCATGACAGGCACCCAGTCTCAAGCGGGTTGTCGCGCAGGAAATCCATGCCTGCCTGCAGATTGGGCTGCACGACGTCCGCATAGGTCGCGAACTCATCGCGGGAGCAGTCTGACCAGTTCTGTCCGGATAGGATCAGACACAGATTGTCGGGCGGGACCACGCGCAGCCGTGCGCCGCGCGTCGTGGTTGTGCTAATTCGCCGCAACCGATCTTTGTGTGAAGTCTCAAACGCGTCGTGCGATGAGTCACGGATGCGCTCCCGCGCAGCGCCGGGGTAGGCGTGCTCCCTGATGGGCCCGCTCATCCGGTCGCCGATATGGGCAACACCTTCGGGTTCTGTCGACGAGAAAATCGTTTCCGCGCGGCACAGGGGAATGTCGAAGCCTTCCCACCACACACCAACGTCGCCCCTCAGGCGGACGGAAGAGTTCCACCAGGGCGCGAAGGCTGCGCCGCCAGTAAACGCACTATATCGGGCCGGGTCGCTCCAATAGCAGATCGCCACCGAATTCTCATAGTTTGAGGCGTCCCGATAGTGCGCGGTGGTCACGTGTGCTGGTCCGGATTCAGATTTGGTGAGCTCTAAAACCGTCGCCCACTCTCGGCTGGCATCGCACGAGCGCGGATACTGCACACCGACATAGGCGACAGCGATGGTCTCCGTCGTTGTTCCGAGGTCGCAGATCCAGGACGGGTACGGCGGTTCCCAATTCTTCGGCATGCGTGACATACCGGTCTCCCCTTACGCCAGTCAGATCGCGATAATGCCAGTAGTACGAGGGTCCTGCTCCAAAGCACTGCCGCTTTCGGCGGCAACTGGCGGTTCGAGGCGAATCTGCCGTGTGCTTCCCGCCTTGGGTCGCTCAATGGTCTCCACTCGGGGCAAAGGGTTTGGATTGAAGAGCAATCGAAGGACGTCAGGGCGCGAGTAATGACCGACGGGATCAGCCGCGGACTTGGCGATGCTGATGAGCCCCAGGTCGATGTCGGCGTAGAGAAGTCCTTCCTGGTCTGCAGGCAGCGGCTGGCATAACGGTGTTCCGTCGGGGCCGAAAATCATCGCGGCGCCACCTCCCACTTTGAGCAAGGCGCGCTTGTCAGGCGTGTCGCACAGAAGTTCGACCATGTCGTGCGACACAACCCCGGATGCCGCGAGCACGAAGCATTGGCCTTCGGCTGCGTAAACCTGGCTAACCGCCGTGTTGAGCTGTGGTCCGAGGGCGTACGCCGCACCCTCGTACAAACTGAAACTCGGCCATGAGGCGATGTGAATCTGCTCGTTCTGCGCATACATCGCGTACTTGATCAGCGGATTCAAGTGCTCCCAGCAGCATAGGGCCCCGACGCGCCCGAGAGCGGTGTTGTGCACCCTGATATCGCTACCGTCGCCTTCGCCGTACACTGTCCGCTCCACGTGTGTGGCCTTCAGCTTACGGCGCGCGGCGACCAACGCACCGTCTTGGTCCATCAGCAGCTGTGCTATATACAAGCTGCCGCCGTCGCGCTCGCTATAACCCATCACCACAAAGATTTCATGCTCGCGGGCCGCGGCTTGCAGCGCCTGGCATTCCGGTCCGCCTGCGATCATCGAGTTTTCGTGGTAGCGGCGGACAAATTGCATCCCCCAGGCAGGCGAGCCGAGCCAGATCCACCATGGGTAACCGGGTATCCAACACTCAGGAAACGCGACGAGGCGCGCACCATTCGCGGCCGCCTCTTCGATGAGCCGAATGGCCTTGACGACGCCTGCCTGCATGTCGAGGAATGCCGGCGCGGCCTGCACGGTCGCCACTCGCAGCGTTTGTTCGGTCATGCCATCCCCTCGCGGGTGCGTTCAGAGGAGTCTAGAAGGCCTGTCCGCGCCGTCTTTTGCAGAAGTGAACGACCACTTGTCCCAGTCGGCACCGAGTCCATCCCGGGGGTTGCCGAGGCCGCCGGCCTGGAGCTTCCGAGTACCGAAGGCACCTACGACGATCTTGCAACTTTGCGTAAAACGCGTTATGAGACATGAACTGGGGGGCCGGCCTGCGCATGGCAGTGCTAGCAAATGCGAGAGTCCGATCATCACATCCTGAACACGTCGACGGTTGAGCGCGGCAGGCGGCTCGAGTACTGGCGCGACATGATCTCGTCGACATTCGTCGCTTTAGATTGCGAGACGCCGGATCGTGCGGATTTTTCGGGCGTGCTTGTGAACGATTCGCTCAACGACATCCAGTTTTCTCGTGTGACCTCAGATGCGCAACACGTAGAGCGCTCCTACCGCCGGATTCGCGAGGCACCCGAAGAATACTTTCTTATCAGCCTGCAGGCGGCTGGGCGTGGCCAGGTGGGCCAGGCGGACCGCGTTGCCAAACTCGGGCGCGGTGATTTCGTTCTGTACGACACGACGAAGCCATATGAGCTGCGCTTCGATGATCACTTCGAGCAGATCGTGCTGCGCATTCCGCGCCACTATCTTACGAGTCGGGTTGTCAATCCGGAGCGTCTTACGGGGATCGCGTTTTGCGGTGCGCACGGGGCAGGGGCAATCGTTTCACAGTTCATTCGCAATGTGCACGCGGAGTTAGGCTCCTTGGAGCCGCAGACACTTACAGCCGTACACGCCGGGCTCCTCGATCTGCTGGTTGCGAGTCTCGCCGGGGTAGTCACTGGCTCATCTCAGCTGCCTACAGCGAATCGCTTGATAATGCGTCAGCGAATTAGAGATTTTGTGGAAGCGCGGCTACAGGATCCGGAACTCAACTGTGATCGGATCGCGGCGGCGCACCGCATCTCGATACGTTATCTACACAGACTGTTCGAGGGTGCAGAGCACCCAATATCCGAATGGATTTGGCTACGCAGACTCGAGAAGGCAAAACTGGCAATCGAGTCCTCGCGTGCGACCGGTCAGTCGATTACGCAAATCGCCTATACCTGGGGATTCAGTGATCCGGCGCATTTTAGCCGCGCATTCAAAGCACAGTTCCACGTCAGACCGTCGGCCGTTCGTGACTCTGCTGTCGGTACTGCTCCCTGACGTTCGGTCAGGACCTGTATCCGACGTCAAAGGCTGAGTCTTGTGCGCCCGGTACGGCGCGCTTCCCGGACAATCAATGTTTTGTACCGCCTCGTGCAAGTGCACGAGAACTCCTCCTTCTAACATTTTCCTCCTAGACGCAAGCGGCGGTGGCCCGCCGTCGACTGAATGAGTGCACAACATGTCGGGAGGGGTGAGCACGCATGAAGATCGGTGTCGGTGCAGCGCATTTCAGCGCGATCGAGCGTGCAGAGCTTGCTGTCAGGCGCGGCATACGTTGCTCCTTATTGGGCCCGGCGGGGCGTCTGGCGTTGCTCGCGGGGATTGCCGCGGCGGGTAATTGCGGTGTCGTTTGCGCGGACTCATCTGCTGCGCCAGAGGGGCAGGTCGTACTCGAAGAGATCACGGTGACGGCGCAAAAGCGCGAGGAGCGCCTGCAGGAAACTCCGATCTCAATCAGCGCCTTTAACCGTGCCGCCATTGAAAAGCTGGGGGTCAACAATCTGCGGGAGCTGAGCGAACACGCGCCAAACGTGCGATTTGATTTTACGGCTCCTATCAGCGGCGCGTCCAACGCCGCCGGTATCTTTATCCGCGGCATAGGTCAATCGGACTTTGCGCTAACGACCGAGGCGGGCGTGGGCACCTACGTGGACGGTGTCTATATGTCCCGATCGATAGGAGGCGTTCTCGACGTGCTGGATGTTGAACGCATGGAAATTCTGCGCGGTCCGCAGGGCACCCTTTTTGGCCGCAACACGATCGGCGGAGCGATCAATATCGTGACCGCAATACCGGAGGCGACGTTTGGCGGAACAGCCTCGCTTGCGGTGGGCAGCGACAACCGGCTGTACATGAGAGGTAGCGTCAATTTGCCGATTTCCGACACCCTCCGGGTCCGAATCGCCGCCTCTTCAAAGCAGCTTGACGGGTACGTGAAGGGCATCCTGGGCATCGATAACACGGCCAGTTCGCCCGTTCCACAGGGACAACGCCTGCCCGGGAGTGGAAGTCCCGTCGATTACGGCAATGAGAACCGACAAGCCGCGCGACTGGTTGCCGCATACGATCCGGGATCCGTATTCCGTGCCACACTCTCGGCGGACTACTCGCGAATTCACGAGAACAACGCACCCGCTGTCTTGCGCGGCATCACCGGCACGCTTGCCAATGGTCCCATCGTGTTCGTTTACAATACGTTTCAGGCGCCAACATCCACTATTCCCGGGTTCCCGAATGCCAATTACACGCCACAGAACTTTATTACCGGCAATCTCGATAGCACCTATGCGACCGGGCCAAACGGCACCAATATCAACGCTTGGGGAACTGCCCTCATTCTCGATTGGGGTCTGAGTGAAGAACTCAAAGTAAGATCAACCACCTCGCTGCGTCGCGAGACCGGCTATTTCAATCGTGATGCTGATGGATCACCTATCGACATTACTCACACCTCCAACTATGGGTACGAGCACGAGCAACTGAGCCAGGAGGTGCAGTTGACCGGTTCGCCTTGGGCGGGAAGGGTCAAGTACGCGGCGGGTGCGTACTTCTTCCACGAAACTGGCTCCGATCCTCTAGTCGTGGAGTTCCCGTCGTCGTTTGGCATGCTCTATCAGCGCAAGGCCGACGTGTCCAATCGCAGCTTGGCCGCTTACGCGCAGGCGACGGTGGCCTTGACCAATCGGCTGTCGGTCACGGCGGGGGTGCGTCATACACGGGACGAAAAAGAGTTTGTGAGCGACCAGTACCTGATTACCGGCTCAGTCTCCCCAATCATCTTTGGCGTCCCAGCGGGCACATTAATCCCGCTCGTGCCGCGTAACTCTGGCGTCAAGAAGACGTTTGCTAATACGTCTCCGCGCGCCAGCGTCGACTACAGATTTTCGAACGACCTGATGGTCTATGCCTCATATAGCGAGGGATTCAAGAGCGGGGGCTTTAACCTGCGATATGTCTCGCCCCGTCCGGCCATCCTTCCGTTCGATCCCGAGAAGGTGCATACAGCCGAGGCCGGACTTAAGTCAGAGTTGTTCGCGCGGCGGCTCCGAGTAAACGTGGCGGCATTCTCCACGAACTATGATGACGTGCAGTTGACCGTATTCGAGAATCTCGGGGCACCCGTCACTCTCAACGCCGGAGATGCGAAGATCAAAGGAGCGGAACTGGAGCTGACGGCGCTGCCAGTAGAAAACTTGGAGCTGTCTCTATCTGGCGGGTACCTGGACGCGTACTACACAAGCGTGCGCCAGAGTCCGGCCATCATTGTGACCCCAGAGCAACGTATCACCACGAGTACCAAACTACAAAAGACCCCGAAATGGACGGCTACGCTCGGGTTCGATTATGACGTTCCGGTACGGGCCGGAGGCAAAGTAAGACTTCACGCCGACTGGAGGTACACGGCTGACGGCTACAATGATGCCCAGAACTCGGTGTTCTTGTTTCAGCCCGCCAGTAAGATCGGAAACGCCGCGCTGGAGTACATGGGTGCTTCAAAGCGATGGTCGCTGCGACTGTTTGTCGACAATGTTACGGACAAGCGAGTCATCGTGAGCGGTGACAGCAACTACGGTATCGGGTTTCATGAAGCGGAATACAATCGCCCGCGTGAGTGGGGCATCGTGGGTCGATTGAACTTCTGACGTTCACGCGGTCCACAGCCAACAAGCAGCAGTGCGGCCCCGAACGAGTGACGGTTCCCGCCATGGTGCGAGCGCAGGGCCTCGAACCGATCGAGCGAGCGTCTGAGGATGAGCTCAGAGCCGTGCAACTGGAGCGGCTGCGCTGGTCGGTGCGCCACGCTTACGAGAATGTTGCTCACTTCCGAAGGAAGTGCGCGATCACCGGCATTCACCCTGATGATTTGCGTCACCTCGAAGACCTGCAGCGGTTTCCGTTCACGACTAAGCAGGACCTGCGCGAGAACTACCCTTTTGGTTTGTTTGCCGTCCCGCTCGAACGCGTCATTCGTTTGCACGCATCGTCCGGCACTACCGGGCAGCCGACGGTCGTCGGCTACACGCGCAATGACATTGATACGTGGGCGAGACTCGTGGCCCGGTCCATCCGTGCTGCCGGCGGCAAGCCTGGGGACGTCGTGCACGTGGCGTACGGTTACGGACTGTTCACCGGCGGCTTGGGCGCGCACTACGGGGCGGAGCGGCTGGGGTGCACAGTCGTGCCCATGTCAGGGGGCCAGACCGAGAGGCAAGCGCAGCTCATCTGCGACTTCCGACCCGACATCATCATGGTCACGCCTTCCTACATGCTCGCGATCGCCGACGCGCTTGAGCGGCAGCGTGTCGACCCGCGGACAACCTCCCTGAGGTTAGGCATCTTCGGTGCCGAACCGTGGACCGAGGCGCTGCGAGCTGAGATCGAGTCGAAGCTCGACATCGACGCGCTCGATATCTATGGACTCTCGGAAGTCATGGGTCCTGGGGTTGCCCAAGAATGTATTGAGACCAAGGACGGATGCGTTATTTGGGAGGATCATTTCTATCCTGAAATCATAGACCCGGCGACAGCTGAAGTGCTGCCGGACGGTGGCGAGGGCGAGCTAATACTCACTTCGCTTTCCAAGGAGGCACTACCCGTCATCCGCTACCGAACGCGGGATCTGACCACTCTGTTACCGCCGACCGCGAGATCAATGCGCCGGATCAGCCGGATCTCTGGGCGCTCGGACGACATGCTGATAGTTCGGGGAGTAAATGTGTTTCCGAGTCAGGTCGAAGAGTTGGTCCTTAAGACCCCCGGCCTCGCGCCGCATTACCAAATCGAGCTGACACGCGAGGGACGAATGGACCACCTCACGGTGCATGTTGAAACCGTACCAGACTGGTCCAGGGCGTCCAGCGATCTGGCGCGCGTCGAAAGCACGCTGACGAACCACCTCAAGTCTTACATTGGCGTGAGCGCGGAGGTCCGGGTCCACGAGGCGTTCAGCATCGAACGTTCAACGGGGAAGGCGAAACGGGTCATCGATAAGAGGGCGCCGGGCGACGCCTAACGCCTTTGGGGCGGTCATCCGCAGGAGCCGGCTCACGATGGGTTGCCACACGCCGAGGCGTTTCCCTTATACGACCCCGAACGAACTGCGCGGGGCGGGCGGTAGGCTGCACCAGGTCGTGATCGTGGGGGCAGGCCCTGTGGGCCTGGCTGCCGCAATCGATCTGGCGCAACACGGAATCCATTGCATCGTACTGGATGACAACGATGTGGTTTCGATTGGCAGCCGCGCGATCTGCTGGTCAAAGCGCACGCTCGAAATTTTCGACCGACTCGGCGTCGGTGAGCGCATGTTGGCCAAGGGCGTTACCTGGCAGGTCGGTCGTGTCTACCACCGCGACCAGGAGCTTTACAGCTTCAACTTGCTGCCCGAGCACGGCCATAAGATGCCGGCGTTCATCAACCTGCAGCAGTACTACGTTGAGGAATACTTGGTAGAGCGGGCAGCGGAACTTGAAGGATTGATCGAGCTCCGCTGGAAGAACCGCTTCCTGGGCCTTGAACTGCGCGATGAGTCCGTGGCGGTTGAGGTGGACACGCCCGACGGACCCTATCGCCTTGAGACCCGTTGGCTGCTGGCCGCCGACGGGGCACGCAGCGCGGTGCGTAATGCGCTTGGACTTGAGTTCAAAGGCGAGGAATTCGAGGAAAAGTTCCTGATCGCCGATGTCCGAACGGCCACGGACGACCCGAGTGATCGGCGGTTTTGGTTTCAGCCGACGTTCGACCCGAGCGAAAGCGTTCTCGTCCACCGCCAGCCAGACGATGTTTTTCGGATTGACTTTCAGCTTGGCTGGGATGCAGACGTTAACGCGGAGCGTGAGCCCGCGCGGGTTTCAGAGCGGGTGCATCACGTCCTGGGGCGGGAGGCGCGGCTCGAGGTCCAGTGGTGCTCGATCTACACGTTCCGGTGCGCGCGGCTCGGGCGCTTCGTGCACGGGCGGGTGCTGTTTGCCGGCGACAGCGCTCACGTCGTGAGTCCCTTCGGTGCGCGTGGCGGCAATGGCGGTATCCAGGATGTTGATAATCTCTGTTGGAAGCTCGCGCTTGTTGCACAGGGTAGGGCGCCACGGGCTTTGCTTGAGTCTTACAACCTCGAGCGCGTTCACGGTTCCGATGAAAACATCCGCCATTCGCGCCGTACGACGCGTTTCATGACGCCGAAGACAGTGGCCGAACGTCAGTTACGCGATGCAGCGCTCGCCCTGGCACGCGACTTTCCGTTCGCCCGTACGCTGGTGAACTCCGGGCGCTTGTCTCGACCATGCAGTCTGGAGCGCTTCGCAGGCACTGTCGCGAGCGGCAACGGAGTCGCCGGACCGATGGCGCCCGGCATGCCTTGTACCGACGCACCCGTCATGTTCTCCGGACAGCGGTCCGGATGGCTGCTCGAGACCTTAGGCGGCGACTTCACGATCGTCATATTCGCGGGCCATGCGGCTGACACGGCGCGCCGCCAGGCCGAGCTACGCGCTGGCGGTGTCAGGTTGCCGCTGCGGGTAATCGTCCCCGGCGCTGCAGCAGGCACGGCGGAAAACATGGAGAGCGTTCTGTACGATGTTCAGGGGTTGGTGGGCGAGCGCTACGGCGGGGGGCCTGGGGTGACTTACTTGATCCGGCCCGACCAGCACGTCGCTGCACGCTTTGCGATCTTCGATCCCGTGGCCCTTGCGGCGGCGCATGCGTCCACAATCGCATGGAGCAGCCAGTGCCAGACCTGACACACCTTCGGACCGACGACGGCTTTGGCGGGGAGGGGGATGAGGTCTATGCAGCGTTGCTGGCGGCGCATGAGAGTCTCAGCGACTCACAGAGCGCTGCACTCAACGCGCGCCTGGTGCTCCTGCTGGCCAACCATGTCGGAGATCTGTCGGTCATCCGTCAAGCGCTATCTGCCGCCCGTGCGAGCGTAATGAAAAATCTGGAGACGCAATGAGCAGCAAGACCTTCGCCTCGCAGGCCGACCTCGAAGACAAGGTGGTGAGCTTCGAGAAGCTTTCAGATCACGCTTACGCCTACACAGCGCAGGGGGATCCGAACACCGGCATCATCGTCGGCGACGACGCTGTCATGGTGGTCGACACGCAGGCGACACCGGTCATGGCTGCAGACGTCATCCGGCGTATCCGCGGTGTGACCGATAAGCCGATCACGTACGTGGCACTCTCGCACTACCATGCGGTGCGAGTGCTGGGCGCGAGCGCCTATAAACCTGTGCACATCATCGCGAGTCAGGACACTTACGATCTGATCGTCGAGCGGGGCGCCGCCGACATGAAGAGCGAGATCGAGCGCTTTCCAAGGCTATTTCGCGCCGTTGAGTCGGTTCCCGGCCTCACTTGGCCGACACTCGTGTTCGAGAAGCAGCTGACACTATGGTTGGGCAAGCTTGAGGTGCGCCTGATGCAGGTCGGACGCGGCCACACCAAGGGCGACACGGTGGTGTGGCTGCCGCAGGATGCGGTGCTGTTCTCCGGCGATCTGGTGGAGTTCGATGCGACGCCCTATACAGGGGATGCCTACTTCGTAGATTGGCCCGCCACTCTGGATGCCATCGCGGCCCTTAAGCCCTGCGCGCTGGTGCCCGGCCGCGGCGCAGCGCTCAAGACGCCGGCGGAGGTCGCGCGTGGTCTCGAGGGAACGCGCTCCTTCGTCTCGGACTTGTATCGCTGTGTGCAGCAAGGGGCGCAGCAGGGGAAGGGCCTGCGCGAGATCTACCGTGATACCTACGCGCAGCTCAAGCCGCGTTACGGCCACTGGGCAATCTTCGATCACTGCCTGCCGTTCGACGTGTCGCGTGCCTTTGATGAGGCCACGCAACACCGGGACCCGCGGATCTGGACAGCGGAGCGAGACAAGGAGATGTGGACGACACTCGAGGGCTGACGAGAGCCAGAGCGCGGTCGAGGTTTGAGTAACGGCGGTCGCAGTCAATTAGCACGTGAAGGCGCTCGCCTAGCGGACGCGTCGATTGCCAGGTACCGATCTCAGCTGCGAGCCGCGTCAAGCGGTTCTCATTCGATCTTGCCGGCGCGTGAGACCTGCTCAGCGCTGCATCGCCAAAGCGACCAAAAGCCCTGACATCGGGTGCGTATTGGTGCACGAATCCTCTATAGTTCGTACGCCGCTTCTGGTCCTCCTAGGGGTTCTAGAATGAGCGGATAAAAGAGTTATAATATATTGAAATATAACGTAATAATGCCCGGGAGAGGCATCGAACCTCAGCCGTAAATCTCCCCCCATTCAAAGTCTTAGCGTGGTGGGACTTTTTGAGTTACCCAGAATGTTACCCATGCCAATGGCGTGCTGGGGTGGGACGGTTTGGTATCGGTTGGGCGCGCGTGAGATCGACCGGACGTCAAAGCAGCGGGCGCCGCGAAGGCCGGTGTCGCCGGCGGTCATCCGCACCGGGTCGCAGTTCTTTGCGCAGCGGCGAGGGACAGTGTAGGTTTGCTTTCATGAGCGTCTCGCTGAAATCCTTGGGAATAGATCGCCTCGGTGTGGAGGAGCGCATCGCGCTAGTGGAAGAGATCTGGGACAGCATCGCCGCCGACAGCGCAGCCG
>WNFR01007394.1_pt1 | contig 11159 bp, 7 predicted proteins | sample 5400221 | NCBI WGS metagenome assembly WNFR01 (sample SAMN13153357, study PRJNA577476) | soil metagenome | isolation source: 40 cm soil under Madrone tree | place: USA:California | collected 2016-06-14 | reverse complement strand
GCGAGATCATCGATTTCACCGATGATTATCGCGACGGCTTCGTCGACTCGCTGCGCCTGGAGACCGTCGACGACACCCGGCTCGCCGCCGTGCGCGCCAATCGCAGCGAGGGAAATTTCACGGTGTTCGAGAGCGGCGTCTACACCGCTTGCGAAGCCTGCAAGGACGACCCCAAGAAGCCGCCGCTGTGGCAGGTCAAGGCCGCCCGCATCATCCATAATCAAACCGAGCGGATGGTCTATTTCGAGGATGCGCGGCTCGAATTCTTCGGCGTCCCGGTCGGCTATTTTCCCTATCTGGCCACGCCCGACCCCACGGTGAAGCGCAAGACCGGCGTGCTGATGCCGATCTTCTCGACCTCGACGGTCTACGGCTTCGCGCTCGAGACGCCGTATTACTTCGCGCTCGCGCCCAACTACGACCTGACGGTCTCGCCGCGCTTCACGACGCGCCAGGGCCCGCTGGTGCAGGGAGAATTCCGCCACCGGCTGGAGGACGGCACCTACACGATCAGGGCCGCCGGCATCTGGCAGCTCGACAAGAATTATTTCATCGACAGCAGCAACCCGGGGTTCCGCGATTTCCGCGGCGACATCGAGTCCACCGGCAAGTTCAACCTTTCCTCCAATTGGTCCTGGGGCTGGGACGCGATCGCGGTGACGGACGCGACCTTCCTGTCGGATTACAAGATCACGTCGCTGCAGGCGCGCAACCTGGATCCGTTCGGCGCCGCCCTCACCGAGGGCGTGACCCAGCTGTGGCTCGCCGGCCGCGGCGAGCGCAGCTATTTCGAAGCGCGCGGCATGCATTTCAACGGCTTCTCGACCGCCGACGTGCAGGGCCAGCTTCCCAACGTGCTGCCGGTCATCGACTACAGCAGGACGTTCGACCAGCGGGTGCTCGGCGGCGAGGTCGCGATCAAGGCCAACCTGACCAGCCTGACGCGCGATCTGGCGAGCTTCGACGCCATCAGCAACTCGGCGGTGCTCAACGGGTTGTGCACGACGGCGACCGCCGACCCGGCCGTCAAGATACCGGCCAACTGTCTGTTGCGCGGCGTTCCGGGCACCTATACGCGCTTCACCGCCGAAGCCAGCTGGCGGCGGCAGTTCATCGACGCCTTCGGCCAGGTGTTCACCCCCTTCGCGTCGCTGCGCGTGGACGCGGCCCAGGCCTCGATCGGGAACCAGATCGGCGTGTCGAACTACATCCAGACCGGCACCACCGACGAGCTGCGCGTCATGCCGACCGTGGGGCTCGAATATCGCTATCCCTTCATCGGCGTGCAGGCCTGGGGCACCCAGACGATCGAGCCGATCGCGCAGCTCATCCTGCGCCCCAACGAGCCGAACATCGGCCGCCTGCCGAACGAGGACGCGCAGAGCCTGGTGTTCGACGACAGCAACCTGTTCAAGGTCGATAAATTCTCGGGCTATGACCGGGTCGAAGGCGGCGGACGCGCCAACGCCGGCATCCAATACACCGCACAATTCAATCGCGGCGGCTATGTGAGCGCCTTGTTCGGCCAGTCCTATCAGCTGTTCGGCACCAACTCCTTCGCGGTCGGCGACGCGACCAATACCGGGCTGGACAGCGGCCTCGACACGGCGCGCTCCGACTATGTGGCGCGCGTCACCTACCAGCCCAACCGGATCTACTCGTTCACGTCGCGCTTCCGCTTCGACGCCAACGATTTCACGTTGAAGCGGCTCGAGATCGAGGGTACCGCGACCTTCGATCGCTGGCGGTTGACGATGATGTTTGGCGACTACGCCGCCCAGCCCGAGCTCGGCTTCCTGACCCGCCGCGAGGGCGTGCTCGCCATCACGGCCTACAAGATCAACCCCAACTGGGTCGTCTCGACGGGGCTGCGCTACGACATCCAGGCGGGCAAGTTCGACCAGACCCGCATCGGGCTCGGCTATATCGACGACTGCTACATGTTGAGCGTGAATTACATCGGCGACTTCACGAATAACGGCAATTTCACGGCCAACAACACGGTCATGCTGCAGATGAGCCTGCGCACCATCGGCGGGACCGGCGGGGCCGCGATGCAATAGGCCGCAAGGCCGGCCCGGGAGATGAAGTTTTGAGCAATAATGTTGCCAAGGTTGCCGCCTAGACGGAATTTCGACGGGACCGACCCATCGTGACGCCGACACGGCCATCGCGCGTACCGCATGGATTGGGCCGAGGCCGTTCCGGTGTCGGCGTCGTGCAGTCGAAGCCAACCAAGGAATCGGGGCGGGCCAAGCCCCATGACACGATGAAGACTCCGATGCGAGACAAACTGGTCAAGCTGATATCGTCGGCGGTCATGCGCCGCCTCGCCGCCGCGGCAGCCTTCGCGGCCGCCGTCGCGTTGTCGCAGCCGGCCTTCGCCCAGAAGGTCGTGGTGATCGTCAACGGCTCGCCCATCACCACCTACGACATCGAGCAACGCACCAAATTCAACACCCTGGCGACCCACAAGACGCCGACGCGCCAGGATGTCATCGAGGAGCTGATCGACGAGAAGCTCAAGGTACAGGTCGGCCAGCGCTACAAGCTCGAGGTCACGGACGCCGAGGTCGACACCGCCTACGCCGCCATGGGCCAGCGCATGCGTCTCACCGGCCAACAGCTCACCCAGACGCTGGCGCAAAGCGGCGTCGATGCTCTCACGTTGAAGTCGCGGATTCGCGCCGACATCGCCTGGCAGCAGATCGTGCGCGGCAAGTTCCAGTCGGCCCTGCAGATCCGCGAAAAGGACGTGGCCGACAAGCTCGAAAGCAGCAAGAAGGACGACAAGAACGAGGCCGGCTTCGAATACAGCCTGCGCCCGATCCTGTTCGTGGTGCCGAGCGGCTCGCCCGAGGGGGTGGTGGAATCCCGCAAGCGCGACGCCGAGGCCTTGCGCACCCGCTTCCAGGGCTGCGATACCGGGCTGGCTTTCGCGCGCGCCTTGCGCGACGTCGCCGTGCGCGAACAGATCGTCAAGACTTCCGCCGATCTCGCCCCGGCGCTGCGCAAGATCCTGGACGATACCGCGGTCGGCAAGCTGACCAACCCGGAGGTCACCGCGCAGGGGATCGAGATGTTCGCGCTGTGCGCCAAGAAGGAAAACCGGCTCGACGGCGCGGCCAAGAAAGAGGTGCGCGACGAGATGTTCGCCGAGCAATTCCAGGCGAAGTCCAAGCGTTTTCTCAAGATTCTGCGCAACGGCGCCATGATCGAGGTCAAATAGCGAGCCGTGGCGCGACCCTTGCCGCGAGTTTTGGCGCTCACGCTGGGCGAGCCCGCCGGGATCGGACCGGAAATTGCGATCGACGTGTGGCGGCGGCGCGCCGAGCTTTCACTGCCGCCTTTCTATATCGTCGGCGATTCGGCATTCCTCGCGCGGCGGGCGGAGCGGCTTGGCGTGCCGGTGCCGATGCGATCGGTCGCGCCCGGCGAGGCGGCCGGCGTCTTCGCGACGGCGCTCCCGGTGGTGGAGCTCGGTCTTGCGATCGCGGCGGAACCCGGCCGGCCCGACGCCTCGAGCGCCCCGGCCGCGATCGCGGCGATCCGCCGCGCGGTCGCCGACGTGATCGCGGGCGAGGCCGCCGCCGTCGTGACCAATCCGGTCGCCAAGAATGTGCTCTACCGGTCCGGTTTCGCCGAGCCGGGACACACCGAATTCCTCGCCCGGCTCGCCGCCGAGGCGACCGGCGTCGCGGCGCAGCCCGTCATGATGCTGTGGTCGCCCGAGCTCGCGGTCGTCCCGGTCACGATCCACCTGCCGCTCGCCGAGGTGCCGGGCCGGCTCGACGGCGAACTGATCGTGAGCACCGGCCGGATCGTCGACCGCGACTTGCGCGAGCGCTTCGGCATCGCCCGGCCCCGCCTCGCGGTTGCCGGCCTCAATCCTCATGCGGGCGAGGACGGCGCACTCGGGCAGGAGGATATCGCCATCGTGAAGCCTGCCGTCGACCGCCTCATCGCCGAGGGCATCGCGGCGCGCGGGCCGATCCCGGCCGACACCATGTTCCATGCGGAGGCGCGCGCGTCCTATGACGCGGCGCTCGCCATGTATCACGACCAGGCGCTGATCCCGATCAAGACGCTGGCTTTCGATCATGCGGTCAATGTCACGCTCGGCCTGCCCTTCGTGCGCACCTCGCCGGATCACGGGACCGCCTTCGACATCGCGGGCAGCGGCCGCGCCGACCCGTCCTCGCTGATCGCGGCGATCCGGCTCGCGGCGCGGCTGGCGGCGAGCGCCCCGGCGTCGGCCGCGGTGCGCGCTATGGCGGGCGCAAAGTCGCCGTGAGCCCGATCGACGACCTGCCGCCGTTGCGGGAGGTGATCCGCCGCCACGAGCTCAAGCCGCGCAAATCGCTTGGACAGAATTTCCTGCTCGACCTCAACCTGACGGCGCGGATCGCGCGCGCGGGCGGCGCGCTGGCCGGCGTGACCGTGGTCGAGATCGGTCCGGGCCCGGGCGGCCTCACCCGTGCGCTGCTGGCCGAAGGCGCCCGCCGCGTGATCGCGGTCGAGCGCGACCCGCGCGCCGTGGCGGCGCTGGGCGAGATCCTGGAACATTATCCCGACCGGCTCACCGTGATCGCGGGCGACGCGCTCGACTTCGATGCGCGGCCCTTTCTCGACGACGCGGGCCCCGTGCGGGTCGTCGCCAACCTGCCCTACAACATCGCGACCGCGCTCCTGGTGCGCTGGCTGAGCGTCGAGCCCTGGCCGCCCTGGTATGATTCGCTCGTGCTCATGTTCCAGCGCGAGGTGGCGGACCGCATCGTGGCACCGCCGGGCTCCAAGACCTATGGCCGGCTCTCGGTGCTAGCCGGCTGGCGCACCGAGGCGAAGATTCTGTTCGACGTCTCGGCCTCCGCCTTCGTGCCGCCCCCCAAGGTGACCTCGGCGGTGGTCCGCCTGGTGCCGCGGTCCGCGCCCGCGCCGTGCGACCGCCGCACCCTGGAACGCGTGACGGAAGCCGCCTTCGGCCAGCGCCGGAAGATGCTGCGCCAGAGCCTCAAATCGCTCACACCCGATCCGCGGGCGCTGCTCGCCGGCGCCGGCATTGCGGAGACCGCCCGCGCCGAGGATATTCCGGTCGCGGGCTTCGCCGCCCTGGCGCGGGCCGTGACCGATCGGGAACCCCATCGCGAACCATGACCGAGCTCGTGCGCCAATCGCTCACCGCCTATGGGGCGCCCTTGTGCGAGACCATCGCCGATTGCCCGCAGCCGCGCGGCAGCGAGGTGCTGGTGCGGGTCGAGCGCTGCGGCGTGTGCCATTCCGACCTGCATATCCAGGACGGCTACTTCCGGCTCGGCGGCGACAAGAAGCTCGACATCACGCAGGGCCGCGCCCTGCCCTTCACCCTTGGCCACGAGATCGCCGGCACCGTCGCGCGCGCCGGTCCCGACGCCGGGCCGGACGCCAGGCCGGGCCACAAGGTCGCGATCTATCCATGGATCGGCTGCCGCCAATGCGCCGCCTGCCGGCATGGCGAGGAGAATAATTGCGCCGCCCCGCGCCACCTCGGCGTCTATGCGGACGGCGGTTACGCCAGCCACGTGCTGGTGCCACATCCGCGTTACCTCATCGACTATGCGCCGCTGTCGCCGGCGCTCGCGGGCGCCGCCATGTGCTCGGGGCTCACCGCCTATGCGGCGCTGCGGCGCCTCGCCGAGCATGCCGGGCGCGGACCGGTGCTGCTGATCGGGCTGGGCGGCGTCGGCTCAATGGGATTTTGGCTCGCGCGCACGATGTTTGCGGATGCGCCGCTGGTCGCCGACATCGATGCCGCCAAGCGCGCGGCCGCGCTCGCGGCGGGCGCCGCCGCCGCCTTCGATCCGGCCGACCCGGGCGCCCGCAAGGCGGTGCTGGCGGCGACCGGCGGCATCTACGCGGCCTGCGACTTCGTCGGCTCCGACTCCTCGCTCGCCTTCGCGACCGGCGTGCTGGCGCGCGGCGGCAAGGTGGTGGTCACCGGCCTCCTCGGCGGCAGCTTCTCGACCGCCGTCGCGATGTTTCCGATCAAGGCGATGACGATCGAAGGCACGCTGACCGGCACGCTCGCGCAGGCGCGCGAATTGATCGCGCTGCTGCGCGCCGGCAAGTCCGCCACGATCCCGATCAGCGAGCGCCCGATGGCGCAGGCGCAGGCCGCGCTCGATGATTTGCGCGCCGGCAAGGTGGTCGGACGGGTGGTGCTGACTGCTTAGCGCGCTGGTACTTTCTCGGAAGGCCCGCCGACCCGGATCGGCGCCGTGGCGGTCTTTTTCCGGAAATAGTCCGGCGAAGCGCCTTATAATCCTCCCCAACAATAAAGTCATGGCACTGGAGGACGTCCGATGCGCGCATGGCTCCGCTGTCTGGCCGCTATGGCGGTCCTCGCTAGCGCCGGCGCGTGCGAGGCGCAGGTCGCGGCCGGCATCGCTGCAACCGAACCCTATCCCAGCCGTCCGGTGCGCATCATCGTGCCGTTCGGGGCGGGCGGCCCGGGCGACCTGTTCGCGCGCCTGATCGCCCAGCAGCTCGGCGAGAACCTCGGCAAGGCTTTCTACATCGAGAACCACCCCGGCGCCGCCGGCAATATCGGCACCGCGCTGGCGGCGCGCGCGCCGGCCGACGGCTACACGCTGGTCGTGGTGAGCTCGACCTTCATGATCAACGCGACGCTTTATCCGAAGCTTCCCTACGATCCGATCAAGGACTTCGATCCGATCACGATCGCGGCGACGACGCCCAACGTGGTCATGGTCAATCCGTCGGTGCCGGCGAACACCGTCGCCGAGCTCGTCGCGCTGATCCGTGCCGGCAAATATACCAACTACGCCATGGGCGGAACCGGCACGCCGTCGCATCTGTCGGCCGAGCTCTTTCGGCTCGCCCTCAAGCTGGACCTGGTGGCAATCCCCTTCAACGGCGGCGGCCCGGCGGTGGCTTCCGTGATCGGCGGCCATACGCCGGTGTCGTTTTCGGCGCTCGCGCCCGCCGCGGCGCCGATCAAGGAAGGATTGCTGCGCGCGCTCGCGGTCACCAGCGCGGCGCGCTCCCGCGTGCTCCCCGACGTCCCGACCCTGAGCGAGGCCGGCTTTCCGAACCTGGAGAACGATACGCCGCAGGGCATTCTCGCGCCTGCCGGCACGCCGCGACCGATCATCGATCTGCTCTACCGCGAGATCGCCCGCATCATGGCGGCGCCCGCGGTGCGCGCCAGAATGCTCGCCATCGGCTTCGAGCCCGTGGTCACCACCCCGGAAGACTTCGCGGCCCGGATCAGGAGCGAGATCCCGCGCTGGGGCAAGATCATCCGCGAGGCCAATATCAGGCCGGAGTGAGACGCGCCGCTCTCACGCCCCACTCTCCACCCGCACCTGATCGCCGTCGCGGCGTAATCTGGCGCCGAGCGGCGCGCTGCGCGCCACGATATCGGCGAGCTCGTCCGCCTCCTTGTCCAGCCCGCACGGAACGGTCTCGTTGCGATCGTTGTGGCGCACGAAGCCGAAGCCGACATCCGCGATCCCGTTGCGGCCCGCCGTCGCCCGCACCACCATGCCGAGCCAGTCGCCGTGCTTGCGCCCGCCATGGCCGGTGTCGAAGGACAGGTTGCCGAGGCCGTAGAAGATGGGCTTGCCCTTGTGCGTGCCGACCGGCAACGAATAATGCGGCCCGTGGCCCATCACGATGTCGGCGCCGGCATCGATCGCGGCATGCGCGATCTCGGTCATGTATTGCAGCACGTCCTTGTTCAGCCCCCAGTGACAGGACGCGACCACGATATCGACCTGCGGCCGCAGCGCCGCGATGTCGTCCGCGAAGGCGCGCAGATAGGCGGCGTCGGCCCAGGTGATGATGTCGGGCGGCACGCCCGGGCGGTTGGGCGGCGGCATGCCGACCCGCGTCTTGAACACCGGCACATGATAGGCGGTGTGGCCGCGGATGACCGCGATGCCGGCCGCATCCTCGCGCGCCTCGTGGTTGGTCGGCCAATAGACCGAGCTGCGCTGCAGGAAACCGAAGCGCATGCCGGCGCGCTCCAACACCACCGGGGCGCGCGCCGCCGCCAGATTGGCGCCGGCGCCCGCATGCGCGATGCCGAGCTCGTCGAGCCGCGCGATCGAGGCCGTGATATGGGCGTCGCCGTAATGCACGTTGTTGGCGATGCCGACCGCCTGGATACCGCCGCGCCGCAGCGCTTCGCCGCCGAGGACCGGGTCGGCGAAAAAACCTTCATTGCTGACCGAGTGCCCGCGCACCGGCACCGCCAGGCAGCATTCGAGATTGCTGAACACCACGTCGGCTTGGCGTAGCTCGTCGCCCACCAAGGCGAACGGCACGGCGGGATCGGCGACATTCATGAGATTGACGTCGCCGGTCAGGATTATCTTGGCGGCCATTCCGAAATCCCCTGTCATCGGCAGTTGCGGCCGCCAGACTAGCGCATTTGCGGTTCAATTCGAGCGCCGGCGCGGCCGTGTTCGGCCGCGTTCCGGGCGATCGCGGGAAGCGCCTGCGCGTCCGGCAGGGATTCCAGGGCAACCGGATATTTGCGCCGCCAGTTGGGATGCTCGTGGACGGTGCCCGGTATGTTGAACTGCTCGCGCATGCCGAGCGCGTCCTCCAGCCCCACGACGAGCAATTTCGCCGGCGTCCTGGCCAGATAGGCCACGACCGCCGGGAAGCCGGAACCCTCGACGCTCTGCCGGGCGACCGCGCGCCGCAGCGCCGCGATGGCGGCATCCCGTTCTGTATCGGTCTCGCCCGGGTCGATGCCGAGGCCTCGCTTGGCCGCCAGATCTTGGCGCCCCACCCAGCCCGCGAAGGTCGCCAGGTCATGGGTCGAGAATGTCACTAACGCGCGCTCGGAATAACGCTCGGGCGGGTGAAAAGCGCCGTCCGGACCGCGCTCGAACAGCATGACCTGATAGGACCAGAGGCCCCAGCGGCCGAGCTGCTCGCGAAAATGCTCCGGCACGGTGCCGAGATCCTCGCCGATGACGATGCAGCGGTGTTTGACGCTTTCGCCCGCCGTGATCTTCAACATGCGCTCGAAGGGAAGCCGGACATAGGCGCCCTCATCGGCCGGCATGCCGTTCGGGATGAGATAAAGCCTTTGCAGGCCCAGCACATGATCGAGGCGGACGGCGCCGGCATACCGCATGGAGGCGGCCAGCATGTCGCGATAGGGCCGGAAGCCGCGGCTCTGCAGGCCGACGCCGCTGAAACCGGCGATTCCCCAATTCTGGCCGGCGGTGTTCAAAAGATCGGGCGGCGCCCCGACCGCAAGACGGCGCATGATGGCGCGCGGCTCGCTCCAGGCATCGAATCCGGCCGCCTGCACCCCGACCGCGACATCGAGATAAAGACCGATCGGCAACCCGAGCGCGCGTCCGCGATCGCGGCATCGCATCAGCTGCTGATCGGCGATCCACTGGACATATTCGACATAGCCGATCTCCTCGTCGGCCTCGCGTCGCAGCCGCTGCAAGGCGGCGGCGCCGGGCTTTCGCCATTTGGCGGGCCATTCCCACCACGGACCCTGGAGCCGGCGGCGCAGCACCTCGAAGCTCGCAAAGCGTGCCAGCGACGGGTTGCGTGCCTGCCGGAAAGCCTCGAACTGCGCGCGCCGCGCCGGCGGCGCGGCCTGCCGGAAGCGCCGATAGGCGGCCCGCAGACACTGCTGCTTGGCGGCGGCCACGGCCGGATAGTCGACCAGCTCGGACCGGCGGCAGCGTTCGATGTCCGCGGCAAGAGCGGCCGCGTCGGCGGCGCTGAAATCCGCATTCGCCTCCACGTCGATATAGAGCGGGTTGAGAAAGAGCCGGCTGTTGGGGGAATAGGGGCTGGGCTCGCCCGGCCGGTCGTCGAACAAGGCATGCAGCGGATTGACCCCGATGCCGGCGGCACCCACCCGCCCCGCCAGCTCGACCAGGGCCAGAAGATCGGAAAAATCGCCATGCCCCCAATTGCGCCGCGACCGGATGCCGTAGAGCTGCACCCCCAACGCCCACCACCGGCCGGCAGGGCCCTGGAATGCGGGGCGGACGGAGCGCGGCGCCACGTCCCGGCCGGCCGCGTCGGCGGGCGCTTGCGCCGCACCGGGTCCGAGCGCCTCCACGATCTGTTGCAGCACCGCCGGCGCAACGGTCCGCCGCCGGCCGAGCGCATCGACATAATCCATCTCGATGCCGAGCCGGGCGGCCTCCGCGCCTAGGTCCATGGCTGACGGTCCCCCCAAGTTCCTGGTCGCCGCACCCCTGGCTCAACGACCCGCCTGTGCGGCGGTTCCGCGCCCGCGACGGGCCGTAACGGAGGTCCGATGGAACTTTTCGGTTCCCACCGCTTTCTCTTTGATATCAGTCCCGTATCCCCCACCGCCCCGCTCAATGATGCAAGCGTGCTCGAACGTCCGAACGTGAAACATTTGAGTGCGACGGCCAGCGGCGGCCCCGTGGGCCGCCGCTACGTCATCGAGGATATCTATCCGAGCCTCGAGGGGGGCCGTTTTCCGGTCAAGCGGATCGCCGGCGAGCCCGTCGACGTCTGGGCCGACATATTCCGCGACGGACACGACGTGGCCGCGGCCGCCCTGTGCTGGCGCGGCCAGGCCGATCCGGTCTGGCACCGCGTCCCGATGCGCCACCATGGCAACGACCGCTGGGTCGCGACCATGACGCCCCCGCAGCCGGGTCTCTATGAATATGCGATCGAAGCCTGGACCGACGACTATGCGACCTGGCGGCGCGACTTCCTGCTCAAACGGGCGGCAGGCCAGGACGGCTCGGTCGACGCGCTGGACGGAGCGGCCATCATTTCCTCCGCCAAGCCGGCGAGCTCCGCCGCCGAATATGTGCTGGGCCGCGAACGCGACGCCTTCATGCGGTCCGGCGATCCCGCACCGCTGCTGTCGGACCAGGTCGCGGAGGCGATGGCGGACTGCGAGCCCGGCCGCGATCTCACCCGTTCTGCCCCGCTCTCGCTGGTCGCCGACCGGCCGCTTGCCCGTGCCGGCGCGTGGTACGAAATGGTGCCGCGCAGCCAGGGCACGGTCGCGGGCCGCCACGGCACCTTCGACGATTGCATCGCCCGGCTGCCCGACATCGCCGGCATGGGCTTCGACGTCGTCTATCTGACGCCGATCCATCCCATCGGCCGCACCAACCGCAAGG
>WNFR01007391.1_pt1 | contig 11161 bp, 11 predicted proteins | sample 5400221 | NCBI WGS metagenome assembly WNFR01 (sample SAMN13153357, study PRJNA577476) | soil metagenome | isolation source: 40 cm soil under Madrone tree | place: USA:California | collected 2016-06-14 | reverse complement strand
GCGTGCAGTGGTTGCGACGGAAGCACCGCTCAGAGTAAAACGGCGCACCATCGCTTGTCCCATGCCCTTTGTGCCGCCGGTTACCAGAACCCGCTTGCCCTTAAATTCATCTCCTGAAACTGGGAAAGGGTATGTCATCGTCATGATCGAATCTCCAATGAAGCAATCTTGTCGTTGAAGAGTTTGAAGATGTGGTCTAGTTCAAGAGGGCTCCCAGGAAACTCACCGGTCAGTCGGGCACGCACCGTCACCAAGTCTCCGAACGGTTGAACGCTAACCGTCTGCAGGACGTATCGGTATTTCGCGTCCGCCGCTTGTTTCCATCGGCGGATCGAGGCACGGCCGCGATAATCCCGCTTTTCGTCGTGGACAGTGCCATCTTCGGTGAAGCAACGGGAAAGCGCATCAGCGTCCTTCGCCTCTTCGGCGGCCAGATATTCAGCGACTGGTTTGGGCATATCAAAAGCCATGCTGTTCTCCTCCGGGCAATTGCACAACCAGAAGTTTCGCAGCATACTGGCGAAATAGGAAGTACGCACGAAAAAGTGCGTTAGGGGAAATTTGCATGGCGAAACGCTACACGCCTACATCCGCCGCCGCAGACGTAGAAGCAGCGGTCCGTCTCTTGGAAGGAAGATGGAAACTCGTGATTCTGTTCCATCTATTCGGAGGCAAGGTGATGCGCTTCTCCGACCTGGAACGCGCGATACCCAACATCACTCAGAAAATGCTGGGGCAGCAACTCCGCAGTTTGGCAGCGGAGGGAATCGTGGTGCGTACGGCCTATCCGCAGGTGCCGCCGAAGGTTGAATACTGTCTAACACCCTGGGGCCAGTCCCTTTGTCCTACGCTTGACGCCATCCTAAAGTGGGCAGATCGACGGCCAGCAGAGAAAAGAAAGCGCAACTCGCGCTGACCGTTTGCGCCTCCTGAATCACGGGCAAACAGGAATGTAATTGCGGTGAGCGGACGATCGGCCCTCGGCTGATTTCAATTTGAGAAGCCGATTCCAGCCCAAGATCCCAGCCCAAGAACGACTTTTAAAGCACTTACGCAGCCACTCTCAGCAGCTTTGCCCTCGCGTTTGCAGTGCTTTCTACATCTGAAATATGGAATTACATTTTGAAGTGGATGCAGCGAAGCGCGGGAATTCATTTAGCCGCCATGCGGTTCAGAACAATGTCTGGGCAGTGTTCGCGATTGGAACCTCCCTCGCACATTCCTGATCGTCGTTGTCCGCGCGGTTGACTCGCGTACTGACTGGATATTTCTTCATCAATCTAGGATCGAACGGCCTAAGAGTGTCAGCAACGAGCGCTACGTTGGTCATACCGGGGTCCAACCACAAGTCGTAATCTTCTGGCTTGAGGATCACAGGCATTCGATCGTGAACATCTGCCACGAGCGAGTTCGGCTCAGTGGTAAGGATCGTGCAGGTTTCAACGAATTCGCCGGCCGGATCTCGCCAGCGCTCCCACAAGCCGGCGAAGGCAAACACCGAGTCATCGATCATGCCGAAGCTGTAGGGCTGCTTCGCTTTCTTCCCAATTCTTACCCACTCATAGAACGCGTCCGCCGGAATCAGGCAACGACGTCGTCTCATCGCGTCACGGAAAGCCGGCTTTTCCGCGGCGGTCTCCGACATTCCGTTGATGGTCTTGAACTCGATCGAGCGATCTTTGGCCCAATACGGAATGAGTCCCCAGCGGACCAGGCCAAAAGTGCGCTTTGGATCCTTTGGGTCCTGACGGACAATCGGCACCGGCTGCGTGGGCGCAATGTTCCAGCGTGGCACCCAGGAGGGATCTTCATCGAGAGAGAAGTGGTCTCGGAGGTAACGTTCCTTTGCGCTTAGCCGGTAGCGCCCGCACATGAAATAAGAGTTTAGCAAAGGGCAGAGAAATTCCCGCTGGCTTGCCTTTTCATATCAGTCCGAAAAACGGGTTCACCAGACTCGCAGCAGGACGACATTTTCATTCCGACTCCCCACCTACAGCAGATTTCACGTTCCCAACGGAGGAAAGCCATGAGGCTGCGCCGAAATGAGTATTGCCCACTCCATCGATCACGCTTCTGCTGTGGCCGTGACCAGATCCGGAAAGAGCGCAGATTGATGAGACTGGGAGTGCAGCGCGTTGAAGATCCGCATCACCCGCGGGGGTATCGGGAATTAAGGTCACCGGCCGAGATGCGCAAGCTGCTGAACCGGAAAATCATCGAGCAGGACAGAAAGTGCGCGATCTGCCACGAAGAGTTCACCGACTATAACGACATCGTGCCGGACCATCGGGATCCAAAAGGGATGGGGGGAGCATGGAGAGATGACCATCCAGACAACATCCAGGCTACCCATTGGTGGTGTAACGGGGACAAAGGGTCAACCAGGATCGCTGACTGACGGCCCATCAGCCGGCTAAGTCAGAAAGCCCGCACGAATGCTGATCGTTTCCATTCGGGTGTGTGCCAGTTGTGTGTCCAGTTCCAGCAACTGCAAATTCCTGTTTCGGTTGTCAAATCGTGCTGAGGAGACGCAGATGGTTCGTCAAAAAGCGTTCTCTCAAGACGCGTTTATTAAAAGGTGTCTTGCGTACACGTTCGCAATGTCCTTCAGACATGCACGATGTCGTTTCCATGTTGCGGGCTTGTCCAGAACGGGAAACTGTGGTCTGCGTTCTGGCGCAGGGTTCTCAGAACTGAAGCGTAGGAATAGCCAGCATGTTGTTTGTCCATGGTTACTGCCACTGCCGCTGAAATGACCGCGGCAGCAAAAGACGTTCCTCGATACTGTTTCTTATTCGACAACTCGATTATGTATTCAGGGTTCTGTGGATCGCCATCTCCTCCGGGTGCCGTGAAATGGTTGTCATGTTGATTTCCGGTGTGATCTGTATCTCCGTAGTTGCTCTCGTACGCTAGTCCCATGGAACCGTTGACTGATCCGGCGGCAATAGCATCGGCGAAACGTTGCCGGGTAAGCAAGGTCCGGAGCCCTACCGTTTCCAGCCGCGGCTACAACTACTGGCCGCTTATTCCACTTCGCGGTGGCATTGAGAATATTCTCGAAGACTGCAGAACGTGAAGAGGAGGATTGTCGTCCGCAGGTTGGGCATGTTCGATCTCCTAGCCCATACTCCACGCTCAGATTAATGACGTCTGCCCCCGCATCTGCGACGAGGGCCGCCAGCAGGTCCCATTCATTCACATCTCCGTTTGAATTTCCTGCTTTGAATACGATGAACTCGGTTCCCGGAGCGAGGTCGTCAATTACTAGCGCGATTGCAGTGCCGTGACCGTTGTCATCAGAGGCAGTCTTTAAAGTGGGATCTAGAACATTCTTTTCCGAGTGGACACTGACTTTTGCGTCAGATGCAATTCCGGTGTCCACCAAGAGAACGCGTATTGCGCTCGACAATTGTGCCAAAAAAACACTATGACTGGAGGACCGGCAAATGGAGCCGTCGGATGAACCTCTACCGCCCGCGAACCTTGCCACCCAACTCTTTGGTTCACGATTCCGTCTATCTGCGTGCCGGCAACTACCGCGAGAGACTCCCTGCCGATGTGGTTCGTTTGAGTCCTTGAAGGCACAGCTGCGGGATAGCAACCGGAAAAACCCTTTTCTGCACTTTCAGATGCAGGATGAATGCTGATCGACGTCGTATTCCTGATTTCCGGCGATGATAGTGGTTCAGCCGCTGCTGCTCTGCCTTTTTTCGGGGCCGTGGGCGACCCGCCGGGTTAGTCGAGCGCCAAAACGGTTTGGAGAGAATTGTCAACCTTTGATTGAAGCTTCGGAGGAATCTGGCCCAACAGCCTTTGCAAATGCTCTTTATTGACCGGACGGATTAACTCGCAAAGGATCACCCATTCATCGTCTAGCTTGGTGCCGGTGCCAGACACTACAACGTGACTTGGCAGCTGAGTAGGAGTCACACGAGACCTTTCAACCACGGGAGCAATCAAAACATATTCGCTTCCCCGGTTGAGAGTGTCCCGACTGACGATCAATATAGGTGCCTCGACTCCATCTGACAGTGTGACCATGTAGAGAGAGCCGCGAGTGACGTTTTCCATAGATTCAGGCGTGGCGGGTGGACGCGGAGGCTGTTTCCCGAGACTGAGGACGAGGAGCCTTTTCGCTTACCTTTCGAAGAGACATGGTCTCGCGATCACTGTTAGAGAACATCTCGTTCAGTTCTCGTGACAGCCGTTGGTAGTTACGATCTTCCGCCATTTTCAGAAATGCTTGATCAATCTGTTCTTTTCGCATGTTTTCCAAGTACCATTCCAACGCACCCGCAATCAAGCCGCTCATGGTGGCTATACCCGTGACTCCACTCTCGAGGAATTCCTTGGCTTGGTCCAGCAGTCTCCCAGGCAACCGAACGGTCGTGGGTTGCGTTCTCTCTTTTTGAATTGCCGACTTGCTCGTAGAGGCTCGGTATTCCATAGCTCATGACCTGCTCCTACGATAGCCCAATAAAGAATCATTGTCAACACCAAAATAAGAACCATTAACAACTCTAATTATAGCACTATTATTGGTCATTGGGCTGTTATCGGCCATACTCCAACTATAACATTTGTGTTATCAATAGTTTATGAAGGAACATCTACGTCGACGTATTTGTCCTCTACCCGGCTAAATTCTGGGGGATCATGGTCATCTTTGTCGCTTCGGGCGAGTTTGCCTCCCTTTCCTCTCAAAGCTTCGAGTAGTTCGCGCTTGGGTATGTACTTCCAGCGCGCCATCGGCCGAGTTGAGACGTCCGCAAAGAATTCATTCCCCAGAACCAGATCGACGAATTCCTTGGGCGAAGCGTTGTGACTGCCATGGTGTCCGACCTTGAGAAATGTCGTTCTTGCCATGAGCATGCGCCACACAGGGTCGCCCAGCGCAGCCGACCAAGTGCCCCACTGCGCATCACCAGGGAACAAGAGGTAGGATTGCCCGATCTGCAGCATAATCATCAGACTGGTTCCATTCACAGCTTTGTCGAGCGCGACCGCCAAATCAAATTCCTCCCCTTTCCCAAGATTTATGATTCTGCCGACTTCTGCCGTCTTAAGACATAAGTAAGGCCGTTCAATCTCGAAAACCGACTCAGGCACCACCCAGTTCGGCCGAAATGGCAACGTCCCATCGTCTGGTCTCCCGCTTTTGGCTAGCTGGAGTCGGAGATAAGACTCGGCGGCAGGCGGATTCATGTCCCGGATCACGTCCGGATCGCGCGACGGCCCGAGTACGTGGACCTTAACACCTGGGAGACAAGCAGGAGAAAACGAACACTGGGAACGTTCCTTTGGCGGGAGGAAGCGGCGCTCCGGTTGGCCTGAGAAGCCCTCGTGTAATGTTCGCATGGCCTTGCCGTTGGTTAAGCTGTTCTTGGCTACGCTCACTACTTCTTCTTCGAGACCAAGCGCAACCATTACCGTTGCAAGATGAACAGCCAACCTGCTCTGGGTCTCGAGCACTCTTCGTCCTTCCGGATCTTGTGGATCCTCGGTCCAAGGCATCCAGACTTCGCCGACTTCAACGCTCGACCAGAGCTGGCTTTGAAAGCCACTCACGTGATCCTGATGGCGGTGGGTCGCGACCACAACGTCAATACGAGGCTTGCCATTTACGGTCACATCCGTAATGACATCCCTGACTACCTCTTCCACCTTGCGCGGACCTGGGCCGCTAGAGTGTGAGCCGCAATCAAACAGAATCTGCAGTGTCCGGTCGGATGTCGGTATAGATACTAAAAAGGAATCGCCGAACCCGACGTTATACATTCGAATACGTATCTTGCCGCTCATCGCACACCTCGATGCATGGCGGCGAAATTCATTCTTCTGGCAATGCGATTTTTTACATATGCATCGTCTCCCCACGCAAGAAACGGATCGGAGCGATCCACGTGCTCGACAAATTCGAGCTGTCGTTGTTCGCGAAGTTTGGCCTGCTGCTGCAGTTCTTCTGCGATGTTGGCCGATCGCATGGGCTTGGAGATCACGTAGCGAACCTTACCCTCGGCCGATGCGACCACCGTCGTGCCACCCCGGAAAGGGACGCCTCCAAACCTGTCATCCGGAGCCGAGTCGTGCTGGCCGAATTGAGCGACCATCTCCACTAGAAGTTGACCTCGGGGAGCGACACGGAAGACTGGGTGGAATCCAAGTACAGTGATGCTGCGTTGCGGATCCAAGCCCAACGCGGCTGCATTCCCGCGTCCGTATTCACCTAATTGGGAGGCCACCAGACCTTCCACGTCTGCTTCAGGTTCTTCAGCTGCTTCCCCAACGGAGGAAGTTCGGTCACGCTCCTGATCATCGGAAGAAACAGTCTGAATGAAGCGGTCTGGCTCAGCCGAACTGCTGTACTGTTGCGCGCCACTCAGGATCAAAGAGTGGAGTTGTTCCACAGGAAATTCTGGTAAACCATCGGCGGGCTCCCAGAGTAAAGACTCCTCCGCCAGCGATACGACGTTATCTGGATACACACCTCGACTTCGGAATGCCTCAATCATACTGGCTCGCATCCCGTAATCGTCAACTGGGTTGAGTTCAAAATCTGCAGTGACAAGGGCGCGGAGGTAGTCTCCAAACTTGACGTCAATGGGCGGTAGATAGTCAAAAGCGCGGATGCACATAGTAAGAATCGACTGCGCAGTTTTTGAAGCCTCCGCAGCAATTCGGTTGACAAGGTCCGGATGCAGGTCTCCTTCCGGCAGCTTACCTGTACCTCCTGTGGCGATTCGGATCAGATCCTTGATTCTGTGTTGGTACGTGGCAAAAAACGCATCGAACACAGCTGCGACCAAGATCGAACCACGGTCGTGTGGCTCATCGACTTGCTCATAGAGTTTCGGATCAGGATTCCCGACCGCAGTTCTTAGTGCCTGGCCCTGGCCGGTGGTGTAGCCGAATTGCTGCGCCAACTCTACTAACGCACTCGGAGATCTCAGGTCAGTGCGAGTCTCCTGAATTCTGTCCCTTAAGATGGATTGAAACGAAAAATGCTGGAAAATTGCTACTACGTCTGAAAAACCCTCGTGGAAGGCCAGCACGTCTCGATTGCTCGGTTCAAGGAAGAATCGTCGAAGCCGGTGTACCAGTGAGTGCGTCGTTTCGTGGGAAATGATGTCCTGGGACAGGCAGGTAAATACGGTTTGGCCTGGAAGGTTCGGTCCAGGATCTGAACGATCTGCGCGGAAATAGCCAAAGAGAATGGCCAGCAGTTTCGGATCATAGAAAGCATTTGCTCCGTAGAAGGCGTGTGGCATGAGCCGAAGACGTCGATTACGGCGAAAGGTCATTCTTCTCCCCAGTGCCAACTCGAAGTTCTCAATGACCTTCATCGCGACCGCATAAACCATCTGCTGATGAAACCGTGGATCGGACTCGGTAGGGGCTAGGCCGCCTTGCATGAGTATGAATGCGTGGTCCAGATTGACAGGCTCGTAGTAGCATCGGTTGGCGCCGTCATAGTCGACAACCTCCACCCTGCTACCTTGTGGACCAGGGGCAAGTTTCTCGTTTGCGATATCGATGGTGATGCGATTGTCGGCAGCTCGCCCCAACATGGGATCGAAGGCAAAAATCTTTAGGGGGCGCCTGGCAGGCGGGCTTTCAACGAATACAGATCGGCGCTTTGCCACAAGGATTTCCTCTCTCAGCGACTGGCGAAAGCCACACCACCAAACTTGCTTAAAAACGTACTAGTGCCCGCAGTGCTGGAGCTGGAACCTGCTTGTTTTTGGGGGTCAGCTTTAAGAACGCGCATACACAATGTCTCCCGTCTCCTCAATTAGCAATACACATCGCTGGGTACGCGACAGCCGACCGCGTGATGACTATCAGAAATGCTGAATCGCTTAATGATTCAATCTTGCCTGCTTGGCGAGCAGCTCCGAATTGATGAACCTTACGACCGCAGTTGTCTCGGCAGCCGTGCGCCGGGTCACCGTCGCCTGAAATGAACCTTTAGCGGCCGGCGCCCATCCGAAATTGCGCACGTCCCAAGAACCGTTCGGCAACGCAGCGGAATCGATCCCCGGAATATCCTTAGTATTCAGTAGCTCCATGGTGCGCCGAGTTTCGGTATGACAGCTAATGCAATCCGTATTGAAAAAGTGGCTCCTGGTAGGATCGGCGATCACATCCAGAATTTCCTTTGTTTTGTCGGCCGCGGGGGGCGGGTTGACGAAAAGACTCGCTGTCGCGACGCCGGTGCGCTGGGCAATTGGCAGGCTGATGGGCGATACTGAGGCGCTCCTGCAAGTAATCGGGTTGAGATTGTTTGTCTGAGGAATTGGAACAACCCGTGGATTTGTTCCGACTGGTTCCAACATCTGCGCGAATTGCTGGCCATCCAAAGTGGGACCGTGCACCGGAATGAATCCACCGTTCGGTAAGGCAGGTACAAAACCAGGCGGTACTTTTTGCATCGACAAAAATATCCACGGTGCGTGTGCTCCCGCAGGAAGTCCAGCGATGGCCATGGCATCCAAGCGCTGAGCGGAAATATGCCTTTCGAGAAATGACTTTATTTCCTGCCGGACGTTATTCGCGGTCGTCGCGTCTGCTAGTCCCGGTTGAACACCCAGAGGAACGCCGGCGGTCGTGACTTTGTTTGCGCCAAGCTGCCCATTACTCAATTTCGTTCGCAAAGCGGCGATCTCCGCAACAATCGTCTTGAAGGTATCGAGGTCGGGTATCGGCCGCCGGAAACAATCGGCCTGCGCGGGAATGTTTGGCGCAAGCGTGAAATCAAAAATGAGGTGTCCTGCGATGTCGTGCACACTGGGCGTGCCATCCTGGTTCCGTGTCACCGGTTGGATAATAAGGCGAATCTCCGGCGATTGCCCGAATTGGCCGCGAATATCATGGGAGAGGCCCGGTGCGCCGGCATCGATGCGGATGCCTGCGATGAACCACGCGTCGATCGATTGAGCTTCGGCGGGCAGGCCAATACGACTCTGCGTGCCCGCGACCTGCGCGGTCGGGCCATTGGCGATCGCGACAAATTGCCGAAACGCTGCATCGGGCCAAACCGGGTCGCGCTTCGCGGGATCCTGTGGGTTCTGCGTGGTGAGGTCGTGCACCGCTATCAATTTTGCGAAATCTTCGGCTCGCATTGGCGCCGGAAACAACCAGGAGACGTCGTCGGCCGAAAGGGCCGGGACCGCCTGCTCGGGCGCAGCGCCCGCCAACCCAGCCTGCCCGTGCCGGAGTGAACCAGCGCAGCCACCACCAGCTAGCAGGATTCCGATCAATCCAAGTTTCAAGTATCGGAAAGAAGATATTCCAAATCTATTCATATAGTCCTCCTATAACTCGAAAACCGACTATCGATCATCCTCCGATGGATCATCCAGAACTCACAAGGTCTTGAGATACTCAATCAGAGCCCGGCGCTGGTCTGGACTCAGCGGGTCGCCAATTACACCGACTTCGTTTGGACTATAAGTGAATTCGTGGCCGACGTTGCTGTTACCTCTTATCGTCGTGTCGAATTCGAAGCCTCCGGGGAATCTCTCGGTGCGATAGCCAACATTCACGGGATCATATTCACGGTTGCCCAAGTAGAACTTCTTTGGGCGTTCCGCGACCGGCGACAGCAGCGCATAAAGATTAGGGACTGAGCCGTTGTGAAGGTAGGGCGGTGTTGCCCAGATGCCATTCAGGGGTCGAACTTTGTAGGAGAGCAGAGCCCGTACGTTGCTCGGACGATTTCCGTTCATCTGCTCGCGCAATGCTTCGGAGATCGGCGGTTGTTGGCTATCGTACCAACGATTCACGGTCATCTCGACAATTCGACCGAGCGCCACTCCGAACTGGTCGCTTGCGATCCCGAGGCTGGGTGGCGTCACAACTCGACGATTTTTCATGTCTTCCGCTTGGGCCGGATCGGTGCCGATGTGCGTGATCTCGATTTGCTCCAGATTGAGGTACCGCTCACCGGCGGGATTGGGCGATGACCATCGATCGGAGGTCCAGAACTCTGTATCCGTAATGGGAGGCATGTGACAAGACTTGCAGATCTTGTTGTATAGGACTGCGCCTTGAGCGGCGAGATCGTTTTTGATCGGAGGTAGGATTGGAATGTCTGACCATTTTGGTGAATTCAAGCCGTTGAAGCCGCAGCGAACGTCCGGCGGTTTTCCGGTGCAAGGATTCTTCGGAAACTCTCCAGCGAGAAGTTTTTCGATTTCGAACACCGTTTTGACCTGCACAGTGGATGAAAACAACTCGTCCTTTGCGCCGGTCAGACTCACTTTAGCGCCCACTCCGAGAGCCTCACCTGCATTGCGCGTCATCGGCTGCTGGATCGAGCCGTTGTACTGGACCCATGCGAACCACGGCGCATTCCAAATTCGTGGGAAATGGACCGGCGCCGAGTTACCAACGTAGTTATCGGGATTGTTGAGGTCGACCGCAAATATAATATTGCCGATGCGATTCAAGGCATCCAGGCGCGTATAACCCTCATCCACTATCTGGTGTTTGACCTTTTCTTCGAGTTTGATGATCCTCCAGGCATGCGACACGACCGGATCCAATTGCTTCCTGAGATCGGATTTTGCTTTGTCGCTAGCGTCTGGACCAAGGACACGGTCAGCAAATCGGTCGAACCGGAAGGGCACATACCACGTGTATAGGAGCGATAAGCCAATGCCCTTTTGGAACTCGTTGAGATTCGTGAGAGCCGGGGCACCGTCAATCAGAACAGTAGTTTTCTGATACGTAAAGCGACCTGTATGACACGCCGCACAGGTCAAGCCTAACGCGGTCATATCCGTATTTGTCCGCGGATTTTGCAATGGGGCGCCTTTCGGGTCGCGCATTGGGCCACCATGGGCAAAGCCGATCGGTAATTCTGGACTGCCCGAGTTCGTGTCAGAGGGAATGAAACCGAAGCGGTCTAGGTAGACTGGATCGCGGACCAGGCCGGGCGCCGTAAATGATAGCGCAGGTTTTTCCAGGGCCATGAACCATTCGTAGGGGATGCCGAAGGTTTGCGTACCTTGGTCGGCATGGTGGAACCAGTCCCGTTGCTCCGCGGTCCAATTCTGAGGGGCCCAGATGGCATTGTGGATATCGGCCGGCAAATAGTTCGGCAATTCGACTGTAAGCTTGTCGTGCAGTTTTAAAGCAACCAGAATGACTACGA
>WNFR01039243.1_pt1 | contig 11162 bp, 9 predicted proteins | sample 5400221 | NCBI WGS metagenome assembly WNFR01 (sample SAMN13153357, study PRJNA577476) | soil metagenome | isolation source: 40 cm soil under Madrone tree | place: USA:California | collected 2016-06-14 | reverse complement strand
ATGGCCATGCCAAAGATGCCGAGCGGCAGCAGCACCAGTTGGAATGCCTGGTAGTATTGGGTGATGAGGCCGTTCACTGCCGCTTGACCAACTGCTACAGCGAGGAGAAGAATAAGGCCGCGGTCTACGAAGGTCGAGAAGAAGAGCATACTGGCGTTGATGACGCGCGGCACCATCTGGCGACCGATTTGAATGACACCGGGGTGATGCCGGTCGAGGGTAAATGAGTAGCGCAAACCAACTTTAATAACGCCGGGTATCTGAACGGCTACCTGCAAGATCGCTCCCAATACCACCCCGATGGTGGCGAAATAGATGGCAGTGGTTTCGGTTGCAGGTGTGCGGTGTGCTACGAGAAAGAAACCGGGGAGAAGCCCTATAATTAAGCCTACGTTGTAGAGGACTGTGCCGACAGCAGGCAAGAGGAAGTTCTGTTTGGCGTTGAGGATGGAATTGATAATCACGCCCGCGCCAAGGATAATGGATTGCAGGAACATGATGCGGGAGAGCGAGATAATCAGGGCGAGTTCCTGTGGATTGTTCTGGCTCAGGCCGGGGTTGTAGAGCGGTACGATCCACGGGGCGAGGATAATGGCAAGCAGGGCCAAGCCCATCATGACGACAACAGCAAGGTTTAGCGCAGAGTTGGCGATGTGCCATGCGGTTTTTTCATCTCGCTCACCTACCATGTAGTGGGTGAAGACGGGGATGAAAGCCGAACTAAGCGCTCCGCCGGCGACAATGGTGAAGATGAGGTCGGGTACAAGAAACGCCTGGTAATAGGCATCGGAGGTACTGGTTGCACCGAAAATGTAGGCGAACATCGTGGTGCGGAGCAGGCCGAGTACGCGGCTGGCGATGAATGCGCTTGAGAGAATGAGAGACGCCTGGCCGATACGCGCCTTTTGTAACATGCCTGTGTCACGGGCGGGTTCAGCGGCGGATTGCAGGTGCACCTTCGCTCCAATAAACGGGCCGGATGGGCTGCGTTGAAAGATCGGGGGTACCCTGGATGGAGGTACAGGCGATGATTCAGCCGGCGCCGGTGTTCCAGGTGATAGTTGTGCCGGGACCTGGGGTTGTGATGTTCCCTGACTCCAGGGGGGCCTGGTGGTCGATGGAGGTAGAGCATCAGCGGATTGCCTTGCTAGTTTGCGTTGAATGAGGCTTGCAATAGCTGACTTAGCTGGCTGCATACGCTGTTGTTGACGACGCATGCGCTCCTCGCGCAGTTGTTGCAGGCGTGCTTGTCGCAGCTGCGCCATAGGCTGGGAAGGTTGAGGCGCATTGTAGTACTGGTATTCCATGCCTTGCCCGTAGCCCAGTGAATTGCCCATATCCTGGACTGGCTGCTGGTATTGTGGGGGTAATTGTGGCCCTGGCGCCTGGTATTGTGACATGGGAGGAGGTACAGGCTGCGGGGGTACAACGGGTGGTTGCTGTGCCACTGGACCGGGATGATCCTGGTCGTATTGCCAGCCGTGGTATGGTTGTTGTGGTTGTCCTGCTGAACCCTGCTGAGGCAGGGGTGGTTGTTGCCCTTCTTTTCCCAATGTTTCACTCAATATACCGGGTGCCCCCTGGCACCCGCGAGGGGTGCCACTACAGTTATACGCTCACTGTGTGAAGCGACAGAATTCCTACTTTATGAAATATGATTAGGGGTTGTGCTATACTAGGTTCGCTTTAACAGGAACAAGAGGGGCAAGGGGGCCCCATAGGCATTAACTTAAGCACTATGGTGGGCGGGGCAAGGGGAGTCCCCTGAATCATAAGCAGCGAGGTGAAGGTATGTCACTTCAAGGACAGCAACTTGGTAGCTATCGCCTCCTACGATTAATTGGTAGTGGGGGGATGGGCGAAGTCTACCTTGCAGAAGACACGAGCGTTAACCGGCAGGTGGCAATCAAGGTGGTGCGAACCGAGTTAACAACGTATGAGAGCTCAAAGGAGGCCATGCACCTGTTTGAAAGCGAAGCCAAAGCGATTGCACTGCTCGATCATCCAGGTATTTTACCCCTCTATGACTATGGTGAGCAGAGTGTAAATGGGGCAATGCTGACGTACCTGGTTATGCCGTATCGCGAGGAGGGCTCCCTGGCTAACTGGCTGCAAAAGGTCGGCGTTGCCAGCCTCTCACTACAAGGTGTTGAGCAGATAGTGCAGCAGGCGGCGGCAGCGCTCCACTATGCGCATGACCACCAGGTTGTGCACCAGGATGTTAAACCTTCCAATTTCCTGATGCACATCAGAGGGGACAATCCGAGGCGGTTTGATTTGTTGCTGGCAGATTTTGGCATTGCAAAACTCAGCATGTTTATTTCCAGCACAAGCCTGAGCATTCGCGGCACTCCAACCTACATGGCTCCTGAGCAATGGGAGGGACATCCTGTTCCTGCAACCGATCAATACGCGCTGGCAGTGATGGTTTACGGGCTACTAACAGGTCGTCCTCCTTTTCAGGGAAGTCCTATGCAATTGATGTATGCGCACGTCAATACACTGCCACTGGCACCCAGCCTCTTGAACCGGCATCTCTCGGCTTCGGTTGATGCTGTGATTTTGCGGGGGCTGGCAAAGAGATCCGAGGGACGGTTTCCCTCTATCCTTGCTTTTGCCTTTGCCTTTCGACAGGCACTGCGCAGTGTTGATCCTTCGATTGCTGTGGGCGTTTCGAGCCCCGATCTATCAAGATTGGTTAAAGCAGCGAGCACAACCGGCGGTGGTGTCTCCTACGGTAGACTGGTTATCAACGAGGAAGAGGCACGAACGCTTCGACAGGCAGGGTACATTTGACCCTGTCAATCGCGCGCGCGGCAACTAGCCCTGCACCAGTTGCGAGTAGCGAGGGAGCGCTTGCGCAGGGCGATTCTACGGCCATGACTACAGGTGAAAAAGCCAATAAGGATAGAATTTTCGTGCGTGATGATGCGCTGATAGCCGCTAACCCTGATGGGAGCAAGCCAGCCGGTGCTTCCCCGCTTGTAGCCGGGCCTGCAACCAGTGAAGCTGGGAGGGTGGGAGATCGTGGTGTACTAACAGTTACTGATCAATTCCGAACATTTCAATCCCGAAAATTGTCTGGTGTCATATTGTTGGCAGCGCTGGTATTGCTGATAGTGGCCGGCAGCGCTGGTTTGTTCTATTTTGCCGGTGGGCATCACGCCGCTCCAGGATCGGAAGCTAACCTAACAGCCACTGCTGAGGCCAATGTATTGCATACAGCTACAGCCCAGGCTCGTAATGGCGCCACTGCGACAGTCAGGGCCAGTGCTACGGCGAGAGTGATTACTCCAAACTCAAATCCTTACCCTCCCTATACCGGGTCGCTGGCGCTGAATGACCAGTTGAACGGTGACAGCAGTGGACACCAATGGCAGGTGTTTAATGGCGGCGCAACCGGGGTGTCCTGCCTGTTCGTAAACGGTACATATCACGTGATCGACGCGCTGAATAGTAAAGGCGCGTGTTATGCCGCTGACACTGATTTCAGCAATTTCACATACCAGGTGCAAATGATGTTTGTGAGAGCAGGCCAGACTTATGACGGGGGAGGCCTGATTATCAGGAGTAGTGGGAATAATTACTACTACTTTGAGATTTTTGAAAGTGGCAGGTATGAGTTTAAGGTGTGTGCGGGTAATGACTGTACCCACACTTTAGCACAAGGTTTGCAGGGTATACCGGGGTTTCATGTTGGCCTGAATCAGGCTAATACGATTGCGATTGTGGCTGGCGGCAACAGCTTTGATCTCTATGTAAATGACCAGCATGTTGCGGGCCCGGTCAGCGATAGCAACTCTACCTCAAGTCATGGAATGATAGGGGTATATGGAGAGGGCAGCGATGCGATGACCGAGGTGGCGTATAGCAATGCAAAGGTGTGGGCGTAGGATAAGCATTTGACATGACGGGTCAACCCCGCTACAATCCATGCAGATATTTGGAGAGAATGCCTGTCACCTTGAGCCCATTCGCGGAGTTTCCTCTGAGCGAAGCGAAGGGGCTGGTTCGCCGGACACAGAGATCCTTCGCTGCGCTCAGGATGACAGCGGAGGGGCTGGCTCGCCGGACACAGAGATCCTTCGCTGCGCTCAGGATGACAGCTAAGAGATATGTTTTGAAAGGCAGTTGATGTAGGTATGGATCATTTCAACGCGGTTATCCTGGCGGGTGGGAGTGGCACACGGCTGTGGCCGCTCAGCACGGCGAGTTTCCCTAAGCAATTTTTGCCGCTGCCTAATGGAAGGAGTTTGATCCAGGAGGCCCTGGCGCGGATTGAGACATTGTATGCGCCCGAACGGACGTGGGTGGTAACGGGCCGCGTTATGGCTGAACTGGTACATGAACATGTACCTTCGGTGCCTGTGCAACATATTCTTGGTGAGCCGGTGGGGCGCAATACGTCAGCGGCGGTCGGCTGGGCTGCTGCAAGCATCGCGCGACAGGACCCGCAGGCGGTCATGGCGGTGTTGACTGCTGACCATGTGATTACCAGGATTGATGCATTCAACCAGGCGCTCCGGCTGGCCGGCAAGTTGGCCGAACAGGGATATCTTGTGACGCTGGGCATCAAGCCTACTGCTCCTGAGACCGGGTACGGGTATATACGCTACGCTGCTCCGCTCACAGAGGGGTTTGATCACCAGGCATATTATGGCGAGCGTTTTGTGGAGAAACCTGATGTTGCGACGGCGCAGGCTTACTTACAGGATGGTCACTATGTATGGAATAGCGGTATGTTCATCTGGAAGGTAGAGACGATTCTGGCTGAACTGCGCATGCACCTGCCCGAATTGGCACGAAAAATAGAGATGATTGTCGATGCTATGGGGACAGCACGAGAACGCGCAATGCTCGATGAACTGTGGCCGACGCTGCCAACTATCTCTATTGATTATGGTGTGCTTGAAAAGACAAAAAATCTCGTTGTGATTCCGGTTGATATTGGCTGGAATGACGTGGGCAACTGGGAGCAGTATGGATCGCTTTTCCCTGCCGATGAGCAAATGGTACGCTATGTCGGGCACCACCAGGGATTGGGAAGTCAGAATATCTTTGTGTACAATAATACGTCGCGACAGGTTTTCACGATTGGTATAGAGGATGTGGTGGTGGTTGAGATGGACGATAAGACGGTTATCTGCCACAAAGATTCCGTGCAGCGGGTGAAGGAACTGGCGGAGAGTTTAGAGAAGAAGGGGTAGGGTCTTACCTGGCACCCGCGAGGGGGCACTGATCCTCCCCCGGAGGGTGCTCCACTACATTCAGGTGGCAGAAAAAGTGCCCTGCTCAGACCATCTTTTTTGGTGCTATAATATCTGTAATGCACGACTGATAAATCGTTGGTTCCCCTGATAAGGAAACGGAGTTTCCCGCTATGCTCTCCGAACAGCCTGTCTTTGCCTCCCGTGGTATGGTTGCCTGCGCGCACTATCTTGCTACCCAGGCGGGTGTACATATTCTCAGGCAGGGTGGAAATGCGATAGATGCGGCTATTGCCGCGAATGCTACTATGACCGTGGTGTACCCATCAACCTGTTCGGCAGGCGGCGATGTGTTCATGCTGATCTGGGATGCGAAGACGCAAAGGCTGTATGCGCTGAATGGCAGTGGTCGCGCTCCCCAGGGTATGACGCCTGAGTTATTTGCTGCGCAAGGCCTGGAGCGGATACCAGAACGAGGCCCGCTTACAATTACTGTGCCTGGAGCGGTCGATGGCTGGTTTGAGGCACTGGAGCGCTTTGGGACACTGGCTGCGGAGTCGATTTTTGCTCCGGCTATCGGGTATGCCGAGGAGGGTATGCCGGTCACGAGCAAATTGAGTGGCTGGCTGAGCCAGGCGGCTGAACCGGTATTGAAACGATGGGAAAGTAGCGCTGGCGTCTACCTACCAGACGATCGAGCGCCACGCACGGGAGAGATTTTACGCCAACCTCACCTGGCACGTACTTACCGGCAGCTGGCGAGGGAAGGGCGCGATGCATTTTACCGCGGCCCGATAGCTCGCACGATCACGGATTACGTGCAACGGGTTGGTGGCGTGCTCAGCCTGGAGGATATGCAGCGGCACCACTCCGATTGGGTAGAGCCGATCTCGACAAACTACCGTGGATACGATGTTTACGAATTTCCTCCTAACTCGCAGGGCGTTGCGGCCCTGGAGATGTTGAATATCATCGAGGGATACGATCTGAAGTCGCTGGGCTATCAGTCTGCCGAATGCCTGCACATCTTGCTTGAAGCGAAGAAACTGGCTTTTGCCGACAGGGATCGTTACGTTTCTGATCCCGATTTTGTTGATGTGCCGTTGGAGCAGCTTCTCAGTAAGGAATATGCCGTGCAGCAACGCGCAAGGATAAACCTCCAGAAGGCGGCAAGGAGCGTTGCGGCAGGGCTTGAGCAAGACGGCGATACCATGTATTTGTGTGTGGCGGATGGAGAGGGGAATGTCGTCTCACTGATCCAAAGTCTCTACTTTGGCTTCGGAAGCGGCGTTGTTGGAGGGGACACCGGAGTGATGCTGCATAACCGGGGGGCGTACTTCTCGCTTGACCCGCGCCATGTGAACTACTTGCAGCCAGGCAAACGTACCATGCATACGCTGACTCCGGCGATGGTCTTGCGCGAGGGTGCGCCCTACATGGCATTGGGATCGATGGGTGGAGATGCACAGCCGCAGATTCACGTGCAACTGCTCACGGCGATGCTCGATTTTGGCATGAATGCTCAGCAGGCGATTGCTGCACCACGCTGGCGCAGCGGGCTTGTGCGCGTAAATCCGGTGCGAGGCAGGCAGGAGAGCATGCAGGGGCAACGTGGTGTGGATGGGCACCTGGACCGTGATCTTGAGGAGTTGGTGATGCTGGAGAGGCGTTTTCCCAGCGGTGTGCCTTTGCTGCTTGATATACTAGGGCACCGTACGAACGTAGTCGGGCCGTGGGATGATGGGATGGGCCATGCGCAAGCAATTGTTATCGATCCTTCCAGCCATATTTTTGAGGGAGCTGCCGACCCCCGTTGTGATGGACTGGCGATGGGTTGGTAGCAAAGCAATTAAGTGTAGAATATCGAAAAGAAGGATAAGAAAATGACTATACAACCTTCGCGCCCTGGAATCCCCGCAGATATACTGGCGCTCTCACATGAGCGTGACGAGCTACGAAGAAAAGGTAAATATGATCGAGCCGACGCTCTGAAGCGGCAAATTGAGGAGGCTGGTTATGGTATTAAAGATAATCCGCGTGGTGCACACCTGATCATTCTGCCGAGTGTCGAGGTTGATGGTATGAGTTTTCTATCAATATCCTGGCAAATACAAGCTCCGAGGAGGCGAATCGCTGCCTTGAGAGCGTTTTGCGTTTCGGTGAGAGCAGCGATATCGAGGTCATAGTAGTTGAAAATAGATCGCTGGATGGGGAGCTACAATGTAAGGATCCGCGCCTGCATGTGTTGCGTACGTCGCGCCCGCTGGGCGTAGCGGAGGCGCGCAATACCGGCTTAAGGCGAAGTAGGGGAAGATATATACTGCTGCTCGATGGCAGTGTCGAGTTGACAGGCGACGTGTTCACGCCGCTGGCGCAGGTTCTCGCGAATCGCAGCGTGGGTATTACCGGCGTCCGGGGATTGCTCACGGAAGACCTGCGACATTTTGATGAGTGTACGACCCTGGAAGTCGAGGTTGTAGACGGATTGTGTATGGCTTTCAGGCGCGGGTTATTGAAAAAGGTTGGTTTGTTTGATGAGCGCTATCGCTTCCCGTCCTACATGGATATCGATTTTAGCTTTGCAGTACGCGATAGCGGCGCTCAAGCGGTGCTTACACCCAATTTGCCATTGATAAGCCATCCTCTGATGCAAGATGCAAATCTCTCTGACGCTGAGCGAACGCGGTTGACGAAAAGAAATTTCTACCGCTTTCTGGGGAAGTGGGGGCATAGGGATGATTTGCTGCTTGACAAGACAGGGCATTAACACATTGAGGAAAGCTAACCCGTACCATATAGTCCCTGGTTCATTACTTTCTTCGAAAGGCAGACCACTCAATTGCAGACATTGATGAAGCGCGGCGATATACCGCATGAATATACATGGGACCTGGAGAGTATATTTCCAGGTGATGGAGACTGGGAAGATAGTTACAAGACACTCCAGCAGCGTTTGCCGGAACTGGAGGCACTGAAGGGGACGCTTGCTCAAAGTGGGCAGGCGTTGCTAGAGGTTTTACAGAAGCGTGACGAATTGTTTGAGAAGCTAGAAAGCCTTTTTGTCTATGCTTCTATGCGCAAGGACGAGGATACCACAAACAGTAAATACCAGGGGATGTACGACCGTGCGATGCAACTGGTTGTTTATGCTTCAACTGTAGCTTCTTACATCGAGCCAGAAATCCTGGCATTACCGGAAACCACGCTTGACAGGTTTGTGCGAGAGACTCCTGGACTGGATCTCTATAGACAACAGTTGCATGATTTGAATCGCAAACGACCGCATGTGCGTTCTGCTGAGGTGGAGGCGGTACTGGCTGCAGCGGAAGAGATTGCCGGCGTGCCGGATGCCATTTTCTCGATGATTGAGAACGCCGACCTGAAGCTTCCTTTGATTAACAATGAGGAGGGCGAAGAGGTTCCCCTGACGAAAGGCAACTACCTGGTCTATATTCGCAGCACCGAACGCCGCGTGCGTAAAGAAGCTTTTGAGGGTATGCACACGGCGTTCCTCAAGCAGCGCAACACGATTGCAGCGACACTCGCTGCCCAGGTGAAGGGGAATATCTTTTACACGAGGCAACGTGGATATGCTTCTAGCCGCGAACGGGCGCTTGCGCAGTACAATATCCCGGTCAGCGTCTATGACAACCTGGTTGAGACGGTCGGTGAGCATATTTACCTGCTCAATCGTTATATGAAGTTGCGCAAACGCCTGCTGCAACTCGATGAGCTGCATATGTACGATCTTTATGTGCCGATTGTGAAAGAGACGGCTGATGACATAGGTTACGAGGATGCGCGTGAGATCATACTGGCTGCGCTTGCGCCTTTAGGTAAGAACTATGGTGAAGTCCTCAGGCGGGCGTTTAAAGAGCGATGGATCGATGTTTACGAGACGCCTGGGAAACGTGGTGGGGCATATAGCGGGGGTGGATATGTGACGCGTCCATTTATCCTGCTGAACTATCAGAACAAGCGAGACAGCATGTACACGCTGGCGCACGAGCTGGGGCATTCAATGCACTCTTACTTTACTCGTAGCCACCAGCCATTTCAGTACGGTGACTATACCATCTTTGTGGCCGAGGTTGCTTCGACGTTGAACGAGGGCCTGCTGACTGAATACCTGTTGAGGACGAATGCTGATCCCGCCGTGCGCCTGGCGATTCTCAATCATTCGTTGGAAGACCTGCGGGGCACACTTTTCCGGCAGACGATGTTTGCGGAGTTTGAGCAGCTGGTGCATGGCCAGGCCGAGCAGGGCGAGCCGCTGACTGCTGATAGGCTGAGCGCGATGTATCACGAGTTGAACGAAAAATACTATGGCGCAGAGGCGGTTCTTGACGAGCTGATCGATATCGAGTGGGCGCGTGTTCCTCATTTTTACTACAACTTCTATGTGTATCAGTATGCTACGGGTATCTCCGCTTCATCAGCGCTGGTGCAGCAAATATTGCGAGAGGGGAAGCCCGCGGTCGAGCGCTACTTGAAGTTCCTTAGCTCGGGCTCGTCTGAGTATAGCATTGAACTGCTCAAAAAAGCCGGGGTGGATATGACTTCGCCGGAGCCAGTCCGCCAGGCGTTGCAGCTGTTCGATAGGCACCTGGCGGAGCTGGAGGAACTGATAAGCTAGGGCTGCTGGTGTGCATCCACAAACTCTGTAAAGAGTTTAAGTACCTCTTCTTGCTTTTCGATATGAGGCGAGTGGCCACAATCGGATAGTACTACTTCTTGATACTGGCCACCGTTTGCCTTGTATTTTTCGAGGACGGCGCGAAGCTGCGTCTTCATGGGCTGCGGTGGGTATATTTCCGCCCCGGGCCAACCAGGGACGGCACCGAGCTGTCCCAGGAAGCCGAAATCGAGCAGCGAGGTGTCGGAGACAATTTGATCGTCAGCGCCGTGTATCCACAACACGGGCGGTTTGTGGCTGATGCTGGCGAAGTTGCCCTGGTTCAGGTACTTGGGGGAGAAAGTATTATTGAATCCATGTGTACCGGGCGCGACATTGGGCCAGTTATTCGAAGGGGTCATGTCGCCAGGATAGTTGCCTGGGGTCACCTTCGTTGAGAGTAACGATGAGAGATACATCTCTTCGCGGTCAGGAGCCGGTTTGAAGGTGGGCTTAAAATAGAGTAAATCCATGGTTGTGCGAGGCGAAAACTGACCGTTTCCCCGATCACCTTCGGCGAGGAGCCGCACAAACTCGGGGTTGGCTGTTCCTCCTCCACTGCCGGCGAAGTCGGGCCAGTTTGGAGTTCCCTCTGCATCCTTTGTGCCACCAAAGCCGTAAGGTGAGCTTGCTGCTTGCAGGGTGAGAGAGCGTAATGTACCCGGATAATCGATGGCGTACTGCATCACGATATTGCCGCCGAGCGACCAGCCCAGCAGATGGAACGAGGTCAGATTAAGTGCGCGTGCGAATGAAGCCAGGTCGTCGGAGAAGTCGCGTACGCCGCGCGTCGCATCGACGGGCAACACCTCGCTATCTCCGTAGCCACGCATATCGGTCGCGTAGACTGTGTAGGGGCCGGTAGCTGCTACTGCGAGCATAAAATCCTGGAAAAAGTGGGATGAGGAGCAGTTGCCGTGAACGAGCACGATGGGGGTGCTGCCTGTTCCTGCCTCGAGGTATGCTATCTCCAGGCGGTCAGTTCTGACCTTATGCTGGGTGATGCCGGGTAAGAGTGGTATGCTGCTCATTTTTGAGATTGTCCTCCTGAGTTTTAGGATATTGTACCATTTTTGTAAGGATACTCATCGATTGACGGGTATCTTTTCATTAGGTTCCACCACTAATCGGGTGCTGAGGGTGAGCTACCACCGGGGCGATGCAAGCATCCCCACTCCACACAACCCCACTCCCGCCCCTACGCGGGGGCACTCCCACTCACCCCTGATTTTTTGCAGAACGCCTTCACTAGATTTGATTGACAAAGGAATTTACGGGTT
>WNFR01007388.1_pt1 | contig 11163 bp, 7 predicted proteins | sample 5400221 | NCBI WGS metagenome assembly WNFR01 (sample SAMN13153357, study PRJNA577476) | soil metagenome | isolation source: 40 cm soil under Madrone tree | place: USA:California | collected 2016-06-14 | reverse complement strand
AGCCCTTGTCTGAGAACGACCAGAGCTGAGACAGTCCGATATGTACCGTCTCCCAGTTGGCGATGATAATGATGGCAGCCAGGCTGAAGACTCCCACGGAGAACATCAAAAAGCCCCGTGTCCAGATAAACGAGATGCGCTTAATAATCTGGTTGTAAAGCTTGTCAGGATCCATCAAGGGGAAGCGCATGTAGTTCTCGTCAACCCCATCCACGGCTTCTTCGGCTTTGTGCTGGCGATCCTTCCGCAGGCGTTCCAGTAGCAGCAGACTCTTTTCGCTGGCTGATCGCTCGATGAAGTTCAGCTTCTTAAGGGATTCGACGAAATTGGTTACTTCCGGTCCGGGAATCATCTCGCCCATTTCTGCCGAAACGAGCTCACCAACTTCATCATGGGTATGTTTGCCATCTAGATACGTGAAGACTTTTGCTGCTATCTCTGGGAAGCGGTAATACTTTAGTACAACTGGATCCTTGACTATGTAGGCCACATCTCCGCTGTGTACCTGGCGAATGATCTTGAGATCTGAACGGATTTTGTCCATGAGACTTCCCAACGAGAGGCCTATTAGCGGCGGCTTAGCGGCGGCACGGAGACCGTGGGTTCAATTCTTAGTTGCACTAAATCACCCGCCTTCAAGTCTGCCGGAGGTGAAAGAATCACCTGGTCATTGATGGCGAGTCCCGAGATGATTTCGACCTGACCGTCGAGCACCGAATTTACCCAAACTGCGCGCGCAGCACACTTGCTTCCCGAGGCAACAAATACTGTGCTGGCGGCGCCCTTGCGTACGTCCGCCCCCAGAGGAAATGCGGATTGCGGTATCCAGACAGTTGGCCCCTCTCCTCGGCGTGGGACGTGGATATTCACCGCCATTCCCGGCATTAGACCAAGACCGCTTGGGACGTCGGCGAGGAAGCCGAGTGTGTTGCTTGCGGCTTCTGCCACCGAATCTATGCGACGGATGCGTGCCCGGCCAATGATTTGATCACTCTCGGCGCCCGAAAGGCTCAGTATGCTCCCTGGACCAAGGCCACCTTTTTCACTCTGCGGTACCTGGAATTTCACTTCGAGAGGTGCAAGCTGTGTGATCTCAAACAGCTTGTCATTCTTGACAACGTTCGCACCTAGCTTGGCAAAACGATGCATAACGATGCCTGTGATCGGCGCGCGGACTGTACTCCTATCCAACTCGGCCTTTACCTGGACGACTTTGGACTGCGCTGTCTGCCCGGCGACTCGCGTCTTATCCACTTCAAGCGCCGCGGCATCAACCTTGAACTGCGCGCGTTCGACATCGCGCTCGGGCGTCAACCCCTGCTTGAACAATGTCGTTTCGCGGTCGAGTTCACTGCGATTTAGTTTGAGGAGTGCCGTGTATTCCTTCTGCTCCAGGTCCAGGCGGGCAACCTCAAGTTCGGCCTGTTTCAGCTGGGCCCGCAAGTCGTCGTCTCCACTGAGTTGGGCGATTACTTGTCCTTTGGAAACGCGCGAGCCTTCCTGAGCGGCAAGTTGGCTGATTATTCCATCTCGTTGGGCCAACACCATTGCGGCTACTTCTACTGAGAGTGCGGCCGGGATTAGTAGATCTCCAGTCGCTGTCGATGGTCTTGCCTCAACAACCTGGACCAGGAGGGGAGGCTTCGCACTTGTTGAGTTCGCCGTCGAACCCGAGTCTTTGAGTGGTCCAGGTTTCACTGTACAACCAGCAAATAACCCTAACAGCAAAAGCGTAATAGCGGTCACGGGAAGTGCTCTCATACTTTACCTCTGCAACGACGCCTACAATGAATGCTGAATTCCGATGGCGTTCGTAAGTCGGAAAGGTTAAGGCAGCCATGTCCAAATTGTCTTCTGCAGCCAACGCAGCGGTGCTCGCAGTAAGACGTAACCAACACTTCTCGGACCGGTTAAGATCTTCACCCGGCCGACCATTCCGGTCCGTAATATCTTGTCGGGATTCTCGACTTCTGCGCGCACAATAAAAACGCGCTCGCCCTGCTCAGTGGTGGCCTGCGGACTGATTTGTGTTACGTGACCAACAAACTTCTGAGATGGAAAAGCATTTGCCTTGAGCCAAACATCTTGCTTCGCACTGACAAGGCCGATGTCGTCTTCGGGAACAGCGGCTTCGATGATTACTGGATTGATATCTGCCGTCTCGCAGAAGACTTCCCCACGTCGAATGAACTGTCCACTTTTTTCCTCTATCTTGGGGGTGATGATGACACCGTTCATAGGTGCGCGAATCTGCGTTTGGTCGAGCTTCATTTGGTTAAAGAGTATTTCGCGTTGGGTCTGTTCGAGCTTCACCCGCTCGATTTGCGCTCCCGCTGCTCCAGATGCGGCCTGTACTCGAGTTAGCTCGCGTGCCAGAATGTCTGAACGAGAGCGTGCATCGTTCAGGTTGAGTAAGTACTCATCACTCCGCAGCGCTGCTATCACCGCCCCGGACGGAACCACATCGCCCTCGCGATAGTTGACCTTCTGGACCACGCCATCAATCTCAGAATTGACAGTTGCCGTGCGAGTCGGGAGCACGTAGGCGTTACCCCCCACCTTCAGATTCCACGGGAAAAAGATAAAGAAGAGTAGCGCAACGATAACGGCGGAAACGCCGGCGATGCGCTTGGCTTTCGGCATGGCAAGGAATGCACGCTTCCTGGCCGCAAGCGGTTCGAGCGCGCCAATCAAAGGAACCTGCCGGTAAAGTTGGGCATTACGAATAGCCACGGTTGCCTGGCCCGAAAAAATCTTCAGCAATTCCAGGTGCGAAGCATTGAGAAACCGCGGTGTCTTGCTCTCCATTGTCAGCACACCGAGTGCTCCTTCTTCGTCCTTCAGCGGCAAAGCGTAAAAGCTTTTCATCCCGCTAGCCTCAAAGTGCGCGTGCAGCTTCTCGCGTGTTTCAGCGCGCTCTGAATCGACCTCGTTGTTTCGCTCCGAAACGTAAATCTCCGTTCCTCCGTTTCCGGCCCAGTCGATAATCCTGTTCCAGGCTTTGATATTAGGGTCCTTCAGGTTGACTTTCGTCTCACCGGCGATGGCATCGATCTCATAGCGACCTTTCGTGAGCAAGGCGATGGCACAACGGTCGAAAGGAATGAGTGTTGCGACCTGGTTAACCACCACCGTCAGCATGTGGTCGAGATCGAGTGACGACGTGATCTCCCGGCTTGTATTGAGCAGGGCTTGAAGCTCTTTAACCTTCCGCTCTGCCTGATGGCGCTGTGCGTTGCGAACGGAGTTAGCAGCTTGACCGGCGATCTCGACGAGCAAGTCTGTGTCCGACTCAATAAACTTGCTTCCGTCTCGCTTGTTAATGACTTCTAGTCCGCCAAGCCAACTCTGTCCGTGTTTCACAGGCGCGCAGATTAGTGCGTTGATCGAACCGTCTTCCAGATGGGCAAAACGTTGAGCGAGGCGCGGATCGCCTGGATCGTTAATTGTCAATGGAGCGTTGTCGCGCAGCATTTCGCCGACGATCGTGCCCGGATCGATTTCGACGTGGCCAATGAGCTCGGGGCGGTAACGTCCTACAGCCGAGTAGCAAAACATTTCCGGTCCGTTAACCAGCCAAAGGCTGCACGACTCGACGTCCATCACGCTGACCGTACGGTTGCAAACAATTGGGGCCAGCTCAAAAAATTCGATCGTCGAGTTGAACGACTGGCTAACATCGTAGAGCTGCGTGAGCCGCGTGACCGCGCGCAGCATTCCGGCTGCCATCGCTTCCTGAGCACGGCGTGCAACGATGGCTGGCGCAGCAAGTTTGGCGAACTCGTCGAGCAACAAGACATCCTCGTTTGTAAACGGCGCGCCTTGAATGTTGACGGCCTCGATTACTCCGACAGGATTGCTGCGATCGCGCATCGGGGCGAAGACCGCTGCCTGGAGAATGATGCCGTCAGCAGGTTCGGGAAAGTGACTTGTTGCCTCAAGATCACGGAAAATCCGGGGTGCATCCGCTCGCAACATCTCTCCCAGGAGCCCGTCGTTCGACGGACGCGCCCCGCGCACCAGCGCCCGATTTAGTGTTGTGAGACTTGATGCTTCACAGCGGAGAGCGTGGTCTTCTTCACCGAAGATCCAGAGCAGCACATTTTCGGTGCTTAACCTGCTACGGATTTGCTTGCCGATGACGTCGAGCAGCGAATGATAATCCTGAGCGGAACACAGTGCTCGTGCGAACTCAGTGATCTGTGTGATGTGATTTCCGTCCTGCATCAAACCCTTAAGGTCGATCGGCAAAGCGACTCTAGACTGGCTTGGAGAAAAGTGCCCAGGCGTTCAGCTTCAGACTTTCAGTGCGGCAATTAGCGTCCTCAAATATATTACTGAGACGACGCTGATCCCAAGATTGGCCAATAGATACTTCGAATCGAGATTAGTCACAAACCAGCGCCCGTGAAAAACCGGAGCGGTCTGCGATGAATGTGAGAGGTTTTGTATGCCAAATTGCATAGCTAGTCAATGCCCAGGCGGCAATCTGAGTTCTCATAGATGAAGACAGGCCCGATCACCCGACAGCAGAGGCAGAAGCGACATCATGAGTTTGTCAACTAACGAAAAGCGGCAGGCTCTTCAACCTGCCGCAAGTCAATGAAAATAATGATGAGCCGTGGAGGGCTCGAACCTCCGACTCGCTGATTAAGAGTGCGGTCACAGGCACTCCAGCAGGTTATGGCTCTTACGCTTACTTCACTGCCTCAGGCAAATCCATCGACCTCCTTAGCCAAATGATTCGCTAAACAAATCTGACCAGGCTTGCTCCTCTCGTGCGGGATCAGCCAAGAGAGCCAAACCCCTGCTCCATGCCTTTAATTCTGCGAGATATCCCGGAGACGTCTCCGCGCGAGTCAGAAGCCGTGCGAGCTGTGTGGTATTGCCGAGGTCAAAATAGCCTGGATGATCCGCGCCCAGGATACCAACATTGCCCTCAATGCGCGAAGCGAGGATCGGAACGGAAGCTGCTATTGCTTCTGACAGCACGTTCGCTCCTCCCTCCATGCGAGATGAAAGCACAAAAAGAGAACTCTGCTTCAGGATGCGTAGTGCGCGTGACCGGGGCTGCTCTCCGAGCCATTGGTAGCGTCGGTTAGTACTCAATTCCTTGCGCGCTCTGTTGGCCATCGCTGCAGTCATCGCGCCACCGATCTGCAAGACTCGGACTCTTGACGAGGCAGGAAGTGACCGCGCCGCCATGGCGGTGCGAAACGGATCCTTCACAGCACGCAGATGACCGATCACGCATACATCAAAATCGCCATTGGTTCGAGCCTTAGCCTTGGTTGCTCTTGTTTTCGCTGAACTGCCGCGCGCGCCTGTCACTGCATGCTTGGCTTCAACTGATTGATAGATTACCCGTGTCTTTTCACGCAAACTTGGCCGCAGTTCCTCGATCGCTTTAGGTTGCAGCACGACAATTCTGGTCGCGATATCGAGCGACTCTTGCGCCCGCTGATTGGTCCTAATATCGCGATAAAGATCGGTCCCGGTAAGCGCGACGATGATCGAGGCCGCGGGGTTGTGGCGTCGAAAGTTGATGATCGATGAATGGCTCTTGCGCGCGTGTAAGGCTACTAACAAATCATACGGCGTACCGTCATACGTCTGTAAAATCGAGACGGTATTACCAAGTCGCCTGAAAATCCTGGCCCAGCGGAGCGCGGTGATGCGGTTTCCATAATGGGAGTCCGGCGGAGCTGGGGTGACTATGGCAATCCTCATTCGTTCTAAGTCGGGAGCGCACACGTGCGGAAGCCTGCCCATACGTCGCGCCGGTCAGGCGGATAGAAATTTCGATAGCTGTTATGAATGAGACGCGAACGCGTGACCCAACAACCACCGCGAAGCACCTTGTGATCCCCAAACCAGGGCTCGGAATATTCTTTGTAAGGGCCAGCTATAAAGCCGGGATACGGCTTGAAGTCGCTTGCAGTCCACTCCCAAACGTTGCCGATCATCTGCCGGCATCCGAACGCGCTGTCACCTGCGGGTAGCGCGTCAACCGCGACGCATCCCATTGCGCTCCAATCAAGATTTGCTCGTTCTCGCGTAGGCGGGTCGTTGCTCCAGGGATATCGTCGCTTGTGTTCTATAAGGCCTCGGCCTTTCGAATCTGGCTCTGCGCTCGCCGCCATTTCCCACTCTGCTTCTGTTGGCAGACGCCGACCTGCCCAACGGCAGTAGGCATCAACCTCGTGCCAGTTGACATGGATGACGGGCAGCCGCGCATCCAGCGTGACCCATTCATCGAAGCTCCGACGCAACCAACGGTCGTTTCCATCTCGGCGCCAGTAGACCGGACAATCCGCACTCGCAGCGATCCGCCACTGCCAACCCTCCACCGTCCAAAGTTCGCTTCTTCTGTAGCCGCCGTCTTCGACGAAATGCTTGAATTCACCATTGCTCGCAGCAGTCTTAGAGATTGCAAAAGGGGCGATCTCAAGTTCGTGTGCTAGTTGTTCGTTATCAAAGGCGAAGCCTTGTTCAGGAGGGCTTCCGAGAATGAACTTGCCGCCGGGAATTTCTGCGTCACGTGTGAGGTCATTATTGATTTGAATAAGAGGTGCGTCTTGTGGCGCAACCCGCACCTTGTTAGCTACCCCTTCATGAATAACTGGCGGTGGATAGCTCAGAGTCTGACGGGTATAAGTTATCGCTTCGTCGTGCATCTGCTCATGGAGCAGCACGAGGTTCAGGAAGTATTCTTGATCGTAGCCTTCTGCATCCGTCCGACCGGTGCTATTGTCACCGGCCTGATCGATTACACGCTCAAGAACTCGCTGCATGTAAGCTAGGGTTTTGTCTCGCTCAAGCAATGGCAAGTCCCAACGCGTGTCGTGAGCAACTCGCGCTGAGTCGTAAAGCTCGTCGCCAGTTTTGAGAATGGGCGGCTGACCCCCAAGGTGCCGTAAGACCCAGAACTCCTGAAACCATGCGACGTGCCCAATCTCCCAGCGGAGTGGATTGACGATTTGCAACCGAGGACCAATCAACTGCTCTTCGCTAAGATCGTCAACAAGCCCCAGCGTGCGCGCGCGCGTCTCTCTCAACTCGTCAATTAATCGGGCATTCGTAACTCCCGATTCGTCGCTCGCAATTCCTATTAGGGCCATTAGGGTTTCCGTCCTGTCACAATGATCATTTGTGCCCGGAATACTCACCTTGGTTATCGGAAAAGTACTCACCTACTTTGTCTTAAGCCTCTTGTGCCAGGGAATTTGCTTGGAGTGCATGTTAGTATTTCTTCGAATCATTGGTGAAATGAATTGTTCCAATGATTATGATAGTTAGGCACAATGACTCTATGGATGTTCGTGACTTACAAGTCTTCCTAAGCGTCGCTAAGCATTTGAACTACACCCGCGCCGCCGAGGAAGTTAGTCTGAGCCAGCCGAGCGTTTCCGTGCGGATGCGGCAACTGGAGCATGATCTGCGCTCGAAGCTGTTCGAACAACTGGGTAAGAAGGTCGCACTTACTGAGGCGGGTCAACTTCTTGTTCCGTATGCCACTCGGGTCATCGCAGCAATGAGCGATGCTCGCCATGCGATTGATGAACTACAGGGTCTGGAGCGCGGACTTTTGCGAATCGGGGCCAGCACCACGCCTGGGATGTATCTTATTCCGCGAACTATCGCTCTCTTCAAACGTAGTTACCCAAAAATAGAAGTGCAGCTCGCCGTCAAAGACACCCGGCAAATTGAGGAAGGAGTAATCCGAAACGAATTTGATTTCGGCTTCGTAGGCGGACACTTGGCGGGCGACGAGGTTGACGTCTTACCTTGGATCACCGACGAGATAATCCTGATTGTGCCTCTCGGTCACCGCCTTGCGAGAAAGAAAAGCGTCACGCCTCAGGACCTTTCCAGTGAGAAATTCATCTTCCGCGAGCAAGGCTCGGCAACTAGAGCTGTTGTTGCGACACATCTGCGAAAATTCCACGTTGACCCAGAGGCAGTGATGGAGATCGAGAATCCCGAGTCTGTCAAAAAGGCAGTGCAGAATGGGCTCGGCATTGCATTCATTTCCGCGTTCGCGGCTGAGACTGACTTGAAAGCCAAGACTTTGGTCGCCTTAGAGATAAAAAATCTTAAGATCCGGCGCGAGCTAAAGATCGTTTATCGTAGGGACAAACACCTGAGCCACGCAGCACAAACATTTATTGAGAGCGCAAGAAAATGATCGTCTTGACGTTCGGTCCCATTGACGAACAAATGACTTGGGCGTCTCTTTGAACGGAACACTCAAGGACTGCATGAGGGTGCGTAGTGCGTGTTGAGTGGTGTCGAACGCCAAACCGATGGTGAACTCCGTGCCTTTGGAAAGATGGAGGCCGCCAAAAACTGTTGACCCCTGCGCGCATCCTCGGCGACAATCCTGGTTCGATCCAGTAGATTTGTGGATGATAGGTGCAATCATGACTCATGACGCGGCCGTTTTGAAAGCCAGCGAGATCGCCAGTCGCGTGCTGGCGCCATCGGCAGGTCAAAACGACAAGGCGGGACGATTCTCTACTGAGGCTGTCGAGTCGCTTGGTGAGTCTGGACTGCTTGGTCTGTTGGTACCCGTGGATTTTGGCGGTTCAGGGTTAGGTCCCCGCACGTTTGCCGTTGTGACGGCGACGCTCGCCGAGGCAGACGCTTCTGTCGCCATGGTCTATCTCATGCACATCCTTGGCACCGCGACTATCTCGGCAGCGCGCCCAAGCGCGGCTCGGGCACTCACACCCATACTGCAGGAGATTGGTGCGGGCCGCCATTTATCCACTCTCGCTTTCAGTGAAGTCGGCTCGCGCAGTCATTTCTGGGCGCCTATATCCCGCGCACATCGGAATGGTAACGGCGTGCGCATAAGCGCCAAGAAATCCTGGGTGACCAGCGCGGGTTATGCGCAGAGCTATGTCGTTTCTGCGCTTGCCCCTGAAGGGGTGGGACCTACCGATTCGACCCTCTATCTTCTTGCGGCGGAGACACGCGGCCTTTCAGTTGCGGGGCCCTGGGACGGTTTGGGACTTCGGGCCAATGCTTCTGCGCCGATTGCGCTGGACGACTGTCAGGTCCCATCCGATTTTCAGCTTACTGATGACGGCGCGGGCTTTCCGGCCATGCTAAACGTGGTGCTCCCGCTGTTTAGTTTGGGGACTGCAGCGGTGGCCTTGGGATTGTGCCGAGCGGCAGTCGCTGGAACTGTGTCGCACCTCAAAAGCGCGAAATTCGAGCATCTCGGCCAGAGCCTCGGCGAGAGCCTGCCTACCCTACGCGCGCAACTCGCGGCGATGCAGATTGATACCGACGGGCTGTCGGCGCGCATCGACGATTTGATCGAGCATCTTGAAAAGCCGCGCGAGACGACCATGCTGCGCGTGCTAGAGACCAAAGCCGCTGCAGGCGAGGTCGCTATCAGCGTTACCTCAGCAGCAATGCGCGTTTGCGGCGGTGCGGCGTTTTCAAAGCATTTGAGCATCGAACGCATGTTCCGCGATGCGCATGCGGGCGCTGTCATGGCACCAACGGGCGATGTTCTGCGCGAGTTCATCGGAAAGTCGCTATTGGGAATGCCGCTCTTCTGAGGCCAGGCCCTCCGAAAACAGAAAAAGTATTTTTGTGAAGGCCGTGACTGGAACCGTGGAGGCCTATGAGCAAAACAATCTGGGTCGGAGCTGTTGCATACAATCCGAAAGTGGTTACGATTTGGGAAGGGATGCGCCGCTATTTTGAAGAGGAAGCGCACCTGCCCGTCGAGGTCGTTCTATTTCAGAGCTACGAGGCGCAGGTCATGGCACTCCTCGCCCAACCAGGCCATGCAGTGCCGCGTATCGATATTGCATGGAATACAAACCTTGCTTACCTGCAAGCGGATGAGTGGAGCGGCCACGCCTGCCGCGCGGTTGCCATGCGCGACACCGATCTCGGCTGGATGACAAAGATCGTCGCAGTTAGCGGAGGTCCCATTTCTACGCTCGCCGATCTGAAAAATCGAACGCTTGCGCTTGGCAGCCGAGACAGCGGACACGCAGCCATTCTGCCCGTTCACTTTTTGGAGCAGCAAGGCATGCGCGAGGGCAGGGACTACCGCGCGCTGCGCTTCGACAGCGATGTAGGCAAACATGGTGATACCGGGACCAGCGAAGTGGAAGTGGTGCGCGCCGTCCTCGACGGGCGGGCCGACGCCGGCGCAATCGGCAGCCCCTTCTGGAACACGGTTCGCAGCGAGCGCCTGGTGCCCGAAGGCGGCCTTTGTGAGATATGGTCCTCTCCGGAATACAACCATTGCATGTTCACAGCACGGCCCGATCTCGACCCGGAGCGGGAGCGCCGGTTCGCCGAAGCGCTCTCAGCCATGAGCTACGACAACCCGGTTCATCGCGCCATACTCGACGCCGAAGGACTTCAGCGTTGGCTATCGCCTCACGTGGATGGTTACGCTGCATTGCGGCAGGCCGCGGCCCAACAGGGATTCTTCGAGCAGGTATTTGCCAAGTCGGCCTAGAGACTGGGCGATCTGGCTGGCGCCGCTTCGAGGCCGGGTGCCCCATTTCTCGCCGGGTTTGTCTCAAGCCCGTCTTTGAGTTGAATGGGGGCTGTCCACTTATCTCGCGTTGCCCCGTCAAGTCCGCTGTTGCTTGATCGGAAACTTCAGTGGGGGCGAAGTTAACCCTGGCACTTCCGCAGCCGGACAGAGTCTCCTGCCGCCCGTTCGCGCTTTCGCGCAGTCCAGTCCGACTCGATCTGCACAACTCCCTCGCAGCCGGTTGCGTAGTGGCGTTCACGCGCAATTAAAGATTCTGGCCAACTTATTGGCGTGTTCGCCTTCGCGGTCGAAGGCGCGGCGAACCGCAGCGAAAGACTCGGAGAGAGGAAAAATGTTGCGCGCGACAAGCAGATCGGCATCTTCCGCCCCGACCGGATGCCAGTACACACCCTCAGCGGTGATCGTGACTTCCGGCGCTAAATCGGCTCGAGTGACGGCGACACCCTCGCTGGCAGCACCACGCAACGCGATCCGGCGTATGACTCGGTCTTCTGCCGCAATCTTCTCCTTGTCGAGGAATTGACGGAACTCCTCGGCCTCGGCATCTGTCGAAACGGTCGCTGCCAGTCGCACTCGAAACCCTTGCACACGAGCGCGCTGAATACCTTCGAGCGCTCGCGCCCATG